>Ga0070741_10008088_pt1 | contig 21309 bp, 14 predicted proteins | sample Coa_R1_4_FD_66440 | JGI IMG/M metagenome (GOLD analysis project Ga0070741, IMG submission 66440) | Surface soil microbial communities from Centralia Pennsylvania, which are recovering from an underground coalmine fire - Coalmine... | ecosystem: Environmental > Terrestrial > Soil > Unclassified ... | reverse complement strand
AGGGGTCGGGGGTGAGGGCCAATCAGGGGGAGGTTCTAGGGATAAGGGCCAGCCTCGCGAAATTGTCCGTTGATTGTATAATACAGGAAGTTCGCGGGAATGTCAAGAGGGGCCATCGCTGTTTTTCGCGGCCCCTCGTTAACGTACTCTGATTTCGTGCAGGGTGAACGGATAGAGGGTGGTCAGATAGACCTTCCGATCTCTGGTGGCGCAGATGCCCATGATGACATAGCGCGGAACGAGAACGCCGCTCTCCGTCTTGTAGACGCCGTAATGCCAGGGCAGCGGCTTGCCGTCCGCACCGACAAATGTGGTGTAATCGGGATTGCGGATGGCGAGCGGCCCATGATCGCGGGGCGCGGCGTCGCCGGGGCGATAGCTGACCAGATGCAGAGACGGGTCACGCCCCTTATAGGTGGCCGCCACGCCCGCCCAGACGGTTCCGTCCGGCCCGACGCAGAGCGCGCGGCAGTCGGTCGTCTCCGCGTCGGCGAGCAGCTTGCCCAGACTGCGGCCCGGCAGCGTGTCCCCTGCGGCGGTCAGGTCGTAGGCGTAGAGCTGGTTGCCGCTCATCGCGACGGCGTAGAGCGTCTTGTGGTCTGGCGAAACCTCCCAGTTGATGGGATGGCTTTCGGGGAGCGCCAGCAGCGACGCGGCGGTCGGCGGCTTGCCGTCAATGGTCTGCTTCAGCCGTTCCAGTCGGTCGGTACGCGGATCGTAGCGGGCGATCTCCCCGCCGAGGATCGGGTGGTAGGCCCGCCCCAGATGATCGAGGACGAGGAAGGCAAACATGTGACGGCAGTCGAGCAGGTCGCGATAGGTTCCGCGCGCCAGGTCTAAAATCATAAAATGGCTGCTCTCGATGGGCCGCTCGTCGCTGCATGTCGAGAGGTAGGCGATGCCGCGCGACTCGTCCGGGAGGATGCTGATGATGCCCTGATGCGGAATCGGGATGGGATAGACGCGCGTTCGGCCTGTTGCGGGGTCGTAGACCATCGGATAGCCGCCCGGATAGTCGGTGCGTTTTTCTTCCGCCTGGGGATAGCCCTGTTTCGTTCCGAAGTAGATCTTCCCGCTGGCCCCGACGTTGTTGCGGGTATGGATTTTAGCCTGGGCCGCAAATCCGGTGGCCGTCGTGCCGATCTCACGCTGCGCGTCCACGACGACGCGCATTCGTTTCGACTTCGGATCGAACTCGACCAGATAGGCGTTCTGCCGATATTTTGCCGTGCCGATGTAGAGCCGCCCGTTCTTTCCGGCGACGATGGAGAAGTAGCCGCTCTCCTCGCTGGTCGTCTCCTTCGGGATTGCATAGGCCGTCGTCCAGAGCCAGGAGGAAGCGGCCCTCACCCCCGTTACCACGAGGCGTTGCGCCTCTGCCTCTCCCACGCTGCGGGAGAGGGGTGCAGGTAGGAACAGCAGAGACGCGGCCAGAGACAGGCACATAGTTATTTCTCCCTCACGCTGTTGCCGGGTACTGAAAGTACCCGTCTAGGGGGCGGCTACGCCGCCAAGCGTCCTCACGGACGCGAACTGCATTCCCCGTCCGGCAGGACGGTTGGCCGAAGGCCCTCCAGACGGGTACTTTCAGTACCCGGTCACTTTGGCGCATACAGATAGAGGCGAGAGAGCAGGCCGCTGGCCTCCTGCGCGGGCGACAGGCTGGTATGCACGCGCAGCACGACCTCGTTTTCGCTGCCGGGCCGCAGGGCATCCGTGACATCGCACTCCATCGAGGAGGGCCGGATATAGGCTTCCAGATAGGGCCGATAGCCGACGAACTTGCCGTTCACCCAGCACCACGCCTCGGTCTCCAACGTCGGCACGACCAGCGTGACCCGCCGACCCTGCGCGGAATCGGGAACGCGGACTTTCAGCCGATACCAGACGCTGCCCTGATAGGGAAAGCCCTCCGCATCCTGATAGCCCTGCATGTAGAAGGGCCGGGTGGTCAGCAGAGGCCGCCAATCCGCAGTTGCCAGGCCGGGCGCATACCATTCGGCATACACGCCCTCGTCGCGCGGGTCGGTGCGAAAGAGCGCCTGCGTGGGCAGCCGCGCCACCAGATCGCCCGTTTTGCCGGAGAGCCGGTCGGCCTGCTCCTGATAGAACTTCTGCCGCGCCTGCACGCCCCAGTACCAGATGCCCGTGTGGTAGCCGTTCTCGTCGTCCCAGATGTAGAACGGATTGATCTGATGCAGCGTCTTGCGCAGCGCCAGCATCTCCGCCGCGTGCTTTGCCGCCTGCGCGAAATCGCCCGCAAAATCGGCCTGCGACATCGCGACATAGTGGCGCAGATGCTCGTAGATGAGCCGGTCGGCGCGAACGTGCAGTTTCGCCGCGTCGGTGGCCGCCAGCCGCTCCGCTTCGGCAATGAAGCCTTTCAGCGTGTCCAGCAGCGCGGGCGTATAGACCTCCGGCAGCACCCGGTCTTCGTGGCCGTGAATGGGAGTCTTCTCGATAGCGTCCTCGATGGCCTCATAAAAGGCGCGCATGGGCCGGGCCGCCTTGCCGTACCAGAGATCGTAGAACTCGCTGACGACCGACTCCACGTCCGTATTCGCATCCCATTCCAGGCGGGCGCGCAGGTAGCGGCTCGGAATGCCGCATTCGGCCCAGACGTTGCGGGTCTCATCGTAAAAGCCGATGACGCCCCACTTCTTCAGCAGAGGGAAGTCCCGGCGCAGTTTGCGTATCTCCGGCAACGGGGTCAGCGCGGAGACGAGCATCTGATAGTTGTAGCCGTATATCCAGACGTTCTTGCTGAGAGACGCCCAGCGTTTGAGTATCTGTCCCTGGCGCGTCTTCTGCCAGCAGCCGGGATCGTCGTAGGCGTGGAGCGTGCAGCTCCAGATGGCTGCGAACATGATTACGATATGGTCGTCCAGCGCGATGCCCTGCGGCGCGACATCCCGATTGGCGTAGCCGTTCGTGGCGATATAGGCGTCGGGAAACTCCTGGCGCACGAGCTTTGTCACCGCATTGACGAACGCCATCCACTCCTCGGAGATGCTGGCCTCGCCGGGAACGCCCGGCCTGCCGCTGAGCGAAGGTATCCCCAGGTTGCGCTTGACGGTCTCCGGGCTGAAATCGCGGGGCAGGCCATCGTCGGGCGCGAAGCCGTAGGAGTTGGCCTCCGGGTTCTTGCGCAGGTAGTCTTTGATGATGTCGGCGGCGATCTCGACGGATTTCGGGTTCGTCAGATTGGGCAGGTAGGGATTGCGCGTGCCGTCGGCATTCATCGCAAAGTAGTCGGGATGACTTTTGAAATAGGCCGCTTCGGGCAGGATGTTGCGCGCCGAGGAATCGCCGGGAACCGCGAACATCGGGTCGGGGTTCATTTTGTTGCGGAGTTTCCAGCGCCGCTCCAGTTCTCCCAACTCCGGCGTCGCGTGCAGCCACCAGTTCCGCATGATAAAATCGGGCTTCTGAAGAACGCGCATCTCCGGGCAGGCGATAGTCGCGCGCCGGGGAACGATCTCGCCGTAGTCGCCGGGCATGTACCAGCGCACGCCGAGGCGGTTCAGGAACTCGTAGACCGCATACTCCGTGCCGTGATACGGCCCGACATCGTTCCCGGCCAGCAGCAGCCGGTCGCCTTTGCACAGAATCAGGAAGCCCTCTTCGCGCCGCGCCCCGGTCAGCCCCGTCGGAATGGGGGCGCGCATCGAATCGCTCAGCGCGCTCTTACCGACGAGGATCAGCGTTCCCTGCGGCTTCTCGGCGTCGGTCGCCATCGGCAGGGTCGCGCCGGACATTTTGGCAAGATACTGCCGGAGTTCCTGCGCCGCGAACTTGACCTTATCGCCCGCCGCTGCCGAGACGACGATGGTGGCGCGCGGCTGCCCCTCCTCGACCAGCGTCAGCGATCTGCCCTGCGCAGGCGCGAGACCGCAAAGGCACGCCAGCCCGGTCAGCAGCAGGGCAAGCCGTGTCTTCCAACGATTGTGCATGGCCTGTATCTCCTTTGGCCCCCCTTCCTGTAGACCTACCCCCCGCCCCCCCTCCCTAAAGGGAAGGGGAGCCTATAGCACAGGCGAGTGCGCCCTCCTGTCATTCTGAGTAGCCTACTCTGTCATTCTGAGCGGAGCGAAGAATCTCTTGCAACTCTTCGTTGCACTCAGGGTGACAATGCAAAGGCACAAACTACCTTATTAGCTCCCCTTCCCTTTAGGGAGGGGGTCGGGGGGTAGGTCTACAGAGGGCCGCTTTCTACGCCAGGAAGCGGCGGAACAGGTTGGCCGTGATGCGCTGCACGCGCGGGTCCGGCCCCTTCGGGAACGCTCCATAACACGCGGGATGGATATAGCCCGGCGGCGCGCTGAGGCCGTCCGCCCACCAGATGGTCGCCGCATTGAAGACCCAGTTGCCGTGCTTCGGGCCGGGATAGATCGTCGCGGTATAGGTTCCCTGCTCGCTGCCGTTGTTGGTGGTTCCCTGCGCCACCACGCGCAGGCCCGGAATGTCGGCGGGGTTGCCCATCCACTCCCACCCGACCAGGCCGGGGATGGCGTCGCCGTTCTTCATGCCGGTTCCCTCGAAGATCCAGTGCGTCTCGTCCACGCAGATCCAGTCCGCGCCGCCTGTCACCGGATAGACGTTGCGCGCCCCGATCAGGCCGGCCTCGGTCGGGCCGTTGTGCTTGAAGCGGCGATACTCCGGGTACTTCTGCGCCGCACGCTCATCTATCGGGCCGAACTGCCCGATGCGCGTGATGACGCGGTTCGGCACGCCCGCGCCGCTCGGCAGAAAAGCGAGCCGCCCCCAGCAGGTGTCCCCGCTGAAAAAGGCCGCGCTGACGCCCGCCCCCACCGCCGCTTTGACGTTGTCGAACATCTCCTGCGACCAGTACTCGTCGTGGCCGACCGAGAGCCAGCCCCTCGCGCGCAGCAGCCCGGCGGCATCGGTATGCGTGTCTACATTGCTGATGTAGGAGACGTCGTAGCCCTCCTGCTCCATCCAGTAGGCGAGCGGAAACTCCCAGAGCAGGAAGCTGCCGGAACCCTGCGAGAGCGGCGCATCCACAACCTGGCAGTACTTGCCGTAGGGCCGATCCCAACTAACGCGCACCTCCGGCCCGCAGTACCACTCCTTCGTGCCGTCGTTGTAGAGCGACCACTGATCCGGCCAGCGATTGTAGGCCGACCAGGTCGTGTCGCTGCACTGGAACAGGAAGTCGCAGGCCCGGTCGTCGCGCACGATGAAGACGACGTAGCTTTGCAGTTTCTCCCGCTCGGCGGTCAGCTTGCCCAGATAGACGCCGCTCGGCCAGTCGTTCGGGATGGTGAGTCGGGTCGCCGGTTCCCAATGGCACTCGCGCAGACGCTCCACGCCGATCTCCGGGTCGGGCTGCGGCTTGCCGGAAAACGGGCCAAGCTGCGCCAGATGCCGCCCGCCCTTACCGCCGTAGTAGCCCAGGCGGTAGAGGTCCAGGACGAAAGGAGAAGCCGGGTTCGTGCTGACCATGATCTCGATGGTCTCCCCGGCGCGCACGCTCGTGCGGGAGCAGTAGCCTTCGATCCAGGGGCAGCGATATTTTGTCGCCGGGTCTACGCGGGTGTTCGTCAGCATCCAGTCGGTCGTACCCGGTTTCGCGTTCTCGGCCCGAATGAGATCGGGCTGCGCGGGCGTCTTTGGCATGGTGATTCTCCTTCGCTGCTTTTGGCGCAGGCGAATTCATTCGCCAGGTATTCATTCCCCGAACAGCAGATGATAGGCATTGGCGGCCTCTTTGGAGATGAACAGCCCGATGCAGGGCCACAGCAGGCCGCCGATGAGCAGATGGCCGATAGCCAGTCCCAGGAAGAACGGCATTCCCCGCCGATAGAGCGGCAGACCGCCCAGCTTCAGGATCGTCCCCTTCGCGGCCCAGGCCACCAGCATCGGAAACCAACTGGTAGAGATGTCGCCGAACCCCGTCGCCACCAGGAAGCCGAGCGGATGGAACGGGCTGCCGACCCACTTCTGCCTTATCGCGGCCAGCGCCCCGGCGAAGCAGAAGCCCCCGAACATGGCGAACAGGCGCGACAGGTTCTGGTGCGGCGGCGAACTCAGTTGCGACGCCATCAGCTCATAATCCTGCCGCGCCTGCACCTCCCGCGCCTCCCCGATCTGCCCTGCCGAGGGAATAAGGTTGGAACCCTGTGCGTAGTAGGCGCTCAGATGCGCCCAGTACGCCGCCCACAGCCCCACAATAAAGGCCAGCAGCAGCGCGATAAAGAGCGTCTTGTAGGGAATGCGCGCCTCCTGAGAGAGTTTGACGCTGTCGAGCTGATAGGCCGCCTGCTCCATCGGCGGATGGTTGTTGGAGAGCCAGGCGAAGCTGGAGAAGAGGACGAACGATCCTGTGCCGCCCCAGGAGAGCGCCTGCGGAACCGAGAAGGCGTTCAGCACCATCTCTTTGGGCAGGCCCCACGGATAGATGAACTGGAACGGCACGCCCGTCTCCGCGCGGATGCGCGCATAGACCAGCGTGAACATCGCCAGCACCCCGAAGAACGGCACGGCCAGCCAGAGCGAGAACCCAGCGGCGCGGCAGAAACCCAGAATGAAGAGGACACTGCCGAGCAGCCCGATCCAGGCCCAGCGTTCCCGGACGGCTTCGGCATCGCGCGGGCCGCGTCCGAAGGCGCTGCGCAGGCTGCGGCCCAGCGTGCGCCGCAGTCCCCAGACCAGAAACAGCGCGACCGCCAGGTAGCCGCCCGCGCTCTGCTCCTGCGTGAAGGGAAAGCCCGGCTCGTCGTTGCCCGCCGCCGTTCCCGCCACCGCGAACGCCCGGTTCAGAACGTAGAAGAACCAGATGGAGAAGGAGAGATCGAGCGGGACAAAGTAGCCGAGGCCGATAGTCTCCAGCATCAGGTAGAGGCGGACGGACTGCAGCGGCGTCCAGGGCCGATCCGGGAACAGGCCGGAAAAGCTGATCTGAAAGCCGAGGCTCGGTATCGAAGGAGAGAAGGTGTGCAGGATGTTGATGCCGTCGAACAGCGCCGCGACGCCGAAGCCCATCAGAAACAGCGCGCGGCGGCTGTGCAGGCTGCCGTAGGCCGACCAGTCCTCGGAGGTCATCGCCAGGGGCAGCGTGAGCAGGGGAAACGAGAGCCGCTCGCTGCGCGTCCACTGCCGCTGCACCAGCGTGACGAAGGAGAAGACGCCCAGGAACATCGCGAGGAAGAACAGGCTCCAGCAGGCCAGCGGCAGCAGCCAGACGTTCCAGGGAAGGCTCCTGTCCAGCCCGCCCTCATAGTAGCGTTTGATAGCGGCCAGGTCGTGCGGGGCGTACCAGGAGGGCAGATAGCCGGCGTACCCGGCCAGATGCCGCGCGAGCGGGCTGTCGGGGCGTCCCCAGTACTGGAGAGCGACCAGTTCCGGCAGAAAGCCGCGCACATGATAGAGGCCGCTCAGCACGACGGAGACGGTCAGCATCGCGTAGATAAGCAGAATCTGCGCGCGGGAGGGAGCCAGGCGGGGCGCAGCGCGGCGTAGCAAGGGGCGCGACACGCTGAGAACGACCAGCACGCCGAAGGCGGGCAGAGGCGGCACGCCCGTACTGACATACTGCCCGGTCACGAGTTCGGTATGCCGGATGAGCCAGGCGATCAGGACGATGAGGGCCAGCCCGCCCGCGACCGCCAGCGCCGCCTGCCGGAAGGTCAACGGCTCCGAGGCCGGGGCAGGCGCGGAAGGGGCAGTCTGAGGCTGGGGAGCGGTGGAGATCATGCGCGTCCTGTCACGGTCGCACCAGTTCCGTAATGACCCGTTTCAGCACCGGTTCGGCCTCTGGCCCGACGAAGGCCCAGGTCGGTTCGTAGCCGCCCTCGTCGTACTGGCGGGCCAGCGGGATATAGTTGGGGCCGTACTCGCCATAGCCCGCCACGCAGACGAAGCCCGCCGGGTTCTGCTCCTGCGCATAGAACTGATAGGGGATGAGCGGCTCGCCGGGCAGATGCAGCAGGCAGACGCGGTTGCCCAGATGCAGGCTCGTCAGCGTGAGCGGTTCCCGCGCGGCAAACTCGCGATAGGAGAGCAGCATGGCGGCGCGCTTGCGCTGGAGTTCCGATTGGGCCGTGTCCAGGAGCGTGCGGCGCAGATCGGACTCCTGCTCGGCGTTATCGGGCAGCGCGCCCCGCCACACGCGCCACTCCAGGGATGGCACGGGCATTCGTTCGGCCTCCTGTTCGGAGGCGACCATCGCCCGATACATACGCTCCATCAGGATCGGGCGCGTCTCCGGCGAGCCGTCGTTGTACTTGCCCGGCGCGATGTCGCCCGCGCAGCCGGTGAAGTAGAGATGCAGCGCACCCTCCTCCTGCGTGCGCTTCTCCCGCGCCAGCCCGCAGAAGTCGCTGCTGATCTTGCCGTCCCCGTAGTAGCTCATCGGGTGCGTGGCGTAGTAGTGGAGCGCCGCCAGTTTCTCGCCGCCGTTCCAGAAGCTGACGGTCTTGAGCATCGGGTCTATCTGGCCCTCCGGCTCCGCGCGCAGCGCCGCCTCCTTGCAGGAACTCATCCGCACGGCCCGCACCTTGCCATCCTCTCCAAGCAGGCGGCGGTTGGAGGCAACCTGCTCCACCTTCGCCTCTCCGATGCCGATATGCGTGACCGGCTTTGCCTGGTTCAATGCCTCTCTCGCCGCCTGCGCCGTCTGCGCGATGGCCTCCTCGAACGAGGGGACATCCACCAGGTCGGGCAGATCCGTATACTGGCGCACAAGCCGCTGCGCGCCCAGGTCGGTGAGCGGCGCGTTGTGCGGATGCACGCACTGCACGGCGACCCGTTCGGGCGTCGTGCCGACGGCAGCCGCCAGCCCTTCGCGCCACCGCCGATGGTCTTCGTTGCCGATGCCGCACCAGTCGAGCGCGCAGAGAACGAGAGGCGCGCCCTCGCCGAGCAGCACGACGCCGAGCGCATAGAGCGGATCGGTGACGCTCTCCGCCGCCTTGATCCATCCTCCGCACATGGGACTGCCCAGCGGCGGGGTGATGTCGGCGCGAAATGATGTGATTTGTAAGACAGACATGGGAAATCCTTCGAAGACAGAGGAGGCTCCTGCCCCTGTATTGAATCAGAGGCAGGAATGTCGCCTTTGGCGGCGAAAGGTTCCTGAAAAGGCTTGACAACCGGGCAAGGATGCCCGTATTATACAATCATACGACAAATGTGTCAAGAGGAGACCCGTCCATGCAAACGATGACGCAACTGGCCCTGTTCGGCGGCCCCAAAGCCGTCCAGTCCGATCCCGGCGACATCTTCCAGTGGCCTATTATCACCCAGGAAGACGAAGAGGCCGTCCTGGAAGTCCTGCGGCGCGGAGCCATGTCCGGCTCGGACGTGACCATGCAGTTCGAGAAAGAGTTCGCCGCCTGGCAGGGCCGTAAGTACGCGCTCGGCTTCAACACGGGAACCGCTTCGCTCCACGCGGCCATGTTCGCCTGCGGCGTCGGCGTCGGCGACGAGGTCATCTGCCCGTCCATGACCTACTGGGCCTCCGGCCTGCCCTGCCTCTCCCTGGGAGCCACCCTGGTCTTTGCCGACATCGAGCCGGACACGCTCTGCATAGACCCCAACGACATCGAACACCGCATCACCGACCGCACCAAAGCCATCGTTCCCGTCCACTATGCCGGGCATCCCGCCGACATGGACCCGATCATGGAGATCGCCCGCAGACACAACATCAAGGTCATCGAGGATGTCTCCCACGCGCAGGGCGGACTCTACAAGGGCCGCAAACTCGGCGCTATCGGCGACATCGGCGCGATGTCTCTCATGAGCGGTAAATCGTTCGCCATCGGCGAGGCCGGAATGCTGGTGACAGACGACCTGGAACTCTACGAGCGGGCGCTGGCGCTCGGCCACTACGAGCGATTCAACGATTCGATCCAGACAGAGGCGCTCAAGCCCTACATCGGCCTGCCGATGGGCGGCTACAAGTACCGGATGCACCAGTTGAGTTCGGCGGTCGGGCGCGTGCAGCTAAAATACTACGATGCCCGGTGCGAGGAGATTCGCAGGGCGATGAACTACTTCTGGGATCAGCTCGAAGGCGTTCCCGGCATCCGCGCCCACCGCCCGCCCAAAGACTCCGGCAGCAACATGGCCGGATGGTACGCGGCGCGCGGCCTCTATCGCTCTGATGAACTGGGCGGGCTGTCGCTGACCCGCTTCGTACAGGCGGTCTCGGCGGAGGGCTGCCCGACGCATCGCGGCGCGAACTTCCCTCTGCACACGCATCCGCTGCTCAACACCGCCGACATCTACGGACACGGCAAGCCGACGCGCATCGCCAACGCGACCCATGAGGTACGCCAGCCGGAGGGCAGCCTGCCGGTCAGCGAGGCCATCGGGCGGTTCGTCTTCGGCGTTCCTTGGTTCAAACACTATCGCCCCGCCATCATTGACGAGTACGCCAACGCCTTCCGCAAGGCGGCGGAGAACTACAAACTGCTGCTCGAAGACGATCCGGGCGACGGCGAGTTCAAAGGCGGTTTCAGTCTGACGTTCCGGCGGTAGCCCCTGTTCGCGGCCCTCCCTGTCCTTGAGGAGAGGGAGGACACGCCTCCCTGAAGAGGAACTCTCATGCCGGTCAAGATACAGACCAGAACGCTCACCGGCCCGAAGGACGGCCCGCACCTGCTGCTGACCGGCGGGGTGCATGGAGACGAGTTCGAGCCGATGGTCGCCCTGCGCCGCCTGGCACGCCGGTTAGAACCGGCGCGCCTGCGCGGTCGAGTGACCATCGCGCCGGTCGTCAACGTGTCGGCCTACCGGCATCGGCATCGCTGCGGCTCGGACGGCCTCGACCTGGCCCGCGCCTGCCCCGGCAAGCCGGATGGCACGGTCACGGAGCGCGCGGCCCACGCGCTGAGCCAGCTCATCCGGTCGGCGGACGTCTATGTAGACCTGCACACGGGCGGCACGACCCTCTCCGTGTTTCCTCTCGTCGGCTACATGCTCCACCCGGACGCCGCCGTTCTGGAGACGCAGCGCAAGATGGCGCACGCCTTCAACCTGCCGGTCGTCTGGGGAACCACGCCCCATCTCGACGGGCGTTCGCTCTCGGTGGCCCGCGACGCGGGGATTCCGGCCCTCTATGCCGAGTATCACGGCGCGGCGACCTGCGATCCGGCGGGCGTGGAAGCCTACGTCGAGGGCTGTCTGAACGTGCTGGCCGTTCTCGGCATGATCGAGCGGGAACTGCCGCCCTCCCGCGTGCGCTACGTGGTCGAGGATGCGCGGGAGAATGCGGGCTATATGCAGATTCAGAATCCCGCGCCCTGTTCTGGATACTTCGAGCCTGCCGTTCGCCTCGGCGACTGCGTGGAGGCCGGTCAGCCGCTCGGCAGAATCTCGGATATTCTGGGAGAGGAGGAGCTATTGATTCCCTCGACGCAGGATGGGATCGTCCTCGTGCTGCGCACCTATCCTTACGTGGACGCCGGAGACAGCCTGGCCGTGATCCTGGAGACAGCCTCTTCCCCCGGAGACGCCCGATGAACGCCCGCCCGGTCGCCTTCATCACCGGCGCGGCGCACGGTATCGGCGCGGCGACAGCAGCGGCCTTTGCGCGCAGCGGCTACGCGGTGGCGCTGCTCGACCGGGATCACAACGGCCTGGAATCGATGGCGGAACAGATACGCGAGGAGGGCGGCGAATCGCTGCTTCATGCCGTTGACCTGTTCGATCTCGACGCGGCCCGCGCTGCCGTAGACGCCACGCTCGCCCGGTGGGATCGTCTCGATGCCCTCATCAACAATGCCGCCTGGCGCACGCACCAGACGATGCGGACGATAGACGTGGAGACCTGGGAGCGCACCCTGCGCATCTGCCTGACCGCGCCCGCGTTCCTGGCAAAATGGGCGGCTCAGGCCATGCAGGAGCGCGGACTGCGGGGGGCCATCGTCAACGTCTCCAGCATGATGTCGGAGCGGGCGGGCGGCATCAGCCCGGCCTACGTCACCAGCAAGGGCGGCCTCGACGCCCTGACCTACGAACTGGCTGCGCTCTACGGCCCGGTCGGTATCCGCGTGGTGGCTGTCAACCCCGGCTGGGTGGATACCGAGTTGAGCAACGACTACGCGACACCGGACGGCGCCAGCCTCTCCGCGCAGATCACTGCCGCCGCGAGGGATCAGGTTCCGCTGGGCCGCGCGGGAACCCCGGAGGAGATCGCGAAGGCGCTGGTCTGGCTGGCCGGGCCGGACGCCAGCTATATCACCGGCGCGCGGCTGCTCATTGACGGCGGCTGGCTGCATCACCATACGAACTACAGCCTGCATCGCTTGCAGTTCCCGGAGGAGTTTCCGTGAGCCTCTGGCGCTGGCCCGACCTGGCGGCGCTGGTTCCTGCCGCCGCGCGCCTCTCGCTCGGCGAGGGAGAGACGCCGCTCGTGCGCTCCCGTCGTATCGGGCCTTCTTACGGCCTCTCCAATCTCGCTTTCAAGATCGAGAGCGCCAACCCGACCGGCTCCTACAAAGACCGCTTCGCGGCGATGGCGATCTCGCGGATGACCGCGCGCGGGCAGACGCGCTGCCTCGCGACCTCCAGCGGCAATACGGGCGCGGCCCTGGCCGCCTACTGCGCGGCGGCAGGTATCGCCTGCGAGATCGCCATCGTGGAGACGGCCCCGGAGGGCAAACTGCGGCAGATGCTCGCCTACGGAGCCGACCTCTATCGCGTGCGCGGCTTCGGCCTGGACGCGGGCATCACCACTCGGACGTTCGCCACTCTGCAGCGCAGGGCCGAACAGCCGGACGCGGCCTTGCAGATCAGCGCGTTCCACTACAGCCCGGACGGAATGCGCGGCGTGCAGAGCCTCGCCTACGAACTGGCGGAACAGGCGGACGGCCCGATAGACCATGTCTTCTGTCCGGCGGGCGGCGGCGGCCTGGCCCTGGCGGTGGCGCGCGGCTTTGAACACCTGGTTCGGCAGGGAACGCTTGCCGCCTTGCCGCGTATCGAGTGCGTTCAGCCGCTCGGCAACGACACCATCGCCGGGCCGCTGCGGGAAGGCAAAGCGCAAGCGCAGAGCGTAGACTGCACTTCGCAGATCAGCGGCTTGCAGGTTCCCGGCGTGATAGATGGCGACGAGACGCTGGCCGCGTGCCGCCGTTCCGGGGGAACCGGGCATCTGGTCACGGATGAAGCCGTCTGGGAGGCGCAGGCGCGGCTGGCGCGCGAGGAAGGAATCTTCTGCGAACCGGCGGGCGCGACGGCGCTGGCGGGGGCGCTTCAGGCCGCGCGCTGCGGCGAACTCGCGCCGGACGCGGCGATCATCTGCCTGGTGACCGGCTCCGGCTTCAAGGACGCGCCCTCCGTCGAGCGGATGGTCGCCGACCGCGCCTGCCCGGTCGTTGACCTGGAAGGATTGGTACGTTAAGGCCCTCACCCCCGGCCCCCTTCTCCCACGCTGCGGGAGAGGGGTGACGAGAGCGCCGGTCTGTTCCTTCCTTTCCACTCTGGCACGAGTAGGACGGAACGGAAAAGCCGAGAATTTCGCTCTCCCCCTTCTCCCGCAGTGTGGGAGAAGGGGGCCGGGGGATGAGGGCCAAAGGAGAAAGAGATGCGCCTTGCGCTTTCCCTGGACGCCTGCCGTCAACGGCAGGCCCGCTTATGCGAACGCCTGACAGCGGAGAAGCTGGACGCGGCGCTGCTCATGGACCTGCGTCACATCTACTACCTGTCCGGATTCTGGCGCGTCGGGCGGGTGCTGACTCCGGCAGCCCTGCTCCTGCGCGCGGATGGTTCGTCGGCGCTTGTCGCGCCCGCGCCGGTCGAGGAGACTCCGGCAGCAGACCGAGTCGCCACCTACGAAGCCGACCGGCTCGCCACGCTCATTGACGACTTTCACGCCGAACTCTTCCAGTCGCTTCAGCCGCATCTGCAAGGCATCCAGAGGCTCGGTACGGACGGCGTGCCGCGCTCCCTGCCGCTCGAAGGCGCGGAATCGCGGGCGATCACCCCGCTGCTTCGCGCGCTGCGGCGTACCAAAGACCCGGACGAGGTCGCGATGCTGCAAAGGGCCGTCGAAGGCGCGGAGGCGGCTTACGCGCGGGCGAAGGCGATGCTGGAGCCGAGAATTACGGAGGTGCAGCTTTATGCGGGAATGCTGTCGGCGGCTATCGAGGCGCTGGGCGAGCCTCTGACCGAGTTCGGCAACGATTTCCAGTGCAACGCCGCGGGCGGGCCGCCGCGCGACCGACCGGTTCAAACCGGGGAACTGGCGATCTTCGACCTGGGCGTGGTCTATCGCGCCTACAGCAGCGATCTGTCACGCACCTTCGTCGTGGGCCGCCAGCCGAGCGAGGCGCAGCAGGCCGCGTATCAGCGCATCCTGGAGGCATTCGCCTACATCGAAAGCGCCATCCGGCCCGGCACAAGCTGCAAGGCGGTCTATGCGGAGGTTCACCGGATGCTGGACGGTCATCGCGGCTGGAGTTTTCCGCATCACCTGGGACACGGCATCGGCCTCTCCGCGCACGAAGCGCCGCGCCTCAACCCGAACTGGGACGACACGTTCCAGATCGGAGATGTCTTTACCGCCGAGCCGGGGCTATATGGCGACGACCTGCGCGCCGGAATCCGCATCGAGCAGAACTATCTCGTCACGCCCACGGGCTTGCAGCGGCTTTCCCACTTCCCGACCGATCTGGCGTAGCCCCTCCCCCTTCTGTCTGAACTGTGATTTATGGGATTACAGGACAGACTATGATTGCGCCAGGCTAAATCATAGTCCATCCCCTAATCCGACGAATCAGGGTTCAGACAGTGTAGGAGAAGGCCATCAAGGAGACAACAATGATCATAGACTCGCATCAGCACGTATTCTGGCATGGCCGCGACGATGCCGGGCTGGTCGCCGACATGGACGCGCAGGGGATTGATGTCGCCTGGCTGCTGAGTTGGGAGATACTGCCCTCGGAAGACGAGCGCAGCTATCACGGCGTGCTGAACCCGCTCCATTTCCGCGCCGATGGCACGCACGCAGGCATCCCGCTTTCCGATCTGCTGCTGTGCCGTTCGCACTATCCGCAGCGATTCGTCGTCGGATTCTGCCCGCACCCGCTCACGCCGAGCGCGCCCGAACGGTTCGAGTCGGCCTATCGCATCCACAACGTCCGGGTCTGCGGCGAATGGAAGTTCCGCATTCCCTTCGACGATCCGCGCTGCCTGGAACTGTTCCACAAGGCCGGTCAGTTGGGCTGCCCGGTCGTGCTGCACCTGGACGTGCCGTATCTGCCCCATCCCGAAAGCGGGAAGCCGGTCTATCAGCGCAGTTGGTACGGCGGCACGGTCGCCAATCTGGAACGGGCGCTGCAGGCGTGTCCCGAAACCATCTTCGTCGGCCATGCGCCGGGCTTCTGGCGCGAGATCAGCGGCGATGCGGACACCGCCCCCGCCGCCTATCCGTCGGGGCCGATCACGCCGAACGGGCGGCTTTATGACCTGTTCGCGCGCTATCCCAATCTCCATGCCGACCTCTCCGCCGGTTCGGCCCTCAACGCGCTCAAGCGCGACCCGGCCCACGCGCGGGAGTTCCTGACCCGCTTCGCCGACCGCCTGCTGTTCGGGCGCGACTACTACGGCGGCGACTTGCAGGCGTTCCTCAAATCCCTCGATCTCGCCGCCGATGTCCAGGAGAAGATTTGCTGCGGCAACGCGCAGAAACTTGTTAGCCTACCGACGCCCTGATGCCGGGTGTTTCTATACCCGGCTCTCTATACCGCCTCTACAAGCTTATGCACCGTCGCGGCGATGCGCTCCTCCACGTCCCCGGCCCAGCGATAGGCGGGCCAGCCGTACTCATAGACATAGCCGCCCTCATAGCCGCCCTCTTCCCACACCCGGCGCGAAGGGATATAGGCCACCATATCGTGCGCGTACCCGGCCACCCAGGTCTGCGGCCCGAACTCCCGCTTGAACCGGAGAGAGTAGTCCACAACCGCCTCCGCGCCCAGCGCGATCCACAACTGCTCCCCGCCAAGCCGCCAGACCTGCACCGCATACGGGTGGCTCTGCGCAAAGGTCTGTCCGGCATCCAGCAGCGTGAGCGTGCGCTGCGCCCAGCGCGCCCGCACGCCGTTCTCGGAATGCGTATCCGCCTCGATCTCGGCGCGCGTCGGGTTGCGCTCGAAGTCTAGGCTGACGAACGCGAAGGCCGTGCGCAGTGTCGGCGCTATCGGGCGCATCGGTCCGGACAGCGCCTCCTCCACGCCTGCCGCCAGCCGGTTGCCGTACCGTTCGCACAGTTCCACCGAACGCCGGGGCAGTGGGTTCTGATCGCCGCCGCACCCGGCCCAGAACATCGCCAGCGCGCCGGGATGCGCTTGCTCGACCGCGATCTGCGCATAGCCTGCGTAGTCGCCGCACCAGAGACAGTCGTTGAGCGTGGTGGTGTGGCAGGCATAGCCGAAGACCGCCGCCAGCAGCTTCCCGTCCGGCGAACGCACCGCCAGCGTCGGCACGCTATGATCCACCGGGCCTTTGAGCGGCGTTCCCTGTGCCAGCAGGTCGGCGACTTCGGCCTCCCGATTGTTGCGCCGGTTCACGGCGAAGGTTGCCGTGCCTTCCCCGGCAAAAAGCTGCGCGGGCGCGAGCCGGGTCAGCGCCTCCCTAATGGTGTCGAGGATTCTGTCTTCCAGCCAGGCGGTATACTCGTCCACCACCGCCCACTGCGCCGCATCGAGCGGGTAGTAGTCCGGCAGCGTCTCGCTGGTCACCGGCCCGCAGTGGTTGTGCGAGTAGGTGAGCATCACCTGCGCGCGCCCCAGGTCGAAACGCCGCTCGATCTCGGCGCAGAGCCGGTCGTACATCGTCTTGGACAGGCCGACCAGGTCGCTCGTCAGCACAACGGCCCGGCTGCCGCCCGCGTCTTCCAGGGCCAGCGCCTTGACCCAGAGATCGTGCCGCTTGCCCTCGGCCTGCCGCACGCTGCCGTAGCCGGACAGCCACTGCGTCGTCTCCGGCGTGATAATCGCCTTCGCGATCCCCGCCTGCCATGTCTCTGCCATTGTCGCACCTCACTTTGCGCGGCTAACCGCACCCCTCCCTGGCCCTCCCCTTACGAAGGGGAGGGAACCGTTTTGTCAGGCGTTCTTATTTTGCGCCGCGAATCGAGAATGTCTGTTCCAGCCAGCCGTCGCCGTCTCTGGCCCGCACGGTAAGCGTATGCTCGCCGGGCGGTATCTCCGAGTCTGCGGCGGCGTCCTCACGGCCAAAAACGTAGGGTGGGCCGTCAAAATGCGCGGCAAGCTTGCCATCGAGAATCAGGTCTACCGCGCCCATCGGGATGCCCTCCAGCCAGACATGCATCCGCTCCCAGCCGTGATAGCCCTCCTTTGGATAAGAAGGAGGCCGCAGATAGATGCCCTTGCTGCACCGGGGACGCAGCTTTGTATCCTGTTCCCACCAGCGCCGCACCGCCGCGCTGCTGCCGAGCAGGCGCATCGTGCGCCGGTCTTCCGGGCGTCCGAGAACGCGCGAATCGGCCTGGTAGACGTAGATGCCGTCCACGCCCGCATCATAAAGCTGCCGGACGCGCCAGAGAAACAGGCCCGGCATCTCCAGGCCCCAGTCCAGCCCGTCCACGACGGGCAGCAGCCTGCACTTCGTGCCGCGCACCGCCTCGACATACGGCCCGATGGGGAAATGCAGATGCCGCCCTTGCAGGTTGCTCGGACAGAGAGTGTCCGCCAGTCCCTCGCGCGCCCAGGTGCGATAGTCGCAGAACTGCCACAGATGGACGCCCTGCGCCGGGAAGCGCACGAGGATGGGAACCGGTTTGCCGCGCCGCTTCGCGTACTCGTCGGCCAGATGGCGCAGTTCGCGCATGAAGAGGTTGCCCGTCTCCGCGCTGTCCAGGCAGTCCGGGTAGCGGCAGTAGTCTATCGAGAGACCGGTCGCTCCGATCTCCAGCGCCTCGCGATAGAGGCTCAGCGCATAGGCGCGCACTTCGGGCAGCTCGAACTTCATCGCGCTGCCGCGCATCCATTCGGGATGCTTTTTGGAGATGTCTCCCTGCAAGGGCGTGCCGGGATAGGCGTTACTGGCCCCGAAGTTGGCGTAAAGGTTCAGGCCCAGGTCATGAGCATACCGCAGTTCGGTCTCCAGCGTGTTTGTGTACTGCTGCATCCGCCCGACGTTATCTGTCGTCGGGTTCGGGTCGTCTGTCGTCGGGTCGCCGATGGTGGAGTAGAAGAGCTGATCGGTGGCGCGGCTTTCGTAGACCACCTTCATTCCGAACCGGCCCAACTGACTGTCCACGATCTGTACGCCTGCCTCCGCGAAAGCCAGCAGCGGTTCGCGGTGCTGTAGCGGCTCCTGCACGTTCTCAACGAAGGCCCAGGAGTACGGCTCCCAGTAGCCCGCAACCAGCTTGTCTCGCTTCCCGCTAAAGGCCGCATCCAACTCCTTCACCTGTGTTTCGGAAAGCGGAACCAGCTTCACATAGTCTATGTGGGCGGGCGTGTAGCCGGTATAGGTGTGCGGCGGCTTCAGGACGAGATGCTGCCGATCCATGCGACACCAGCGCCACAACACCTCCTCGCCCGGACGGCGGGAGTTGGGCGCATCCGTGCGCTCGTCCCCGGTCAGCCGCAGGCGTATCGAACCGGCCTGCGGCGCGTTGCAGACAAACAGGGCGTAGGAGCCGCGCAGGTCGAGTGGATAGGTCAACTGGGGCAGCGGAACCGCGCCCGGCTGGCCGTAGAGCGCGCTGCCGAAGGTCACGCCCGCCTCCGCCGACTGCCCGGTGCGCCACTCCCACTGGCCCGCCTCTGCCGCTTTGCCGGAAACGACCGCCTTCTGCTGCAACACTTTCGACCAGTCCTCGATGAAGACGACATCGGAGTTGTCGGCTTGCAGGCGCGTCTGCCCGGAACTGAGTTCCCGACCGTCCGGCGTTCGCACCTGCACGCGGAAATCCACGTCCACCCTGCCGTTCGGCTGCGCCTCCGGGTAGGGATTGAAGACGACCGCGCGTTCCAGTCCCGCCGCCCGCCGCTCGACGAGACGGCCCTGCTCCTGCCACTGCTTCCAGTCGGCATCGGAGGTGTAGCGCAGCGCCAGTTCGGAGAGCAGCGGCGTGACCTTCGCCGCTTTCCATTCGTTCTTTCCGACCGGCGACCAGGCACAGACCACGCCCACCTCTGCCGGAGCCTCTTTCGGCACGCGGTAGGTGATATGAAAGTAGCGCGTGAGCGGGTCCAATCGCGCCTTCATCGCCCCTCCTTCCGCAGCAGCCCGGCCCGGCGCGGCCTGCAGCGCCAGGCCCAGGAGAGAAAAAATCATTGGCATCCATTTCATCTTCATGATCATTTGTCAGCTTTGCCGGGCATTGAAATACCCGTCTGGGAGGCGCTACGCGCCAAGCGTCCTAGCGGACGCCCCATTCAAGAAAGTCTTCTCCTTCGTATCGCTCTGACCTGCATACGAAGGCAGAAGCGTGCAATAGGCACTCCGTCCGCTAGGACGGTTAGCCGCAGGCTTCCCAGACGGGTATTTCAATGCCCGGCATAAGAGAGGTCAGTCCGCCCCGACGATCTTGCGCAGCGCCTCGCCGTTCTGCTTCATCCACTGGTGCAGGATGAAGATGTCCGTGCCGATGCAAAAGTCTTTGACGCCCAGATCGAGGTAGTATTTGGCCTCTTCCGGGCTGCCGATCTCCGCGCGCGGCGGAATGCCGTGTTGCAGGCAGGCCGCGATGACTCGTTTCTCGATCTCGCGAATGTCCGGCGCGTGCCACTCTCCAGGCCGCCCGATGCTCATGCAGTAGTCGGCGGGTCCCCACTGCACCATATCAATGCCGGGCAGAGAAAGTATCTCGTCCAGATGCTCGACCGCGCGCTTCTTTTCGATCATCAGCACGACGACGATCTCCTGAAGCGCCTTCACATAGTCCGCCGTGCCGCCATAGGTCATATAGGCGGCCCGCCGCGCGCCGACGCCATGCACGCCGCCGTCCTCCGGCGTTTCGGGACGCACCGCGCGGATACACTCCTGCGCCTCCTCGACCGTGCGGCAGTCGGCGAACAGGACGCTCTGAAACCCGGCCCCGATAGCCCGCTGCGCCAGGAACCGCCGGGGTTCCTGGTCTACCTTGATCATCGCGGACATATCGAACAACTCGACGGCCCGGCAGAAGTGTTCCAGGGAGTGCAGGTCGAAGGGAGCGTACTCCGCCACGAACTCCACATAGTCGAACATTCCCGAATGGCCGACCGCCTCCACGACGGAGGGCCACATCGTATGCAGGTGCGTGCCGATGGTGGGCCGTCCGGCTTTCAGCAGTTCCCGCAGCTTGTTGCGTCGCATCGCATGAGCCTCCTGATTCTGTTTAGCGGCGAAGCGCACGGAACGCGCGCAGGGAGATCGGCCCGTGCGCTCGCCGCCGAATCATTGCACAGACCGCTTTCCCTCTCCTGCCGGTCGCGCCTGTTGACGCATTTGTAGGATGATTGTATAATAGGATGTTCTCGCCCGATTGTCAAGCCTCTCCCGCACTTTTCCCGCCGTTTCGGTCTTTCCTATTGGGAAGAGATGGGAGCGAAGGAGCGATTGCATGAAGAGTCTGATGGCGCTGTTGACCCTGGCGGTCAGCGCCGAGAGCGGCCTTGCCGCCGCGCCGACCGGCGACAAAAAGAAGGAGCGCCCGATGGCAACGTTGACCGTGAAGAGCGTAAAGCCTCTGGAGAAGATGTCGCCTCTGATGTTCGCCACCTATCTCAAAAAGACCGGCGTGGAGATGGTCAAGGGCAGCGGCTATACCGAGGCCACCGGCTCCACTATTCTCATCAAGCCGGGCGAAGAGTTCATGCCGAACGGCTTCACCTCCCCGGACAATGGCCGCACCTGGATCAAACAGCCCGCCAATCCCGACTTTGACAGCAAGCTGCCGCACGGCTACCGGCGCGAAATCTTTCCCCTCTTCGTAGACCCCGTGAACGGCAAGATCATCAAGGTCGTTCCCTCGCTGGATACGCCCGGCCTGGACCCGACCATCGTCGAGCCGCCGGTCGCGCTGGAAGCCTACTATCTGCGCTACCGGGTGAGCGTGGACGGCGGCAAGACCTATCTGTTCGACGAGCCGATCGTGCAAAAAGGCAAAACCCCCGAAAACCCGTTCGAGGGCGTCTATCGCGGCAAGAACGGCATCTTCATGGGGGATGTCGGCTCGCAGTTGCTCCGCACGCGCAAAGGGCGGATCCTCATCCCCGCGCAGGCGTGCAAACTCGGCCCGGACGGCAAACTCTGGTCGCCGGGCGGCGGCTTCACCTATACCGATGTCATCATCATCATTGGCCGCTGGGTGAAGGGCGA
>Ga0070741_10008087_pt1 | contig 21309 bp, 20 predicted proteins | sample Coa_R1_4_FD_66440 | JGI IMG/M metagenome (GOLD analysis project Ga0070741, IMG submission 66440) | Surface soil microbial communities from Centralia Pennsylvania, which are recovering from an underground coalmine fire - Coalmine... | ecosystem: Environmental > Terrestrial > Soil > Unclassified ... | reverse complement strand
GGCCCAGGGATGAACCCCGCCGACCTGAGCTTGCGCTGCAGGGCTCGCACCGCTGCCGAGCCATTGGCAGCGGCGTAACCCGCACCCAGAGCCAACGTTTGCTCTGCGGGTTGCGTCGCGCGCGCGGCGACTGGGGTTTCTCGATTGTTCGATTGGGTGATGGGAGATTGGCGATGCGGGGTCTTGCCCAGCGCCGTTGCGGGAACGAGAGCCAGCACGACCACACTTGTGATCGCCATCCATTTCAGGTGAGTCAACGGGGGATCTGCACCGATGCGATCCGAGCTTCCGGAACCCTTCTTGTCCGTGAGTCGGCGCCCAAGCCCGCGCAGCGCGGACATGGTCCATGCACATCCCTCCGCCAACGCTCTCCGTGAGCGTGACATGAGGTTTCCTCCTACTGCGTGCTTTACCTTGCCAACGGTGCGCACGCCGGCACTGCGGCCAGCATGCGACCAACTAGAGCCCGGCTAGCTCGACTAGCCGGGGCGAGCAGGCAGTGGAAGCACAGGGCCCGACGGGGCTACATGCCTGACCATGCGCAGCGATCGGCTCAACCGCGGCGTGCATGGGGCTAGCAGCAGGACGAGCAGGGTTGTCAGGCCAAAGAAGAAGAATCCCGATCCGCCGGTGGCGCCGTCAAAGCCGTGACCGGGAACGGGCGTCGCAGGTCCCGGCAGCACCCGAGGCTTCGTCGGTGCGCTCGTCGGTGTGACGGCCGCGCTCGCCAGCCACAAGCCAGTCGTGCGCGCCACCGGCGCCCATCCGGCCAAGCCAGCGGTACGTGAGGGCAGGTGGCCTAGCGCGGTCGCGCTGCCGCTCGTATGACCCGACGGTGGCGAGATCGTCGCCACTGAGGGAGTCGCGAAGAAAGTTGAGCCCGAGGACTGGGGTGGGGAACCTGCACCAGTGGAAGGGGACAGCGACTGGTGCTGGGCAACCGGGTTCCGCGAACCCGTTGCGGCGGTCGGTGCCGGCGGCGCGGTCGGTGCCGGCGGCACCGAGGTCACCGGCTTCGGCGCGGGCGGGGGGGCAACGACCTTGGTCACCGTCCGCGTGATAGGAGCGACGGTCTTGGTCACCGGCGCGACAACCTCCGTCACCGTCCGAGTGATCGGAGCGACGGTCTTGGTCACCGGCGCGACAACCTCCGTCACCGTCCGAGTAATCGGAGCGACGGTCTTGGTCACCGGCGCGACAACCTTCCTCACCGTCCGAGTAATCGGAGCGACGGTCTTGGTCACTGGCGCGACAACCTTCCTCACCGTCCGAGTGATCGGAGCGACGGTCTTGGTCACCGGCGCCACCGTCTTGGTCACTGGCGCCACCACCTTGGTCACTGGCGCCACCACCTTGGTCACTGGCGCCACCACCTTGGTCACTGGCGCCACCACCTTGGTCACTGGCGCCACCACGTTCGTCACCTTCCGCGTGACCGGAGCGACGGCCTTCGTGCCTGGCGCGACCGTTTTCGTGACGGGCTCCGTCGGCGCAGTCACGGGCGGCGTCGGTGCGGTCACCGGCGGCGTCGGCACACTCACGGGCGGCGTCGGCACAGGCACCGGCTCGGTCGGCACACTCACGGGCGACGTCGGTGTGGTCACAGGAGGCGTCGCCGTAGTCGTAGTTGACGGCTTAGTGAGCGGCCTCAGAGAAGTTTGTGCGGCGCCCCTCGTCGCGAAAGCCAACAAGAAAGCAAGGACTATCCCCGCCGTTACCACAGAGCGGATACAGCGCCGCTGTCCCCACCTGGTCATGTATTGAGGCTTTTCCGGCCTCTGAAGTCCTAAAAGGGTATCTCTCTAATCTCGATGTGCACTGCAAGTGCAGCATTCTCGCAGTGGCAATGCGGGTGTTGGAAGGAAACAGTCCCGGTAGAACAGTGTAACTCTGGAAACTAGAGCGAGACGCCAGCCGTGGATGAAAGCGGATCCCACGCTCGGCAGCGGTGACCCACAGGATCCGGATTGAAAGGCGCCGATGCAGTAACGGGTACCGGTCCCCGAACCTAACACCCCTGACCTTTACCGCGCCCATCTAGGGCAGTTACACCGAACCGTTCCACCGGCTCGTTCGGCCCCTCAATTGCCCCGCTGGCGATGGCGTCGGATAGCTGCAGGTGGTCGTGGGCGGTTTGATCTGCGTAGTTGATGGCGAACTCGCCAAGCGCTTCGTCGAAACGGCGACCCTTGCCGATGTAGGCGGCGATCGCGACGGGGTCCCCGGTGCGCGCGTGAGCACGGGCCAGGGCTTTGCCGCAGGCGCTGGCGAACTGTGGCAAGCGAGGTGCTATCAGGTCGCCTTTGGGAATCACTTTCATGTCGCGGAACTGACGGACGTAAAAGTCGTGGGTCCCAACGGCGGTGTAGCCGGCGAAGATGTCAGTCGCGCTTTGGATCAAGCGCTTACCGACGATGACCCGCTCCCCGTGATTCGGGTGCCGACTGGGACCGCAGTACGCCTCGTACACCGAGCTCCCGGCCTGTTTGATCTGCAGAAACAGCGGGTCAGCGCCGTCGCGCCCTTCGAGCAGAACGAGGAGCACTCTCATCCCTACGCTCCCGACGCCGACCACTTGGCGCGTGGCATCTACGAACGAAAAGCGATCGAGAAGGTGGCGGCGGTATTCAGGGAGCGAGGCTCGATAGGCCTCGAAAACCGCGTCCGTCAGAGCGGGCTCGTCGGCCAGCAGGCGGACTCGGAATGGTGGGTCCTCGATGATCCGCAGGTGACCCTGGACACGCTCGGTGAGCTTCCGGACAGCGCCCGCGCTGGTCCGCCTACGCGCCTTGCGTTCAATGTGCGAGGAGACCTGCTCCTGATCCTCAGACGCAAACAGCGAGACGAACTGTTGCACCGTGATCATGTCGTACCAGATATCCAGTTGCCTCGCCGTGGCGTAATGGCCGATCCGACCTCTGTAGGTCTGTAAGCAACGGGCCACCGCTTCCTCCGCGGCGCTCTCCTTGAGCCCGGACTCGCGCGCCAGGACGACGATGCTCGCGACAAGCCGCGAAACGTCCCACTCGAACGGCCCGGGGAGGGTCTCGTCAAAGTCGCGCAGATCGAATGACAGACGTCGCTCCGGGGTGGCCCACAACCCGAAGTTGAGGATGTGGGCATCGCCACACAACTGCACGGTCAGGCCTGTGTTCGCCCGGGACGCGAGATCGGCGGCCATCACAGCCGCCGCGCCGCGGTAGTACGCCCAAGGAGACGTCGACATTCGAGCATGGCGGATCGGCAGAAGCTCGGCGAGGCGGATCTCGTTCTGGGCCCTGATGATCGCCACCGAGTTCGCCGACCTCGTCCGCTGCCAGGTGGCGAGCTCGCTCCGTTTCAGGCGCTCACGTGCGGCGAGACCGACGGCGCGCCGCTCAGCCTCTTCCGGCTGCCGGGTGTGGAGCGACGAAGATGCAGTGCCGCGTTTCAACTCACGATTAATGCGATTTGACCCCGCCGATGAGGCCGATCAATGGACCGGCCGCCATCGTTGCAGCACGAGTTCGAGGTTGCGGCGCACAAGGCGGACCAGTGACAGGCCGATATTGGGTCGTAGCCAGGACTCCGTCATCCGGTCAAGATTCCGTATGTTGCTCTCAGCGGGTCAGGCTGCCCTCGCCATCCAGACGCTGGGCGGCTGCTACGTGATTATCGGAATGATCAGCAGGGCGACGATATTGGCGACCTTGATCATCGGGTTGATCGCGGGGCCTGCAGTGTCCTTATAGGGGTCGCCCACGGTGTCACCGGTGACCGAGGCCGCGTGGGCCTCTGAGCCCTTTCCTCCGAAGGCGCCGTCCTCGATCAGCTTCTTGGCGTTGTCCCACGCACCGCCGCCAGAGGTCATGGAGACGGCTATGAACAGACCGACCACGATGACCCCGATAAGTAGGCCACCCAGTGCCTCGACGCTGATCAGGCCCACCACGAGCGTCACCACGATGGGAATCAAGGCAGGGGCGATCATCTCGCGCTGTGCCGCCCGCGTGACAAGCCCCACCGCGGTCCCGTACTCGGGAGTCTCGGTGCCCTCCATGATCCCGGGCTTCTCCCGGAACTGGCGGCGCACCTCCTCGACCACGGCGCCGCCTGCTCGACCGACGGCCTCGATCGCCAGCGCGGCGAAGAGATAAACCATCAGGCCGCCGACGAGGAGCCCGATCAGGACCGGAGGGTTGCCGAGGCTGAAGTTGAAATGACCCGGGAGCTCCCGCTGCCAGGCGTCGAATAGCACCAGCGCCGCGAGCGCCGCCGACCCGATCGCGTATCCCTTGGTCACCGCCTTGGTGGTGTTCCCAACGGCGTCCAGCGGATCGGTCACGTTTCGCACCTCCTCGGGCAGATCCGCCATCTCCGCGATCCCGCCCGCATTGTCCGTGACGGGTCCGAACGCATCGAGTGCGACGATCAACCCCATCAGCGACAGCTGTGCCATCACGGCCACGCCGATCCCGTAGATCCCCTGCGTGCCCCCGCCCGCCAGCTTCCATGAGCCGAGGATGCCCAGCGCGATCACGATCGCGGGCGCCGCGGTCGCCTGGGAGCCTTGAGCGAGTCCCTGGATGATGTTGGTCGCGTGGCCCGTCTGCGAGGCCCGCGAGATCTTGCGCACGGGCGAGAACCGCGTGGAGGTGTAGTAGTCGGTGATCACGAACAGGCACGCCGTGACGCCCAGTCCGATCACCGAGCAGAGGTAGAACTTCCACCAGGGAGGAGCCGCCACGCCGCTGTGCAGCGTGAGTCCGTTCATAAGCCAGTAGGTGATCGGGGCGAACACCGCGGCTGCGAGTCCTGCCGACAGGATCAGGCCCTGGTACAGCGCCCGCTCCACGTTGCCCGCCCGTGAGCGGACTGCGTATGTGCCGATCAAGGACGCAACGATCGAGAGGCCACCGAGCACCAACGGGTACACCGCGACGGCAGTCTGCTGGCGGAAAAGCAGAACGCCCAGCAACATGACCGCCACCGCGGTAACCGCATAAGTCTCGAACAGGTCGGCGGCCATGCCCGCGCAGTCGCCGACGTTGTCGCCGACGTTGTCAGCGATCACAGCCGGATTGCGAGGATCGTCCTCAGGGATTCCGGCCTCGATCTTGCCCACGATGTCGGCGCCGACATCGGCGGCCTTGGTGAAGATCCCGCCCCCCAGACGAGCGAAGACCGAGATCAGGGAGCCACCGAAGCTCAGACCGATGAGCGCATCGACGGCGTGTCTTTCGCTCTCGCCGGCGATCGCAGTGAGCACGCCGTAATAGCCGGCCAGCCCGATCATCGCCAGTCCGACTACGAGCAGACCGGTCACAGCGCCACCGCGGAACGCGGCCTGTAGGGCTCGCGACACGCCCCCGCGAGCGGATTCCGCCACTCGGGCGTTGGCGCGAACCGATACGTTCATGCCGATGTACCCGGCCGAGGCGGACAACACCCCTCCGATCAAAAAGCCAATCGCGACGCGGATGTTCTGCAGCGGGATCAGCAGGATGAACACCACGACCCCGACACCACCGATCATGAGGTACTGGCGGTTCAGGTATGCCGAGGCGCCCTCCTGGACGGCGGCCGAGATTGCGCGCATGCGCTCGTTGCCGGGTGACAGGGCGAGCAGGCTGCGTGAGGTAACGACGCCGTAGCCGATGGCCAGGCCGGCGCAGACGAGCGCGACGATGACGCCGTGATGCGTCAGGAAACTTGACAAGGGGTCCTCCGAGAAAGCTCTCTGTAGTCAGCAGGTAAGGCGCGAAGCGCCCAAGCAATCACAAAGGGCCGCCACCCACGAACGTCAGGGCGGGGCCCCGCAACAGCGCCGAGTCTAGCGCGCGGACGCCGCTACCGCTCTCCCGGCACCCACAGCCGACCGCTGCGCTGGGCGGGACCCGGCTCGCCTGGCTTGGGCGGCGCCGGCTCACTTTGCGCTGAGGACGGCGATTCAGGGGCCGCGGGCTCGGCCGCTTGGTCCTTCGGCCCACCCTCTTCGCCGGCAGCCGGCGCGGGTTGGGAGCCGCCGATCCTGACGAACGCCAACTGCAGCTGGGATAGGGCATCGCGGATTGGTCCAATCTGCTCCGGGGCAGTCCGCTCGAGCAGCGGTATCAGTGCTCTGATGCCGTCGATCGCCACCCTGACTTGCTCGACGTCCCGCTCCTCCTCGGTCCCCGGTTGTAGCCCGGTGCGCCGCATGCCCAAATTGACCAGCGTCACCACATGCTCGAGGAGCACGTGCTCGACCCGGATCTTCTTGATCTCCGCCTCGTAGGCCGCGCGCAACTCCTCCTCGGTGTGTGCCGCGCCAGCTTGCTCGCTACCGCCTGTCGTGCTCACCTTCTGACCTCCGCAGGACTTCCAAGGTCCCCAGCATACGTCTCGCGCGTCTCCTCGACCGTCGCCGCGTAGACCTCCCGCATCGCGGCACCGGTTTCCAGCATCCGGCGCTGGCGCTGGGCTCCGTTGAGCTCGGGTAGGGCGACGTCGATTGAAAGCTCAGCCCGCGCCGGGGCGCTCCAGGCGAGCAGGCGGTCCAGTGCCTCACCGGCCGGATATTCCTGCCGGGTGTCGAGGTCGATCATGTGGCCGTCAAGGCCGTGGCGAATCGCTCGCCAGAAGTTCTCCTCGATCTCCCGGCGCGGTACCGACCGCGCGGGGATGCCCTCGTCGATGTCGCGTGCGGCTTGCGCCACGCAGGCCACGATCAACGCGGCCAGGCCCTCGGATTCCTGAGCGGTCGACTGGGTGTCACAGATCCGCACCTCGACGGTGCCAAACGCGAAGTGAGGCCGCAGCGACCACCACACCTGGGTGTACTCGACGATCGAGTTCGTGGACTTGAGCAGCTCGATGTAATCGGAGAACATCGCCCAGCTGCCGAACTCGTCCGGGATCCCGCAGCGCGGAAAGCTCTTGGTGAAGATCTGGCTGCGCGCCGAGTGCAGCCCGGAGTCTCGACCGTCGAGGAACGGTGAGTTGGCCGAGATCGCGAGGAGCAGCGGGGCCACCGGGCGCAGCCGATCGCATACCTGCACGGCGCGATCGGCGCCTTGAATCCCCACGTGAAGGTGCAGCGAGAAGGTGTTGTTGCGCCATGCGACGTACTTGAGGCCATCCTCGACGCGCTGGTAGTGCTCGGTTTCGATGATGTGCTGGTCGCGGTAGTCCGACCAGGGGTGCGTACCGGTCGCGGCGAGCAGGATCTCGCGCTCGGAAGCCAACCCAAACAGCCGCCGCCGGCGGTCCTTTTGGGCCTCGATGGCTGCCGCGAGGTTCTCCCCGCGGCCGGATCGAATCTCGATCTCCGAAGAGATCAGCTCCCCGGCGACCGCCTCGGACAGAATCGGATCGTCGGCGGCTGCTTCGCGGAGCTCCTCGAACCGTTGCACGAGTCCGAGCTCGATCGGGTCGACTAACGCGAATTCCTCTTCGACCCCGACGGTGAAGTCAATCCCTTCTTCGAACGCCGAATATGCGCTGTCAAGCTCTAGGCCCACGCCGACGGCTAATTGGCTCTGTTCGCAAATACGCCGACATTCGAGCCGCCCCGAACCACTAAGTCAGATAGAAGTAGAGGGCGTAGAGGAGGTCGACGGCCGGACTGGAGGTGTGGACGGTGACTTCCGGCGGAACGCGGATCAGCGCGTCTGAGTAGTTGAAGATGATCTTCACGCCGGCGTCGGCAATCTCGGCTGCCAGCGCCTGAGCCGCCGAGGCTGGGACCGCCAGAACGGCCACCACGATGTCCTGCTCGTCGATCACGCGGCGTAGCTCTGAGGTCGGCTTGACGTCCAGCGCGCCGATGGTCGTACCCACCTTGTCCTCGTCGGCGTCGAACACCGCTACGACACGGAAACCGTGGTCGGCGAAGATGTCCGAGGTAGCGATGGCCGTGCCGAGGTGTCCGGCGCCGAACAGCGCGATGTTGTGCTGGCCCGCGGTACGCAAGATCTTGCGGATCTGGCTCACGAGCGAATCGACGTTGTAGCCGACCCCCCGCTTGCCGAATTTGCCAAAGCCCGACAGATCACGGCGGATTTGAGTCGAATTGACGTGCGTGTAGTCGGCGAGCTCCTGGGAGGAAATCGTCAACTTGCCCATCTTGCGCGCCTGGGTGAGGACCTGCAGGTAGCGTGAGAGTCGCGCGGCTACGCCGAGCGAGAGCTTCTCTCCTGGCTTGTCAGCCCCGTGCGGGGCGAGTGACCGATCGTCGTCGACCGCATAGCTCATCCCGTTTGCACTCTACTTCAGCGGCCGTCTCGCGCCGGATCTGGCGCGGGCTCGTCCAAGCGCCGCTGGAGCTCCGACTCGTCGACGAAGAACTCAAATACCTCGACCCCGTCGATCGTGATCACCGGGATCCGCTCCAGGTAGGCGGTCAGCAGTCGCTCGTCGCTCTCGATATCGCACTGTTCAAGCACGAAGGGTCGCGTCGCACGGACCCGCTCGAGCAGCTCCAAGGCTTGCTCACAAAGGCAGCAACCGTCTCGGCCATAGATGACCACAGTTCTCATGCCACCGCCAGCAAGCGCTCTCCGCTCGCGTACGCGTCCAGCCCCAGATAGTCGGGGTAGTGCAGCGGATCCACGAACCTCGCCGCGCTCCCGATCATGGCTGCGTTGTCCGTGCACAGCTCTCGCGCGGGCACATCAAGCGTGGCCCCGAGGGCGGCAAGTCGCTCGCGCAAAGGCCCGTTCGCGGCCACCCCGCCCCCTATCGCGAGGCGATCGATCCCAGTCTGTGCAAGCGCTCGGTCCGCGCGCAGGGCGAGGGCCTCGACGATGGCGCGCTGGTAGGAGGCCGCCAAGTCGGGGCGCAGGCGGATCGCCTCCTCTTCCCCTAGCTCGCGCACGCGGTACAGGAGCGCGGTTTTCAGCCCAGCGAAGGAGAAATCGAAGCCTTCGACCCGGGCGGCGGTCGGGAAACGGAATGCCTCAGGATCCCCCTCGCGCGCCACCCGTTCGAGCGCCGGGCCGCCCGGATAACCGAGGCCGAGCAGGCGCGCCCCTTTGTCGAAGGCTTCGCCTGCTGCGTCGTCCAGCGTTTGGCCGAGCACACGAGGATGTGGCCCGTGGTCGACGACGTGCGCGAGCAGCGTGTGGCCGCCGGAGGCCACGAGGCTCAGGAAAGGGGGCTCAAACGGGTCGGGCGCGAGAAAGCTCGCCGCGATGTGCCCATGGAGGTGGTCCACAGGAACGAGCGGAAGCTCGCGTGCGGCGGCCAGCGCCTTTGCCGTGGCCATGCCGACCAGTAGCGCAGCGATCAGACCGGGACCGCGCGTGACCGCGACGCGCTCCACGCGATCGAGAGATATATCCGCCGTGCGCAGCGCATCGTCGATCACGTCGCCGATCATCTCCAGGTGGTGACGGGAGGCGATCTCCGGCACCACGCCGCCATAGCGATCATGGACTCCCTGGGAGGAGATCACGTTCGCGCGGATCTCTCCGCGTTCGGTGATCACGGCGGCGCAGGTATCGTCGCAGCTGGTCTCGAGGGCGAGGATCATTGAGAGAGCGATGACTTCTCGCCCACTCGCCACATGATCAAGGCATCCTCCCCGGTGTCCTGGTAGTAGCGCGGGCGAATGCCCGAGGCGCGGAAGCCGAACTTCTTATACAGCGCGATTGCGGGGTCGTTGGAGGTCCGCACCTCGAGCGTATATGCGCGCTCGCGGCCTGCGCGGGCAAAGAGCTCCTCGAGGAGTGCGGTGGCAAGGCCACGGCGGCGTGCCGTGGGATCGACCGCGATGTTCATGATGTGCCAGTCGTCGGCGTATCGCGAACAGATCACGTAGCCGAGCAGCCGCTGCTGCGCAGCTCGAGCGCGTCTGCCTCCTTCGGAGCCACCGTCAACCGCTACCTGTTCGACTTCGGTCATGGCCAGACAGACGCCCGAGGGCCGCGAGAGCTCGAGCACGAACATCGCCAGCGACCACGGCGTCGGGAACGAGCGCCGCTCGATCGCCAACACCTGCGGCAGATCTGAGTAGTTCAGCGGGCGGATCGCTGCGGAGCTCTGGACGGTCATCGTGTCGATATGAGGGCTCGGCGCCCCAGCTCGGCGTCGGGCAAGCGCACGTAATAGGGGTGAACGTCCCTGGCCTGGCGGGCCGGCAGTGACCAAGCGAGCCGGCAATGGGCCGAGGCGGTCACCCTGTGGCACTCCGAGTCATCGTCTGGGATCGCCACACCCGAAGACTCAAGGACGTCTCGGAATGCTAACGCTCCGTCGCCCACAGCCAGCGTGCGATTGGGCAAGAGCCGCTCGGTGCCGGCGAGCAGTTCAGCTAGTTCGGTGGGTGAGAGCGCGCGGACGCCAAACAGCGGCGCAAGGCCGCTGTGAGTCAGCGACCATGCCGCGGCGAACACCTCTCCGCGGCGGGCATCGAGTACCGAGACGAAGGTTTCCGGCCCGCCGCGGGCGCGCGGGTATGCGTGCTCTGCGTAGACCGCCAACGATTCGAGCGTCGACACGCCGACCAAGGGCACGCCGAGCGCCTGGCTCAGAGCCCGGGCCGTGGCGATCCCGATCCGAAGGCCGGTGAAGGTTCCGGGACCGATGCCAACCGCGATCCGCTCGAGCTGATCGAACGATGCCCCCGGACCCTTAAGCAGCTCCGCGATCAGCGGCAACAGACACGCCGTGTGTCGCGGCCGCTGCCCGGCGGGTGGATCGTCGCGAGCTTCGAGCGCTGGTTCTGACTCGGAGGACTGCCAAGCAACCGTCGTTGCGCGAGTCGCAGTATCGAAAGCAAGCAGCGGCAATCGGCCTCCTACGCGCCGCGGTCTGTGCTGCGCCGCTCGACCTGATGCTCGGCGGTGGCCACTACGCGAACTCCAAGATTCGCCTGTCCCCCCCGGCGTGCTGGATGCGGACGTGGCGCACGATCCGCCCCAGACCGGCGTGTTCCGACGGAGCGGCGGGAGGCCACTCAATGAACGCGATCGTGTCCGGTCCGAGGTAGTCGGCCAGCAGGTCGGGCTCCTCCTCGGTCATGCGATCAATGCGGAACAGGTCGATGTGGGACACGGGCACCGGGCCCGGGTACTGCTGCCCAATCGTGAAGGTGGGGCTGGTGACCGGCACGGTGACGCCCAGTTCCCTGCACGCTCCGCGCACGAGCGTGGTCTTCCCCGCGCCGAGCTCTCCGGCCACCAGCACGACGTCCCCTGGACGCAGCGTGGCCGCGAGCCGCGCCCCGATCGCTTCGGTCTCGGCCGGGCCGGCCGTCTCCACGTGGTCGACGGCCGCCGGCGTGGTGTCGGGCGACTCGGAAATCTCCCTGCGCAAAGTCATGCCATGGACTTTAGGCGGGACCGCTCAGTGGGCTTTAGGTGGGACCGCTCAGTGGACTTTAGGCGGGACCGCTCAGTGGACTTTAGGCGGGACCGCTCAGTGGGCTTTAGGCGGGACCGGCTGATGGGCTCTCGGCGGGACCGCTCAGTGGCCGCCGTGTGCGTACAGCGCGAAGAAGTCACGGTCGTCCGGCGTCAGGTACCGGGTCGCCGGGCGGTCCATCCCGGGCAGGAGCTTTTGCGGATTCCCCGCACCCCAGGCGCCGTAGAAGTTGAACGTCGTCCAGGCGGAGTTGATGTCAAGCTCCATCGCGCGGACGGCGCCGGCGCGGCGGAGGATCTGCGCGAGGCTCTGGGCGGTCTGAATGTCGGCGGCCGCATAAATGAGGTTGCCGTGGGCGTCCACGCCCACTCCCGAGCGCCAGACGCGGACCGCGTTGCCTACCGTGGCACCCCACAAGGCGCCGTTGTTCAGACTCGGGTTGAGCCGCCCGCCCTCCACGATCAGAGGTAGGTTTTGGCGGGCGACTCGCACGTCGGCGGCCGGCCTGGGCCCGCCGCGCCACGCCCGGACGTCTACCTTGCCGTTGCTGTAGGCGACGAGCGTGGCTTGCCCCTTTCTGAGCGGCGCGTACAGGCGGCCCTGGGCGAAGAACCCGCCCTGATCGTCCTCGAGCCTGAAGCCGCTGTTGAAAGTCGCGAGCAGCCCGCCTCGCTGTCGCAGTGGGACCTCGGCCGGCGTTGCGCCTGCGTTGGGCGGCTCGTAGCGCCCGGGGTATAACTCAAGGCGCGTAAGCGCGGAGCTCATCCACGCCACACCTGCGACGAGCTGCGGGTAGTTGGGGTCGGGGCGGAACGTCGTGACAAGCACAGGCGCTGAGCCATGCACCAGCGGTCCCGTGCGATGCCACACGCCTTCGCCGGGCAGCGCGGGATGGATGACCGCACGGATCGGCGGCGGCCGATAACCGGTTGCAGCCTGAGTGTGGCTGGCGCCGATCTTTGGAAGCTTCTTGAGCGTCGGTCCGCCGGTCGCCGGGACGTTCCAGCTGTAGTAGATGTTCTCGAAATCAGACACGAGCCACGCGGCGCCGTTGCCGCGCAGCCATTCGACGGCCCGTACCCCGAGCGGGGCATTAGACGGCTGATTCATCGCAACAACGAAGGAGATGAATACGACGCAGAGCAGGACCGCGAGCACCAGAGCGAAAATCCGCCGCGCCCGAGCGCGACCGGGGGTGACGCGCCGTGGACGGCCCGCCTGCCCGACTCGCCACCTGATCGCGCAGACGGCCAGCGCGCAGCCGCACACAAGCAATAGCAATGGGACCTGAACCGCCACACCCGCGGCGATATCGCCGGCAACCGCACGTAGCGCAAGGCCAGCCAACAGGCCCGCTACGCCGGCATACGGCACCCGCCGCGACCACCTCGGTTGGCTGAGCGCGGCCAATAGATAGCCCAGCGTAAGGGCGCCGAGCGCCAGGTTCACCACCGTCGCGCAGATGAATCCCGCCGCAGCCAATCCCGCCGCCAAACGGACCGTTTGGGTGCGGGATAGCCCGTCCGCCCGGAGCTCGCGATCCCGCCTGCTCAGCGAGCCACGGCCGCCTGCCGCTTGAATCAAGGCGCCGGCGCTCGACAGCAGGCAGAAAGCGACAGCCACCGTCCAGACGCTGGTGGCGGCGCCCGGACGCATAAATGCTCCCGCGGCCGCAGGCGCCAAGAGGACGACAACGTTCTTCAGCCACTGACCCGGTCTGCAGGCGCGAAAAACCGTCCATGCGGTCCGCGGGCGCGAGCGGGGTGGGTGCGACGCGCGGGGTGGGTGCGACGCCCGGGGTGGGTGGGATGCGCGAGATGGGTGCGACGCGCGGGATGGGTGCGAGCGCCGGGCCGTCTCGCCAAAGGCTTCGCGCCGAATCTCGCTCCCGGCCGGCGATCCTCGGCCGAGAAGCTCACCGTCAGCGTGGATTTCGCGTTGCGCTGTCGCGCCCGAGGGCTGCATAACATGACTCCCGCGACGGCTGGCTGCGCGGCCGCGTGCAAGTCTTCGTTCAATGCGTCTCCGCTTGGTCCTTCCCAGGACCAACCGGTTGTCGCACAGAACGTCCCGGTGAGCCGGTCCTAGCTCAACCTAGAAGGGCGTGTGATCAGTGCGATCACAAAGCTCGCGCCGGCCACAAGCAATACGAGCAGTGCGACGATTCCAACCACCGCGAGGCCAGGGGAGAAAATCAGGATCAACCCGATCAGGCCAGCGGCTATCGCCAAGTCGACCAGTAGCTCACGCTTTACGTCCTTCGGTTTCATCGTCGTGCGTCTCGAGCCCTGAGGAGCGAGTTCGACCCCGCTGCTCGCAACCCTGCCCGGTTCGGCTGGATGGTGGCGGGACCCGTGGGTGCGATTAATGAAAACTTAGGAGTCGCACCTCGCGGAGCAGTGCGTCCAGTACCGTCATTGCCAAAGTGAGTCCTCAGCCGACAGCACCGGAGCTCGGGGGAGCTTCGCCGGCCTGGCTCGAGCGAATCAAACGCAGGTGCGAGCCCGCGCTGCGGTCCATGCGCGGTTCGGACACCGCCAAGGTCGCCGGGCTCGCCGGCGCCATGATCGCGAACAATGCGCTCGCGCTCGCCGCGACCGTCGTCTTCGCACGCCTGATCGGTGACTACGGATCGCTGGCAGCGCTCGTCGCCTATCTGCTGATCCTCACGGTGGTGGGCCAGGCGATGCAGGTCGCGACCGCACGCGAGGGGGTGGTCGGCCACCTAGGCGTCGGAGAGGGGCTCCTCGCAACTCTGAAGAGCTGGACCAGGACGATGGTGTTGTTCACCGTCCTGGTGACCGTCTGTTCGATCCTACTGCGGCACCCAATCGCCGCCGTGGTTGGGGTCAAGCATGATCCGTGGGCAGCGGCGGCCGGGATCCCAGCCGCTTGTATGTACCTGGAGGTCTCGCTGCTGCGCGGAGCGCTCCAGGGAGTCGGCGACTACAAGACGGTCGGCTTCAGCCTCATCGGCGAGCAGGCGTCTCGACTGATATTCGGGACCATTCTCGCTGTCGTGGGGCTGGGCGTCGCCGGTGCCTTTCTGGGCTCACTCGTGGCCTATGTCCTGATGTCGGCCTACTGCGCGTGGGAGCTTCACAGGGTGGCGCGAAAACGCTCGCCCGTTTACGCGACCGAACGTGTATCGACCCGTGCGATGCGAGCGACCGTGAGCCTGTGGGCGCACGTGCGCAGCGCCTGGGTCCCGATCGCCGGGCTGGCCATAATCCAGCTGCTGCAGAACATTGACCTGATCGCCGCCAAACACCGCTTCAGCGCCGACCTCGCGAGTTCCTACGCAGCGACGGCGGTGGCCGCGAAGGTGCTCATCTGGGTTGCCATGGGGGCCGGCTTCTACCTCGTCCCGGAATGCTCCAGGCGCCACGCGGAGGGCAACGGGACTCGGCGCGTGCTGCTTCAGACGGTAGGCGTCCTCGGGGTCTGCGCGGTTCCGTGCCTGCTCATCTTCGCCGTCGCCTCGCACCCTCTGCTGGCGATCGTTTTCGGCGAGCGCCGCGCCACTGCCTCGGCCTCGCTGCTTCCGCTTGGCGCTGCCTTCACCGTATTGGCGGCCACGTATCTCGCGGTTCAATACATGCTGGCGCTCAAGCGCCGAGCTTTCCTGATCGTGCTCGGGGCGGTCGCCGTCGCGGAACTGCCACTGCTCCTACAGGCGCCCCAACATCCCGCGGGCTTTGCGGCTGTGGTGCTCGGGGTGCAGGCTGTGGGCGCCGCGCTTGCCTTTACGCTCGCGCTGCGAAGCGACAGACCCGTTCCGCCGGCCCGCGAGGTCAACCCCGAGGTCGCTTCTGAGCTCGCTCCCGGGCGAGCCTACAACCGCTCCGCCGCGGCGGTCACCTCCGAGCCAGGGTAGAAGCGGCCGGCCACCGCAAGCCAGAAAAAGGCCCCGAGCTAGAAGAGGCCAAGCTGCGGCGCCGGTTCAGGGGCCCTCAGCCGGTCTGACTCGAGCGGCTCGGACTCGGGCTCGATTTCGATCTCCGGGAGTTCGGGAACCGGCTCGGGCTGGGGCGGCGCTCCCAGCGCCAGCAGCTCCGGAATGCGCTTGAAATCGGCGCGCAGGGCCTCGAGCGTCGAGCCCGTGTAAAGAGCCGCAGCGGGGTGATAGAGGGGATAGAGCCGAACCGCCCGCGGTCCGATTATTCGCACCTCCTCACGGCCGTGAAGTCGAGAGATACCGGTGATGTCGCCGCGCAGGAGCTTCGTCGCGAAATTCCCGAGCGTGCAGATCATCGTCGGCTCCACCAGCTCGATCTGCCCGTGCAGGTACCCCTGACAGGACTCGATTTCGATCGGGTGCGGGTCGCGATTGTCCGGGGGGCGGCACTTCAGCGTGTTGCAGATAAAGACATCACCCCGTGACATCCCGATCTCCGAGAGCAACTTGTCGAGCAGCTTCCCAGCGGCGCCCACGAATGGCAGCCCGAGCCGGTCCTCATTGGCGCCGGGCGCCTCGCCGACGAACATCAGCTCGGCATTGGCGTTCCCCGCGCCGAAGACGACGTTGGTTCTTGTCTGGTGCAGAGGACAGCGCACGCACTTTGAGGCCTCGCCGTACAGATCTTTCAGAAGCTCACGGCGCTGCATCGCGGTGCTCACGGGCAGTGATGGTAGAGGTGGACGAGGACGCCCGCTGGCGTTCCTTTGGCCCGAGAAGGGAGCGAATTCGCGCAAAGACCGCGATCGCCGGTTCGGGGTCATTGTCAGTGGACGGACACGACCGGGCGCTCACGCGCCGATTGAAGTGCTCGGCGCGCGGCTATCATCCGATGCGAGGCCGTCACCCCCCTGGGGACGGACCATCAAAGAACCAACGAACTTCACAGCCGACCGGTATCTCTGATGCGAGAACTGGAACGGGACTCCGTCGAGGACGACCCTACCTCGCGCCCTTCATCGGGGCGAACGCCACGTACGCTGGCGGTTGTTGGCGCTGGCCGGTTGGGCACCGAGCTGGCCGCGGCGTTACGGGACGCTTCACCCAAGCTCCCCGAAGGACCGTGGAGCGTCACCGGGCCCCACGGCCGCGGCTATGCCGGGACAGGCGATGCCGTCGTTCTGCTCTGCGTTCCCGACCGGGAGATTTCAAGCGCGGCGGCCGTGGTCACGCCCGGTCCGCTGGTCGGTCACTGTTCGGGCGCGTGCCGTCTGGACGTCCTGGACCCACACGAGGCATTTTCGGTTCACCCCCTGATGACGGTGGTTCCCGGCCGGACAAGCTTCGCCAACGTGGGGGCAGCCGTGGCCGGCTCCAACCCGCGCGCACTGACGTTCGCAGGCCGCCTCGCCGAGGTCCTCGAGATGCGTCCGACCGCAATCCCCGAGGATGAACGCGCCGCCTATCACGCGGCCGCATCGATTGCCTCGAACTTCCTGATCACCCTGGAGACGGCTGCCGAGCGCCTCGCCGCATCCGCCGAGCTCAAGCGGGAGCTACTCGGTCCACTGGTGCGTGCGACTGTTGAAAACTGGATCGAGGTCGGCGGGGACCAGGCGCTCACCGGTCCGGTGGCTCGTGGCGACGAAGAGACTGTCGCAGCGCAACGAGCCGCCGTAGCACAGAGGGCCCCCGATCTGCTGCCGCTGTTCGATGCGCTGACCGAGGCGACACGCGCTCTCGCGTCTGGACGCACCGAGCAGGGCCTAGCAAGAGCGGGATCCAACGTCGCGCCGGCCCCCACGAGGGCAGCGGCGTGAAGATCGTTCGCACCGTGGCAGAGACCCGGGCCGTTGTCGGTCAGGCGCGCCGGCGCGGTCTCAAGGTTGGCCTCGTGCCCACCATGGGCGCATTTCACGAAGGCCACCTCTCCCTCATGCGGAGCGCTCGTGCCGACTGCGACCTGGTGGTCGTCTCTCTATTCGTCAACCCCACTCAGTTCAACGATCCGCGGGACCTCGATGCTTATCCACGCGACGAGCAACGCGACGCCGCGTGTGCAGCCGACGTCGGTGTCGATCTTCTTTTTGCTCCCGCGGCGGACGAGGTCTACGCCAACGATTTCGCCACCTATGTATCGGTCGGCGCCGTGGGCGAGACGCTCGAGGGCACGCATCGTGGTCCGCAGCATTTCAACGGCGTCTCGACGGTCGTCCTCAAGCTGCTCAACATGGTCGCACCCGATGCCGTCTACTTTGGACAGAAGGACGCCCAGCAAACGGCCGTCGTCAAGCGACTCGTCCGCGACCTGGATGTCCCTGTATCCGTCGAGGTCTGTCCCACGGTTCGTGCGCCCGACGGGCTTGCCCTCTCCAGCCGCAACGTCCGCCTCTCGGCGGGCGAGAGGGAGCGGGCAACCGCCCTGTATCGCTCGCTGAGCGCGGCCGAGAAGGTGATCGCCGGCGGCGAACGCGACCCAGCGATCGCCGCTGAAGCGGCCCGGCAGGTGCTGAGCGCGAGCGGAATAGAGCCCGATTACTTCGAGCTCGTGGATCCCGAGACCTTTGCGCCGGTGCGAGCGCTCGAAGCCGACGAGGTGCTCGCTGTCGTCGCCGCTTCGCTCGAGAGTGCGCGCCTGATCGACAACCTAATGATTCAAGTGCCCGGGGCGCGACAACGGGGCACGCCAGTGGCCGCCGCGCAAGCGGAGGGCAGCCATAACGCGACCGTCGCGGCAAACGAGCAAGCAGCGGAGCTGCTCGCTCGTTCCGCGGCGTAGAGAGGAAGCCACATGTCCGCAACTCCCCAAATCCCGGTACCCCAGGACCTCAGCGGCCGCATGCCGGTCACTCTCCCCCAGCTGGCGGAGAAAAGGCGGCTGGGCGAGCCGATCGTCATGGTTACCGCATACGACTATCCCTCCGCCCAGGTGGCGGAACACGCCGGCGTCGACGCTGTCCTGGTGGGCGATTCGGGCGCCATGACCGTGTTGGGCTATCCGTCCACAGTTCCGGTCTCGGTCGACGAGATGTTGATGCTGTGCTCGGCGGCCCGGCGGGGCCTGACCACCCCGCTGTTGATCGCCGATCTGCCGTTTGGCTCCTACGAATCCTCAGACGAGCAGGCCGTGCGAACCGCGCATCGGTTCGTCAAGGAGACAGGCTGCGATGCGGTCAAGCTCGAGCGGGGAGGAACCAGCGCCCAGCGCGCGCGAGCCATCGTCGAGTCAGGCGTGGCGGTCATGGGCCATGTGGGGCTCACACCGCAGACTGCGACTACGCTCGGTGGGCACCGTGCCCAGGGCCGGACCGCCGAGCGCGCTTTCGAGGTCGCGCAGGACGCAATCGCGTTGCAGGAAGCGGGTTGCTTCTCGATCGTGTTCGAAGCCGTCCCAGCCGCGGTGGCCGAGGAACTGATGGCTCTGCTCGACGTTGTGGTGATCGGGATTGGCGCGGGTTCCGCGACGGATGGACAGGTGCTCGTCTTCCACGATCTCCTGGGCATCTACGATGGACATGTGCCGCGGTTCGTCAAACGCTACGCCGAGGTCAAGGAGCAGATGGTGGCAGGCGTTACTGAATACGCGGCCGATGTCCGGGCAGGCGCCTTCCCCGGCCCGGAGCACGGGTACACAATTGACCCCGACGAGCTCGCTCGGTTCCGAGCCCACCTCCGCGACGCGACGTGGCGCGAAGCAGCCGAGGGCGGACCCGCGTGACCAGGCGGCTTTCCGGCGTCCTGGTCCCGAACGAGCGGGCTTATTTCGAGCTGTTCGAGGAGGCGGGGCGCAACGTCCTGCACACCGCGGAGCTGCTCGACACGATGCTCTCGGACTACCCCGACAGCAAACACCTCGCGACCGACATAAAGCAGTGCGAGCATGAGGGCGACCGGATCACGCACGACATCATCGACCGGCTCAATCACACGTTTGTCACGCCGATCGACCGCGAAGACATCCTCGCCCTGGCCTCCGCGCTCGACGACACGGTCGATTACACCGAGGAGGTGGCCGACTACCTCGGGCTATACCGGATCGAGGCGCCGATGGAGCAGGCGATTCAACTCGCCGGCGTGCTCCATGCCGCGGCAAGCGAGATCGCCGAGGCGATCCCTCAGTTGCGGGGCTTTCGCGACATCTCGCGCCATACGGTCGAGATCAACCGGCTCGAGAATGAGGGTGACCAGATCACACGCGGAGCGATGGCGTCGTTGTTCGATACCGGCATCGACCCGATGGTGGTCATTCGCTGGAAGGACCTCTTCGAGCGCCTCGAGGCGGCGATCGATTCGACCGAGCGCGTCGCGAACATCATGGAAGGGGTCGTCATCAAGAACTCATAGGGCGACCTCAGTACTCGATCTGCCTCAGCACCCGCGCGGGGGCGCCGGCCGCGATCGAGAACGCGGGGATGTCCGAGGTCACGACCGAGTTAGCCCCGATCACCGAACGCCTACCCACGGTGACCCCACCCGTGATCACCACGTTCGCCCCGCACCACACGTTGTCGCCGATCCGTGTCGACCCCTCGGAGGTAAAGCCCTGCCAGGGCACCGGCTTTTCGGGGTCGTCGAAGCGGTGATCGGCGTCGGTGATGAAACAGCCGTTGGCGAACATGCAGTGCTCCCCGATCTCCACGAGGTCAACCGCGGCGACCATCACGCCGATGTTCAGAAAGCAGCCTGAGCCGAGCTCGATCCGGCCCGGGGCTGGCGCGGTCAGCCAGACATTGGGCTCCAGGAGCACATGGGGACCGATTCGTAGCCGGCCCTCGCGCATCGATTCCAGCACGTTGCCATGCAGAGGCCACCGCGCGAAGGCCTGGCGGCGCATGAGCTCCCAATGGATCTGGGCGCGGTTCCAAGGCAGCGAGTTGCGCTCATAGAGGCGCCATTTCTGGAGCCATAGACGCAACCGGCGGAACGTCGCCGCGGAACCGGCCGGCGGAAGATCGGGAGCGCTCACGTGCGAGCCTTCGGCCGGCTCGGCGCCACCTACCGGCGACGGAATCCCGGCCCGTAGAGCTTGTCGCGGACCTTGCGCTCCATCTCGGACGGGTTCTGGGCCTCGCCCGCGTCGGGCGGCCGAAGAATTTGCCGCTCCGCGACCCCGCGGGAAAGAGCCGATCGTTGGTCGCCGCCTCGGACTGGGATGGGACGCTCGCGGCGCTTAGCCCGGTGCTCCCGAGGCGGGTAGCCGCCTGCGTGCCCCGCGGAGCAGCCGTCGCGCGCAGACTTCGGTGGGTCCACTCTCATGACCGCCAAAGTGTCCTCTCCCATGCCCGCAGGCGCGTCCGAGCCCACGAGCAGCGGCACTTGTGCGCCCCCAAGCTCCCGGCCGCTTGACCCCAAGCGCGCGGCGACGCCTGAGAGTCGCGGCGCCGACCGGAGTCCGCCCTGTAAAGACCGCGTCACGACAGGAAAGACCGTGACGACAATCACCGTCGCAGCGATCAGCGCGAGTATGAGAACCAGCGTCTTTACCTCCGGGGCCGGCGGCTAGGAGCCAACGGAGCTTAGCTGCCGGCGCACACGCGGCCGGGCACGGCCAACTCTGGGCAGCACGCTCTTCAAGAAAGCGCCGGTATATGAGCGATCGGCCCCCGCGATCTGCTCCGGCGTGCCGGTGGCGATCACCTCACCGCCTTCATCGCCACCTTCGGGACCTAGGTCGATGATCCGGTCGGCGACCTTGATCACGTCGAGGTTGTGCTCGATCACGATCACTGAATTGCCGGCATCCACAAGCCGCTCGAGCACCTCGAGCAGCCGCTGAATATCGGCGAAGTGAAGCCCGGTGGTGGGCTCGTCGAGGATGTACATGGTTCGCCCCGTGGCGACCTTGCAGAGCTCGGCCGCGAGCTTGACGCGCTGGGCCTCTCCGCCCGAGAGCGTCGTCGCCGGCTGCCCTACCCGCATGTACCCGAGGCCCACATCTACCAGCGCCTGAAGACGACGGCGGATCTTGGGGATATGAGCGAAGAACTCGTGGGCCTCCTCGATCGGCATCTCGAGGATGTCGGAGATGTTCTTGCCCTTGAACCGCACCTCGAGCGTCTCGCGGTTGTAGCGCTTGCCGTGGCACT
>Ga0070741_10008086_pt1 | contig 21314 bp, 25 predicted proteins | sample Coa_R1_4_FD_66440 | JGI IMG/M metagenome (GOLD analysis project Ga0070741, IMG submission 66440) | Surface soil microbial communities from Centralia Pennsylvania, which are recovering from an underground coalmine fire - Coalmine... | ecosystem: Environmental > Terrestrial > Soil > Unclassified ... | reverse complement strand
AGTGTGCGGGAGGAACTGGCTGCTCGGACCCTGCTCGCCGATCTACGTTACTGTTGTTATCAGGCGTTATCACCGCCAATCCCAGGTCTGAGCCGATTACTGGTGATAAGGCGATGTTACGCCAGCGCGTGACTAGCATCGGCCTTCCCCTAACAGGACCAGCGGCCCCTGCAACTTCCAACGACCACTTTCTTTGACGAAGCGGAGCGGCAGATAACAACTCTGCCTATCTAGTGGGTTCCGTCGTAGCTCAGCCTTTTCCGAGGCAGTGAGTGGCCTCGTCTTCCCGTCCCAGTAGTCGCAGCGCCCGGATAGCTGAAGCTCCGCACTTTGCCCATCTTCGGATATCGTAAGCGAGGCCGCCCGATATCTGACTGGCCGCAGTTGCTTCATGTTCTTCATGAAGTCTGACTGTTTCTCAGGAGTGTTGATCGCGGTGAGTGTCGCGGGTGCGAGAAAGCTGGAAACTTGACGATAATCGTCACTTTTGACGGCCGCTAAGTAGGAATCGTAAATCCTCGTGAAGTGCCGTACCGTTTGTGCCAGGAGCACACCGCTGCACCCCAGTATCAGGAGCACGCAGCCGATCAGCAGGCGTTTCACAGAGCAGGGCCCGGCGCCGCGCTTTTATGTCGAGAACCTCTCTTTCAAAAAGATAAATTGACCGACCTGCTAATGTTCGGCTGGCCGCAGAGCACAACTAGCGTCATATCGTCGTTTTGCTTAGCACCCGCGGCAAACGCATCGGCCTTCGCCATTATGCACGCGATGATCTCCCGCGGGCTTTGACGCGCGCAACCGCGCACCGTCTCGGTTAGCCGTTCTTCTCTGAATTCGTCCTGTGCCTCATTCATCGCCTCGCTGACGCCGTCGGTGAAACCCACCAACACATCTCCCGGCGCAATCGCCAGACTGCGTTGCTCGTAGTACGCGTCTTCGAGGATACCGACGACGGTCCCGCAGGGCTCTAGCCGCGTAACCGCCCCATACCCGCTTTCGCTGTGAAACAGCATGGGCGGATTGTGTCCCGCATTCACATAGGTCAGCAGGCGCGACTCGGGATCGTATTGCGCATAGAAAAACGTGACATAGCGATTGGACGCCAGTGCCTCATAGAGCAACCGGTTCACATTGCACATCAGCCCGGCGAGGCTGTCGGTGCCGCGCGCCGCCTCGCTCCGCAGAGACGCCTGCAAGCTCGCCATGGTGAGCGCCGCGGCAATGCCTTTGCCCGACACCTCGCCAATGGCGATGCCGAGCCGGCCGCTGGGCAGCGCCAGAAAATCATAGTAGTCGCCGCCCACTCCTTGAGCCGGGCGGCACGCGCCTGCGTACTCGATGCCCGAATTTGCGCAAGCTTCTGCGGGAAGAGCCGCTCCTGCACGTCGCGTGCGATTTCCAGCTCGCTATTCAGCCGCTCGCGCAATCGGCCATCTGCTTCGATCGAACTTCGCGTCAGCAGGGTCTTGAGCAATACGGATGCTGGTCGTTGTGAATTCTCAAGAGCGTCAACCGAAAGACTTCTTTTGCGCGATTGGCAATACAGATGACAGGGTTGCAGGATTGACTTGCAAAGTCTGTTAGACGCAGGTGCGCCGGGTCCATTCGCGACCGCTGGCTGCCTTTAACAATCCGGGTGCAGTCTACGAATTCAGCGACGCCAAAAAGAGGGCTGAGCCGCTGTTCCTGCGGGCGATCACACTGGACCAGAAAGTGCTCGGGCCGGAGAGCTCGAAGTCGGCATAACTTTGAACAGCTATGCCACCCTGCCACGAGCGCTGCATCGGGAATCGGAGGCGCGTCAGACGGGAGCCGAAGCCGGGAGATACTAGTCACGCGGAACGCTGAGCACCACGTTGAAGGCAGCCCGAAGTGTCCAGCTGAGACCATCAGCTAACGCGAACAAGTAACGAGTCAGCATTTTGAAATGGGGAAGTCTCGTCCACGGGTACACGGCGTTCACTGCTGGGTTATTGCACAGTATGGTTCGGGTGGAGTTCCATGTTGCTTCAGCAAGTAAGGCCGACGAAACTACTAAGGGAAAACACAATGGGGAAACGTGGCCGACCTAACAAGAACGGTGTCAAACCTGCTTGGATGCTCGCACGGGCTTTGGTTGCATTGAACGCTTACCGGCGAGCCCGGGAAACGGGCGCAAAGTACGAAGTCGCGCTGATCGCAATGGTCAACGAGGTGCATCGTCGCTACCCGGAGATGCCGATGTCCAGAACGCAAGCTAAACGTGTTCTAGCTAAATACGCTGCCAGGGACCAGAAGATAACACTTGGCGTGGGACCCGAGCACGTTCTTGAAGGAAATGCCGCACGCCAATACTTCCAAGTATGGGCGGAGTTAGCGAGCGACCTGGAAAAGAGAGGTCGACCAATTGCAACGCGGGTGCCGCAAACTGGTAAGGTACGAACAATTGAGTTCGGTTTCGCACCCGCCCGCCGATACCCACGGGTGTGGCCGAAGGACTCGTGAACGTACAACTCGCATCGAAGAATTGTATTTTTCTGGACCACGAGTTTGCTAGCATTCATTACGTAGGCAGGTTTGAATTGAGCCAGATGATCCTCAGGAGGGTCCATCATGGCTCAACTGAATTACTGTACTGAATCCAACCCGAACCATCCGGTTCACTGTCCGAGCGATCTGGCTGTCCAGTATCGCCCGATTTCCAGTCTGAAGTTAAGTCCCTATAACCCCCGCCTCCATAGGGTAAGAATATAGTTGACAACTCATCGGCTCCGCGCTAAGATTCGAGCATGGAACCGAACACTCTGCAAGACGCGGTCCTCTACTTCGCGAATCCCGACAACTGCCGCGAGTACCTAGTGGCGCACCGCTGGCCGGATGGCGTCACCTGTCCGCGTTGCGGCAGCAAGAAAGTTCTGTTCCAGCCGAAGTACAACCGCTGGCAGTGCGGCAGCAAGCACGCTTCGCGGCAGTTCACTTCCAAGACCGGAACCATCTTCGAGGATTCCCCGCTCGGTCTCGACAAGTGGCTGCTCGCGATGTGGCAGGTTGTGAACTGCAAGAACGGCATCAGCAGCTATGAGATCGCCCGCGCTTGCGGCGTAACTCAGAAGTCGGCATGGTTCATGGACCATCGCATTCGCTGCGCTCTCGGCATGACTCCCACTGACAAACTCTCCGGCCATGTCGAAGCCGACGAAACTTTCATCGGCGGCAAAGCGCGCAACATGCACGTCAGCGCACGGCAGCGCCGCATTACCGGCACAGGCGGAAAAGATAAAACCGCAGTCATGGGAATCTTGCAGCGCGGCGGCAAGGTGCGCACCATCGTTGTCCCGAACCGCAAGAAAAGCTCGCTGCAAGCGGAAGTGAGAAAGCACGTCGAAGCGGGTTCCGCTCTCTATACCGACGCTCTGCTTTCCTACGAGGGGCTCGCTGGCGACTATGCGCATCAGGTTGTAGATCACGCCGTCCAGTACGTCGATGGGCTGGTTCACACTAACGGGCTGGAGAACTTCTGGAGTCTCTTCAAGCGCGGCATCAACGGCACCTATGTCAGCGTCGAACCGTTTCATCTGTTCCGCTACTTGGATGAGCAATCCTATCGCTTCAACAACCGCAAGCTGACCGATGGCGAACGGTTCAGCATGGCCGTGAGCGGCATCGTCGGCAAGCGGCTGACGTTCGATGAACTCACCGGCAAGGTGGGAGAAACGGCGGTTTTCTAATCCGTTGCGTTTGAAAAGAGGAAAGCGGAAGTCGCGTTGACTTCCGCTTCAGAGAATTGCGCTGGCGTCACCCTAGGATTCTTGGCGGAAGGCTTTGGGTGATTCGCTAACGCGGTGCGCTGTCGGCGCAGGCGCTTTTAGTGTGCCTGAATGTGCGCCGCCTTGCAACCCGAGTACGACTACTGGTGGTCCTCTGAAAACTGGTGCGATATCGCCTTGGATGAGGCTGGCATGATATTCAGGCTTCTCTATTGCGGCTCACTGAAGGCGAACGGAGACCTACTCCACAAGCACCGCGTGCGCCAACAGTTCCATCATCAACTCTCCGTTCTCTGGGCATCGGTTCCGCCTCTTCTGGAGATAGGTGAGCGGCATGTCGTACATCGCGATGAATCGACCGGGAAGGAGCAAATTGTTACCCGTATCGAAAAATGCGCACGGGAACACGCTCTCCGGGGATTCCGGTTCGTGCCCCTCATCAGCCGAGAGTTAGGGTTAGCTTGTAGCTTAGATGTTGTCCTCTTACGGCGAGATGAGCCGGGAGTACTCCCTACGCTTGCTGGAGATATTGACAATCGATTCAAGACTCTCCTTGATGCGCTCAAAATGCCAAGCGCAAAAGAGATTCCACCTAACGCGGCCCCGGAAGCTGAAAGCGAGGATCCATTTTTCTGTCTGCTTGAAGACGATGGGCTGCTGACCGATGTTCGCATCAGGTCCGATAGACTACTGCGCTCGTGGGATTTGCCGATGGCAGATGACATATCGCGCAAAATACTGACTAGCGCAGCAGGTGAACTGTACCAGCGCACATTAGAAGGGTTGATAATCCCTGACCGGGAAACATGGGACAGAGAACTAAATGAACGAATTCGCCAGCAATGCGAAAAACAGAGAGTCGAGCATGAGCTTATTGCCTTAATAACCGTCAAGCCGCTGATTGCCGACCTCAGCGTCGCCGACCCCCGCCTTGTAATAGGAGTTTGAAAACATGACAACGACAGAAAAAGAAGCCGCAATCGCTCTCTTACATAAATTGATCGACATGCGAGTGGAAAATTGCGCACTCAAAGGCGTGGTCAGCATGTTCAAGCGAGCCGAAGAAAACAGCCTTCTCGATTGGCGACCTCTCGTTGAAGAAGTTCTGGCGAATGGAATAGTTCGGGATGATGTGCGTGCAAAATACGCGCACATAGAAGAATCGCTTCGCGCTCAGTCGGATTCGGACTCAGCAGTTCTAAAGCTGTTGGATTTCTTTTCGGAGTAGATTCTGTATCAGCGGACATGATGACACTCACTTGCAACTTATGCTGGGATTGCTCTTTGCCAGTTCCAGGCAGGCTTTCATCTGTTCGTTCTTAGTCGCTTGCTCGGCGCTAGGGGCGGAAGTAGGCGCGATCTGCTCGGACTCGATCTTGAATGCCTGATGAGTCAGCTTGCCCTTGTCGTCAGTAAACTGAATCTCTAACATCCCATCCTTGTTCCAGCGTCCGCGATACTCGCCCATGTGCAGCCAATGATTCGGGCGAGCTGTCGCTGCCGCACTCACGCCCATCGTCGCTATCGCTAACCCCTTGCCGCCTTTGTAATGCGCAGCGGGAGTGCTCAGGCCATAGGTCTTTTTGTCGCCGTCAATCTGAGCGGTGTACAGCTTCCACGTGTATGACCCGCCGCCGCTCACGGAGCTGGAGTAATTCCCGTTGCTGTCTGTGCTGCCGCTGCCATGCACTGAGCGTTGTCCCTGCTCCGCAGTTACCGCCGTGATGTGAACTGTCAGCGGGAAGTCGCCCTCGTCTTTTCGGGCGAACGCCGACGCGGAGAGCATCGCAAGCAGCAACACAGTACAGAACAGTCGGTTCATTTGGTTGGCACGAATCCTATCACGCGGGCGCTATAATCCCCGCATGAGACCTTTGCCAGCGGCCCCGGACGTACCCGGCGACACGCCAGCGCAACGGCTGAGCAATGCGTTGAACCGCGTTCTGAAGGTATCGAAGGCCGATCTGCTGAAAGAGGAAGCGCGGCAACGGCAGGCCAGCGAACGGAAGCGGGCCAAGCGGAAACGCGCTTCCTGAGCGCGCGCAAAACCTGTCACGGCTCCCAAATCTTACCCGCGCTTGCATGAGTTGTCACCTATATTTGTACCCTCCATAGCCATAAACAGATTCGGCAAATCGCGCGCAGCATCGAGACATTCGGCTTCAATGTCCCGCTCTTGATCACCTCTGAGGGAGTGGTTATAGCCGGGCACGGTCGTCTGCTCGCAGCTGAATTTCTCCAGCTGAAAGCAGTGCCGGTAATCGTACTAAATCACCTTACTGAAGCCCAGCTTCAGGCCTTCATGATCGCCGACAACAAGCTGACCGAGAATGCGACCTGGGACGAACGTCTCTTGGCTGAGCAGTTCAAGGCGTTAGCCGCAGTCGAGCTCGATTTTTCGCTCGATATCACTGGGTTTGAAGTACCAGAGATCGACACCATCATCGAAAACGCTTCACCTGCTCACAAGAGCACCGATGACCCGGCTGATCTAATTCCGGTGGACACAGATAAACCCAAGGTCTCGCAACTCGGATATCTATGGTCATTAGGCAAGAACCGCATACTTTGTGCCGACGCCACTCAGGCGTCCAGCTATTCCGAGCTGATGCAAGGGAACAAAGCCGCGGCAATCATCAGCGACCCTCCCTACAACGTTCACATCGACGGGCACGCAACTGGCCTCGGCAAAATCCGCCATTCTGAATTCCCCATGGCCTCAGGCGAGATGAGTCCAACTGAGTTTACTGAGTTTCTTGGCAAGGCTTTAACTGCGATGGCGGCCAACTGCATTGACGGCGCCATTGGCTACGTGTTCATGGACTGGCGACACTTGTCTGAGCTACTCGCTGCCGTAGCGCGGGCTCACCTTGAGCTCAAGAACCTCTGCGTTTGGACCAAGGACAACGCCGGGATGGGTTCTTTTTACCGCAGCCAGCACGAGTTGGTCTTTGTCATGAAGAGCGGCAAAAGGAGCCATAGGAACAATATTCAGCTCGGCAAATTTGGGCGATCCAGATCAAATGTGTGGCAGTATGCCGGCGCGAGCTCCTTCGCGCGTAATACCGAAGAAGGCAATCTGCTCGCGCTGCACCCGACGGTGAAGCCGGTCGCCATGATCGCCGATGCAATACTCGATTGCTCGGCCCGGGGCGACATCATTCTCGACGGTTTCCTGGGCAGCGGCACAACCGTCATTGCCGCCGAGCGCACCGGCCGCGCTTGTCGCGGGCTTGAACTTAACTCTGCCTACGTCGACACCATTGTTCGCCGCTGGCAGGCATTTACCGGCAAGCCCGCCGTTCACGTTCAGTCCGGACGCACTTTCAACGAGCTCGAGGCTCAGATCGCAAATGGCTAACGACAAACCATTGCACTATGAGGTCGGATTCGGGAAGCCGCCAGCGGCCTCGCGTTTCAAAAAGGGCCAATCCGGCAACCCAAAGGGCCGGCCAAAGGGCAAACGCAACACAGCTACGACGATTATGCGGGCGCTCGACCAGAAGGTGATCATCAACGAAAACGGTCGGCGCCGCGAGATTACGAAGTTCGAAGCCGCCATTACGCAGCTGGCAAACAAGGCTGCCAGTGGCGACCTTCGGGCTTTGGGAATGGTAACCGCGCTCAGGCAATTGGCAGAAGAGCCTGTACAGCGCGAGTCAGTAGCAAGAACCAACTTGCAAGACGCGGATCAACGGCTCTTGCAAGGCCTGATGGAACGACTTAAGACGATGAAGGAGGAACCAGCAGATGCTGCAAGCGACGATCAACGGACAAAGGATTGATGTTACCGAGCAAGAGTACTTCGCGCTGCTTCGCCACGAGCCTGGGCTGTTTATGGAGCGCGCCTTCGCTGAGCTGAACCCGCAAACCGCCTATCTCCCCAACTGGCACATTCAGAAGATCGCTCAGGTCCTCGAAGAATGCCGTCTCGGCAGGAAACGACGGGTAATTATCAACCTGCCACCGCGATCTCTGAAATCGCACCTGGCCTCGATCGCGTTTCCCGCATGGCTGCTGGGGCATAACCCCAGCGAACAGATCATCTGCGTGTCATACGGTCAGGACTTGGCCGACACACTTGGTGGCCAGTGCCGCACGCTGATGTCCAGCGCTTTCTATCGGAACCTCTTTCGAACCCGGTTGGCGCTACGCAAACAAGCTGTTCACGACTTCTTCACCACTGAGCAGGGATTCCGCATGGCAACGTTCGTAGGCGGGGTTCTAACCGGCCGCGGCGCCGATTACCTGGTTATCGATGATCCCCTTAAACCTGATGAAGCTCTCTCCGAGACTCAACGCAATGCGACGAACGACTGGTATAAGCACACGCTGCTCACCCGTTTGAACGACAAGCGAACCGGCCGCATCATCATCATCATGCAGAGATTGCACGAAGACGACCTCGTCGGACACGTGCTCAAGCTCGATGACTGGGAGGTGCTTCGTTTTCCCGCCATTGCCGAACAGGATGAAACTCATGAAATTCGCTGCTTCAACAAGGTTCGGACCATCACACGAAGGGCCGGTGCGGCGCTTCATCCGGAGCGCGAGCCACTCGAAACCCTGCAGAAGATTAAGGCGGCGATTGGTGAGGGTTTATTTGCCGGGCAGTATCAGCAGTGGCCAGCACCGCTCGAGGGCGGTATCGTCAAGCGGTCCTGGTTCAAGCGCTACGCGCCACACGAGCTGCCTGCGAAGTTCGAGATGGTTTTCCAGAGCTGGGATACCGCGAACAAAGCTGCCGAGATTCATGACTATAGCGTGTGCACCACTTGGGGCGTATATCAGAAGCACTTGTTCTTACTCCACGTACTGCGCAGGCGCATGGAATACCCGGAGTTGAAGCGGACCGTGCTTTCGCATGCGCAGTACCACAAGGCGCAACGCGTTCTGATTGAAGATAATGCCTCGGGAACGCAGTTGCTTCAGGACCTCAAGTACGAGGGCTTTGGTCGCGCAACCGCGTTCAAAGGCGAGGGCGACAAGCAAATTCGAATGTTTACCGCTACGAGCACGATCGAGAACGGATTCGTGCTCGTGCCTGAGATCGCCGAGTGGGCGGAATCGTATTTATATGAGCTGACGTTGTTTCCGAACGGAAGGTTCGACGATCAGGTCGACTCAACTTCACAGGCCCTGGGGTGGTATCGCGAGCACGCTGCAAAATCCTGTTATGGAGTACTCGAGTGGGCCAAGCAGCGACTTGAACCGATGGGCCAAAGCCAAGCAGGGCCCCAGGTGTGTTCGAACTGCAATAAGGAGATGGAACAGAAGATTCCAGGCGGCCTCCGCTGCGCACACTGCGGCGCGCAGTGGTCGCCCGTTCACAACGCAACAATGTTGTCTCGTAATGATGCTTTGAGAAAGCTTGGCAGAACGTAGCAGCCGCAACCTACATGGCAGCGATATTCGGAGTTGTGTAGCTGCAGTCGGTGTCCAGTTGAGCTGAGCACCGACTGTTTCCCTCTAATCACGCACCGCCCTATTCGGATTATTCTGCGGTGAACTGTCCTGGTTCGGGACCAGGTTCTCGGCCATAAGATGCTGATTGGTTCACTTAAACGTTGTGTGTGCGGGTAGTCCCTCTAGCGTGTGAGGAGACTATACGGTCCACCGCTTTAAGCCAGGAAAATGGGCCGACATTCCGCAGAAAGGGCGCTTTTCCGGCACTTTTCTTGCAGAAAAGTCCCTTTTCAGCCCAAAGCTGCTTGACTTCCAGCGCGCCACGAAGCGGCAATGGTGCTGCACTGGCGTGACTCATGAACGACCCTAACCAGCCGCGGCATCCCGCATCTGGGCCTGCTTTCGGGCCTGCGGTGCGCATCGTTCCCTTGCCGCAGCCTGCACTTCGCTCTTTCTTGTCGCGCCAGCGCCTTCGAAACTGCAGGCGAGGAGCTACTCATGACCGATACCCAGGATCAAATTCCACCGCGGAGTCATCGAATTTCAAGCAATTTGTTGCGAGAAAACGTTAGGCTGGCGCGCCGACTGCTTGGGCACTCGATTGACAAGCGGCACCTAGATTCGCTGAAAGCCCTATCCAGCGATTTTCAGTTCTCTCTTAAGAACGGCGAGCTCCAGTTATTGAACAATAACTGGTACGTGACCCACACGGGGCTCATCCGATTAGCGCGACGCAAAAAGTGCAGGGGCATTCACATCGAGACAGTTGATTCGCTATGCGATTCTGCCGCCAGTCATTATGTAATGAAAGCGACGGTTTACCCGTCCAAGGACTCAGCGGGATTTGTGGGCTGCGGAGATGCCGATCCTTCGAATGTCTCTGTTCTTGTCCGTGGGGCGGAACTCCGGATTGCTGAAACGCGAGCCGTCAACCGCGCTCTGCGCAAAGCCTACGGCGTGGGCGTTTGCTCGATCGAGGAAATGGGAACGGTTTCCGCAACGCCAAGTGCCTCCCTTACGCCGAAAATCCCACCGACTGCTGCCGGCAACAAGAGCGACCGCAACCCGACAGGCAGTGATGAAAGAGACGGTCAAAAGGTCCGCGACCGCCTTTGCGGAATTATCCGCCAGCACAGGCTAGATCCCGAACTGGTCAAAGCCTACGCGTTGGATTACTGCAGAACAGCGGAACTGAAAAGCGCCACTCGGGAGCAAGTTGAAGGTTTTGTGCAGCACTTGGCCGAGTGCGCTCAGAAGGACCGGAATGCGCTGGTCTGCCAACTGAACAGCTATACGCGGCGCAGCGAGGAGGTTGTGGCATGAAGCGACACCTGCCAGGGCTGTCGGCTACGGCCGCTGATACGAAGGCCATTCCTCCCGACGGGGCTTTTCTTGTGCGCGTGGAAGGTGCTCAGCGCCGCTGGTATCCACAGAAGCCGTTCTACACAATCCGATTTTCAGTGATCGAACCGAAACAATTTATTGGGCTGGCAATCGTGGGACGGCTCTACTGTACCCCGAAGGCTATGTGGAAGCTGGGATGGTTCCTGCGCGACTTCCTTTACGACCCTGACATGTTGAGCCAGGATGAGTTGGACGAGCAGGCGTTGCGAGGTCTTACGGGAGTTGTCACGATCAGCCACACGATCAGGAACGGCATCTCGCTGGTGAACTTAAATGGCTTCGCGCCGACCAGCCAATGGGGAGAGTTGTCGAATTCTGACCGTGTGCCTCCGCAATCCAGCGGGAAAGCCGCCGAGAAGGTACGAGTCGCGCGATGACCTACAGCTACACCCAAATTTCGCAGTATCTGACCTGCCCGCGGCGGTACCGTTACCGTTATGTGGATGGCTGGCAGGAGAGAGATGTTCGGGCCGCCATGCTGTTCGGGCGCTGCTTCGAGCAGGCGGTGGCCGCTCTGTTCCGTCACCAAGATCCGGCAGCTGTTCTGTTTGAACAGTGGGCACCGTGTAAGGACCTGGAGCTGGGCTACTCGGGTAACGACACCTGGGACCACATGTTTCGGCAAGGCATTCAGTTGCTGGAGCGCTTTACCCAGGACGGGCGCGTGCAGATTCACCAGCCTCACAGCCAGCAACAGGTCCGCTTTACACGCACGCTGACCTCGGGTAACAGCTTTGTGGCCTTCATCGATGCTCTGGGTGATCTGGACGGCACACCCTGTTTGCTGGAGTGGAAGACTGCCTCCGCCCGCTATTCCGAGGAGCCAGAAGGCATCGCCGCCCTGGATCCGCAGCTGGTTTGCTATTCCTGGATGACGGGGATGAATGAAGTCGCGCAGGTTGTCTTCGTCCGCAAGCGCACAGTGGAAGTCCAGTACCTGCGCGCTACGATCTCCGATCAGCAGCGGCAGGAGTTCGAGAGTATGGTCGACGACACGGTCCGCAGGATTGAGTCCGGACTGTTCCTACCGCACAGTGGCATCCGCTTCCCCCAGAACGCTTGCACAACCTGTCCTTTCGTAGGGCTCTGTCTCGACCAGCGGGATCTGGTAGAGGCTGGCCTCATCCGCAAACCCGGAGTTGATCTTGGTCTGTTTGACGAGCTTTGTTACTAAGAATCCGCCAATGCCACCTGAGCTGAATCACCGCCGCGCAGAGTTTGTTCTCGGCCGAATCGATGCCATTCTGGCCTGGGAATCACAACATGAGAACGAACGGGACAGCAGGTTTGTGGATCTCGGCAAATATCTTTGCGAGACGCGCGCAGGAAAATACTGGCGATTGGAGAATCTGAAATCTTTCGATGATTTTCTAAACAACCGGTTTCCGGAATCCCGACGGAAAGCGTATTACTTGATGTCCATTCATGAGAATCTGCCGCCACAGGTGCGGAAACAGTTGAAAGAAGTGGGCTGGGCGAAGGGAGTGGAGTTGGCAAAACTGGCGCGTAAGCAGGGCGAGCACTTCGAAAGTGCAACCTGGTTGCACAAAGCTCGACGGATGCCAAAAGAGGAATTCAGAAGGGAAGTGGAGAAAGAATTGACAGGCTTGGACAGCGAGCCCGCGGAGCTAATCTTTTTCAAAGTGTACAAGAGCCAGATACCGGTGATCGAGCAGGCCGTCGAGACAGCGGGATTAATGCTGGGCTCTGACAAGTCTCGCGGATACTGCCTGGAGATGATCTGTGCCGACTTCCTGGCCGGCGCCCACATCGACGGGAGCGATCCCGAAGTCCTCCTGCAATCGCTTTCCCGTTACTACAGCCTGCTGCCGCCGGAACAACAACAGACGTTCTTGTCTGAAACGAACGGCAGGGCCTCATGAGCGGCTCGCGATTGAAAATGCCGCGAGTGCAGCTCCGTGACGAAGAGTACAGGGAGCTCCATCGAAGAATTTTGAAGCGGGACTGTTGGCGATGCCAGATCTGCGGCAGCATGCAGCGCCTAGAAGTACATCACACGAAGTTTCGTAGCCATGGGGGCAGCGACTCCGAAGTGAACCTAATCACTTTGTGCGCCAGCTGTCATCGTCAAGTGCATCGCTAGCTCGGGCCGCCGCATTATAAAGAGCTCGTCAAGGTGATTTCGCGAGAATCTCGGAGATTGCTAACCGAAACGGATATGCTGCGCGACCGAGGCGCAGCCGGCAAGTCCGCTGCACGCGGCGGCTGCTTCACGGTCCAGCCGCCTACTACGGCTGCCTTAACCAGCAGCTTTCAACCCTGAAAGGCAGCCCCGGTAAACCGTCGCTTGAAGATCTGTCCAGCGAAGAACGTGGGATGATGAATTGAGGCGTTCCAGACCGCCGGCGAGCCACCGAACATCGGCAGAATCATCTTCGCGAACATTGGTTCCAGCACGAAGAGGAGGGCAGACGACCAGAAAACAGCGCACGAGAACAGTACCGCCAGAACACGATGAGTCGCAGCGTGTCGTCCGAGGATCTGCTCGGTATCAACTACATTCGGCACGTTTATCAACCTGCTCCTAACGTCCCGGACTAGCAGCTTCCACCCTTAGTGAGCGCAAGCGATCATACTCGTTGATTGGGCGGTCGTCTTCAAGAACCGGCGTAGACGGCGAGAGAGCGATTAGCTGCTCCGGCCCGATTTCCTGCTTGAGCATGAGATCCAATTGCTCGTCCGGTGTCTTCGCCGGACCCCACTCCATCATGTCGGCAAGTGCGGTGGGAGGAATACGCATCATGAGTTCCGACGCGGTAAGCTCTGGAATAGGCTGTTCGCTGGCCAGGAAATGATATCCGGACCCCTCGTCAACCGGCCCATAGATGCGCACATATGGGAATACCTGCATCACCGCACGTGTCGCGGCAACTTTATCGGCAGCATCTCCTTGAAAAAGCCATTGTTGAAGGATGCCGCCGCGTCTGAGATGATCCTTCGCAAGCGCATAGAAGTCTCTCGAATATAACAAGCTCGATCCCGCCGCATTAATCGGAGGCGGAGGGTCGATTATGATGGCGTCGAATTTGTCCGCCGACCGATTTAGGTAGCGGCGGCCGTCATCGATAACAATGTTGGCCCGAGTCGACTTCAGCAACCGTTCCCCGTCGGGGTGAAAAAAAGTAAATAGCCTTGGTACGCTGGGTACCAGCTCAACTGCTGTTACAGGAATTCCCCAAGACATCGCCGATCGAAAGGTGGTACCCATTCCGAAACAAATAATCAGCGCGTTGCTCGGCGGCTGCTGCAGATGCGCAAATGTGAAGTGGGCCATCATCTTTGTGATGGGGGTGAGAGATGTCATGCCCATTCCATTAACGAGCAGTCTCTTTTCCATTCCGTGCCCAGCCGCGATCGTTGTAGCGGTGCTATCACGCAGCGTAAGGCGATCGCGGTATAAGGCTTCATAATCTCTAGTGAAGAACAATATAACTATCGCAGCGATGATACTCATCGCGGCTGTGATGGTTTGCAGAGCAGGCGCCTCCTTCCTCGTCAACAACGCCATAGAGAGCCACGGTGCCACCAGAATGAACATTGAGATGTGCTCGCCGAAGGTTGGCAGCAGCACAAATCCCGCCAGTAGTGGCCCGATAATGCAGCCCAACACGTTTACTGCATAGGCCCGGCCCGCACGGTCAGGGGATCCCTCGGCCCAGCGATCCACCAGCATCGGCGTCAGGAATCCAATAACTCCGGCGAACGGCGCGATTCCCAGAAGCACTCGGAGTCCCGGATAGAGCGGTAGTCGGGGATCAGCTGTCACTAGTGGTAGCAGGCCGAAAAAAGCCAGCAAAATCCAAAGAATCCGCGTGTCGCTCTCCGGTTGCCGAGCGCTCCAGATGCGATAGAGTTTTGACCCCACAAATGTTGCGGCCAAATACGAAGTCAAAATCTCCGCAAACGAATACACGACCGGCCCAATGAAAAAGCTGAACAGCCGAATCCAGACGACCTCCGCGCTCATGGTCGCCAGGCCCGTAGTAAAAAGAAGCAGGAGCGTGGAATTGTCGCTTTGCACGCGCCTCATGGATGATTCCAAAGCTGCGGAGTGCGTCTGCGCCTTAGTTCCGGCAGGTTGAAAGCTAATGGCCAGCAGCATCGCCGACGCGAAGATCAGCAGGTTCAGCATCGCGCAGATACGCAGGGTGCTGTGAAAGCCGAACAGTTCGATCAGCACAGGTGCAAGGCATGCGCCCGCGACCGCGCCCACCACATTGGCCAGATAGAGCAGGCTAAAGGAGCGTTTCGATTCGTCTCCCCGCTGCCTCCCAATAGCAAACATTGCCACCGGAATTGTGGCCCCCATGCAAGCGCACCAAGGGACCAGCGTAACAGCGAGCCAAAGTCCAGACAGGAGGTAGTAACTGCCCGAAGAGATGGAAATGGTACCCGCCGCCCTCTCCAGCAAGCGGCTCCCCCCAACGAGCTCCATCGGCACCAGCAGCGCGGAAGCGCCGATCACCAATTCAATGACGCCGTAGAGCCGTGTGGCAGAGAACTTCATGCGATCGCCGTAACGGCGTATTGCAATGCCTGCGAGCCAGGAGCCCGCACCCAGGCCTGCCATAAATACTGAGAGGACGATCGACACTAAGGCCGTGGTCACGCCGAACTTCGCCATAGCCAGGCGCAGCCATACTAACTCGTAGACGATACTGCACAGGCCAGAGAGTAGAAAAAAAAGGAAAACCAACTCATCGTCTCGCCCCGGCCAACATAGCCCCAAATAGGTAGTCGCGATGACAAATCGTCAATTCGGGCGTATTCCGCGATGCTAGAACTCGGCAATCTTAGCTGGCCTGCGTTCTAGCAGTACAGCAACTTTGTCTTCGTAAACCACGTGCCACGACGGCGAGTGCTCCAACACATAGGTCATCGGCTGTTTCGGCTGTACCAGCACGTAGTCGATCTGGTACTTGTCGAGTATTTCGAACGGCTCCTTCAGTGCCATGGCATCCAAGAAGTCCATAAAGACGCCCTTGTACACAAAGATGTCCGCGCGGCCGTCGATGCCGGGTTTGAGTTCCGGGGCAAACCATTCCATGTATCCGCCCCAACCATAGCGATTGAAGATCCTTCCATTCAGATGGTGCTGCTGCATGAATTCCAAAGCACCCCGCGGATAGCCTTCGTCTACCTTCTGTGTTAGCTGCGCCTCCGAAGGATAGAAGTGGACCATGGCGGCGACCAGTGCGGCGATGATTGCGGCGTTCAGCCAGGGTTTGTCCAGTTCCCGCTCGTATGGCGGAAACAGCTTGAGGCTGGGGCCGAGGACGGTGGCGAGTATCAACCCGGCAAAAAACATGAAGCGCGCGTGCGACAGCGCCGTCCAGAGCGCAAACAATGTCAGCAGGGTTTCATCGAGTTGCCAGCGGCGACGCGAAAACAGCGTCGCGGCCAACACCGCGATGATCAAAGCCATCGCCAGCTTCCCGTTCGTGCCGCCAAAGTCCACCGGTTGCCACTCTTCGATAAATTGCATCACGTTTTGCTGGCGGAAGAGGAGATCCAACGGGTACAGCACCAGCTTGTAGCCGATAGGGTTGACGAAGAGAGCGGCGACCGAGAGTCCCGAGAACAGCAGCAGCTTCTTGAGCTGCGAGTTCGACCAGCGTTGCGCCACCACCCGGCCCCACTGTCCTTCCACCAGTCCGGCAACAATAGTCGCGCCCAGGATGACGAAGCCGAAGACCCACGATCCGTGCAGGTTGATCCATAGCAGGAAAATTGGCGGCAGCAGCCAGAGTCCGCCGCCGGTTCGCTTGAAGTAGTCAAGCACCAACAGCACGCCCATCAGGCAAAGCCACCCAAACAAAAGCATGCGAGGGGCCATTGAAACGCCCCCCAGGCAGATCGCACCTAACGTTGCGATGGCGGCATCTTTGCAATCGGCGCCCGCCCGGCTGGTTCGGTAGTACACCGCGATGTAGATGAGCGACAGCACCACGAAATAAACCGCCAGCATGCCCCTTAACCCGGCGAATTGGTACGCAAGGTAGTAGGGGACCTCGGAGAGCCATTCAAAGTTGATCCATGGTGAGCCCGCGACCGTGAACGTATAGGTGTCCATCCGCAGAAAAACGTGATTGTGCAGAAGGCTGCGAGCGTCGCGCAGGTGCCACCAGATGTCCGGCTCGTCAATCCCTCGTACCGAGTAATAAAAGATGACGGCCGTGAGGAGGGACATGCACATCGTCGGAAAGGAGAAGATGATACTGAACCATCCGACGCGCGATATCTTGGCGGCTGAAGGTGTGGTTTCGATCGCCGGGTCCGAGATCGTTGATGATGGCACTGTATTCCCCTCCTTTCTCGGTCGAGTTCGGCTTTAATTCGGCGTTCGGGCCAATTCACTCACGATTGGCGCCTGCGTCACAGCCGCTTCCGAACGCGCGAACAGAACAGCCACGTTGTCGGCGTATAGCGGATGCCAGTCCTGCGAGTGGCTCAATAAGTAGGTGATCGCCCCGTCCGACTGCACCAGCACATAGTCGATTCGATACTTGTCAAGCACTCCGAAGGGGTCATCGAGCAAGGTAACCCTTCGGTGGTCGTCGAGTACGCCTTTGTCGACGAAGATGTCGGCGCGGCCGTCAATGAACGGCTTGAGGTCGGAAGAGTTCCACTCCATGAATCCGCCCCACCGGTACTGATTGAAAATCCTCCCGTTCAGGTGCTGGCGCTGCATGAAGGCCAGAGCCGCCGTAGGAAAGTTTTCATTGAGCTGCTGCTGAAGCGCCGCATTACTTGGAAAGAAGAACACCAGGGAAGCGACAATCGCCGCCATGATGATGCCGTTGAGCCACGGCTTATCGAGCTCCGGCTCGTACGGCGGGAACAGGTTGAGACGTTGCGCCAGTATGGGGGGCAGGACCAGTCCCGCGAAAAACAGGAATCGGGAATGCGACAGGGCAGCCCACAGCGCGAACGCGCACAGCAAAGCCTGGTCAAGCCTCGAGCGCCGCCGCAGGAATACATTGGCCGCCAGCAGTCCTAGTAACACCAATAACGCCAACTTGCCGTTGCTGGTGGAGAAGTCGACTCCCTGCCACTCCTCGACGTATCGCACGTTACTCTGCTGCTGGAAGAGAAACTGGAAGGGATAGAGGACCAGCCGATAACCGAACGGATTGACGAAAAGGACCATCACAGAAGCGACGAACGCGATGGCCAACTTGCGCAGCTCATCTCGAGTCCACTTCGTCGCCTCGACCAGGCCCCATTCGCCGTCGACAAGGCCGGCACCAATCGTCAGCAAGAAAACCACCAGGCCGAAGGCCCACGAGGGATGAAGGTTGATCCACAGCAGGAACAGAGGCGGCAACAGCCAGAGCCCTGTTCGCGATCGGCGAAAGCGGTCGAGCACCAGCAACAGCCCGACCATGCACAGCCAACCGAAGAGCAGCGTCCGCGGGCCTATGGAAACGACGCACAGAAAGATGCCGATGAGCGTGGCGACAGTGGCGTTCTTGCAATCGGCCCCATCGCTACAGGAGAGGTAGTAAACCCCAGCGAACATCAGGACCAGGATCCCGAAGTACAGCAGCAGGACGCCGTGTAGTCCGGCCATGTGATATGCGACGTAGAAGGGAAGCTCCGACAGCCATTCGAAATTCGGTCGAAAGGCGCCGGCCGCGGTGAAGGAGTAGGTGTCGAAAGAAGAAAAAGTGTGAAGCTGTACCAGGTCGCGCGCGTACCGCAAATGCCACCACATATCGGGCTCGGCGAATTGCTTTACGCAGAAGCCGAAGATCACCGCGGCCAGCAGGAACATGCACATCACGGGAAAAGAGAAGAGCCGCGCCAGCCACGCAATCCCGGAACCTGTGCGGGTCGTACTTTGAGAGCGCGAATAGGACATTGCGGCCACAGATATCCTCATCTAGTCCGTAGCTGCGGGCTGGATTTGTCGAGTCAGACTGCGGCGCGTATGCCACTTGATCGAGGCGCCGAGCTTCAGCATAGGTCTCTCGATCAGAAGGTAGGAACCAACCGCACACGCGCTCAGCAACAGCAGAGCCATGGGAATGGAGTGCTTGTCGCCCACAATAAATGCCTGCTGCCACAAGTACAGTGAATAGCTCAGGACGCCGATGGTCGACGCGACGGGATTATTGAACAGCCAGTCGCGCCGTTCGATCATCAGGAACATCCACAAGGCAATCAACAGCGGCACAACGCCCCACAGGGCATTCATGCTGCGCATTGCGGTCAGTTGCGTGTCTCCCCAGCAGGCGCCGGCCAAGGTCCACGCCGTAATCGGAATGGCAATCGCGATTGCGGCCGATTCGGACATCCATCCAACTCGTTCGCGGATCTGCGGTTCATAGATCGCCAGCAGGCAGCCGGCGGCGATGCTGTCCATCGTGCCGGGAAAAGAGAAATGCATGTAGAACTGGGCAAGCTGCGAAGATCCCAGCGCGAGCGCCAGGCGGAAGACGGCCGCCACAACCATGGTCGATCCGGCTATCCAGGCACGATAGCGATAGCCCAGCACCAGCGCCAAAGGCCAAAGCAAATAAAACTGCTCCTCCACCGACAGCGACCATAGGTGCTGAAAAGCAAGTGGAACACTCAGGTAGTGATAAGAAACGGTGTAGGTGAGAGCGTACAAGAGTCCGGAACGCGACTCCGGTACCAACAGAGCAACTAACAGTATGTAAGTGAATGCCGCGGGAAAAATTCGAAAGCATCGCCGCCGGTAGAAGGCGACAAGGTCGATTCGCCCCTCCCCCGCGTGCTCCTTCTGAAGTAACGTGGTAATGAGGTAGCCGGAGAGAACGAAGAAGACCTGGACCCCGAAAGCGCTGAGCACAACCGATCGTCCCGGTCCGCCCCAACAATGGCCAACGATGACCAGCAGGATGGCCATGGCCCTGAGACCGTCCAGCGATGGAATGCGGTTTGCTGACACGGTTGTATGTCCTTGTCTCACCTGCCGCTTCCGAACGGGTACGGACTAGGGCCAAAGGCCCGGCCCGGGGCCTCTATCATCAACTACGCCCAGACGATACCAGTGCTCTCTGACCCGCGGCAAGTTCAATGCTTTGCAATATCGTAAACTATAGTAATACAAGGGCACATTACCAACTCATCAGGCCCCGCGCCTCGCTGCTTGTGCCGTTGAGGCCAGGTTGCGAGACCCTTCCAGCCATGGGCGCTCCAGCGGACGGACTGTTACAGAGACAAAGCGTTGACCGGCGACCTTCTTTTTTTGTTCTCTTGGTTTACAACGAATACGAATCACGACACAAGCGGAATTTTGATCGGAAACGCTACCGCAACTCCATCAGTTTGCCAATTCACAGGGTCGCTCAGTGTTGATCGGACCAACTCAACTACGTTGACTTTGAGATCGGCAGGCGAGTTCTTGCCAAGAGCATCACGGCCCTTAATGCGGGGTCCTACTTGCACGACAATGCTACACTGCAGGTTCTGATGTTAGGAACTGGTGCTTCCGTGCGGTCCCGCGTTGACCGTCTGCCCTCGCTCACCAACTGGCGGACCTGGAACGCTCACGCTCGCATCGCGCGCATCGACCACTGGGTCAAGAACCTGTTCGTGATTCCGGGCGTGGTGGTCGCCATTACACTGAATCGCGTGCCGCTCACCTGGGGGCTGCTGGGGCAAACGCTGCTTGCCTTGCTGGCGGTAGGTCTAATCGCGTCAAGCAACTACGTAATCAATGAGATCTGCGATGCCCCGTTCGACAGATTCCATCCGGTCAAACGGTATCGGCCGATTCCTTCCGGTGATGTGATTCTTCCTTTGGCTTATGCCGAATGGCTCCTTTTAGGGGCAGCCGGATTGGTTCTGTCATGGCGAATCTCGTCCTGGTTTGGCTGGAACATGGTCGCGCTGTTGATTATGGGGTGCGCCTATAACCTTCGGCCTATTCGTACGAAGGACGTCCCTTACGCAGATGTGGTTTCCGAGGCAATTAACAATCCGATTCGGCTCGCGGCTGGATGGCTCATCGTTTCGACGACAATCCCTCCCGCTTCGCTGCTCCTCAGCTACTGGCTGGTCGGTTGCTACTTCATGGCGCTGAAGCGTTACGCCGAACAGCGGCATTTAAAGAAAGACGGCGATGTAGGTAGATACCGCAAGTCGCTTGCTTTCGTTACCCCGGAGCTCCTGCTGAGCTCGGTGGTTTTTTACGCCTCTGCGGCGATGCTGTTCTTCGGGGCATTTCTGATGCGCTATCGGGTAGAGCTCGTGCTGTCCTTCCCGTTCATTGCCGTCGTGATGGCGATCTATTTTGTGCTGGCATTCAAGGATCACAGCCCTGTCGAGCATCCTGAGAAACTGTATCGTGAATGGAAGTTGATGCTAGCGGTTGCCGGCTGTAGCGCGGTAATGATTCTTTGTCTCGTCGTCAATATGCCTTGGATCAACAACACGTTCACTCCGACTGCTCCGGTTTCCGGCCCCTACCTACAGGGGAAGTGAACTGTGCGGCCTTTCCCCACTGGCCACAGCATCCTCGCGAGTCTCGGCTAATAGCCACTGATTGAGAAGCATCGAGTAGGTAGTCGCACGGCTAATGAGAAGTCCCCGCATGCCTGCTCCGGCGGCGGCTTCCAGGTCAATGGTTCGATCCCCGATATACAGCGTGCACCCGGAGGGCAGGCCCATGTCGTGAGCCAACAAAAGTATGCCCGCCGGATCCGGCTTTAACCTGCCCACCTCGGTCGCGCAGCGCACATGACTAAAGAAACACGCCAGCCCCAT
>Ga0070741_10008085_pt1 | contig 21315 bp, 26 predicted proteins | sample Coa_R1_4_FD_66440 | JGI IMG/M metagenome (GOLD analysis project Ga0070741, IMG submission 66440) | Surface soil microbial communities from Centralia Pennsylvania, which are recovering from an underground coalmine fire - Coalmine... | ecosystem: Environmental > Terrestrial > Soil > Unclassified ... | reverse complement strand
AGGATCGTCGACAGCGCGAACGCGAGCTGCACCAAACGCCCGCGCAGGACCAGCGCCGCCAGCGCCAGCGCCACGCCGAGCACCACGCCGTCGACGAGCAGCGCGTCGCTCGTGCCGAGCCAGAACAGCGTCGGAAATTCGCGGAACGTGCCGCCGCCCTCGCGCACCGCGCGCATGAATTCGCCGAGCGGCAGAAGGCCGCGGCTGCCGACGAGCACCTCGACCTGAACGCCGAGCGAGAGCCACGCGATCAGGAAGATGAACGCCAGCGCGCGCTGGAACGCCCGCGACACCATCGCGCGAAGCGTGGCAGATCCGCGCCGGACGATCCCCCTTGACGCGCGCCGCGAGTTCCGCTAGCTCTGTGTCGCCCGATGGTCCGACCAGTTCGCGCGACAAACAGGTGACGCCCGGTACCGAATTTCGAGGCGCTCATCCAAACCGGGTGGTCGAGCGTATTAGGAGTGACGATGCGCGCCGAGCCGTGGCCGAGGAGAAGTGATACCCTGATCGCCATGGAGCGCATCGGCCAGGTCTTGGTCGAGACCTACCGGGTCGAGCGGCTCATCGCCGAGGGAGGGATGGCCTACGTGTTCGAGGCCAGCCACCTGCGCATCCCGAAGCGCTTCGCGGTCAAGTTCCTCAAGCTGTCGCTGGTCAACAACTCCGAGGCGCTTCTGCGCTTCCGCCGCGAGGCGGAGATCATCGCCACGCTCGAGCACCCGAACATCGTCAACCTCGTCGACTACAACGTCTCCGACGACAACACGCCGTACATCGTGATGGAGTTTCTCGACGGCGAGCACCTCGGCAAGCGGCTCGAGCGCGGCAAATTGCCGCTGGGCGAGGCGCTGCGGATCGCGCGCGCGGTGGCGTCGGCGCTGTCGGCGGCGCACGCGCGCGAGATCATCCACCGCGATCTCAAGCCCGAGAACATCATCCTGTGCAAGGGCGACGTGGTGAAGGTGGTCGACTTCGGCGTGGCCAAGCTGCGCGGCGCGCCCGAGCTGACGGCGTTCAACACCATCCTCGGCACCGTCGCGTACATGGCGCCGGAGCAGGTGACGGCCAAGGCGGTCGACTCGCGCACCGATCAGTACGCGCTCGGCGTGATCATCCACGAGCTGCTCTCGGGCACGCAGCCGTCGGGCACGGCGCAGTCGGTGGCCGAGCAGGCGATGAAGATCCTCTACGGGCAGCTGCCGCCGGTCGAGGGCGTGCAGCCGAAGGTGAACGAGGCGCTGTTCCGCGCGATGGCGAAGAATCCGTTCGAACGCTACGCGTCGGTGAGCGAGTTCATCGACGCGCTGCTCGACGCCGCGCAGCCGCTCGCCGCGCCCGCGCCGGCTCCCGCGCCGGCTCCGGCGGCGGCGGCGCCCGTCGACGAATTGCCCGAGCTGCCGGGCGAGGCCACGTCGATCACCACCTCGCCGCCGGTGCGCGACAGCGATCGCGACGAGGAGAGCCGCGAGACCGACGCGCCCGAGCCGCTGAACGGCGTGCACGTCGCGCCGACCGCCGAGCTCGACGCCGCGCAGATCGTGCCGCCGTCGCAGCGCGCGACGTTGCTCATGGGGACGGTCAGCGCCCCGCCGCCGCCGCCGTTCGATCCCAACACGACGCTACAGACCGACGAGGCGTCGCGCACCACGCTGCCGCCGATCAGCAACGAGGACGACCTGCGGCCGCTGCCCGGCGTGCGGCCGATTCCGTCGGGCGCCACCGCCACCACGCTGCCGCCGCACACCAACGTGCGCGACGTGCTGGCGATCCCGGAGGAGACCGATCGGCGGCCGCTGGCGAGCACGATGCGCGGCGGAGTGCTGCCGCTGTGGGCGTGGTTCGCCATCGGGCTGGCGGCGTCGGGCGGGCTGGTCACGGCGTTCTGGGCGCTCGCGCTCCGCCGTTAGCGGGCGGCGCCCACGATGGCGGCGGAGCCTCCGACGCTCGCGGGCGCGATCACCTCGATCGCCGGCGGCGTGCGCATCGCGGTGCGGGCGCAGCCGCGCGCGTCGCGCGAGGCGATCGTCGGCGCGATCGACGACGGGCGCGGCGGCGCGGCGATCAAGATCGCGGTGACCGCGCCGCCCGTCGAGGGCGCGGCCAACGACGCGATCGCGCGCGTGCTGGCGGCGGCGCTCGGCGTCCCGCGGCGCGCGGTGAGCGTCGCGCGCGGCGAGTCGGGCCGCGACAAGCTGGTCGACGTGGCAGGCGTCGATCGCGAAGCCGCCGTGCGCCTGCTCGCCGAGCGCCGGTGACGCCGCCCGCGTGGCGGCGCTCTTGCAGTTTCTCGACGGCGAAGGAGGCGACATGCGACGAGTCATCGCCTTGGGCTTGAGCCTCGCCGGCGCGCTGGCGCTCGCGGGCTGCGCGTCGTCGGCGAGCGAGCAGCGCAAGGCCGAGCTGCACGAGCAGCGCGCCGAGCGGGCGGCGTCGAACGGCGACTACACGCGCGCCGCCGCCGAGCAGCGCCGCGCCGACGAGGAGCGCCGCGAAGCCGCCCGCCGCGCCGCCGAGGAGCAGCAGCAGCTTCAACGGCAGCCCTACACCACGCCCGGCACCACGCCGCTCGTGAACCCCACCGCCCCGCCACCCGGCGCGCCGTACTAACAGAGGAGAAAACGCCAAGACGCCAAGACGCCAATCAGAAAATATTAATTTCTGAGCTGGCGTCTTGGCGGTTCTCCGACTCTGCTCTGTTAAGCTGCGGCGATGGACGCGGCGATCGTGGAGGCGCGCAGGCGGGCGGGAGTCGAGGCGGCGGCGCTCGTCGAGGATGGGATGATCGTCGGGCTCGGCACCGGCGACACGGCGGCGCACGCGCTGCGCGCGATCGGGGAGCGCGTGCGCGGCGGGCTGCGCGTGAGCGGCGTGGCCACCTCGCGCGCGTCGGAGGAGCTGGCGCGCTCGCTCGGCATCGCGGTGCGCGCGCCCGACGACGTGGCGGCGATCGATCTGACGATCGACGGCGCCGACGAGCTCGACGGCGCGCTGCGGCTGATCAAAGGCGGCGGCGGCGCGCTCACGCGCGAGAAGCTCGTGGCGCGCGCGTCGGCGCGCGTGGTGATCGTCGCCGATTGGCGCAAGCGCGTGGCGCGCCTCGGCGAGACGCGCCGCCTGCCGGTCGAGCTCCTGGCCTTCGGCGCGCGCTGGACCTGCGAACGCCTTTCGCGCCTCGGTCTCGATCCGATCGTGCGCGACGGCTTCGTCACCGACGGCGGCGGCCGGATCGCCGACTGCGCGCTCGCCCCCGACGCCGATCTCGAGCGCCTCGCCGCCGAGCTCAAGCAGCTCACCGGCGTCGTCGAGCACGGCCTGTTTCTCGTTGAGGCCACGCTGGCGCTCATCGGCGGCGAGCGCGGCGTCGAGCGCCTCGAGCGTCAGCGCGCGCCGGCGTAGAGCCCGTCGAGCTCGGCCTTGTAGCGCTGCTCGATCACCTTGCGCTTCATCTTCAAGCTGGCGGTGAGCTCGCCCGCCTCCTGGCTGAAGTCGCTCGCCACCAGCACGAACTTTTTCACCGCCGCGTAGTTGGCCAGCTTGGCGTTGAGCTGATCGACCGCGCCCTGGATGAGCGCGCGCACCTGCGGCTCGGCCGCCAGCTCGCCCACCGACTTCTCGCCGAGCCCCGCCTCCTTCGCCCAGCCGCGCAGCGAATCGCCGTCGAGCGTGATGAGCGCGGTGACGAAGTTGCGGTTGTTGCCGTGCACCAGCACCTGGCTCACGTACGGGCTGAGCGCCTTGAGCTGGCCCTCGAGCGCTTGCGGCGCGACGTACTTGCCGTTCGACGTCTTGATCAGATCCTTTTTGCGATCGGTGATCTTCAAGAAGCCGTCGGCGTCGATCTCGCCGATGTCGCCGGTGCGCAGCCAGCCATCGTCGAGCGACTCTTTGGTCGCGTCGGGGCGGCCGTGATAGCCGCGCATGATGCCGCGGCCGCGCAAAAGAATTTCGCCGTCGGCGGGATCGGTGCGCAGCTCGGTGCCGGGCAGCGGCAGCCCGACGGTGCCGAGGCGATATTTGTCGGGGCGATTGACCAGCGACGCGGCGCTCGACTCGGTGAGGCCGTAGCCCTCGAGGATCGGCAGGCCGGCGGCGTCGAAGAACTCGTTGACCTCGCGCGCGAGCGGCGCCGAGCCGGAGATGAAGTAGCGCATGCGCCCGCCGAAGCGCGCCTTGAGCTTGCCGAAGACGAGCTTGTCGGCGAGCGATAACTTCATCTTCAGCCACGCCGACGGTGCGCGCCCCGCCTGCCGCGCCTCCGACGCCGCGCGGCCGACGCTCATCGCCCAGTGGAAGATGGCGCGCTTGAGCCCGCCGCCCTCCTCCAATCCGACGACGACCTTGTTGCGGACTTTTTCGAAGATGCGCGGCACCGCCGCCACGAACGTCGGATGGATCGCTTGCAGGTTGTCGACCAGCTTGTCGACGCGCCCGTCCACCGCCGTCGAGAAGCCGATGCGGAGCTGCGCGGCCTCGAGCACCTTGCCGAACACGTGCGAGAGCGGCAGCCACAGAAGTTGTTTGTCGGCGGGCGAGAGCAGGCCGAGCCCGTCGATCGCTTCGGCCTCGTACACCCAGCAGTCGTGCGTCAGCTCGACGCCCTTCGGCTCGCCGGTGGTGCCCGAGGTGTAGACCAGCGTCGCCAGCGAGTCGGCGCGAACCGCGCGCGCGGTGCGCTCGTAGCGCGCCGGATCCTCCGCGTCGTGCGCGCGCCCGCGCTCCTGCAACTGCGCGAGCGTCATCACCCAGTCGCTGCCCGCCGCCACGTCGCCGTCGAAGACGATGACCTTTTGCAGCTTCGGCAATTCGCCGCGTTTGGCCTCGAGCTTGGCGAGCTGCGACGCGTTCTCGGCGAACACGAACGCGCTCTCCGAGTCGCGCAAGATGTACGCGCACTCCTCGGGCGTGTTCGACGGATAGATGGTCGTCGCCGCGCCGCCCGCGCACAGGATGCCGAGGTCGGCGACGATCCACTCGAGGCGCGTCCCCGACAAGATCGCGCAGCGCTGCTCGTCCGCGAGCCCGAGCGCGCGCAGCCCCGACGCCACCGCGCGCACCTCCGCGCCCGCGTCGCGCCACGACATGCTCTTCCACTTGCCGCCGCCCGCCGGCGACTGAAACGCCTCGGCGTCCGGCGTCGCGGCCACGCGATCGAGCACCAACTCGGCGACGGTCTTGGCTTCGGTCAGGCTCATGCGCTCACTCCTCGAGCTTCTCCCACCACTGGCACCACCAGTTGGCACCGACGAGGATTCGCAGCTTCGGATGCCAACAATAACTGATCTTGTCGTCCGCGTTCATGTAGTAAAGGCAGTTGGCGCACTCTTCGCCGTCGTGCGGCGCGCCGCGCAGGACCGCGTCTTCGGCCAGGTGACGCAGCTGGATCGACAGCTTCTCGTCGATCTCCTTGGGCTCGGGGCGGGGCAGATCATCGTCGGCCATTCGGCGTCTCCTCGAAAAATTTCTTGGATGCTGAAGGAGAGCTTACGGATTTGCCAGCACGCCGTCGATGACGGACTTGAGGTCGGTCGAGACGCTGGTGTGCTGGTAGACGAGGCTCATGTTCGACGTCTTGATCACGAGCTGCACGGGGAACGAGCTCGGGTTGTAGTACGGCGCGAGCGCGTTCGCGGGATCGGCCGCCATGTCGAACGGGATCGAGTAGGTGCCGGCCCAGCTGTCTACGACGGTCATGTCGGCGGGCTTGCCGGCCGAGTCTTGCAGCACCGCCTCGAGGAACGCCACGCCCTTGCCCGCGGTCTGATAGTCCTTGTAGAGCTGCACCAGCGACGGCTGCTCGTTGACGCACGGCCCGCACCAGACGGTGGCGAGCGAGATGAACAGCACCTCGGTCTTCTTGTCGGCGTAGTAGTCGCTCAGCTTGATCGGCGCGATCGGATCGTCGAGCACGCTGCCGTTCGCGTTCAGGTCGCGGCGGCCGGTGAGCGTGAGATCGCCGACCGTGCTACCGACCGAGTAGCCGTACGGCCCGCACGGGTACTTCGCGGGATCGCACGCGCCTCCGTCCATGCCCGGGTGATTGCCCGACGCGCCGCAGGCGGCGAGCGCGAGCAGCGACGAGAGCGCGAGACTACGGAAGGCGCGAGGTGAGGTCATTGTACGCGGCGGTCACGTCGTAGTTGATGGCGAGGATCTTCATGGTCGCGAGATCGATCGTGAAGTAGGTCTCGCGGCCCGTCGAGAAATAGGTCTCCATCGGCGTCTGCGGCGCGACCGAGTCGAGGCTCCACGTGTTCGGCGTCGAGTACGACGAGATCCACGCGTCGAGCTCGGCCTTGGTCGCCGGCACCGACGGCGGATTGCCCTCGGTGATCACGCCCCACACCACTCCGCCCTTCGGCTCGACGTCCTTGATGTGACCACCCAGCACCTGGGCGGCGTTTTGACACGCGCTTCAGGTGAAGCCGGCGAACCAGAACAGCATCACCTTCGTGCCCTGCGTCTTGCGCATCTGGTTGAAGGTCATCGCGCCGTAGGTGTCGGCGCTCGAGAGGCCGGTGGTGCGCGTCGGGCTGAAGTAGCCCTGAAAAGTGAAGTCGTCGATGGTGTCGCCGACGTTGGTGCCGTAGGGGCCGGCGGGATAGCCGTTCGGCAACAGGCCCGGCGCGAGATCGGGCGAGACCGCGAAGTCCGCCGCCGCCAGCGACGAGAGATCGTCCCCGCCGCCGCCCGCGTCACCCTGCGCGCCCGAGTCGCCGCCGTTCGAACAAGCCGCCGCAAAAACCAACGCCACGAGGCCGTACTGCCACTTCATTGGTCCATCCTCTCGCGACCAGCCTACGAGTCAACGGAAAAATACTTCTACGTGGTAATGTGCGCCTCATGAAGCTCGCCGAAATTTTCGCGCTGGCGCTGGCCGCGGCGGGCTGCGGCGACTCGGGGCCGGCGGCGTTCGATGCGGCGGCGCCCGATCTCACCGTCGCTGCCGACGCGGCGATCGATCTGCAGGCGATGTGCGGCCCGCCGTCGACGGACGCGGGCGTGTGCTTGAACACGGTGAGCGGCAAGCTGGTCGACGACAGCGGCGCGGGCATCCCCAACCTGGTGACGTCGGTGTGCGCGGTCGCGTGCTACTTCGGCATGACCGACGCGACCGGCGCGTTCTCGAACCCGGTCTACGACGTGGTCGAGCCCGACTTCTACGCGTTCGAGGCGCACGGGCGGCCCGATCGCGCCAGCTTCTACGTGCGCCTGCCGCCGCTCGTCGGCATGAGCGCGACCTACGCCCAGCCGCTGCTCCTGCCGTCGCTGCCGATGACCGGCCCGCTGATCGCGCTCGATCAATCGGCGCAGACGCTCACCTCGGGCGACGTCACGCTCACGCTCGCGCAGGGCACCAAGGTGATGCTCAGCGTCGAGGACGTGGTGCTGATGGATCACGGGCGGCAGCTCCGCGCGCTCACCGTCTCGCCGCCGACCAAGATGGCGTTCGTCGATCCGGCGTCGCCGCCCGACGCGCTGTTCGGCTTCGCGCCGTTCGAGGTCGCGTTCTCGCAGAAGGCGCAGCTCTCGTTCCGCAACATCGCCAGCATCCCGGCGAACGCCGCCGTCGACGTGCTGGAGATGGGCGGTCTCGTCGGCGCCACTCCGCCGGCGGGAAATTTCGCCAAGGTCGCGACCGCGCACGTAACCGCCGACGGCACGAGCGTCGTAATGGACACCGGAGAAGGCGTCACCGGGCTGACTTGGATCGCCCTGAGGAAGCAATGAAGCGACTATATAATGTAGCGATCCTCGCGGCCGCGACCGCGCTCGGGTGCAGCGGCGACGCCGGCCAGATGATGATGATGAACCCGGGGACGGACGGCAGCCCGGGCGGCAACCCCGACCTGCTCTCCGTCGGTGACGGCGCGCAGCCGGGCTCGAGCGACCTGGCGACGATGAGCGGCGGCTATCCCGCGGGCCCCTACGGCGCCAACATCGGCGACACGTTCCCGCTGCTCACGTGGCAGGGCTACCGCGACGATCTCGCCGACGCCGTCGCCACCACCAAGACGTACGGCACGTACAGCTCCGACGACATCCGGCTGTCGGGCCGCAAGTACGCCATGATTCACACCGCCGACTTCATATGACCCGGCTGTCAAAACGCCGCCCGTGCAATGGCGACGATGGGTAAGCAGGTGGTGGACGCCGGTGGAGTCATGGTGGAAGTGCTGGAGCAGGACGCGACGACGCCGAGCAAGGCCAACCTCGACGCGTGGGTCAACGACTTCGGGCTCACCATCACCAGCGTCAAGGATCCCGATTCCAACGAAGGCGAGACCAAGTCGATGCTCGCCGATCGCGAGCACGCCTTCATCGTCGACTTGTCGAACATGAAGATCCTCCAGGTCATCACCGGATCCAAAGCGGGCATCGGCACGCCGTCGGCGCAGACCGCCATGGACATGATGCTCACGCTGCTCGGCAACAAAGGCGGCTGACGCTCAAGCCGGACGCTCCGCGGCCGATGAAGAGGCGAGTGAATCGCGCTCTCCACCGCCAGCCCAGGAGCCGTCCATGAAAAAGCTCTTCTTCGCCGCCGCTCTCGTCGCCGCCGGTTGCGTCGGCCGCGTCGACCCGCAACAGCCGCCGCTGCCCGGCGAGCCCGCCCTCGATTCGCGCGCGTCGACGGTTGTCGCCGAGATCGCGAGCGCCACCGCCGACGGGCAGGAGCGCATCGACGTCACCGTCACGCTGCGCGACACCGACGGCAATTCGATGGCCGGCCAGCAGGTGCTGCTCACCACCTCGGGCGCCGGCGACCAGGTGGCGCAGCCGAGCGCGCCGACCGACGCGAACGGCGTCGCGATCGGCAGCATCACCTCGACGCGCGCCGAGCCGAAGGTGATCCGCGCGCTGGTCGGCGGCGTCGTGCTGGCGCAGCAGCTGACGGTGAAGTTCCACGGCGGGCAGGCCGCGCAGGTGGCGTTCGTGGTGCAGCCGTCGTCGGTGGCCGCGGGCGTGCCGATCGCGCCGGCGGTGGTGGTCGCGATCGAGGACGCGCTCGGCAACCCGGTCTCGTCGACGTCGCTGGTCAAGCTGACGCTGGTGCAGTTCGGCTCGGGCGCGACGCTCTCCGGCACCACGACGGTGGCGGCGGTCAACGGGCAGGCGCGCTTCGCCAATCTCGCGATCGATCGAGCGGCGGCGAGCTACCGCCTGCACGCCGAGTGCGAGGTGCTGGTGCCCGCGACCAGCGCGCTGTTCTCGGTGACCGCCGCCGCGCCCGCGCCGCTGGTCGCGCTCGACGACGCCGAGTAGCTCCCGCGGTTGCGTCGCTCCCGGCGCGGGCGCATTGTCGACTGAATGCGCGCCGCGATCGTCCTCTTGCTGCTCTCCTCGCTCGCGCGCGCCGACAACTCCAACTTCCGTCCCTACGTCGTCGGCTCGCGCGCGGCCGGCATGGGCGGCGCGTTCACCGCCATCGCCTCCGACGGCTCGGGCCCCTACTACGAGCCGGGCGGCCTCGCGTTCGTGCGGCGCACGCAGCTCTCGCTCTCCGCGTCGGTCTACGGCCTGGTGCAAGGCACCTTCAAGGACACCTTCGGCAACGGCTTCGACGCCAACTACCGCGACGTGAACGTGTTCCCGGTCTCGACGGCGGCGGTGTTCAAGCTGCGCGCGAACACGATCGCGATCTGCGTGTTCGTGCCCGACGCGTTCAAGCTCGACGACCGCGAGACCATCGGCGCGCAGACGAACGCGTTCTACGTGCACCAGGAGCTTCAGACGGTGTGGATCGGCCCGACGTACGCGCGGCGCATCGGGCGGCTCGGCATCGGCGCGAGCGGCTACCTGCTCATCGGCACCGAGAGCATCAACGTCGACTTCACGCAGCTCGTCGGCGCCGGCGACGCGTTCGGCACCTCGACCGCCCGCACCAACATCACCATGTTCGGGTTCGTCGGCGCGCTCGGCGCGCGTTACGACGTCACCGATCGGCTGAGCCTCGGCGCCGGGCTGTTCACGCCCGAGTGGGGCGGCGGCTACCGGCAGGAGTTCCGCCGCGCCAGCGCGCCGAACGGCGGCACGGTGCTCAACGTCGACGGGCTGCACGCGTCGCCGTCCCTGCCGTGGCGCCTGCAGCTCGGCGCGGCGCTCCACTTCGGCCGCGCGTCGTTCGCGCTCGACCTCACGTTCCTCGCGCCGCGCGACGTGCTCGACGATCCCGAGCGCGCGCTCGACGGCCTTCAGCGCCACGTCGAGCGCGACGGCGTGGTCGACGTAGCGGTCGGCGGCGAGTACCGCGTCAAGGATCGCGTGCCGCTGCGCGCCGGCTTCTTCACCGACTTCGCGCAGTCGCCGCCGCCGCGCGGCGCGCTCGCGCGAGACAGCGCCATCTCCACGTCGCACGTCGATCGCGTCGGCTTCACCGCGTCGGTGGGCGTCAAGTCCGAGCACACCGGCACCGACGCCGGCCTGATGGCCACCTACGGCTGGGGCGAGCAGCTCCTGCCCGGCTCGAGCGATTTCTCCTCGCACGTCGCGCGCGCCGCCAGCGAGGTGCACCTCTACGTCTTCCTCGCGTCGTCCTACGAGTTCTGATCGGCGCGGCCGTGATGCACCGCCTCGAGCTTGTGCCCGTCGGGGTCGCGCACGAACGCGGCGTAGTAGCCGGCGCCGTAGCGCGGCCGCGGGCCGGGCGCGCCCTCGTCGGCGCCGCCGCACGCGAGCGCCGCGCGGTGGAACGCGTCGACGGCGCCGGGCGCGGGCGCGGTGAACGCGAGGTGCGCGCCCGGGCCGGCCGCCGCCGCGCCCGGCTCGGCGAACAGCGCCAGCTTCTCGTCGGCGGCGCCGGGCATTCCATACCCCGCCCACTTCTCGCTCTGCCACAGCCGCACGTAGCCGAGCGGCGCCAGCGCGGCGTCGTAGAACCGCTCGGCGCGCGCGAGATCGCGGACGCCGAGCGACACGTGATCGATCATGCGCCGATTCTAGCGCGCCGCGCTTGACGGCGGGCGCGCATGGCGATATGCAGATTTCGTTATGCGCTCGCGCCTGCCCGTGCTCGATGTCGCCCCGGTGTCGCGCCTCTTCAAGGCGCTGGCCGACGAGGACCGCGTGCGCATCGTCGCGCTGCTCACGCACGGCGAGCTGTGCGTGTGTCACCTCGAGGCGGCGCTCGGCCAATCGCAGCCGAGCGTCTCGCGCCACCTGGCGATGCTGCGCTCGGCCGGCGTGGTCGAGTCGCGCCGCGACGGCAACTGGGTCTACTACCGCCTGGCGCCGCAAGCCGACGCCGACTGCCGCCGCCAGCTGCGCGCGCTCTCCGGCGCGTTCGTGCGCCGCGCGACCTTACGGCGCGACGTCGAGCGCCTGATCAAGTCGAAGGGCCCGCGCTCGTGCCGCTGACGCTCGGCCGCCGCGCCGCCGCCGAGGCGCTCGGCACCGCGCTCCTGCTCGCGACCGTCGTCGGCTCGGGCATCATGGGCGAGCGGCTGTGCGGCGGAAACGTCGCGGTCGCGCTCCTCGCCAACACGCTGGCCACCGGCGCGGGGCTGGTGGCGCTCCTCCTCACGTTCGGGCCGATCTCGGGCGCGCACTTCAATCCCGCGGTCACGCTCGCGGCGGCGACGCAGGGCGGGCTGCCGTGGCGCGACGTGCCGAGCTACGTCGGCGCGCAGCTCGGCGGCGCGTTCGCCGGCGTGGCGACGGCGCACGCGATGTTCGGCGAGCCGGTGTTCTCGGCGTCGCAGCACGTGCGCTCGGGCGTGGCGCAGGGCGCGAGCGAGCTCGTCGCCACGTTCGGATTGCTGGCGACCATCTGGGGCTGCTCGCGCTCGCGGCCGGGCGCGGTGCCGTTCGCCGTCGGCGCGTACATCACCGCGGCGTACTGGTTCACCGCGTCGACGTCGTTCGCCAACCCGGCGGTGACGCTGGCGCGCGCGGCGTCGAACACCTTCGCCGGCATCCGCCCGATCGACGCGCCGGCGTTCATCGCCGCGCAGCTCGCCGGCGCCGCCGCCGCGACGCTGGTGTTCCGCTGGCTCGTCCCGCGCGCGCCGTCGCCGTCGAGCCCGAGCGCATGACCACGGTCATCTTTGCGTGCGTGCACAACGCCGGCCGCTCGCAGATGGCCGCCGCGCTGTTCAACCGGCTCGCCGATCCATCGAAGGCGCGCGCCATCTCCGCCGGCACCAACCCGGGCGCGCGCGTGCATCCGGAAGTCGTCGCCGCGATGCGCGAGAAGCAAATCGATCTCTCGTCGGCCGCGCCGCGCCTGCTCACCGACGAGCTGGCGCGCGGCGCCGCGCTCCTCGTCACGATGGGCTGCGGCGAGGCGTGCCCGCTCGTACCCGGCATCGCGCGCGACGACTGGCCGCTCGACGATCCCAAGGGCCAGCCGCTCGAGCGCGTGCGCGCGATCCGCGATCAGATCGAAGCCCGCGTGCGCGCCCTCCTCGCCTCGCGCGCGTGGCTGCGCGCATGAGCCGCGCGCGCGCCGCGCTCGCCTGCGCCGCGCTCGCCTGGGCCGCGCCGCTCGACGCCGCGGCGCACGACGACGCGCACCCGTTTCAGCGCGGCATCTGCTACGCCAGCGCGTGGCGCTCAGGCGGCGTGGCGGGCTACGGCTCGGCCACGTCGCTGCGCACGCTCGAACGGCTCGAGCGGCTCGGCGCCGAGTGGATCTCGCTCACGCCGTTCGGCTTCATGGAGTCGCCGGCGGCGCCCGAGGTCCGCTCCGGCGGCGCGCGCGGCCCCGAGCGCGACGAGCGCCTGCACGCCGAGGTGGCGCAGGCGCACGGCCTCGGCCTCAAGGTCGCGCTCAAGCCGCACGTCTGGATCGCCGGCGGCGACTGGCCCGGCGACTTGAAGTGGCCGAACGACGCCGCCTGGCGCCGCTGGTTCGCCAGCTACCGCGCGTTCATCCTGCGCTACGCCGCGATCGCCGAGCGCGACCACTACGATCTGCTCGTCCTCGGCACCGAGCTCAAGAGCGCCACCGCCAACGACTCCGCCGCCTGGCGCGCGCTGATCGCCGACCTGCGCCGCGCCTTCCACGGCCCGCTCACCTACGCCGCCAACTGGGACGAGGCCGAGCGCGTGCCGTTCTGGGACGCGCTCGATTTCGTCGGCGTCGACGCCTACGCGCCGATCGCCAAGAAGCCGGGCGCCGCCGAGCCCGAGCTGTGCGCCGCGTGGAGCCTGCTGGCGAAAGATCTCGAATCGCTCTCGCGGCGCACCGGCAAACGCATCCTGCTCACCGAGATCGGCTACCGCGCGACCCGCGACGCGGCCCTGGCGCCGGCGACGTGGCCCGAGTCCGATCCCGCGCCGCGCTACGATCCCGCGCACCAGGCGTCGTGCTTCAGGGCCGCGCTCTCGGGGCTGTGGGGCAAGCCGTGGCTCGCCGGCCTCTACGTGTGGAAGTGGTTCACCGACGATCGCGACGAGCAGGGCCCGACCGACTTCTCGCCGTCGGGAAAACCGGCCGAGGCGGTGCTCGGCGAGTTCTACCGCCGCGACTTTCGCTGAGCGTCTCGTGTAAGGTTCGCGCATGAGCCCGAGCCCCGCCGCCGCGTTTCGCGCGCTCCACGAGTCCGGCTGCTTCGTGCTTCCCAACCCGTGGGACGCGGGCAGCGCGCGCTACCTCGCGCACCTCGGCTTTCGCGCGATCGCCACCACGTCGGCGGGCGCGGCGTTCGCGCGCGGACTGCCCGACGAGGTGTGGGCGGTGCCGCGCGACGTGATGCTGGCGCACATCCGCGAGCTGGTCGCCGCGTCGCCGGTGCCGGTGAACGCCGATTTTCAGTCGGGCTACGCGCACGATCCGGAAGGCGTCGCCGAGAACGTGAAGCTCTGCGTGGCGGCCGGCGTCGCGGGACTGTCGATCGAGGACGCGACCGGCGATCGCGCGTCGTCGCTCTACGATCACGCGCGCGCCGTCGAGCGCGTGCGGGCCGCGCGCGCGGCCATCGACGCGACGGGGATTCCGGTGGTGCTCACCGCGCGCTGCGAGGCGTTCCTGGTCGGGCATCCCGATCCGGCGCGCACCGCGATCGATCGCCTGACCGCGTTCGCCGACGCCGGCGCCGACTGCCTGTTCGCGCCCGGCGTGCGCGACGCCGCCACCATCGCGTCGCTGGTGCGCGCGGTCGCGCCGAAGCCGCTCAACGTGCTGGTCTCCGCGCCCATCGCCGGCCTCTCGCTCGACGCGCTGGCCGCGCTCGGCGTGCGCCGCGTCTCGGTCGGCTCGGCGCTCGCGCGCGTGGCGTGGGCCGCCTTCATGCGCGCCGCGCGCGGCCTCGCCGCCGGCTCGTTCGACGCGCTCGCCGACGCCGCGCCGTTCGCCGAGCTGAACGCGCTGTTCACCCCGCCGGGCAGCCGCTGAGCGCGGTCGTGAGCGGCTCGCTCACCACCTGGTCGAGCACGCCGCCGTCCTCGAACACCAGCACCATGCGCACCGTCGCCACGTCGCCGTCTTTCTGCGGCAGCGCCAGGAAGTCGAGCGTCGCGCTCGCCAGCGGCTGCGAGTCGGGCGCGTTCGGACCGCGCAGCCACTGGAGCGTCACCAGGTAATTTCCGAACTGCCCGCTCTGTCCGTACTGGGTCAAGGTCGTCTGGCCCGACGAATCGGTCGACGAGAAGATGACCCCGAACGGCATCAGCGTGATCGGGACGTCCTGGTTGATCGGCACCGTGCGCCGGAAGCTGATCAGGATCGCGGTGCGTCCCGAGGGCGGCCCGCCCGGGCCGTTGAGGTTCAAGCTGTAGACGTCCTCGTTGGAGAACACCGGGTTCTGCACGCCGCACTGCTGCGCGAAGCGGACGAGCTTCGTGTCGCTCGGCGCGAACGAGAGCGTGCCGCCGTCGTCGGGCGTGACGCCGATCGGCGGCGTGCCGTTCGACGGCAACCCGGTGTGGCAACCCGCGAGCGCAACGAGCAACGCAATCGCAAAACGCATCTCCTCATCATACACGCTCAGTACTGTTACGGAGAGGGCCGCCGCCGCAGGCTGGTGACTCGCGCCCCACGCGCGCCGCCGTTTTCCGTCGAGAAATTCACTCGCGCGAGCGCCGCCGCGAGCGGCGCGTTGGTTGCTATGCGCTCTCACGCTTCGTCGACGATGCGCGCGCTCCGTATCGTTACGGATTTCGCCACCGTCGAGAAAACGTAGGCTGCGCGATCAAACGTGACGGAGGCGAGCATGAATCGAACTCGGCTGGTGAGCGCGGCGCTGGCGCTCGCGGCGGCGCTCGGGTGGGCGCGCGCGGCGGCGGCGCAAGTCTGTCCGGCCACGCCGCCGCCGTGCGACACCGGCGCGGACATCGTCAACCCGGTCTACATCCTCGCCGCCGACACTCAGGTGCCCGCGCTGCACGCGCTCGGAAAAATTCTCCGCGCGCAGGCCTCGCCGATCACCATCGTCTACATCCCGAACGGCTCGTGTACCAACCTCGCCAACCTCTACGCGTCGCCGGCCAAGTTCACCGCCGGCACCGCGGGCGGGCCGTTCTACGTGCCGTCGAGCGCGGCGTTCGATCCGACGGTGAAGACCGCGTGCGCGTGCGCGCTGCCCGCCGGCGGCATCGCTCCCGGCATGGCGATCTCGATCGTCTTCCCCGACAACGTCGACTGCCCGACGGCGCCCGCCAAGCCGGCCAACATCGGCGTCACCAGCGGCCCGGTGCAGGGCATGACCTTCGTCGTCCCCTATGACACCGCGACCAGCGCCGGCTCGTCGCAAAAAGCCATCACCTTCGAAGAGGCGTACCTCGTCTTCGGCCTCGGCCCCGCCGCCGCGAGCGTCGCGCCGTGGAGCGATCCGGCGTTCATCTTCGGCCGCCCCGCGTCCAAGGGCACGCAGATCAGCATCGGCTCCAACATCCAGGTGCCGGCCGCGAAGTGGAAGCTGCTCGCCGACACCAATCACCAGATCGATCAATCGTCGACGATGGCCGCGACCATCGCCGCGCTCGCCACCGATCCGAACGCCGAGAAGGCGCTCGGCATCCTCGGCGTCGAGATCTACGACAAGGCCGCCAACCGCGCCAAGATGCACGCGCTCGCGTTTCGCGCGCAGCACCAGGAGCACGCCTTCTGGCCCGACTCGTCGCCGACCGCGTTCGATAAGATCAACATCCGCGACGGCCACTACGTGCTCTGGTCGTACGTGCAATACCTCGCCCCGCAAAACGCCGGAACCGGCAAAGCGGCCAATCCCAACGCGCAAACCATCATTGATTTATTCGCCGATAACCCGGTCACCACCAATCCGGTGTTCGAGCCGCTCGACACCGTGATCAAGAGCGGGCTGGTCCCCAAGTGCGCCATGAAGGTGCAGCGCGCGAGCGAGGGCGGCGACCTCATGCTCTACGACGACGCCGCGCCGTGCGGCTGCTACTTCGACGCCACGGTGCCGAGCGGGACCACGAGCTGCACGTCGTGCGCGTCGACCGCGTGCGCGACCGGCACCTGCCGCCACGGTTATTGCGAGGCCAAATGATGAAAACCTCAATCGCGGTCTTTGCAATGTCGTTTGCAATGACTTTGACGGCCTGCACCGATAATACGGCCGCGCCGCCGGTCGCCGACATGGCGATGATGCAGTCGACGCCCGACCTGTCGACGCCGCCCGGACCGCCGGCCGATCTCGGCTGCTACGGGATGCCGACGACGCACGTGCAGATCATCAACGCCTGCACGAGCGCGCAGAGCTTCGACAAGACGCCGTTCTATCCGTCGCTGGCGCCGGGCGGCAATTTGCCGCCGCTGCCGTGAAAGGGGACTCGATGCGTGCTCATTGGGCGTTCGCGCTCTTGGCGCTGGCCGGCTGCGGCGACGACTCGGCGGCGATGATGCCGGACCTGTCGATGCAGGCGGCGGCCGATCTGGCGATGCCGGCGATTCCCGACATGGCCGTGCAGCGCGGGCCGCTCACCGTGCCGCTGCACTTTGAGCCCGACGGACTGTGGTGGGACGCGGCGACGCAGAAGCTCTACCTCGCCAACGACGGCGGTAATCAGATCGTCACGTGGGACGACTCCGGGCACATCGCCGTCGCCGCGCTCTTGCCGCTGGTGAATTCGAGCGGCGGGCTCGGGCAGCTCGTCAAGCTCGCGGACGGCACGATCGTGGTCACGCGCTTCGGCTTCGGCGTGAACGGCGGCATCGTGGTGGTCAAGCCCGACGGCTCGAGCGCGGTGGTCGCCGGCCTCGATCCCAAGCGCCGCCGCGTCGGGCTCGCCGTCGGCGCGGACGGCGCGACGCTCTACGAGACCTATTTCTCGAACGGCGCGACCGCCGGCACGCACGTCGGCGCGGTCGCGCAGCTCTCGATCACCGGCACCGCCGCCGAGACCGACGTCATCACCGGCCTGCAAAAACCGGTCGGCGTGATCGCGCTCGGCGGGCAGCTCTACGTCAGCGATCAAGATCAAGGCGTCGTCTTCAAGCAGGCGATCGGCACGCCCGGCACCGGCGCGTCGTTCGCCACCGCGCCCGGCTGCGATCTGCTGGCGGCCGGCCCGAGCGGCGCGCTGCTCTCGGGCGGCAAGACGGGCGTGGTGTACCGCATCGCCGGCGACGGCACCGTCACCGACGCCGACAGCGGCCTGCGCGCGACGCGCGGCGTGGCGTACGACGCCGACCACAAGCGCCTGTTCTTCGCCGAGCCCGACGGCGCGTTCGTCCCCGACGCGGGCGAGCAGGCGGCGCTGCACATCATCCCGATCGACAATTAGTGCACGCGCCGCCGCGCACGCTCTGGATTCCGCTCCTGCTCGGCGCGAGCCTCGCCTCCGCCGACGAGCCGCCGCCCGATCTCGCCGAGCGCGTCGCCCGTCTCGAACGGCGCGTCGAGGCGCAAGCCGCGGAGCTGACGCTCTTGCGCGGCGCCGGCAAGCTGCACCTCGCGCTCGGCGGCTTCGTGCAGGTCGACGGCGTCGTCTACGACCAGGCGTCGCAAGACGAGCTGAACCCGTCGACCGGCGCGCCGCTCAACGAGACGCGCTTTCTCATCCGCCGCGCGCGCCTGCGCGCCGAAGCCGATTACCGCTTCATTTCGGCGATCCTCGAATTCGACGGCAATACGATATCGGGGCCGACCGCGCGAATAACCAACGCCGAAGTTTCAATCCAGTGGCCCGCCGGCCCGTCGCTGCCGCCGTATTTGATGGGCACGTTCGGACTATTGCGCATTCCATTCGGCTTTGAAGTGCAGGAAAAGGATTACGTCCGCGTTTTTCTCGAGCGCTCCAACATCATTCGCGCGCTGTTTCCCGGCGAGTTCGATCTCGGCGTGCGCGTCCAAGGCGGCTGGCGATTTTTGCGTTACCAGATCGCCGCGCTCAACGGCCACCCGTCGGGCGACAAGCAGTTCGCGCTGCGCGATCCGGCGCAGTCGAAAGATTTTCTCGGGCGCCTCGGCGTCGACACGCGCGTCGTGCCGCGCGTCGGTTTGCAGGTCGGCCTCTCCGGTCTCTACGGCACCGGCTTTCACGCGGGCACGCCGGCGACCAAGAGCACCATCTTCTGGAACGACGCCAACCTCGACGGGCAGGTCGATCCGACCGAGCTGATGGGCGTGCTCGGCCAGCCGGCCACGCCGTCGCAGACGTTCACGCGCTACGCGTTCGGCGGCGACGCGCGCGTGACGTGCGCGCTGCCGCGCCTCGGCGAGCTGACCCTCTACGGCGAGGTCATCTGGGCGTCGAACCTCGATCGCGGGCTCATCCCCGCCGATCCCGTCGGCGCCGGCCGCGACCTGCGCGAGTTCGGCTGGTACCTGGCGGTCACGCAGGAGGTCACGCGCTTCGCGCTCGTCGGCGTGCGCTACGATCGCTACGACCCGGACGCCGACGCCACCGACCGCGCGGGCGCGCGCCTGGTGCCGCGCGACCAGACGTTCTCGACGCTGGCGATCGCGCTCGCCGGCGTCTGGCCGCGCTATGCGCGCTTCACGCTCGAGTGGGATCACAACACCAACGCGCTCGGCCGCTCGCCGACGGGCGCGCCGGCGACGCTCGGCGGCGAAATGGTGACCTTGCGCGCGCAGGTGACGTTTTGAGGCGCGCGGCCGTCGCGCTATTCGGGGCGCTCATCGCCGCCGCGGCTGGCTGCTCGGGCGCGTCGACCGATCCGGGCGTGAGCGCCGGGCTGCAAGCTCCCGGCGCGCAGTTCGTGCCGGGCGCGCGCCCCGCCGCCGCCGGCGGCCCGATGGTGCTGGCGTTCAACGTGAGCGCGTACCACGTCGTGCCCGGCGCGGCGGCGCAGCCGGTGAACGGCACGCTCGACGCGGGCGCGACCGCGGTGACGCTCGGGCTCGACGGCGATCGCGGCTACTGGATCCTGCCGGCGGGCGTGCCCGACACCGAGACGCCGACCGAGCCGAGCTTTCACGCGCTGCTCTCGTTCTCGCGCGCGCTCGCGCCGGGGCCGATCACGCTCGACGCGCGCGCCGTCGACGCCGCCGGGCGCTTCGGCCCGCCGAGCACGCTCGCGCTCACCGTCGACGCGGCGGCGGTTCCCGCGGGCAAGCTGGTGTTCACGCTGCGCTGGGACACGGCGAGCGATCTCGATCTGCACGTGGTCGATCCGAGCGGCGCCGAGATCTGGGCCAATCATCCGAGCGGATCGGGCGCGCTCGATCTCGACTCCAACGCGCAGTGCCTGATCGACGGCCGCGATCAGGAGGACGTGATCTTCGCGTCGAGCGCGCCCGCTGGCCACTACGTCGCGCGCGTCGACGCGTTCTCGCTCTGCGGCCAGACGATCGCCGACTGGCGGCTGGAGGCGCGCGCGGACGGCGTGGTGATCGCCGAGGCGGCGGGCACGTCGGTCGACGCCGACACCATCGGGCCGCACGAGCGCGGCTCGGGGCGCACCGCGCTCGAAATCGATCTGCCGTGAGCCGTGACGCCGGGCGCCGCCATCGCGACGGTCTTGCTCTTCGCCGCCGGCGCCGCGCGCGCCGACGAAGCGCCGGCCGCGCCGCCGAAGCGCGTCTATGAAACCCGCGTGCGCGGCTCGCGCGAAAAACGCGAGCCGGCCGAGACGACGATACGCGCCGACGAAGCGCGCCGCGTCGCCGGCACGCAGGGCGACGCGCTCAAGGTCGTCGAGGATCTGCCCGGCGTGGCGCGCGCGTCGCTCGGCAGCGCGCAGCTCGTCGTGTGGGGCTCCGCGCCCGAGGACACGCGCGTGCTGGTCGACGGCCTCGAGATCCCGTCGCTGTATCACCTCGGCGGCCTGCGCTCGACGGTGAACGGCGAGCTCGTGCGCAGCTTGTCGTTCTCGCCCGGGGGCTTCGGCGCGCCGTACGGCCGCGGGCTCGGCGGCCTGGTGCGCGCCGAGACGCGCGCGCTCCCGGCCGAAGGCGTGCACGGCTACGCGGGCGCCGATTTGCTCGACGCCTCGGCGCTGGTCACCGCCGCGATCGGAAAGCGCCTGCGCGTCGGCGTCGCCGGCCGCTACAGCTATCTCGATCGCATCTTCGGCGGCCTGCTCCGGCCCGACACCGCCGACTACTTCCCGATCCCGCGCTACGACGACTACCAGCTCAAGGCCACGCTCGCGCTGCGCACCGACGAGGAGCTGTCGCTCCTGTTCCTCGCCGCCGACGATCACCTGCGCCGCACCGTCTCCTCCACCGACCCGGCGCACGCGCGCTCCGATTCGACCGACGCGTCGAGCTACCGCGTGGCGGTGCGCTACTCGCGCGTGTTCGCCGACGGCGCGCGCGCCGAGGCCGCGCCGTTCTTCGGCTACGACCAGCGGCGCCAGTCGACCAACTTCGGCGCCGTGCCGTCGCTGCTCGACGTGCGGTCGTTCCGCTACGGCGCGCGCGCCGAGTATCGCCGCGTGCTCGCGCCGTGGGCGGTGCTCGGCGTCGGCGCCGACGTGCTCGGCACGCGCGCGAGCGTGGTGCGCTTCGGATCGCTCGCCTCGCCGCCGCGCGAAGGCGATCGCTACGTCTTCGGCCAGCCGCCCGGCGGCGACGTGGGCGCCGAGCGCTTTCACGTCCACGTGCTCGACGCCGCGCCGTGGATCTCCGCCGAGCTGCGCTTCGGTCCCGTGACCGTCGCGCCCGGCGTGCGCGTCGACGCCTGGCTGATCGAGGGCGATCAAGCGCGCCCGCCGTCGGGCGACACGCCGATCCCCGGCTTTCAGCGTCTCGAGTGGTCGATCGATCCGCGCCTGCACGTCGCGTGGCGCGCCCACTCGCGCGTGACGCTCGAAGCCGCGTGCGGCCTCTATCACCAGGCGCCCGAGCCGCAAGATCTCGGCGCCGCGTTCGGCAATCCGCTGCTCGGCGTCGCGCGCGCGCTGCATGTCACCGCCGGCGCGGACGTGCGCCTCACCGGCGC
>Ga0070741_10008084_pt1 | contig 21316 bp, 20 predicted proteins | sample Coa_R1_4_FD_66440 | JGI IMG/M metagenome (GOLD analysis project Ga0070741, IMG submission 66440) | Surface soil microbial communities from Centralia Pennsylvania, which are recovering from an underground coalmine fire - Coalmine... | ecosystem: Environmental > Terrestrial > Soil > Unclassified ... | reverse complement strand
GCTTCCGCAAGGAATTCCAGGCGTGGCCGGAAATTTGCAGTGCACCGGGCCGCGTGAATCTCATTGGAGAGCACACCGATTACAACGACGGTTTTGTTCTGCCGTGCGCAATCGGCTTTTCCACCCAGGCGGCCATCTCACCGCGCACAGACCACAAGCTGGTGTTGCGATCCACGGAATTCGAAAAGCCGTTTGAATTCGATGTCCTGAACCTGCCGGACAAACCCCTCGGCATGTGGTGCGACTACGTTCTGGGAGTTGCGGTGGTCTTGCATAAGGCTGGTTACGCGCTTCCCGGCGCCAATTTGCTGGTGCACGGCGAGGTTCCGATTGGAGCCGGTCTCAGCTCCTCAGCTGCCATTGAGGTGGCCAGCGCTCTAGCGTTCCTGAGCTTGAAAGATGAAAGGTTAGCACTGACCGAGATTGCCAAGCTGTGTCAGAAAGCGGAAAACGAGTTCGTCGGCGCACGCGTAGGCATTATGGATCAGTTCATCTCCTGCCTCGGCAAGGAAGGTCATGCTCTGTTACTTGACTGCCGGTCCCTGGGGTATGAATTTGTACATGTTCCCGAACAAGTGAAGCTAGTGATCTGCAATACGAAGGTAAAGCACGAGCACTCAGCCGGAGAATACAACAGCCGGCGCGAGGAGTGTGAAGAAGGCGTCAAAATTATTTCCAAGTCGTTACCAGGGGTTCGCGCTTTGAGGGACGTTACGCCACAGCAACTTTCCGCGTGTCGTAATGCTATGCCGCCTCTAATCTATAAAAGGTGCCGGCATGTTGTGGAAGAGGACCAGCGCGTTTTGCAATCAGTGGAGTGCCTTCGCTCTGGAGATTTGAAAAGGATGGGGCGGCTAATGGGAGAATCGCACCGTAGCCTGCGCGATCTCTACGAAGTCAGCTGCCGCGAACTCGATGTGATGGTGGAAGCAGCAGAGGGACTAGCTGGTTGTTACGGCGGGAGGATGACCGGCGGTGGGTTCGGAGGTTGCACGGTCAACCTGGTCGAGTCGTCACAGGCAGAATCTTTCCGCGAAAAAATTGCGGAGCGCTATCGCAGACAGACGGGAATTTCGCCTGACATTTATATCTGCTCGCCAGCGGATGGAGCCCATCTGGAGTCGAAGCCTGCTTCTGTTTGAGATGCACATGCTGGTTGAGGGTTGGGGAATCCATGCTTTAACCAGCGGAAAACGTTTACAAACCATCGTCGATCAGAGATAATGCAGCCTTCTACTGCAACGATTTTGCGTTCGTTGCCCTGGGAATCCAATCTATTGGAGGTCGCGCGAATGAGGGTTTTGGCTCTCGTACTTGCGCTGATGATTATTGTGGCGGAAATGCAAGGCCAGGTCACAAAACAGCCGTTTGGAAAGACTCCCGACGGCACCCAAGTTGATATCTATACCCTGAAGAGCGGTGCGGTCGAGGCCCGCATCATTACTTATGGCGGCATTGTCCAGTCCTTGAAAGTTCCTGACAAGGGCGGCAAGTCCGAGGACGTGGTACTGGGTTTCGACTCAATTGACGGTTACACTGCCGGACCGAAGCCGAATCCAGCATTTTTTGGCGCACTCATCGGACGGTATGCAAACCGGATCGGTGGCGCAAGCTTTACCCTAAACGGCCAGACATACCACACGCCGGTCAACGACGGACCAAATACGTTGCATGGGGGCCCAAAAGGGTTTGACAAAGCGGTCTGGATCGCGAAGGAGATTCCGCACGGACTTCAGCTAACTCATGTGAGTCCCGATGGAGACGCGGGATTCCCGGGAACGCTGACCGCGGTCGTGCGTTACATGCTGGTCGGTAAGGACTTGAAGATTGAATATTCGGCGACGACCGACAAAGCGACTGTCGTGAATCTCACCAATCACTCGTACTTCAATCTGGCGGGACAAGGCAACGGCGACATCCTGAAGAATGAGGTCAAGATTAATGCCAGCCGATACACGCCCGTTGATGAGAACCTGATTCCCACCGGAGAACTGGCGAGTGTGGAAGGCACCCCGTTCGATTTCCGCAAGCCTACCGCGGTCGGAGCCCGAATTGATTCCGAGAATGATCAGCTCAAGAAGGGCCACGGCTACGATCACAACTGGGTGCTGGATAGCAGCGGCAAATTGGCCGAGGTGGCAGAAGTTTACGAGCCGACCAGCGGACGCGTACTCACAGTCCTGAGCGACCAGCCGGGTGTGCAGTTCTATACTGGCAATTTTCTGGACGGAACGATCACAGGAAAAGGCGGGAAGGCCTATCCACATCGGGGTGCGCTGTGTCTGGAGACCCAGCACTTTCCAGACTCGCCAAATCACCCGAAATTTCCGTCGACGGAACTAAAGCCTGGACAGAAATATCACACGATAACTATCTTTCGATTCTCGACCCGCTAGCACTCTGCACGGAATTGTTACCAGCAAGTGCGTACGAGGTTGAGGAAGGACACTAAATGACCCCACTCTTTGCGATGTATGTAACAGAGCGGTTGGTACATCTTTCTGCCGTAGATCTCGCGATCATCGTTATCTACTTTGGCTTGGTGCTTGCGATCGGGTTCTATCTCAAGAAGTTCGCCAACACTGGTGAAGACTTTTTCCTTGCCGGTCGTGAGATGACTGCATGGGTTGCGGGACTGGCTTTTGTTTCGGCAAACCTGGGATCGCTCGAGCTCCTCGGCTGGGCGGGATCGGCATATCAGTACGGCATCATGGCGGCCCACTGGTATTGGGTCGGCGCCATCCCTGCCATGGTCTTTCTCGGCCTGGTGATGATGCCGTTTTATTACATATCGAAGACGCATTCAGTGCCCGGATATCTGAAGTTGCGCTATGGAACCGAAGCCGCGGGCCTGAGCGCAATTACTTTCGCGGTCATGACCATCCTAATGTCGGGCGTGAACATGTACGCCATGGCTGTGGTAATGAAAGTTGTACTAGGCTGGGACATCAACTTCAGTATCTGGGTTTCCTCTTTGACCGTTGGTGTTTACGTCGCCGCAGGGGGTTTGTTCTCGGCCATCTTCAACGAGGTCCTGCAGTTCTTCCTTATCTGGTTCGGCGCGCTGCTCATTCCAATTCTTGGCCTGATTGAAACAGGTGGTTGGAGCGGCATGGTTGCTCGCATCCATCAAAACTTCCCCGGCCAGGATTTCACCCACATGTGGGGCCCGCTTGGTTCCTTCAGCAACAATCCAATGGGAATTAACTGGATCGGTATCGTTTTTGGTCTTGGCGCGGTGCAGTCGATGGGCTACTGGACGACCGACTTTCTCGTAGTTCAGCGCGTTCTGTCCGCCAAGGATATCCGTTCCGCAAAGCTGGCGCCGATCATCGGTTCATTCTTCAAAATGGCCGTACCCTTGATTGTTATCCTTCCGGGCCTGCTTGGACTTGCGGTGTTGCCGATGCATCTGGTCCCCGCAAGCAATCTGGCGGAAGGTCAGCACAGTTTCAATGAAGTCTTGCCCCTCATGCTCGCGCGCTACTGCGGCCCCGGGCTACTTGGCCTGGGTATCACCGCCCTGGTTGCAGGTTTCATGGCTGGCATGGCTGGCAACGTCAGCGCTTTTGCAACGGTTTGGACTTATGACATCTATCGTCCTTACATCTATAAGACCGCACCGGATAAGCATTACGTCTCCATGGGCCGGTGGTGCACGATTATCGGTCTCTTTATCAGCATTGGGACCGCATATCTGGTAATGAACTTCGCCAGCATCATGGATTACGTCCAAGCGCTCTTCGGATTTTTCATCGCGCCTCTCTTTGGCACTGTCGTAATGGGCATGCTGTGGAAGCGCGTCACTAGATGGGCTGGTTTCTTGGGCCTGCTCGCGGGAACTTCTGCATCAGTAACAATGTTCGCACTCATGAAGACCAATCCGGACCGCTGGGTTCCCATTTTCGCTCGCTCGCCGCTTGCACAAGGACTGGCGCAGGATATGTTTCAATCGCTGTGGTCATGCTGTACCTGCGTTGTTGTCACGGTGCTGGTCACTCTTGTTACACAGCCTAAGCCTGACCAGGAATTGGCCGGATTGGTTTACAGCCTGACCCCCCTGGCGCATGAGGAGCACACCAGCTTCTGGCATCGTCCAGTGGTGTGGGGATTTGCGGCGCTTGCATTGCTGGTCATCTTGCAAATCATCTTCTGGTGAGATTCCATGACTGAAGAAAAACATCACATCATTCCGGTTTGGTTTTTTGTGGGATTGCTCCTCTTAATTTACGGAGTGCTAATTTTCGTGAGTGGCCTCGCGGAACTGTCCCATCCGCCTGACACAGTGCTGGCCGAGCTGCATGCGCCTGTCTGGTGGGGTGCACTGCTGATCGTTCTTGGCGGCGTCTACTGCATGATGTTTCGGCCCAAGAAGAATTGAGACATTAATCATCGGATCATTGAATCATTGATCAAAGCGGCCCGAATCCTTGTAACTGCTCTCCTGCTGCTCTCCATCACGTCTTCTAAAAGTCAAACTAGTGTCTCTCCTGCTCCCACGCCTCCTATGGGCTGGAACAGTTGGGATTCCTACGGCACCACGGTTCGCGAAGATCAGGTCAAAGTCAATGCCGACGTGATGGCACGCGATCTCGCCAGCCATGGATGGCAATACATCGTGGTAGACATTCAGTGGTATGAACCGAATGCCGAAGGTCACGACTATGCTCCCGGCGCAAGAGTTTCCATGGATGAATACGGCCGGCTCATTCCGGCCGTGAATCGCTTTCCTTCATCCGCGAATGGCGCAGGTTTTAAACCACTCGCGGATTACGTGCACAGTAAAGGATTGAAATTCGGCATTCACATCATGCGCGGCATTCCACGGCAGGCGGTTGAACAGAATACTCCGATCAAGGGTACGCCATATCATGCTGCCGATGTTGCGGACAAAGATAATCCATGCCGCTGGAATCCCGACATGTGGGGCGTGGATACAACCAAGCCAGGCTCTCAGGCTTACTACGATTCCATCGCCGACCTGTATGCGTCCTGGGGCGTCGATTTCATCAAAGCTGACGACATGGGCAGCCACTTATATCAGCCCGCGGAGATCAAAGCCCTGGCACTCGCAATCCGCAAAACCGGCAGACCTATGGTGTTGAGTATTTCGCCTGGCCCTGCCCCAGTTTCAGAAGCGGAGTTCTTTGAGAAGTACGCGCAAATGTGGCGCATCTCTGACGATTTCTGGGACGACTGGAAGCTACTTAGGAAGCAATTCGATTACACCCGCGATTGGGCCGAGTACATCGGCAAAAACAACACGTGGCCTGACGCCGACATGCTTCCATTTGGCAAGCTGCGGGTCACTGCGAAAGAAGGCGGCGGTTCGCCCACTAAGTTTACTCCCGACGAACAGCAAACAGTCATGACGCTGTGGTCCATTTTCCGTTCACCGCTGATTTTTGGCGGCGACCTGCCCAGCCTCGATCCTGCGACGCTGGCGTTAATAACAAACGACGAAGTGCTTGCAGTAAATCAGCACAGCACCGGAAATCACCAGGTGGTCGAAAAAGGAAGCATTCGCGTGTGGATTGCTGACGTGCCTGGCAGCAAAGACCACTATATCGCTGCCTTCAACCTCGGCGACGATGTTGCCAATGTCGATTTGCCGTGGAGTAAGGTCGGCATCAACGCGTTCATCCTACAGGTTCGAGATCTTTGGAACAAAACTCCCCTCGGGGAAAAGGATCGTTTACTCGTGACCCTGCGTCCTCACGCGAGTATGCTATATCGGCTCTCACCGTAGACCGCGCAGGCTGGGCACCCCCCGCAAGAGTCCTGCAAGAAACCATCGCGCGGACAAGAATGTCCGCGCCACACGTCAGGTCCCCGAGCTGGTCAGCGTTTTTAGAAATTGATAGTAAAAATCCACCCCTTTATAGAAGGCAGCTTCCGGAGTGCGTTCATCACGCCCATGTTCGCGATGATCATCGCGTTCAGTTTCGACGCCTGAAACCGCGTACGTAGGCAGACCTGCATTCATCGTATAAACGCCGTCCGACGCGCCGGTCGCCATTGTCGGGAAAACCGGAACTCCGGGCCACATTTTTGCGGCAACGGCCTTGATCGCGTCAAACACCTCGGCTCGCGGGGGCGGCGGCGCGTATGATCGCTGATCAGGGATGTTGTCGAGAACTTGTCCATCACTTGTGATGTAGCGAATTTCGACTTTCGGGTCAGCAATCGCCTGGGCGATTTCCTTCCGAACTTCCTGCTTTGAGTGGCCAGGCAAGATGCGGCAGTTCACAACCGCTTCTGCGCGACCCGGCAAGGCGTTATTTGCATGACCGCCTGCAAGGCGCGTAGCCACGCAGGTTGTGTGCACCTTGGAGTTGTCGATTGGGTCTTTGGAAAGCCGGTCAACCGCTGTCAGATCAGGATGCGTACGCAACATGGCTTTAATGTCCAGGGCACGCTGGCCGGTTTCCACCTTTGCGAGCTGCTCATAGTAGGCTCGGGTCACGGTGTTCAGTTCAAAGGCGAACTTGTGGTGCTCAAGGTTTACAAGCGCATGCGTCAGTTCGTAAATGGCGTTGTCCGGTCGTGGAAGTGAACTGTGTCCGCCCGGATTCGTCGTGACGAGCTGGTAGTCCGAGTAAAGTTTTTCGGATGCATCAACCACGAGCGCGAGCGGTTTGCCGTGGTCCATTTGCACTTCGCCGCCGTCGTGGTTGAGTACGAACTCGGCATCGACTAAATTGCGTTGATTCTTCAGCAGCCAATCGACCCCGTTAGACTTTCCGCCTTCTTCGTCCGCGGTGAGTGCCAGGATGATGTCGCGATCGGGAACGTAAGCTTCCTTCTTGAAACGAATCAGCGTCGTGGCCATGATCGCGTCGCCGTCTTTCATGTCCTGCGTGCCGCGACCGTAAAAGTACCCGTCCTTCTCGACGAATTGAAATGGATCCGTTGTCCAGTCTTCGCGCTTCGCCTCAACCACGTCGAGGTGTCCTATCAGCAGCACCGGCTTGTTTTTGCCCGATCCGTGATAGCGCACCACAAGGTTTCTCTTTCGCTCATTTGGGCCGCCGATGTAGATGTCGCTCTCTGGAAATCCTGCATCACGAAAACGCCGCGCCATTGCTTCAGCCGCCGTGGTCACACTACCCACAGAATCTGTGGTGTTGATTTCGATAAGCTCCTTGAAAATGTCGCGGGAAAGTTGTTTGGTCGAGTCGTCGAGTTGCGCGTTTGCGAGTGGAACGAATAAAGCCGCACACAAGAACATGAGTAAGCGGTTCAATGTTTTCTCCCAAGGGTTGAGTCCAATGCAAATAATCAGGCTAGAAGCATGGTTAATACGAAATTAACGATTTTAACCGCAGAGACCTGCCAAAAGTTGGCGGGTGTGACGCTGAGAGCTGGAGAGGAACCACCTACAGCCCGAAACACGCTGAACTCAACACTGCACCGCAGCACGCACGAGCGTACGTCGTCACGGTACATCTCTCCTCATGCAGCTGTGTCGACCTGTGCTCGCCTACCTGCTTTGGAAAACCACAGTGTCGCCGAAGGAGTCGAGATCCCGAGGCCGGTCGCTTGAGGTCGCAATTTGCGACCTCAAGTTGACCCTAAGAGCGGGACGCGATCTGTGCTCGCATTAACTTTCGGTATCCCTTCACCGGACCGGAAGGAAGTTCAAAACCAATACGGCGGTTGTTTGCCGGGAGCGGAGCCGTGAGTTCGCGAATCGCATCGAACAGGTCCTGAATTTCACCGTCGTGGCTCTCGATGCGTTGTTCAAGGTCGGATAGTTTCGCCAACAGTTGCTGGTTTACGGCAAGCGCCTCGCGCATGCGTACAAATGCCCGGACCACAAAGATGCTCATCTTTATGGCGCGCTCCGAGTTCAACACGTTCGCCGCCATTATCGCCCCATGTTCCGTAAAAGCGCGTGGCAGATAGCGTCGGCCGCCGTGGCCTGAACTTGAGGTCACAATTTGTGACCTCAAATTTGTGTACTCAACTCGTGAAAGCTGAAAGACGAAGTCGGAAGGAAAGCGACGGACGTTACGCTTGATTTGCTGGTTCAGATGCTTTACAGGAACGCCATATAGTTCGGCCAAATCGGAATCCAATATGACTCTTTGCCCGCGAAGCACATGAATTACCGAATCAACTTTTCTGGTGAGAGCGACCGCAGTATTGGGCATAGGCTCGAAAATTTGTATTTGGCACAGACTCGAAAACTTGAGGTCACGAATTGTGACCTCAAGTTCACGAAAATCACAAGCATCATAGCAAGTACATTGCACTGGCAGAACAAGTTTCTATTGTTGCAGGCCGAATTCGTTCCGAAATAGGAACCCTGATGAGCGACACAAGTTACAACAGAATCAGCCTGACAACGGAGTGCCCAGAGGCTCTGGACGAAAGGTGTCACTTTTCGAGATACGATGCGCCAGCAGAGTCCTGGATGTCGTAGCTGCCATAGATCTTCAACTGGATTGCAGCCATACCGAACGCGCATCGGAGGACTGCGGCATTCCAACGTCGGAACTGGTCAGAACAGGTAGTGCGCGATACAGGAAATACAGTATTCCGGCTACCTGACCTGCTGGTGCATCCTATAATAATACGCCGACTTCGTCGCACTTCCGGCGCATTAACTGACAGTTCCAGTAAGTGGAGAAGCGTGTCAGGTTTTCTGGTTCCGGACCCTAAAGAACCTCAATGAGTTCACTCAATATATTGATTGCTGATGACCATGAGTTGTTTCGCCGCAGTCTGCGATCTCTCATTGAATCCTGCCCCGGTTGGAGAGTCTGCGGCGAAGCGTCGGATGGCAGGGAAGCCATTGAAAGGTCACGTGCCCTCCGGCCTGACCTCGTTCTTTTAGATATCTCGATGCCTGAAGTGAATGGGTTGGAGGCTGCGCGATACATCCGGAAGGAAGTGCCTGAAACAAAAATAATGATTGTGAGTCAGAACGAAGGCGAGTCGTTGCGCCGTGCGGCAATGCAAGTCGGTGCGACAGGTTTCATACATAAATCGGAAATTGCTCATGATCTATACAAGCGCGTTGAGGCAATTGCCTGGAACTCTGGAAGCCGCGAATGTAGTGCGTCAACCGAGGGTAACGGGAAAATTGGGCCGCAACACATGCAGGCCGAAAAACCAGCCGGTACCGAACTTTTGCCCGGCAAGGCGAATAAACAAGAATCGTCGGATCCCAGCTGCAAAAGATTACACGACGCCACCTTTGAAGAACCGATGTCGGCGGCCGAATTGCTGGCCAGAGTAGCTCTCCGATGTGATGCAGACCCCAGTCGCACAAAGGCGACGGCAGAAAACTCGGAACACGAGTTCCGCTTCAGCGAGATACTCGATGCCCTGCCCGCGGCAATTTATGCGACCGACGCCGACGGACGCCTGACGTACTTTAATCCCGCAGCCGTGAAGTTCTCAGGTCGTACTCCTGAACTCGGCACGGATCAGTGGTGTGTCAGTTGGAAACTCTATCACCCTGATGGCAGGCCCATGGCTCACGATGAATGCCCCATGGCGATCGCCTTAAAAGAGGGCCGAATTATTGAAGGCGCTGAGGCGATTGCCGAGACACCTGACGGCACCCGTCGTTGGTTCATGCCTTTCCCAATGCCGCTGCGTGATCGCGAAGGAAAGATCATCGGCGGTATCAACATGTTGCTCGATATCACTGATCGAAGGGAAAGTGAACGGGCAACTAATCTCCTGGCTGCGATTGTAGACTCGTCAGACGATGCCATTATCAGCAAAAGTCTCGATGGCATCATCACCAGCTGGAACAAGAGCGCGGAACGGACGTTCGGCTATACGGCGGAAGAAGCAATCGGGCAGCACATAACGCTCATTGTCCCGCCCGAACTCCATCCTGAAGAAACTGGCATCCTTGCGCGCATACGGCGCGGTGAACGGATCGACCACTTTCGGACCGTGCGAGTGCGGAAAGACGGCAGCAGGCTGGATCTCTCGCTCACGATCTCCCCCGTCAAGGATGCCTCAGGACGCATAGTTGGCGCTTCAAACGTCTCACGGGACATTACCCAACAGAAAAGGGCAGAGGAAGCCTTGCGGCAAAGCGAGGAGCGGTTCCGCAAGCTTTCAGAGACGCTCGACTGCGAGGTTCGAGCACGTACTCATGAATTGGAAGACCGAAACGCGAGTGTACTGCGACAGTCCGAGTTGTTGCGCGAACTCTCGCGCCGCTTGTTACAGGCCCAGGATGAAGAGCGTAGGCGCATCGCTCGCGAGCTGCACGACAGTGCAGGCCAAACGCTTGCTGTGCTTGGCATGAGCCTTGCCACGCTGGTGCGACAGGCGGGTGAGGATGCCCCTCGTCTCATCGAGAGTGTGCGAGAAGCAGAACAACTTGTCCAGCAACTTCAACAGGAGATACGCACTATGTCTTACCTGTTACATCCGCCGCTGCTGGACGAAGCAGGTCTTATTGCTGCGCTTACCTGGTATGTGGAGGGACTCTGTTCACGGAGTGGGCTGGCCATCACTTTGGATGTCTCTGAAGACCTGGAACGACTGCCCCGGGAAATGGAGTTGGTGATTTTCCGTATTGTGCAAGAGTCCTTAACAAACATTCATCGGCACTCGGGCAGCAAAACGGCGGAAATTCGCATTGCCCGGCAACCAAATGCCGTAACCGTAGAAATTAGAGACGAGGGCAGAGGTATTTCCCCTGCAAAGCTCTCTGAACTTCAGTCGGGAAGCTCTGGCGTGGGCATTCGCGGCATGCGTGAACGAGTGCGCCAGTTCCAGGGCGACCTCCAGATTGAGTCGAAGAACGGAACCCGAGTCGTTGTTACTATTCCCCTTCAAAAACTCAAGCCGCCCGCCCAGAGCTCACTGGAGCCGCTGCAGGTGGCGATGTAGCCAGGATTCGCTATCAACGGCCGCTCAAGAATTCCTGCAGACGCTTTAGTCCATTCCGGCTCACTGGCAGGCGAGTGCCATCGTTCAAGATAACGACATGGGTGTCTTTACCGTAAGGTTCAAGTCGCGTCACACGCTCCAGGTTTACGACATACGAGCGGTGAATGCGAACGAAGTTCTTCGGGTCCAGCGCCATCTCGAGACTCGAAATCGTCTGCTGTTTCAAATATTGTTTCCCCTGGCTGGCCAGCCCTATGTAATCATCCTGTGCTTCAGCGTAATCAAGCTTTTCGACTGGAATGATCTGCACGCGTGTTCCATCCTTCACGACGATGCGCTCAACATATTGACCCGGATTGCGTGCTGCCGCAGAGAGTTGCTCTGCGGTCGCGGACATCTTTTTCCCAATACGTTCCTTGGCCCGTTCCAGCGCTGCCTCGAAACGATCAGCGCGAAATGGCTTAAGCAAGTAGTCCACGGCATGATATTCAAATGCCCGCAGCGCATGTTCATCATAGGCGGTTGCGAAAATTACAGCGATATTGTCCGCGATTAGTTCCAGAACTTCGAAGCCATCCAGCTTTGGCATTTGAATGTCCAGAAACAGCAGATCGGGACTGAGCTCTCCGATCATTCTCACTGCATCGAACCCATTTGAACATTCCCCGACAATTTCGACTTCAGGATGCTTCTGAAGCATCTCGCGGATAATCTGCCGCGCAAGATCTTCGTCGTCCGCGATTACGGCCCGGATTCGCGCTTGCTGGCTCATGTAGTTCTCTCCGCTGGGATCTCCAGCGCAACTTGAAATTGCTCTCGGTCGGCTCGCACGTCGAAACGGGCGCGTCCGCCATAGGTTGTGTCCAGCCGTTGTCGAACATTCTTAAGCCCGATGTTCGCGCCGCCCCGTTTAGGCGCATCGGGATCAAAATTATTTTCAATACGAATCGAAAGGCTCTGAGGGGAGCCGTTCCTGATTTCGATCCTGATCCATCCACCTTCAGCGAGAGTCGCGATTCCGTGCCGGATCGCGTTCTCCACCAGCGGCTGTAGTAGGAGCGGCGGCACCGGAAAAGTAGCTGCAGTCGAATCGGTAGTCTCCTCCAGTTTGAGGCGTTTACCGAAGCGAATTTGCTCTACCGCCAAGTATGCGTGTACCAGATCGAGCTCCTCTCCCAAGGCAATTTGAGATTTCTCTCCCAATCCCAAAGTCTTGCGCAGAAATTCTCCCAGGCGGATACACATTTCTCGCGCAGTTGCCGGGTCGCTCGAAGTCAGGGCGCTGATGGAGTTCAAGCAGTTGAAGATGAAGTGCGGATTGACTTGCGTCTTGAGCGCCTTCAGTTCGGAGTCGCGCGCGAGGCTATAAGCTTCCATTTCACGCTTTTCGGCGTTATGCGCAGCTTCGTTGGAGAGCAATACGTAATGCAGCGCGATCGCAAGCAGGTACAGCAGTACGCCTGTGCCGAACAGAATGCGATACACGCCTGCGAGTTGCTGGTCTATCCCGGAAAAGCTTTCTGAGGTGGAGAGCACGTCAGCAAACGCCCGCGCCGCCAGAATCCAAAAGAGGCTCGCGACCATGGCAGTCGCGAGGTGAGCCAGCCAGGCACCGGAGCTTACAAGCGGAATGCTGCGGCACGAATACCAGGCTGACAGGCAAACGAAGGCGAACACCAGGCATAACGGGATCGCGAGCGCTGACGCGCGAGTCCAGGTCAGACCGCCAAGTGAAACGAATAGATAAATGAGAATCGCGGAGACAGGTCCCCAGGCAGCTAGATAGAGCAGCAGAGCTCGAAAGTTGCCGGAGATCGGATGCATAAGTCAGTTCTTGACTTCGATTCCGCCGAACATGGCCACGCCACGAACAACCAGGACCTTCGTCGGTTTCGAGGGATCGGTCTGGATGTGTCTGCTCTTGTCCTCATAGGCACCGAAAACGCCGATACCTTGCAAAACTACCTGCCAATTTTCGGGAACGCGAATCTCCCCGCCTCCGAAAACAGCGCTTGCCTCGAGCACGGCTTGTTCACCTTCAATATCGGCGTGAACCAAATCAACTTTGTATCCCCCGAATACCGCCATGAGTCGCGCGCCGCGAAAGTTCTTGGTATTTACCTGCCGGTCGCCGCCGCCAAAGATATAGAACGCGTCAAAATGAGGATTTGTGGACAGGACCGGGGCCTCGCTGGTCAGAGCCTGCCAAAGCATGGCTACACCCGCGATGATGATGAGCACCGGCCAGAGGTCCCAGAAATTAACGTGGATGAAGCCCATCTCTCGCAATTGGAGCACTACGCCAAGCGCGATAAGCGCTGCGCCTGTCGGCCGGCCTCCGGCGTAGATGATCTTGACCAGGCCAATCACGATGAAGATCGTGGGCCAGAAGTGGAGTACGAACCCGTTGGGCAGATAGCCAAGTTTTTCCAATAGCAGGAAGGTACCGACCACAATGAAGACGACCCCGCCGATGACCGGACCGCGATCACGTTTCATTTGGGTTTCGGAATCCATTGTCACCTCCTCGTTTGAACCACAGATCTCGTGCGCTTCTTCGAGCGGCGGTTCGCGCGTATCTGCCACACCCAAAGAACCACGCCGCTGACGATCAGCAGAACCGGCCACCACGCAATCAGCTTCCAAGCCGCCAACCAGTTCAGGAGCGGCAATTCCATCGCTGCTGCTGAGGAAATCAGTTTACTCTGCAAAACCGCCATGCCTGCTACTGCCAGACCCACGGCCAATACCACGTCCTGGTTCCAAAGGGGACCCTGATTATTGCGTGCCATAACTGCTCCTTCGTTGCCTAATTGCAAAATATGCAAGTTCAACAATGGAGGCAGCAGATTTTCGGCGAGTGGCGGCAGCCTACCGGCGAGTAACGCAGTGCACGGGGAAGACAGGACAACACGGACGCTAGTCCTCGTTCATTTCGACAAAAAGTTGCGGGAGGATCTCGATCGGGGGATGATCTTTCTCGCGCCAAAACACGCGATAGCACCGATTATCAGCTTGTGGTTGCCAGGTGCTGCCATCCTGAAAGTAAACCGTGCGCGGAAACAGGACCCATCCAAGAATGTTAGAGCCGGCGCCAGGTGGGTATCCCGGTACCTCGAATGTGCGTTCTTCGCCCGGCGCGATAGGCGCGTTCCATGTCCAGAAATCGTCGGAAGGCCTGCGCCGATATTGTTCCGTCATGAGATGGTCGAAGCTGGCCTGCAGTCGCTGAATTGGCTTTTGGCCAATATTTTTGACTGTGACTCGGAACTTTCCTGACGCACTCCAAAAGTCCGCAGCAACAAACTGAATCGGGCTGGAGCAGGATTGCGGCTCATAGATTGTGTACGCAGCCATCATTCCTGATTCCATGTGATCGGCCACGTGGCAATGAAACATCCACGTACCCGGATTATTCGCAACCATGTCCGCCACGGCCATGCTGCCGGGAAGTAGTTCGACAACGTCTGTGTGCCGGTTCGAGAAATCCACGGTGCTGCCATGCCAATGCGGCGTGTGGATATCGATCTCATTTCCCATGCCAAGCAGGTACCAGCGCACCTTATCGCCATTTTTCATGACGAGTCCCGGCAGATTGCCAAAGACAAATCCATTAATGGCGTAAAACAGGCCGGGATCCTTGCCTCCCAGCTCGTCAAAGATCATGAACGCCGCAACGAACTCACGATCCACATCTTTCGGCGAACCATCGCCACGAGCCTTGCCTTTCGCGGTGACGATAATCGGCCCCAGCAGTCCGGCGTTTATCTCGGTAGTAGAGTCAACATGCCCGTGATACCACCAAACCTGAGAGCTTGGTTCGCCTTTGGCTGGGCCGCTTCGGTCATCGGCGAGCCAGTGATAAGTGAAGCGCCCTCCTGGTTGCACTCTGGAGCCTGCCCCGGCAGGCAAGTAGTGAGCCCCTTCGTTGTCTTTGTCGTAATGCACCCCATGAGGATGAATGCTGTGTGGCATGGAACTGCGGTTGAGAAAATCTACGAGGATCGCGTCGCCTACTTCGGCGCGAATGATCGGACCGAGAATGCCGAGCCACTCTGGTTGTGGTTTGCGGACGGAGAATGTTGAGTCGGTGTACTCGATGTAACGAGTCTTCTTCCAACTGGTTTTCGTTCCCCAAGGAAGCGGGATCGGCTGGCCTTCAAGCAGGTCCATACCGCTTGGCGCGTAGTTCCAGGTGATGTCCTCTGCTGCAATGTAGTAGTGACGGGTAGCCGCCAGCAACGGCGCGGACAAAACCAACAGCAGCACGGGAATGAGCAGATAGAATCGCGGCGCTCGCGAATTGCGATCAGAAGAAAAAGGCATGCGTAGCAAGTTCAAGCAAAGCAAGGCGCGTGGTTCTTAGCGCCGGCACCCAGAGCAATAACCCCCAACCTCAAGTCGCGCCACCAGAATACGGAATCGGCACTCCTGCTCGAGTTGATTCTTGAGGGAATCGAAGGTGCTACTGACAAATTCTGTGATTTTGCCGCAACGCAAACAAGCCATGTGAATGTGATCGCGGCCCCCAAGCTTGCGCTCGTAATAGTGGCCCTCGCCATTGAGATGCATAAGGTCGAGCTCGTCGATCATTCCTTGCCGCTTCAGTAGGCCAAGTGTGCGATATACCGTGCTGCGATCAACGGACGGGTCCAATTTCTGCGCTTTACGCAGAATTTGCGCCGCATCCAGATGCTTGTTTGCAGTTTCAATCACGGTCAAAATCGCACGGCGCTGATCGGTCATGCGAACGCCGCGTTCGGCCAGTAGTGCTTGCAAGCGGCCAGGAATCTCGGTTTGCGGAAGGGGCATGGATCTCTATCCTTGAGTTGCAACTGATTGCAACGAAAGTGCGACGGAATCTTTTTGTCTCATATTGACCATTCGGCAGCTGGCAACGTAACCTAAAATCATACTGTTGTTGCGACTGCGTTGCAACTGGCTTCAGTTTGTAATTGGTATGCCAATTTGTTGCAACTCCGTCGCAACAACTATTGGGTGCCCGGAGAAGTGGGTTCATGGTTGGGAACTCTGTTTCCTACTAGTTGCGACTCAGTCGCAGTTACGACCGCAACGAGTGTGTGGCGCTATATCGAATTACAGGGAGTACCTGCAGAGTGAGAGCCCATCGCGGTGTCTTTTGCGAAGGCCGCGATGGGCGAAGGATCGACAACCAACGGCTGCCGACTGACACAGCATACAGTCATGCAGCCTGACCTTCAAGATAAAGGAGCGTATGACTGACCGCGTTTGCGCAGTTCAACTCGTTGATGTGCATTCTTGGATTCGCAAAACGACAATTCCTCGGAGCGTTATTGCCGTGATTTTCTGCCTGGGCTTTGGCCTGATGTTGCCAGCCCATGCAGACGAGCCGCTCTTCGGCTTCACTTACACCACAGACTTATTGCCAAAGGGAAAGTTCGAACTCGAGCAATGGTCGACCACTCGCTTCGGCAAATATCCAGGCGGCAAATTCTGGTTGCAGGAAAATAAAACCGAAGAAGAATATGGCATGAAGGACAACCTGCAACTTTCGCTGTACCAAATTTACGATTCGACCTCTGCATTTCACAACGGCCCATTCGGAGAAACCACGCCGCCTGAGCAGTTCTCCTACTACAATCCTGGGCCTGACGACCACTTCAGTGGAACCAAGTTTATCGGCGTGGCCGGGGAGGCGATCTACCGGCTGTGGAGTCCCTATACACGTCCAATCGGCATCGCGTTTTATGAAGAGCCGACCTTCGGAGCAGGTTTCATCGAAAACGAAGCCAAACTTATTTTGCAAAAGAATTTTCGGGACGACCGTCTTGTTCTCGCGGCCAATTTCACTTATGCGCCGGAGTGGCGCCGAATAAAGGACCCCGTCACGGGCGAGGTCGCGATCGGCGAGGAAACGGACGCAAACATTGATCTCGGCGTTTCTTATCGGTTTATAAGGAACTGGTCTGCTGCATTCGAGATTTACAATGAGCGCGAATTCAATAGTTACAACTTCACCCACCAGTCCAACAGCGGGTATTTCCTCGGCCCTACGATTCACTACGCGGGGGAGAATTTTTTCGTGACCGTCAACTACAGTCAACAGATGCCGTGGGCAAGCCTGCAGGTGGACACAGTTCCAGGGGGTATTGTCGGTGGACGCATCGTTGACAACGATTTTGAAAAGCATCGCGTACGCGTGAAGTTTGGCTGGTACTTTTAGGATGAAATCAACACTGACTTTCTTACCGTTAGCAGGGATTGTATTGAGTGGCGGTCCGGCTTACGCCACCGTGTATCTCACAGTAGAACAGGCGCAAGCCCTTCTGTTTCCTGGAGCCACGTTTCAGCCCGATACTCGAACTCTAACTGATGAACAGGCGAAAGCCATCGCACACGCTTCTGGGGTGCCTGTCCGCAATAAACAAATCAAGGCCTGGCGGGTCTCGACGGGGGGATGGTTCATTGTGGATGAAGTCGTTGGCAAGCATGAGTTCATACCCTTCGCGCTTGCCCTGGATGACAAAGGCGCAGTAAAGGGGATCGAGATCTTGGAGTACCGCGAAGCTTATGGTGGCCAGATTCGCGACCCAGAATGGCGCAAGCAATTTCTGGACGCGACTGCCGGGAAGAAACTACAACTCGATAGAAACATTCGCAATATCTCCGGAGCGACGTTGTCGTGCAAGCACTTGACCGATGGGGTTGAAAGACTTCTGGTTACTTATGATCTCGTACTCAAGAAATCGAGCTGAGACCGTGGAGCGTGCCCAGCCTTGGTTGGGGACGCTGGTGAGCATACGTGTTTCTGGCATGGCTGCAAGTGACGCGCATCGCGCGATCGACACAGCCTTTCGTGAAATTGCGAGTGTGCATTGCCTGATGAGCTTCCACGATCATGATAGCGATGTCGCCCGATTAAACCGTGCCGTTTCGCTGCAGTCTATTCAGGTGCACTCCTACACTTACGAAGTGTTGCGGCATGCAATTGCGTTTTCCGCGAGCACACAGGGATGTTTCGACGTCACTGTTGGTGCAGAACTGATGAACTGGAAGTTCCTGCCGAGCGTCGGCAGAAGCAGCATTCATTATGGTTCCTGGCGTGACATCGAACTATTGCCTGATAACTGCGTTGTTTTTCATCGCCCGCTCTGCATTGATCTTGGAGGAATAGCCAAGGGCTTTGCGGTAGATCGAGCGACAGAATGCTTGCAGGCGCACGGTGCACAGCAAAGCATCATCAATGCGGGAGGTGATATCCGTGTACAAGGCAGGGATGCGGAGCGCATCCGACTGCGCGCCGAATCGTTTACTGACGCTGTGCCCGTTCTCGAGCTCACAAAGGGGAGCGTCGCAAGTAGCAGTGGATACCTTCATCGTCGATGGTGTCACGAGCGTTTCTACGGTCCTCACGTGAATGGAGTTGATCGCTCCCCGGCTCCAACGGATCGATTCGTCTGCGTAGTAGCAGAAACGTGTATGACCGCTGACGCTCTGACTAAAGTCGTAATGGTACGAGGACAAGAAAGTGCGGCGGTATTGCGCAAATTCGGCGCGTCTGCCTACATGTACGACGCTGGACGCGAATGGCAGCGGCTCGATGCGGAAGAAGTTATGACCGCATGACACATCATCGGCGCAAAACAGGAAGTCTTGGCCGGCGTCGATGGATTTTGTATGTCGTTGGAACCGGCGTGTGGTTGACGGGCGGCCTGTGGCTCCTGTTTCACTATTTTCTGGTCAAGCAAGGAGAGTTTGGTCCCGAAGCAAATCCGCTTGAACCCTGGTGGCTCAAGCTGCATGGCGCCTTCGCATTTGGGGCGGTATGGCTATTCGGCCTGCTGTGGGCGATGCACATTTCGAAGCTGTGGCCGCACAACCGTCGGCGCTGGTCTGGTGGGATTCTGACTGGCGTATTTGGTCTTCTGGTTCTCAGCGGCTACCTCCTGTACTACGTGGGAGATGACAGAATTCGCCCGCTGATCTCGGTTGTGCATTGGGGCATTGGACTGGCTTGTCCACTCTTCTATGTCTGGCACCGCTTACGACGTCGAGGCGATCGCGTCCGGCGATTGGCGGCTGGGCAAGTAGTAGTGAAACAGAAAGTCCACTAATCAAATAACGCGAATCCGGTGGGGAGGAAGAGTGAACGAAGGACAACCAAAGTTGTGGCCAGACTTGTCTAGCTATCCGTGTTATTGTGCCGCAATATCTCTCAGATATCTCGTCGCCGTTTTGGTTTTGCTGTTATTCATTGCACCGAGGGCCGCCTGTGCTCAGGAAAGTCCCTACATGGTCACTTATGACCATTATCTGGAGGAACCCGGAAATCTCGACGTCGAATATTTCTCTACCTTTGCGACGCAGCGTGGCGGCAACGATTTTCACTCCTACTGGCTTGAGTTCGAATATGGAGCAAAAGCTTGGTGGACTACCGAGTTTTACCTCGACGGGCAGACGACATTCGGTGACAGCTCGCTGTTTACCGGCTTCCGCTGGGAGAATCGATTTCGACTTCTGCAATTCGAGCACTTTGTAAATCCTGTTCTTTATGTGGAGTATGAGCAAATCAATGGGGCCGACAAGATATTGAAAGAGATTGAAGGACACGACATCGAAGATGACACGGCGGAAGCAAATGCCATTGCCCGGCAGGACACTGATCATGAGCTGGAGTTCAAGCTTCTTCTTTCAAAGTCTTTTAAAGGCTGGAATGTGGCGTTGAATCCGCTTTTCACAAAGAACTTTTCGCCGAGCGAGCCGTGGGAATTTGGCTATGCCGTCGGAGCAAGCCGGCCCCTGGCCTTGAAAGCCTCACCGAGGCTCTGCAATTTTTGCCGCGAGAATTTTATTGCCGGAGTAGAAATGTATGGCGGTCTCGGCGATGCCGAGAGTCCGGGACTACATGACACTTCTCATTACCTGGCCCCTGCTGTAGCGTGGAATCTGCCGTCAGGATGGACGGTTCGGGTCTCGCCTGGATTTGGCCTCAACGATAATAGCCACCGACTGCTGCTGCGATGGGGCTTGTCGTACGAATTTGTAGGCTTCGGAGATGCCCTCAAGAGGCTTTTCGGAGATAGACAATGAAGGCACCCCGAGTAGCCAGATTCTCTTTGGCTTTGTATTTGGTCGCGCTAGCACTCCACCACGTTCCCCTTGTCGCTGACGAAGGCCGTGCTGCGACCGAGTACAACGACGTCGATTCCGAGCAGCCGGCTGTATTCGCGAAAATCCCGGAGAAAGCTCGCACGTGTGCCAATCCACTCGTTAACGATCCGGACGCCGTTGCCGCAGGAAAAAAGTTGTTCGTGCAGCATTGTGCTGAGTGTCACGGGCAAGAAGGGCGAGGCGCGCCGAAGGCGCCAAGCCTGCGCTCCGGCCCCATACGCACCGCCACTCCCGGCATGCTTTTTTGGATTTTGAGCAACGGAGTTGTGCGCAGCGGGATGCCGGTGTGGTCGAAGCTCCCGGAACCGCAGCGTTGGCAGGTCGTTTCTTACATCAAGTCTTTGTCACCTCTAACGTTTGAAGGCCAAGCTAAAGCGGTGAAGAAAGATTCCGCAGCAAAAAATGCGACCGATCACTGAGCTGATGCTGATCTCTTCCGCAGGTCAGATTTTCTTCCGGTTCCCACAACCCTCTAGTCAGCAATAGTCATCAGAGATTGTCGAAGTTGCAGAAGGTGAGCACGCCACGCCAATTCTGAACAGCATCGCAAAGATGGCGCTTAAGCCGCTTCCGAGTCCGATTGCCCCAAAGGCACACGCCATCATGGACTACGCAAATGTGGTTGTGTTTCTCATCGGGGCTGCCTCATTTTGGCGACGCAACAAGCGCGCGGCGGTTGGCGCCTTGGTCGCCGGCGGGGCCGCACTATTTGTGAACTTGCTGACCGATTATCCTGGCGGGCTCAAGAAGGCAATCGGGTTTGATGTTCATCGCAATATCGACTTCGGTCTGGCAACAATGTCGGCCGCGATGCCGGAATTCCTATCATTCAACAATGAGCAAGAGAGAAGGTTCTTCGTCGCTGAGGGCATGCTCATATCCGCCCTGACTGAGCTCACGGCATTTCCCGAACTGATCACTCGTTTGGAAAACCGACACAGATTTGCGGCTTGATGCAGGCGTCAAGATCGCGAGACGTAGGAGGCTGGTAGCTAAAGAATTGGTGGACCTGGTCGGGATCGAACCGACGACCTCTTCCATGCCATGGAAGCGCGCTCCCAGCTGCGCCACAGGCCCACGTCTTTGATTTCAATTACTTAGGAAGGGTTGAATTTCGCACTCCGTGCTAAATCGTACCAAATTTTCGGAACCTCAGCCAGCCGTTGTACTCGTCGGTGATGTCACGCGGCTTGTGTAAATAGCTTGAGGGTGCGGGTTTTCCATTCCAGGGTAAAACGCTGGAAAATGGAGTAGATGATTCGATCCACGCTTTTTACGTTCACAAAGCACACCA
>Ga0070741_10008083_pt1 | contig 21319 bp, 21 predicted proteins | sample Coa_R1_4_FD_66440 | JGI IMG/M metagenome (GOLD analysis project Ga0070741, IMG submission 66440) | Surface soil microbial communities from Centralia Pennsylvania, which are recovering from an underground coalmine fire - Coalmine... | ecosystem: Environmental > Terrestrial > Soil > Unclassified ... | reverse complement strand
AGGACCGATGCGCCCAGCGACAGGTGCAAAATGCCGTAGCAAAACGCGGACAGCGCCGCGATCGTGATGAGCATGGCGACCGAGGCCAGACGCAAGGGCACGTTCCAGTGGCGCCCCCGCAACGTTCCCCCAAGATTCGACCCGGTGGCAAATAGCGAAACGAGCACGGCGACTTCGCAGATGCGTTCGATCAGCGCCGCATGTCGCCCGGGATCGATCATCAGCCAACCGGTTCCCCACGGGCCCAGCGCCACTCCCAAGCCAAAGTAGATGACTGCGGGACTCAGGGGCAGGCGCGCGATCACCCCGCCGCCGATGCTCATGGCGAGAAGCAGCGCTCCGGTGCCGATGATCCAGGCGGTGAATTGCATCGTGCTCCTGTGAGTCTTCTTGTACGGTAACGCACATAGTGCATGCGCCGGCGTAAACTCCCGAGGTGGCTCCGGTCAAATCCCCGCGCAACGCTAGCAGCACTGCGGCAAAACGCGGTGCGGGGCGGAATCGCAGTTCGGCAGCGGCACTGCACGCACCGCGGCAGAATCACCTGCTGGGTGCCCTACCCGCCGATGAATACGCTCGGCTGTTGCCGCATCTTGAACTCATTCCGATGAAACTCGGTGACGTTCTATACGAGCCCGACGTGCGACTGCGGTATGTCTACTTTCCCACCACGTCGATCGTATCGTTGCTCTACGTTCTGGCCGACGGAGCGTCGGCCGAGATCGCCATTGTCGGTAACGAGGGAATCCTCGGCATCGCCCTGTTCATGGGTGGCGAAAGCACGCCCAGCCGGGCGGTGGTGCAAAGCGCCGGTCACGGTTATCGCCTCAAGGCGCAGCTCCTGAAGAAGGAGTTCGGCCGCTTCGGGCCCATGCTGCACCTGTTGCTGCGCTACACCCAGGCGCTGATCACGCAAATGGCCCAGACCGCGGTGTGCAACCGCCACCACTCCATCGACCAGCAGTTGTGCCGCTGGCTGCTGCTGAGCCTCGACCGCCTTCCTTCGAGCGAGCTCTGCATGACGCAGGAGCTGATCGCCAATATGCTCGGCGTGCGGCGGGAAGGCGTGACCGAGGCTGCCGGCAAGCTGCAGGAGGCCGAGCTGATCCGCTATCGCCGCGGCAAGATCACGGTAGTCGACCGCAGGGGCCTGGAGGCACGGTGCTGCGAGTGCTACCAGGTTGTCAAGACCGAGTTCGATCGCCTTTTGCCGTACGTCACGCGCTAGTCGCTGTCGTGTGGCGGCTGATCGAGGGGCTGCTCATCTCCGCCTTGAAGAATTCGTATGGGCGCCCGTTCTTCTTGGCGTGGTACATCGCCATGTCGGCACGGTCGACCAGCGTCTCGGCATCCTCGGCGTCACCCGGAAACATGCTGATTCCGATGCTCACACTCGCGTGCAGATCATGATGCGCGATGCCATGCGGCGCCGACAGCACCGCATGAATCTTCTCGGCATGCCGCGCTGCGTTCGTCGCATGCTCGATCTCGGAAAGCACCACCACGAACTCGTCCCCGCCATGACGGCTCACCGTGTCGGAGCCGCGTACCGCGCCTGTTAGCCGCTTTGCCACTTCCTGCAGCAGCTTGTCACCGATGGCGTGACCGCAAGAGTCGTTCACGAGCTTGAATTGATCGAGATCGAGAAACAGTACTGCAACCAGACAACCGTGGCGACGCGCCAACGACATGGCCTGGCTCAGGCGATCGCCCAACAGCATTCGATTGGGCAGGTCGGTCAGCACGTCGTGCTGGGCGAGATGCGACAGCTGGAGTTCCATCGTTCTGGCCTCGCTCACATCCCGGAACACCATGACAGCTCCCGTCACTTCGCCATCCAGATCGTGCATGGGTGCCGTGGAGTCCTCGATCGCCAATTCGGCGCCATCGCGCCGGATCAATACCGCCTTTCGGCCGAGAACGACGGCCCGATTGTCACGCATGGCGAGTCTCACCGGACTCACCATCACGTCGCGCGTGTCGGCGTGAACAATGTGGAGCACGTCGGAAAGGCTCCGGCCCGCTGCCTGTTCTCGCGTCCATCCGGTCATTCGTTCGGCAACCGGATTGAGGTACGTCACGCACTCATCGCGATCGGTACTGACGATGCCGTCGGCAATGGAATCGAGGGTGATGCTGGCGCGTGCCAGGTCCACCAGGTCGCCGCGGAGGATGTCCGCGGGTATAGCGCCACCGCGCCGCATCAGGGCGTCACTTCGCATGCCGGCAGCATGTATCGCGCTGGCCGCGTGGTCTGTACGTTCTCGCACATAGAACGTACGCGGGCCTGAGGAAGGATTGGACCTGAGGCGTCGCTTGCGCCAGAGCGTCCGGATACAGTCCGTCGAGCCGTTTGACCATCCACTTGGAAGGTGCTAAGATGGTCGTCATGCACGTGACCCAAGGAGCCCGTCATGCCTGAGATAAAGGCGAGGCTTACCGATAGCGAAAAGATCACCATCAATCTGGGCGTGATCGATCTCGGCCAGATCGACTTGCTGGTCGAAGAAGGTTTCTATTCCAATCGAACGGACCTTATCCGCACCGCCATCAGGAACCAGCTCGCGGCACATGCCGACGCCCTTCGTCAGACGGTGGCGCGCCGTACCCTCGTCCTAGGTTTGCAGCAGTTCTCGAAACGCGATCTGGAGAACGTGCGCAAATCGAGAACCAAGCTGCGTATTCAGGTGCTCGGTCTCGTCCGCATTTCCGAGGATGTGTCGCCGGCCCTGGCGCGTGACACCATCGAATCGATCACCGTGCTCGGCGCGTTGCATGCGAGCGCGGCAGTGAAGGCCGCGCTGGCCGATCGCATCCATTGAAAGGCAATGAAATGAAGCTCGATTTGAATCGCGCCATGCAAGAAACCATGCGCCTGATGCAGGCCGGCGATCTGCCCGGTGCCGTGTTGGCCATCCAGCAGGGGCTGCAGGGTACCGAGTCAGTGCAGAACGCGCGAAGCGGCGCGTCTGGCGCACCGCCCGCGTCGCTCGAGGCTGAGTATCGAGTTCTCCGCGACACGAACGGTGCGCAGGCGTCTGAAACCATCAGTGTTCCGCAGCGCGATCGCGACCATGCGCCCGAAGGCGAGTTTCGAGATCACGACTTCATCTGCGATGCCGGTTCCATTCGCTACAAGCTCTTCATTCCGGCCGGAGCTGATACGACGGCACTACCGCTCATTGTGATGCTCCATGGCTGCACGCAATCGCCCGATGATTTCGCTCGTGGCACGCGCATGAACGCTCTTGCGCAGGAGCATGGATACCTCATCGCCTATCCGGCGCAGGCGAACAGGAACAATGCAAGCAAATGCTGGAACTGGTTTCGCAGCAGTGATCAAAGGCGCGGCACGGGTGAGCCGGCGCTCCTCGCGGCGCTCACCCGGCATCTGGTGACGACGCATGGACTGGACCAGCGTCGGGTGTATGTCGCCGGATTATCCGCCGGCGGTGCGATGGCCGCGGTGCTCGCGGCCACGTACCCGGACGTTTATGCGGCCATCGGCATCCACTCCGGACTGCCATTCGGGGTCGCGCACGACGTGGCTTCTGCATTCGCTGCGATGAAACAACCGGGCGGCATGTCCGTTGGGGCCGCACCGACGCTCGGCGCGCCGGTGCCGACGATCGTGTTCCACGGTGATCGGGATACGACGGTGACCGCTGGCAATGCTGCGGCCATCATCGAGCAGTCCATCGGAGCCGCAAATCGCACGAGCAATGCGGAGCTGGCCCTTCCCCGCGCCAGTGTCGAACGTGGGCTCGCGGGCGGGCGTCGCTATACACGAACGCTGTTTACCAATGCGACCGGAGCCGTGATCGCCGAGCAATGGCTGGTCCACGGTGCCGGGCACGCGTGGTTCGGCGGCGACCCGGCAGGCTCCTACGCTGATCCCGCGGGTCCCAATGCATCAGAACATATGCTGCGTTTCTTCTCCAACGCCAGTGGCTCGTGGCGTTGAAGCGGCGAGCCGCCGCGAGCTACGGCTTCCAGGTCTTTTCCTGGCTCACGGTTTTCGCGTTCAGCACTTTTTCCAGCAGCGCGCGTGCATTGGCCTTCGCCGTTTTGACATCCTGACCCATGGCTTTCGCAGCTTCTTCAAATGTCCGGTTCGTGATGTTTTGCGGCTTGCCCATGTCGTTGTTGGGCATTTCACATCCACAGTTGTAGCACATGTCAACCTCCGTTTTTCGTGTTACGTGGGGTTAGGATACGCCAGCTTCCGTTCTCACCGCGAGCGATGCGTGGTCACGCCAACGAGCTTGCCAGGATAGGCGCTCCAAGGCCTCAACGCGAGCCGCTCGACTTCGCTCGGTGGATGCACAACAATGGTGTCGCCATCCCGACATTGATCATCGAACAGGAGAGTCATGATGCGAATCCGGCAGTCGTTCGTGTTAGCCCTTGTCGTGGCGTGCGCATTGCCCATCGCACAGGCTTTTGCGCAGACGTTCCCGACGAAGCCGATTCGGCTCCTCGTCGGGTATCCGCCGGGAGGACCGAACGACATCATGGCCCGCGCGCTCTCGCAGCGTCTCGGTGACGCGCTCGGCCAGCCGGTGATCGTCGAAAACCGTCCCGGTGCGAGCGGCAACATCGCCTCGGAGCTCGTGGCGAAGGCGCAGCCCGACGGCTATACGCTCCTCATGGGCTCCGCAGGACCGAACGCGATCAATGCTTCGCTGTTCCCAAAGCTTCCGTTCGATCTTCGCACCGACCTCGCACCCATCACGCTGGTCGCAGTGATCCCGAACGCGCTCGTCGTCAATCCCAGTCTCGATGTCGCTTCAGTGCAGGACCTGATTCGCGCGGCGAAGGCGAAACCGGACAAGCTGACGTTTGCTTCGTCGGGCAGCGGCTCGACGCTGCATCTCGCCGGCGAGCTGTTCAATCAGCTCGCAGGGATACGGATCCTGCACGTCCCGTACAAGGGCACCGCACCCGCAATGCAGGATGTGATGGGCGGTCAGGTCGACATGATCTTCGCAGCGCTTCCTTCCGTGCTTCCGCAGGTGCGCGCGGGCAAGCTGCGCATGCTCGCGGTCACCACACCCGAACGATCGCCTGCCGCACCGGACACTCCGACGATGCGCGAGGCGGGCCTGACCGGGTACGCCGTGCAGCCATGGTATGGCCTGTTCACGACGGGCGGGACACCCGAACCGATCGTCGAACGACTTGCGACCGAGGTCGGCAGGGTTCTCAACGATCCCAAGGTCCGCGAGCAGCTCGCAGCACAAGGCGCGGAGCCTCAGACGATGCGCCCACGCGAGTTCGCTTCGTTCGTGCGCGACGAGATCGAAAAGTGGTCGCAGGTGGTACGCCTGTCGGGTGCAAAGGCGGAATGACGCTGTTGCAGCTCACGGTTTGCGGCATCGAGAGTGCGCAGGCGCGGCAGCGTCGATGCAAAGCGAGCAGCTAGCCTCGGATAGTTCGCGAGGAAGGCCTTCGCTGATTCTCGAGAGTCACGGCGCTCGTCGGTGGTGCGGCTATTTTGGCCGCGTACTTCTGCACCAGCGCCGCATAGTGGTCGACTTTGGCCCTGATCCGGGGCTCCGGTCCTGACAGCCCGAAGGCCGCGATCACGGTCCCGTCGGGCCCCCACACCGGCGCCGCAATACCCCATACACCTTCGCGCCACTCGCCGCGGTTGATCGCGAGCTGTTGTGCACGCACTTTGCGCTCTTCGCGCTCGATTGCCGCAAGCGTGGCGTGCGTTCGCTTGGTGAACGCCACCGCGCCCGCGGCGACCCGCGCGATCTCCTCCGGGGACTGCCACGCGAGCAGCGCCTTGCCGGTTGCGGTCGCGTATGCGGGCGAACGGCCGCCGATCTGCGTGTAGGCGCGCACGGGATGCTGGCCGTCGACCTTGTCGACATACACGGCGCATCCGTTTTCATATACCGCGTAGTGAGCCGTCTCCCCGGTGAGCTCGACGAGCGTGTGCAACTCTGCCCGCGCGCGGGCATTGATCGCGGCATCGGTGCTCGAGAACCTCGCCAGCGCGCGGATCATCGATCCAGCGCGATAGTGACCCCGCTCGGCCCGCTCGAGGAAGTCCCGATCCACGAGTTCGCCGACGATGCGCACCACCGTCGAGCGCGGCAGGCCTGTCGCATCGATGAGGCTGGCAAGGCTTACAGGATCATCATGGGCGGTGAGCTCGAGAATCGTGAGCGCCTTGGTGATCGCGGTCATGGGGTCATCCTTCGACTTCGGTCGGTGCAGCGCCTGGAGAGGCGATGGCTCACAATATGACATATTGACTCATACCGCAAGCCTAATTAGACTCGCGGCCTTTCAGTCGACCCGTGCCCATGCCGGACCATTCCAGCGCCACCACGAGCGAAGACGACAAGGCCGCGTCCATCCTGGTGCGTCGTGCTGCCGGAGTCGTTACGCTGGTGCTCAACCGCCCCGGGCGCGGCAACGCCCTCTCCAGCGAAACGGTCGAATGCCTGCACGACGCGGTGACCGAATGCATCGCGTGCAACGATGTTCATACACTGGTGCTGCGAGCTCAGGGCGCGAACTTCTGTACCGGATTCGACTGGACCGGCAGCGAGCACGCCAGCGACGGCGATCTGCTGTTGCGCCTTGTTCGCATCGAGCTGTTGCTGCAGACATTGTGGTCGGCTCCCATACGCACGGTGGCACTCGTGCACGGACGCACGTGGGGTGCGGGAGCGGACCTGATGGTGGCCTGTGACATGCGCGTGGCGCTTCCCGGAGCAACGTTCCGATTTCCCGGCGCCGGATTCGGGCTGGTGCTGGGCACGCGCCGACTGGCCGAGCGCATGGGTGCCGATCAGGCGCGCCGCACCGTTCTCGAGGGCCGCGAGCTTGATGCCGCGGCGGCCCGCGAGCTCAACCTGCTGACGGACATTACCGAGGCGTTCGACGAGCTGGTCGCGGCACTCCCCTCCCCGGCCGTGGACCGCGACACCATGGCAGCCATCGCCGCAGCGACCCGACCGCAAGGCGGCGACGCCGACCTTGCAAATCTGGTTCGGTCGGCTGCGCGCCCGGGCCTCGGCGCGCGTTTGCGGGCGTATGCACAGCGCGCCGCAGCGCACCGGTCCCGACGCGCAGCGAACTGACACGCAAGTCCGACCGAGCATGCGTTCGGCGCGTGCTCGATTTCATCCTCTTCCCCAGGAGCAACGATGTCCGAGTGTTTCCATAGTCCCACCGACCGTCGTTTCGCCAAATCGCTGCGCGAGGCCGCGCCCACGGAGTTCGCAGCGTATGTCGCCTTTTCGCAGGCCGTCATGCAACGCGAAGGCGGGGCGCTCGATCTAAAGACCCGGGAGCTCATCGCACTCGGCGTCGCCCTTACCACGCAATGCGCGTATTGCCTCGAATCGCACACCAAGGCTGCCGCGAAGCTCGGAGCCACGGCGCAGGAAATCGCCGAAGTGGTCTACGTCACCAGCGCCATGCGCGCTGGCGCCGGCGCCGCTCATGGGATGCTCGCCATGAAGCTGTTCGAGGCCGCGAAGGCGGCATGAGCGCCGTTTCGGTGTCGAATACGGCTGCCGCGAGCATGGGCCCATCCGATCAGCTGCTCGCGGGCGTGAAGGTCGTGGAGTTCTGCCAGGTCGCGGCGGGACCGTTTTGCGCGATGCTGCTCGCGGATTTCGGCGCTGATGTCGTCAAGATCGAGCCACCCGACGGCGATTCGCTGCGACAGTGGCCACCGATCAATGGCGGCTTCAGTGAAAACTTCGCGTCCCTCAATCGCGGCAAGCGATCACTGGCCTTGAACCTCAAGGACCCGTCGCACCTGGAGATCGCGCGCAACCTCGTGCTCGATGCGGATGTGCTGATCGAAAACAATCGGCCGGGCGCCATGGATCGGCTGGGCCTGGGCTGGGACTGGTTCAGCCAACGCAAGCCGACGCTGGTTTATTGCTCCATCTCCGCATTCGGCCAGACCGGACCAAGCGCCTATGAAGGCGGGTTCGACGTCACGATCCAGGCCGCCGCCGGCGTCATGAGCGTCACCGGCGAACCGGATGGCGCGCCCGTGAAATGCGGCGTGCCCATCTCGGATTTCACGGCGGGCCTGTACGGGGCCTTCTCGATAGCGTCCATGCTGATGCGCGTACGGCAGGGTGGACCCGGCGGGCATCTCGATGTGCCGATGTTTGCAACCACGCTTGCCATCGCGGCGCTGCAGACCAGCGAATTCTTCGGCACCGGCCGCAATCCGCGACGCCTCGGGTCCGCGCACCCCCGGAATGCGCCTTATCAGGCATTTCGGGCGCGCGACGACTGGTTCGTGATCGCGGCCGGAAACAACAAACTGTGGGCTGCCGTATGCGCCGTGGTCGATGCACCGCAATGGCTCGATGACCCGCGATTCCTCACGCCGACGCTGCGCGCACGGCATCAAGCGGCGCTGAAGGAGCTCCTGGAAGCGCGCTTCGCGGCGAGGGACGCGAAGGACTGGCTCGAGCGCTTCCGAAAAGCCGGTGTGCCCACCGCGCCCATCAACGGTTATGCCGAAGCACTGGCCGATCCGCAGAGCAAGCATCTGCAGCTTGTGCAGGAGGTCCGGTTTCCGTCGGGTCATGCCACTCGGACGGTAGCCTGCCCGATCTGGATCGACGGTCGCCCGGTGCGCGTGCGCACGACGTTCCCCGAGCTGCCGCAGGTTGCCGGTCAAATCCTGCCCGAATGAATCAAATGAACACTCGATCGTGCGAGAACCTCCGGCGATTTCTGCAATCCATCACCCGGCTGGTGGAACGCACCGCAGAGGAGAAGGCGCTGCTCGAAACGGGCACGCGTCTCATGCAGACGCTGATCGCGCACGACGACTGGCTGCCCGAGGCGCTGGCGCAGCCGGACGCCACCTACTATCGACAGTACCTGTTGTATGGCGATCCGCTCGACCGATTTTCGCTCGTCAGCTTCGTGTGGGGTCCCGGCCAGCGCACGCCAATTCACGATCACACCGTTTGGGGAATCATCGGGGTGCTGCGCGGCGCGGAGATGTCGCAACGATTCCGCATCACCGAGACCGGGCCGATGCCGCATGGTGCACCAGAGCGACTGGAGGCCCGCGACATTGCCATCGTGTCGCCGACGGTCGGTGATGTGCACGAGGTTCGCAACGCGTACGACGATCGGGTCTCGATCAGCATTCATCTTTATGGCGGCAACATCGGGCGGATCGCGCGACACGTGTTCGATCCCGCCAGCGGCCGAACCAAGAGGTTCACCTCGGGGTATTCGAACGAAATGATGCCCAACCCGTGGTGGCAGCCGCCCGCGATGCCCTCTTCCGCGCCGGCCTGACCCCGGCTCGCAATCGACAGCAACCCACCCGTTCACCTTCTTCATTCAGGAATGTCGTCATGACTCGCCGCCTGCTGCTTTGCCTGCTGTTGCTCGTCTGCGCCGCTGCGCAGGCGCAGGATGTCTATCCGTCCCATCCGGTGCGACTCATCGTTCCCTATCCACCTGGAGGGACGTCCGACAATGCTGCGCGCGTCGTGGCCGAGCGACTTTCCACGGCGCTCAAGCAACCGTTCGTGGTCGATAACCGTGGCGGAGCGGCCGGGACCATCGGCGCGCAGGCGACCGAGGCCGCGAAGCCCGATGGCTACACGCTGATGCTGGCTCCGACGGCCGTGCTGGTCATCACTCCGCATCTGCGCAAGGTGCCGTACGACCCGTTCGGCTTCGAGCCCATCGGCCTGGTCGCGACGTCACCCAGCATCGCGGTCGTTTCCGCGGATTCTCCGGTGCGCAGCATGAAGGACTTCGTTGCGCTCGCGAAAAAAGAGCCGGGAAAGCTCACGTTCGGCTCGGCAGGGTCCGGCAGCATCACCCACCTGTATGGCGAAGTGCTGAAGCAACGCGCCGGCATCGACATCCTGCACGTGCCATTCAAGGGCTCAGCCGAATCGATGAACGCGCTGCTCGGCAAACAGATCGACGTCATGATCGATCCTATCGCCCTGCCGCAGGCCCTCGCCGGCAAGGTGCGCGCGATCGCGATCTTCGGCGATCGTCGCATTCCCCAACTGCCGGATGTGCCGACCATCGTGGAGAGCGGCTACGACATCGACGTGCCGAGCTGGTTTGGCCTGTTCGCGCCCAAGGGCACGCCTCCCGCGATCATCGCGAAAGTTTCGGCCGAGCTCGGCAAAGCGCTGCGCGAGCCCGAGACCGACCAGAAGCTCGTGAAGCTCAATCTTTTTCCCGCCTATCTCGATGCTGCCGCATTCCGGAAGAAGCTGAAGGAAGACGACCAATTGTTCAGCGAGCTCATCCGCAAGGGTGGCATCAAGGGCGAATAGGAATCCCATGACCGATAGGAATCCCATGACACGTCTTTTTCTGTTGTTGATCTCGGCGCTCACGATGTCGAGCGTCACGTTCGCCCAGAGTGCGTCCTATCCGGACCGGCCCATTCATTTCGTGATCCCGTTCCCCGCGGGAGGTACCTCCGACAATCTTGCGCGCCTGCTCGCCGAAAGGATGGGGGCATCGCTGCACCAGCCGGTGGTGGTGGAGAACAAGCCCGGCGGCACATCCTCGCTGGGAGCCGAGGTCGTGGCGCAGTCCAAACCGGACGGCTACACGCTGCTGCTCGGGCCGATGACGGCGTTCTCGGTGCTGCCGCATCTGCGCACGCTGCCCTACGATCCGGTGGCGAGCTTCGAGCCCGTCGCAACGGTGGCTCAGTATCTGGCGGTGATCACGGTGCGCAACGATCTGCCGATCAAGAACTATGCGGAACTCGTGGCGTATGCACGCAAGAATCCCGGCAAGCTCACCTATGGCTCGGCCGGCATCGCATCGTTCGGCAACATGGCCGGTGAGACCCTCAAGCTGCGGGAGCACATTGACATGCTGCACGTGCCGTTCAAGGGCTCGGGCGAGCTGACCGCAGCGCTGCTGGGCGGCCAGATCGATCTGTTCATCGATGGCGTGGGCCTGCCTCTGATCAAGGCCGGCAAGGCGCGGGCCATCGCGGCGTTCAGCAATCAGCGGCATCCGGATCTCCCGGACGTGCCCTCGCTGCCGGAGGTGGGTGTGCGGACGGCGCTGCCGAGCGCGTGGTTCGCCGTATTTGCGCCGAAGGGCACGCCGGCCGCGGTCGTGCAGCGCCTCGATACCGAGCTCGCGCGCATCCTCAAGGACCCGGACATGAAGCAGCGCCTCAATCGCATCAGCGTCGCGCCCGAGTACCTGCCCCCCAGCCAGACACGCAGCATGATGAAGCAGGACAGCGAAATCAACGCGGAGCTGATCCGCTCGACAGGGATGAAGCTCGAATGAAGCGTGACGATCTGCATCGGTTCCTCAATCCGCGCACGGTGGCGGTGATCGGTGCGTCCGAGGACTCCAGCAAGTTCGGCGGCCGCGTGCTCGAATATCTGCTCAAGTTCGGCTTCGACGGAACCGTCGTGCCCATCAACCTGCGCGCCAAAACCCTGCGCGGGCTGCCGGCCTATCCATCGGTCAAGGCGAGTCCGCAAGCCATCGACGTCGCGATCATGGCGGTACCCGTCGAGCACGCGGTCGAGGCGGTGCGCGAGTGCGCGGAGGCCGGAGTGAAGAGCTGCATTCTCATCACCGCCGGATTCGCCGAGATGGGCGAAGAAGGCGCGCGCCGACAGGAGGCCGTCGTCGCCGCCGCGCGTGCCGGCGGCATGCGGCTGTTGGGCCCGAATTGCCTCGGCTACATCAATCCGCTCGCGAACACCGCGCTGTCGTCGACCCTCTCGCTTTCTGAAATCACGGAGCTGCCGCGCGGGTCCATTGGCCTCGTGAGTCAATCCGGCGCGCTGATGGGCTCGATGATCGCCGTCGGCGAGGACATGGGCGCCGGGTTCTCGCGCTGCGTTTCGGTCGGCAATCAAAGCGATCTCGAGCTTTCGGATTTCGTCGAGTATCTCGCCGAGGACGACGAAACGCACGTGATCTGCCTCTATGTCGAAGGCTTTCTTACACCGCAGCGATTCCTCGCCGCCGTGGATCGCGCGCGAGCGAACGGCAAGCCGGTGCTGATGGCGAAGTCGGGACGCACGGAATCGGGTGCGCGCGCCGTTCAGTCGCATACGGCGAGCATGGCTGGATCGTATGCAGCGCTGCGCGCGACCTGCGAGGCCCATGGCATCGTGCTCATGGACGACGCCATCGACATGCTGTCGGTGGCGCACTGCCTGACGCGCCTCGGTCCGCTTCACCGCGGCGGCATCGCGCTCTTCTCGGGTTCGGGCGGTGGGGCGGCGCTCCTCGTCGACGCCCTTGCCGAGCATGGTCTCGAGATCGCTGCGTTGGACGATGCCACGAAAGACAAGCTCTCGGCATACCTGCCGGAAACCCATCGTCACATTCCCGTGGACATGGGAGCCACGCGGCAGCGCGTCGGACAGCCGGAATATCGCCGCGCCATCCGCGGTCTCATGAGCGCCGTCATGGGCGATGAGCGCGTCGGCGCGGGCGTCGTCCTGCTCACCACGCAACCGGACATGGACGAGGTGGCACGCGCTGTGATCGAGGTCGGCACAGCATCGGGCAAGCCACTCTTGTTCGTGAACACGGGCGGCAAGGCCGGCGCGAAAGCACGCCAGGTCATGGGCGCGGCCAAGTATCCGAGCTTCGACCATCCCATGGAAGCGGTGCGCGTCCTCGCCTCGCTCGTTGCGGAGTTTCGGCTTCGCGACCGAGCCCCACCGGCAGTGCTCGAGCCGATGCACCTCGACGGCGTGCTGCACGATCTACCTCGGGGACTGCTGAACGAAGCCGAGACGAAGCGGTTGCTCGCAGCAGCCGGCGTGCCGGTCACACGCGAGCAGGTTGCACGCGATGCGGAAGCTGCCGTGCGTATCGCCAGAGACATCGGTTTTCCGGTGGTGCTCAAGGCGCAGGCGCGCGCACTTTCACACAAGAGCGATGCCGGTGGCGTCGTGCTGGACCTAACGTCGGAAGACGAAGTGCGCCGCGCGTTCGGCGATATCGCCAACCGGGTCAGGTCGCATGCCGGACTGGAGCTCGAAGCCTGCGTGGTGCAGGAGATGGTCAAGGCCGACGCCGAGCTGATCGTCGGGTCCCGCTGGGATTCCCAATTCGGCCCGATGCTGCTGCTCGGCATCGGCGGCACGCTGGTCGAGCTCCTGCAGGACGTGCGGCTCGTGCCCGCGCCAATCACTGCCGCGACGGCCGCGTCGGTGCTGCGCTCGCTCAAGCTCGCGCCGCTGCTGCAGGGCTATCGCGGACGTCGTCCTGTGGATATCGACGCCGCGGCAACCACGATCGCGCGGATCAGCCAGCTCGTGGCCAATCTCGGGCCACGTCTGGTCGAATTCGATGCCAATCCGCTGCTGATCTCGCAGCATCGTGCCGTCGTAGCCGACGCCCGCGCCGTGCTGGCGGCGTCACACTGAAGGAGAGGATGCGATGAGTGTGCTGCTCTACGATTCGCGCGATGGCGTTGCGATCATCACCATCAACCGTGCCGAGCAACGCAACGCCCTGAGCCACGAAGTCTGCGTTCGGTTGCGTGATGCCTGGCAGCGGTTCCAGGACAGCGACGATCGCGTGGCGGTCATCACCGGTGCCGGCGATGCCGCGTTTTCCGTGGGCGCCGATTTGCGCGATCTGCCGAAGGCCTTCTGGCAATGCGTGCCCGGGATCGGCGTCGAGGTCGACAAGCCGATTGTCGCAGCGATCACGGGCTGGTGCGTGGGTGGCGCCCTGGTGCTCGCGATGATGGCCGACATCGCGGTCGCGACCGAGGATGCTCGCCTGCTTTACCCGGAGGCCAAGGTCGGCATTTTCGGCGGCGTCGCGGCAGGCCTGGTGTCGCGCATGCCGCACAAGATCGCGATGGAGCTGCTCCTGATCGGTGAGGAAATGAGCGCGCGACGGGCCTACGAGGTGGGCTTCCTCAATCGCCTGGTCGACCCAGGACGGCATCTCGAGGTCGCGCTCGAATTGGCGCAAAAAATCGCTGCGAACGCCCCCCTCGTGTTGCGGACCATCAAGCGTTTCGCCGCCGCGACGGTGCCGCGCGGTCCCGCCGAGCATCTTTATCCCGAGATGCACCGCCTGACGTCGATCATGTCCAGCGCGGACATGCAGGAAGGCGTCGCCGCGTTCAAGGAGAAGCGCAAGCCGCGCTTCAAGGGAAATTGACTCACTGCTCTACTGCTCGAACCGGATGTCGATGCGCCAGAAGTGCGCAGAATCGCAGCAGCGCGCGTACGGATGCAACGGGTGGCCGTCCGCGCAGCATGCACCCACGACCACTTCAAAGCTCAGCGACGGCGCTTTGCAGCGCCTCGGCGAGCGTGGGATGGATATGGATCGCGTCGCGCAGCACATCGACGCGGGCACGGGCGTTCATGAGATCCACGTACACATGCACGAGCTCGGCGCCTTCGACCGCAAGAACCGCCGCGCCCAGAATCTGACGGCTGTCGGCATCGATCACCACCTTGCATGAGCCCGATGTTTCACCGAGCTCGCGCGCCTTGCCATTGTCGCGCAGCTCGAAGCGGCCGACGCGCACCTGCTTGCCTTGATCGCGCGCCTGTCGCTCCGTCATGCCGACTCGGCCTAGCTCCGGATCCGTGAAGATCGCGTAGGGAATCACCCGATCGGTGGTGCGATCGCCATCGCCGAAGAGCTGAGCGGCCAGAATGCGATAGTCGTCCCAGGCGGTATGCGTGAACATCGCGCCGCCGCGGATGTCGCCGGCGGCCCAGATTCCGGGAATGTTGGTCGCAAGCCGCGCGTCGACTTCCACGATGCCCTTCGCCGAAAGCTTTACGCCTACCGTATCCAGGCCGAGATCATCGGTGTTGGGGGTCCGGCCGACCGCGAGAAAGACATGGGAGCTCTCGATCTGCTGCTCGCCGCCGTGTCCGTCGAGCGTGGTTCGTATCCCGGTCGCAGTCTTCTCGAACCGCTTCGCCTTGCGACCGAGAAGGAAGGTGATGCCCTCGCCCTCGAGCACGCGCTGCAGCGCCTCGGCGACATCGGCATCCTCGCGCTCGGCGAGCTGCGCATGCCCATGCGCGACGGTCACCCGCGCTCCCATCCGGCGGTAGAACTGACTCATCTCGAGCCCGACGTATCCGCCGCCCACGATCAAGAGGTGGCGCGGCAGCTCCTCGTGCTCGAGCCAGTGGTCGGCATCGAGGAAGGCGATGTTGTCCACGCCGTCGATGGAAGGCACGCTGGTGCGCGTCCCGGTATCGAGTACGACCTGCGTGGCCGTAAGCGTCTCGCCGCCGATGTCGATTCGGAAACGCTCGCCGTCGCGCCCGGCAAGCTGGGCATGCCCATGGATGAGCTTCGGGTTGTCGGTGTCTCGAAACCCACGTTCGAGGCTGTCGCGCGACTGCGCCACGATTCGTTTCGCGCGATCCAGCACGGCCTTGAAGTCGATGTCGACCGATGGCACGCGCACACCGAATTCCCGGGCCCGGCGTGTGACATGGGCGACGCGCGCCGACGCTATCGCCGCTTTGGTCGGAGTGCAGCCGAAGTTCACGCACGATCCGCCGAGGTGCTTTCGCTCGATGAGCACGACGCGACGGCCGGCCTTCGCGGCAGCATGCGCAAGCGGCGGCCCCGCCTGCCCCGCGCCGATGATGCAGATATCGTAAGCCGTCGTCATGTCGTGCTCCTGCGGGCCGATCGCCTAGTGTAAACGCCCGCGGATATCGTGCGGTCGTTCCTGCCATAGCTGACACCGCCCGAGGGACTTCCCGTTTCCGCAAGTCACGCGTGCCCACCAATCGGCGGACAGGAAGCAAAGTCGGCCGGGGACTGTTTGCTCTTGTCGAGACGTCCCTCCTTCGGGACGGCTCGGTCAACATGCGGAGGTCGCCATGTGGCGAGCACTTTTCCTGACCGTGCTTCTTCTGTCCGGCTGCGCAACACAGGCCGAGCGTGCCGCGCAGATGGAGCGCGAGATCGACGACATGATCGCCGTGTATGGTCCAGCGTGCGAAAAGCTGGGGTACGCCAATGCGTCCGAGGGGTGGCGCCAATGCGTGCTACGCCTCAACACCAACCAAACGATCGCCCGCTATCGCACTACTCCGACGACCACTAGCTGCTTCGGGCATCGCGGCTTCTTCCAGTGCTCGACGTTTTGAATCGCCGCTTCCACGGATTCGAAAGGTCCAGCGGCTGAAGGTCCAGAACGGATGCTGTTACGTCGGCACACGGCTATCATGGTCGTTGCGAGGTGTCACAGCGTCGGTCATGAGGATCGTCATCAACGGCGCCGGGATCGCGGGCGCGACGCTCGCGTACTGGCTGCGCAGATCAGGTCACGAGGTGCTGCTGGTCGAAGAGGCGCCGCATCTTCGCACCGGCGGCTACATCGTCGACTTCTGGGGCATTGGCTACGACGTCGCCGAACGGATGGGTCTGATAGCTCGGATTCGCGAGCTCGGCTATCAGGTGAAGGAAGTCCGTTTCGTCGATGACCAAGGACGCAAGCGCGGCGGCTTCGCCACCGAGGCGATCGTCGCACAGAACGCGGGCCGCTTCACGAGCGTCCTACGGTCCGATCTCGCGGCAACCGTCTATGAAGCGCTCGATGCCGACGTCGAGACGATCTTCGCCGATTCCATAACGGCTGTCGACGAGCACGATGGCCACGTGACCATCGGCTTCGCTCACGCCTCGCCGCGCGATGTCGATCTTGTCGTCGGCGCGGACGGACTGCACTCGCGCATCCGAGCGCTCGCCTTCGGGTCCGATTCGACGTTTGCCGCGCCCCTGGGCTTCCATGTCGCTGCTTTCGAGGTCCGCGGCTATCGACCTCGCGACGAGCTCGTGTACGTCGTGCACGGCAAGCCGGGAAGGCAGATCTCGCGATTCGCCATGCGTGACGATACGACGCTTTTCCTGTTCGTGTTTCGCGACGAGTATCTGGGCTCGCATGCCGTTGTAACCGAGCAGGACCGCAAGGCGGCCATTGCCGAGACGTTCAGCGATGTCGACTGGGAATGCCCGCGCATCCTGAGCGCGATGGAAGCCGTCGACGACGTGTACTTCGATGGCGTCACCCAGATTCGAATGGATCGATGGACCAAGGGCCGCATCGCGCTGATCGGCGATGCGGCGGCCTGTGTATCGCTGCTGGCCGGTGAAGGGTCGGGACTGGCCATGGCGGAGGCGTATGTGCTGGCAGGGGAGCTTCGCCAATGTGGCGACAATTACTCGCCAGCGTTCGCGCTACGAACGGCGCCTGATGCCCTTTCTCGAACGCAAGCAGCATGCCGCGGCGAAGTTCGCGTCGTCGTTCGCACCCGCGACGCGGGCAGGCCTCGTGTTTCGCAATCTCGCCACCGACCTGATGCGATTTCCAATGTTCGCCGATCTCTTTCTCGGCCGCAGTTTGCGCGACGATATCGAGATGCCCAGCTACTGGGCCGAGCAGGGTTGAAGCGTTGAGCAGGGAAGCCTCGCGAATGAACGCCATGCGAAGCCCGGGCTCGACACGGCGCAGATACCCTTGTTCGCCGCTAAATCGATTGCGTGCCGTAACGGCCAAGGTGAAGATCATCCGATCGGATCGCCGGCTCACGCCTTGCAACGAGATCGGTGATCAGCTGACCTGATCCGCAGGCCATCGTCCATCCCAACGTGCCGTGCCCGGTGTTCAGCCATGCGTTCGCGTAGCGTGTGCGACCGATGATCGGCGTTCCATCGGGAGTCATCGGGCGCAAGCCAGCCCAGAAGCTCGCGTTGGACAAGTCTCCGGCATGCGGAAACAAGTCGGTGAGCACCATCTCCAGTGTCCTGCGCCGCCGGGGGACCAGCTTCAAGTCGAAGCCCGACAGCTCGGCCATTCCGCCCACGCGGATGCGGTCGTCGAACCGCGTGACAGCGACCTTGTAGGTCTCGTGCATGATGGTCGAAACGGGCGAGGCGGCATGATCGCGTATCGGGACCGTCAACGAGAAACCCTTGACGGGATAGACCGGCAGCCACAGATGCAGCCGTTTTGCGACAGGCGTCGAGTAGCTGCCACAGGCGATCACAAAGTGATCAGCCCGCAGCACCTCACCGTCGCATCGAGCACCGGTCACGCGCCCGCCAGACGTTTCGAACGCGTCGATCGTTCGGCCCCACGAAAAGCGCACGCCCGCCTCGCGCGCGAGCTCGGCCAGGGCCTTCGTGAACAGATAGCAATCCCCGGTCTCGTCCCCCGGCAGACGCAGTCCCCCCACCAACTTGTGGGCAGTTGCCGCGAGCGCCGGCTCGGCGCGCGTACAACCTTTGGCATCGAGTAGTTCGTACGCGACGCCGCACTGCTCGAGCACGGCGATGTCCCTGGCCGCCGCGTCGAGCTGCTTCTGCGTACGAAACACCTGCAGCGTGCCCTGTTGTCGACTCTCGTAGGCGATGCCCGTGCTTTCCCTCAAGACCTTGAGGCAGTCGCGGCTGTACTCGGCAAGCCGGACCATGCGCGATTTGTTGATCTCGTATCGCGCCGCCGTGCAGTTGCGAAGCATCTGCAAGCCCCAGCGCACCTGCGCCCATGATTCGAACGGCTTGATGAACAGCGGCGAGTGCCGCATGAATAGCCACCGGAGGGCCTTCATCGGGATTCCGGGCGCCGCCCAGGGCGATGCGTACCCGGGCGATATCTGTCCGGCATTGGCAAAGCTGCACTCCAGGGCAGGCCCGCTCTCGCGATCGATGACGCTCACCTCGAAGCCCGCCCGAGCAAGGTAGTAGGCGGTGGTGACGCCTATCACCCCGGCACCCAGCACCAGCACACGCACGTTACGAGCTCCTTTTGTTCACGCGCTCGCGTGACATCACTGCAGCCAGGAGAGCGGAACCCCCCGATGCGGGTTGCGTCAGCGCCGCTGGGCGGTGTACCAGGCCAGCAGCTCCTCTCCGTTCATGTGCGCAACATTGCCATGACGGTTGACGTACTCGTACACGTTCTCGAGATACTTGATGCGATGCGGCTGGCCGCTGATGTAAGGGTGAATGGCGATGGCCATGATCTTCGCCCGTTCGGCTCCCTCGACATAGAGCCGGTCGAAGGTGTCGATGCAGCGCTGCAGGAAGTACGCCGACTCGTGATGCTGAACGATCATCATCGTGATGTCGTTGAGCTCGACCGTGTAGGGCAGCGTGACGAGCGGTCCATTGGCGGTGGAAATCGTGGTGGGCTCGTCATCGTAGATCCAGTCGCCGATGTACTTCACGCCCGCGGCGGTCAGCAGCTCGGGCGTTTCATACGTCTGCGTGAGGCCGGGGCCAAGCCAGCCGACGGGCCGCTTGCCCGTGAACTGCTCGATGGTGTCCAGTGAGCGCTGGATCATTCCCGCCTGGTCCTCCACCTTGTGGATGGGCATCTGCTCGAAAGCGTGGCCCATGAACTCCCACCGGGCGTCGCGGCACGCTGCGGCCACCTGGGGATAATCGAGGCACACGCGCGCGTTGATCGAAAGCGTCGGGCGCAATCCGAGGCGATCGTAGAGCGCCTTGAAGCGCCAGAAGCCGACACGCATCCCGTACTCGTGCCAACTCCAGTTGGGCACGTCCGGCAGCAGCACTTGGCCGGTCGGTGCCGGCAGGACTTGACGCGCCATGGCGCGGGCGATGTCCCACACCTCGAGATTGACGATCGTCCATATCGCGACTCGGGCGCCGCCCGGCAACTTCAGCGGGGCACGTTCGACGATCGGACTGTAAGTGACGCGTTCGCGTGGGAGCATCGCAGGATCCTCGACTGGCAAGCGGAAGGGTGAAATCAGGGTTCATGACCGGCAGTAATGATGCTACCAGAGCGTTTCAGCACACGCGTGCGGCTCGGCTGGCAGCACCGGTCGCGCCGGGGCAATGTCACCGCACCGTGTCGAGCGGGCACCAGCAGAGGCTGTACGCGTGCCAATCGACGATGGAGGCTTTCATTGCAATGCCACTCGTGCATCGAGCTGCAGGTCCCTTCGAACCCCTGCGTCCACCAGGCTGGCGGGCGCGAATCGGCGCAGCATCCGCAGCCGATTCGCGACGGCACCGGCTGCATAGCGCAGTTTCGGCCGTGCCGCGAGTGCGGCCTTCAGCACGACGTCGGCCACGATCCCGGGGTGGTCTCCAGCCTCGACCACTTCCTTGAGCCTGTCGCCGAGCGCCGCACGAACCTCGCGATACTCCGCGAGCTTGGAATCGGGCTGCAGGAAATTGGAGTCGAACTGCGTCTTCGTGTACGCAGGCTCGATGACCGACACCCGAATGCCCCTCGTGCGCAGTTCATGGTCGAGCGACTCCGAATAGCCTTCGATCGCGTGCTTGGTCGCTGCATAGAGCGCCATGTACGGCATCGGCAGGAAACCAAGGACGGAGCCGATGTTGATGATGCGGCCACTCCCTTGCTTCCGCATGTGCGGCACGACGGCACGCGTCATCCGAACGATCCCGAAGAAATTCGTATCGAAGATCGACCGGGCCTGTTCGATCGAGCTCTCCTCTGCTCCCGCGGGAGCGACACCGAAGCCGGCATTGTTCACGAGGAGGTCGATGCGGCCTTCCAACCGCATCACTTCGGCGACAACTGCTTCGACGGATGTGTCGCTGGTCACGTCGAGGATCAGCATCGCGAATGGGTGCTGGCTTTCTTGCGCTGCCCGTCTGCTGGTGCCGTAGACCTTGTAGCCAGCGCTGGCGAGCCGCTCTGCCGTAGCTTGGCCGATGCCTGACGACGCACCTGTAACGAGTGCTATCTTGCTCTTCATCACGTCCTTCCGATCTTCATGGGACTGCCTTTCAGTGGGGTGTGCTCTGTCAAAGCATCTCGAGCGCAAGCGCGATACCCTGCCCTCCTCCGATGCACAGCGTCACCACGCCGCGTCGGATTCCATCTCGCCGCATCGAGTGCAATAAACGGGTCGTCAGTACCGCACCGGTGGCTCCGATCGGATGACCATGCGCGATCGCCCCGCCGTCGACATTGACGATGTCCTCCGGGAGGCCGAGCTCGCGCAGAACAGCGAGCGGCACGGCCGCGAACGCCTCGTTGATTTCCACGCGCTCGACGTCGCTCGAGTTCCAGCGGGCGCGCTCCAATGCTTGTCGCACCGCAGGGACCGGCCCGATGCCGAACATTCCGGGCTCGACCGCTGCGACTCCGTACGAGACCAGGCGCGCGAGCGGCTCGAGACCGTTCGCGTCGGCGAAAGAGCGGTGCGCGACGACCATCGCGGCGGCGCCACTGTTGAGCCCTGGCGCATTGCCGGCGGTGATCGTGCCGTCGTTGCGAAACGCCGGCTTGAGCTTGGCGAGCACCTCCATGGTCGTGTCGGGACGA
>Ga0070741_10008082_pt1 | contig 21322 bp, 14 predicted proteins | sample Coa_R1_4_FD_66440 | JGI IMG/M metagenome (GOLD analysis project Ga0070741, IMG submission 66440) | Surface soil microbial communities from Centralia Pennsylvania, which are recovering from an underground coalmine fire - Coalmine... | ecosystem: Environmental > Terrestrial > Soil > Unclassified ... | reverse complement strand
TGCCAGTGGAGAAGATCCCATTTTCATTGAGCTGGATGCTCTCTTTCATGCGCGCTCTCATGAGACTATAGACTTTGATGCAGCTATGGATGTGCTGCATTTTTCGGTTATACGCGTTGGGATGCTGCCCACGCAGATATTTTTAAAGCCTGTCCGCCAGGGTCCTGAGGTCAGCGCCTCTGAAGGACATGAGGGACAACAAGCTCCACAATCAGGTATGCTCTGGGCTGGAGTGGGAACCGACCAGATGCACCTGGTACGTGAATCTCATACGCAGCCCGGCAAGAATAATCGACCACAGCTTGATGGCAACGATGTCGATCCGCTGGAGTATCAACACTGCCTTGTTGCCGGCTTTAAGCGCATGTATCGCCTCTTAATGACGCGGGGTAAAGAGTTTGCCAGTGTCCCACTGGCGCGTTTTGCCAGTGATGAAATACGTCGTATGGTTCGTCCCGCTCACTTCTATCGCCATCTCCTTCATGAAAGCTTTCATCCTGATCTGCTGCGAGACGCGTTGGAAAGGGACTGTCATTTCGAGCATCTCTGGCAAGCGGCAAAATTACAGCCTGATCTCGCCCGCCTGGTCAGATGCGAACGCTCTGATCTGCTGGTCGGCGATATTCCGACGTTTAACACGCGCCCCGATACACGCGATATCTTTTCCAGCAGAGCAGACTGCATTACCGATTTTCTTGCACAACCGGGCATAGCTCTCGCGCAACAAACTGTGCTCAAACTGCATGAGGATGATCTGGAGCGGCAATGCTGGTTTATTGGGGCGTCTTTCTCCTCTTTGCTGATGGAGAAGGGACAGTTGATGTGGAAACATCCAACAGTAACGGTCCCTTCGGGAAAAGTGGTGACGCGCGAGCGCTTGCTGGCAGCCGCCTGTCGCATTGGAGATCGCCTCTGTCAACTCGCGACAGGCGATTGGCGAGGCGTTAACTGGGTCGGGGTAACCCTGATGCCAGAACACCAGTGGTTCCTTACTTCCATGATGCCTGATCTCTATGAGGGCAATGCAGGCATTATCCTTTTCTTGAGCTATCTAGGTGTGGTTACCGGCGATACGCGTTATTCAGATATGGCGGAATCTGCCTATATAACGATGTACAAACAGGTAGAACGCTTCGAGGCGCACCCGCAAGCCCTGGACGTTTTTGAGGGTCTGAGTTCTGTTATCTACCTGCTTTCTCACCTGGGCACGATCTGGAATGATCCTACCCTGCTCGCTGAGGCTCACGGGCTGGCTAAACAGCTACCAGAACTGATGCAGAAAGATACGGCCCTCGATCTTCTAAGCGGGTCAGCCAGGTGTATTCTCAGCTTATTGAGCTTATATCGCGCATCTCCAAAACCAGAAACCCTGGCGATTGCGGTCATGTGCGGCGACCACCTGCTGGAGAAAGCTCGCCTGGCAAAAGATGGCCTGGCCTGGGAGAGAGCTGTAAGCGCAGAACCTCCCGCCGCAATGGCACATGGCACGGCTGGTAGCTCACTCAGTCTCTTCGCGCTCGCTGCCATCAGTGGCGAGGAACGTTTCCACAAGCTGGCTCTCGCTACGCTGGCCTATGAAAGAAGTGTTTTTCCGCCTCAGGCACAGAACTGGCCCGACATCCTGAAGCCTGAGCAGCCAGCGGTGGCGCGACACGCTACGCCGACAACAGGTAATGGCATGAGTTATCAGGCAAGCTGGTGTCACGGGGCCCCTGGCATTGGCCTTTCTCGTCTTGCTTCCCTTTCCTATATCGACGATGAGAAGATACGTGAAGAGATAGCCATTGCCCTTAAAACGACGATAGCCAGCTTCGGACTCAATCACTCACTTGGTCATGGCGACCTGGGTAACCTCGAAACGTTGCTGGTAGCGACACAGGTCCTGGATGATCCCTGGTGCTACGAACAATGCCATCATTTTAGAAGCTTGATTGTGGATAGTATCGAGACCGACGGCTGGCTCACAGGCGCGCCAGCGGGCATTGAGACTCCCGGATTGATGACCGGGCTGGCAGGCATAGGCTATGAGCTGCTGCGTCTCGCAGAACCTGAACGCGTACCATCTGTCCTGCTAGCTGCGCCTCCACTCGCAAAAACAGCTCAACGGTAACAAAGGGCTTACTGAGCAGCGCCATGTCTGGCCTTTCTGGGCCAGGCGCTAGAGAAACGGAGATCAACACTATGGCGAAATACGCGTTTTTTAGCATTCCTGCCCACGGACATGTGCTTCCCACGCTACCGTTGGTGACTGAACTGGTTTCGCGTGGTGGGCAAGTCACCTACTATATGAAAGATGAGTATAAAGATAGCATTGAAGCGGCAGGGGCTGACGTGCGCGACTTCCCACTTTTTGTTAGCGTGATGCCAGGTGAGAAAGAAAAACGGGCCTTAGGTGATCTCATCGACAGCCTGCGCGCTGAGCAGACTGATTGCATCATCTACGATTTCTTTTTCATCTGGGGCAGCCTGCTTGCCAGGGCCTTGCAGATCCCGGCGATTAATGTGCGTGGAACATACGCGAATAACAGGCATTTCTCAATGCGTCACATTTATTACCATAGGAGCCACATCTGGTCAAACCCGGATAGCGAACATGCGACAACGTACTTTAATATCGATGCTATATACGCGCAATTCGCACGAGTCAGCGAGATCCTCAATGTACCCGTTCCTGTACCCGCTGATCCCTTCGATGTCTTCTCAGCCAACGATGCGCTCAATATTTATATGATACCCCGCATGTTCCAGCCGTATGCTGATACCTTCGATGAGCGCCATGTCTTTGTTGGTTCTTCAATCTCGTCTCGCCCTGGCATCGCAGACTTTCCTTTTGAGGCTCTTGATGAGCGCCCTCTGCTTTATATTGCTCTGGGCACGCTCTTTAACAACCGCGCTGATATTTTCAAAACTTGCATCAAAGCCTTTGGTCAGAGCGGCTGGCAGGTTGTGCTCTCCCGTGGTCGTCGGTCGGCTCCCTTCGCCCTGGGACCCGTCCCCGCCAACTTCCTGGTGGTCAACTATGCCCCGCAGCTAGAGGTCCTGGCGCGCGCCTCGATTTTTATCTCTCATGGCGGCATGAATAGTACAGTTGAAAGCATCATGGCCGGTGTGCCTACGATCTTTATTCCACAAATCTCGGAGCAGGCCATCAATGCCGAAAATGCCGAAAAGTTTGGTCTGGGCATCGCTCTTAACCCCGAGACGGTAACCGCTGATCAGTTGCGCGATGCCGTTGAACGCATTACCAATAATCGCGCGTATTATGAGGAAAATATCCAGAGAATGCGCGGGATCATTCAGAACGAAGGAGGGTATAAAAGGGCTGTTGATGCAATCCTTTCGATGCAAGGGAACAGGTCATTCGTGACTTCTCGATGATTGTAGCAGTTATCGGGCAAGCTTCCCCCCCGATTCATCACGAGGAAGCTTGCCCGAACTCATCAAGCGCGGAAAGCTCTTTAGGCACTACGATCTGTTGTGTATGATTACACGCTCAACATGCCGAGAAAATCTGCTGCGAGCTCCTTGCCTTGTTCCTTCAAAAAAGCGGAAAAACTCTTGATGGTTTTCATGAAAACTGGATGTGTCGGGCCAAGCACCTCTTCTTGAATGGAGAGTGCGCGCCGATACAATGTCTCTGCCTCCTTGTACCTTTCCTGGCGAATGTATATCTGAGCCAAATAACAGCAACAGTCAGCGACCGACGGATGGCTTGAGCCAAATGCGCGTTCCCGAATAGCAAGTGTGCGCTCCATCAGCGCCTCTGCTTCCTGATACTTCTCCTGTTTATAGTAGAGGTTGGCTAGATGTTTCAGGCTGGATGATACGTATGGATGATCGCTCCCCCAGGTCTGCTCCGCCCGTTTGAGGGTGTCCAGAAGCAAGGCTTCTGCCTCGCTATCCTTTCCCTGCTGCAAATACAGTCCCGCGAGATTGTTCAAACCTATCACGATCTTTGGATGATCCAGGCCCACTACTTGCCCGGCAATCGCCAGCGATTGGTGAAAAAGCTGCTCTGCTTCAGCGTATTTTTCGTGTTCCGTGTAAAACTTTGCGATATTATTATAGGCAACTGCCAGCAGTAGATGAGGGGAGCCAGGCAATTGCTCAAGGGTAGTGACGGTAGAACAATAAAAATGTTCTGCCAGTTCATATTTGCCGAGCATATCGTACAACATGGCAAGTTCATTCAAGCTCCCTGCCACATCTGCATGAATTGGACCGAACGCCTTGAGGCGGCTCTCCAGGGCCTTTTGTAACAGGGGTTCCGCCTGTTCGTATTTTCCCCTGGAGGTGTAGAACAATCCCATGCAATTATAGCTTGCCGCGAGATCGGGATGATCTGGTGGTAAGACAAGCTTACGCATATCGAACGCCTTTTTCAGCAGTGGCTCCGCCCGTTCATATTGCTCTAACGCCAGATATAACACGCCCATATCGTGCAGGCTTCTTGCGAGATCGGGATGATTGCAGGGGAGTTTTTGCTCGTTGATAGCGAGGGAGAGACGCAGCAGCCTTTCCGACGCGCTATAGTGTCCTCGCTCATTCAGATAAGAGCCTGCACGACTAAAGAGGCGAGCTGCATCTAGCGATTCAATCTGCCAACGTTCAACAATAGCGGCACATGCCTGGGTGTGCGGCAGATATAACTGACACTCTGACCAGGTTATAAATTCGCCGCTGGGGAAAGCGCGGTTGACCACTCGTAGCGTACGCTGCGCCCAGGTATACCGCGCTTCTTCACTCATGGCATCAATCAGGACCGTTTGTACCAGACGATGCAGCGCCAGCGTTTTCGTCTCCGGGTTGCGGCGAATAAGAGAGAAGCGTCGCAAAACGCCGATGAGCGTATTAAAGTGCAGCGGATTGCTGATTGCCTGGTTCAAGGGATCGCCAAGCTCAGGGGCTGCGGTTGTCAGCAAAACGTCAGGGATAGAATCGGGGTGCAGAAAAGCTAGCAGCCTCAAGAGATCGGCGGCTGCACTATTCAGGCTTCCAATGCGCTCAAAAGAGAGCAGCCATGTCGTTGCGACTGAAAATGGATAGTGTCTCTCACCCCCACTCTCACACGTCTGCAACAAAGCTGTATGGTGGAATGCATAGAGATCGAGATAATCTTGAAAGCAAATCTGGGTTTCGTCGATATAGGCTGCTGCCTGATCAAGCGCAAGAGGTAACCCATCAAGCAGATCGTAGACCTGCTGCGCGGCCCTGTATTCCTGTTTAGAGGCATCAGCGGACGTCTCGCAGAGTTCAATTCTTTTGGCTCTCCGTAGCAAAAAAAGAACCCCTTCTTGACGCCCGAGAGTGGTCACCTCGATATTTTGAATATGGGGTCCTACGCATTGGCAGCGCGTCGTCAACAACACATGTCCCTTGCAGCGCGTCGGAATAAACTTCCCTATCACACTGGGATCATCGACGTTGTCGAATATCAGGAGCCAGCGCCGATGAGTACACAGCCAGTATTTTACGGCGGCAATGATGGCATGTTGATCGGCTTCTTGCTTTTCGGGTAAATCGAAAAGATGGGCAAGCTCTACAAAGTCAGCAAGCAGCGACTGATAGGTCTCTGCGTGAATCCAAAGAATTGTTTCATATGTATCGCCATAGCGATAGACATATTCAATCGCTATCTGCGTTTTCCCTATACCGCCCATACCGCTCAGCGCGTATAGTTGTGGATGCCCTTCCGTGTCGGTTATGGTGAGCTTTTCGTGCAAACGGGCCAGGAGCTGCCCGCGCCCTGTAAAATAAATATTGCGCAAGCAAGGTAAGTTGCTAAGAGAACTGGTGACAGACTGCTCTTCCACCGGCACGCTTCTGGGGACAAGCACGTTATCAAATGAAAATAAGTCAGGTGCGTTCGCCCCAAAGATATGGAGGAGTTTTTCACGATAATATGGTTGTGGCAGAACTTTATCGTGTTCCCATCGATTGATAGTGGAAGGGGTCGTCCCAATTGAGTCAGCTAACCGCTTTTGTGACCAGTTGAGACGTTGTCGTTCGTTCCGTAGCCGTTGCCCAAGACCCGGTTTTTTTGATAGAACCAATGTTGTCTCCCTCCAGTCAGACAGAACTCTTTCAGTACATCGTCATAAAGGAGCCAGATAACCTTCCAGCCCGTATTCTAACCCATTACAAAACAGCGATCAATATCAGATATATCCCTTTGGCATAAAAGAGGTAATTATCATTGATTCCTCACAGAAACTGCTGGCAAGATGAGAGAGAAATGCTAAGCAAGTGCGGGGCTGTGCCTATAGTTTTTTTTCATGTTTTTGGCTACAATGAATCGCATCGAGAATAAATACAACAAAGCATACTATATAGTGTAAAAATCCGTTCTTCGCGTTTTTCCAGCGTTTTTGCAACATGGCCTATTATTTTCATGTCCTGCCGTGCCACAGGCATGAAGCCCTGAGTCACCTTTAAGGATAAGCGTAGGTCAAAATATGGAAAAAAGGAAACCAGAGCAAAATTGGCGATTACGCCAGGCGCGTGAGCGTCGTAGCTGGACGCAGAAAGATGTTGCAGATCAGATTGATCTCCCTGATGTGCGCACGTTGCGCCGCTGGGAGGTCGGCGAAGCTTCTCCCAGCCCTCGCTATCGCGCCAGACTCTGTGAGCTTTTTGCGATGGACATGGAGGAGCTTGGTCTGATGCCGAATGTCGATCCACTACTTCTCGCACCAGAGGACCAGCACCATCCTGAATCTCCTCTACTATCCATAGAACAACGAAATCTCTCTTCCGCCGCTCTCAAGAGTCAGCCAGTCTCCTGCCGTGAGCAGTGGAATCGTCACCAATTGTTAAAAAAAGTGTATGCTTTTTGGATCACAGGAGTTCTGAGACAATCTCTGCGCGAAACAACATATCTAAAACTCGAGTTGTGCGAATGCGCCGGCGTGGTTGCTGCTCCCTGGACACAAGTCGTCCAGCCACCAGATCAGTGCATGCGTCCTTTGCCGCCTGACACTCATATCACTCGCATCTACGATGATGCTTGCGGGGAACTGCTGATTCTTGGGGAGCCAGGGGCAGGGAAGACCACATTACTTATTGAACTCGCTCGCGACCTTTTAGAGCGCGCAGTTGAAAACGAGGCGCACCCCATACCCGTTATTTTTAATCTCGCCTCATGGTCACTGAAGCAACAACCTCTTACTACCTGGCTGGTTGAGGAGCTGAACAGCAAATATCAGGTACCGCAACAGGTTGGTCTGGTATGGGTGGCAGACGATCATATTTTGCCTCTGCTTGACGGACTGGATGACGTCAGTCCGACGTTGCGCAAGGCATGTATTGACGCAATCAATGCATACCGGTGGCAACATGGTCTTGTGCCACTTGTGTTGTGCAGCCGAAAAGAAGAGTACCTGGCTCTGGGGAAGCAAATCTTGCTCCAACAGGCCATCTGCATACAGCCGCTCTCTCGGCAACATATCGAGGATTACCTGGCGAACTCCGATGATCAATTAGCGACTTTGAAATTAATACTGCATGAGGATGCGGAGCTGCAAAAACTCATCACTACCCCGTTGATGCTGCATATCCTGGTCCAGGCGTGTAGAGGCAAATCCATTGAGAGATGCAAATGTTCAGGAGATCTTGTGATGCGGCGCAAACAGATATTTGCTGTCTATGTTGAGTATATGCTCAATCGTCGCAAACCTCGGGCGCGCTACTCTATCCAGCAGAGCACAAGCTGGTTGGCCTATCTGGCACGAGAGATGAAACAACACTACCAGACAGAATTCTATTTTGAACGCATGCAATTTGATTGGCTGCCAACTTCTCGGCTGCAACGGCTCTGTCAGGGTCTGTTTATTGGTTTGTGGGCAACGTTGTTGAGCAGTGTGCTAGTTAGTTTTATTGCAATGCCATTCGTTGTGAATATGTTCGTTACGCGGTTTTTTCCTGGTTTGATCATCAAAGCTGATTTTCTCTTCTTTAGTACGTTGGCCTTTCTGCTCACAATCGCGCTGGTGATTGGCATCTATAAAGGCGGAGAAACATGCGTTAAGCATGTATTGTTGCGGTTTATGCTCTGGTCTGGAGGACAGATTCCCTGGAACTATCCCCGTTTTCTCGATGATGCAGTTGCATGTCTCCTGCTGCGTAAAGTCGGAGGAGGATATACTTTTGTTCATCACTTATTGCTGGATTATTTTGCCTTGTTAAATGATTGATGCTATCCTGATTTGATGGTGGTGCCACGTTCAATATGCGCCAATCTGTCAACGCTGCATGTGGAAGCATCTCCACGATCTCGCCAATTGCTGACCGGGGAACGAGTGCCCATTAGTCGTGTCGTTCTTGCCTTTTCTGTCTATCTGCACTGGACTGATGAAAAATGGGAGGAACGGCCATGATGTCGAAGCACAAGAAGAAGCACCCACATCGATCCCAGCAACCACACTGGCAGCTAATCAGCATGTCACCCACAGCGGGACCGCACATCACGGGTATGCTGGAGACCGCGGAAGAACAGTATGTCAACTTGCAACAGGCACGCCCAAAACCTTATATACTCGATAATTTCACAGTGAGCAGGGTGATTCAGGTGTTCGGGAAGCAAAAGAAGGATGGTAGATTTACGAGGCAAGCATACCAACATCTCATTGAGAGAGCAAGAACTATCGTCCAATCGCTCAGTTTCGGTCATAGAACATATGTCCTTCATCTACGATGTCCGTATACTACTCAGTCTTGATGGAGTTCACACATACACGGCTCTGCCGAGCAGAACGTCTCCGTGATGAACATGAAACCAATAGGGGAAAAGAGACGTGATAGGTGAAGAGGCATTACGTTGCCACAAGAAGAACCGCCGTGCTTGCCCCTTAGGGGGAACGCTGCAGCATTGCAGGGCTTCACCCTGGATCAGGGGACAGCAAAAGGGGTGCCTGCTGCTTTCTCTGCCGGATGCGGCTCGTGCGTCCTCTTCGGCCTCCCATGGGGCGAGAACAGTTTGCCTTGCGGGAGGCACTCAACCGACGGATCAGGATGATGTCCTTGAGAGGACTGCTCTTCCCAGAAACCTGCGTGGCGCTTGGACGCAGGTACGACCAACGGAGGAACCACCCATGATGCTCTTTGTCAAGTCCGCGTATACGACTGCCGTCTCGTTGTATTTCAAACGTGTCCCGTCTGTGCTCAGCGTTCGAACAGCTTTCAGGCACCTGGCACTCTGGCATGCGCTCGCTGTGGCCCTGGCCGCCTTCTGGAGCCTGGTAGCGCTTGCTCTTGTTCAGCTCGCTCCCGATCTCACGCTACTGGCCATCGGTTTCGTCACGCTGGCGATCCTGGCACTGTTCTCTGGCGTGATCTTGATGCTGGCGTATGTCTATCAGCAGCATCGCTAACTGCTGCCAGTTCGGACGCCGTGTATCGTCTGTGTCGCCGTTCTTCCCAGAAAGCTTTTTGGCTCACGGTGGCTGACCCCTCGAAGAGACGGAGCGTCCAGGGAGGTCTGTCGCGCAGAAGACCTTTTGTACTTTGAACAAAGATGGCCGTTCTGTGAACTCCCCCATGTGAAGTTGTCATGATCTCGGCTTCACACGGGGGAGTTTTCCCCTCTGCGCCACTGCCGCGCGAGCGTGGAGACAAATGGGTCTTACATCGTAGTCTTACGCATTAAGACGTGGCTCGGAGCTTTCTGCGAGATCTCCTCTCCTGCGAAGCTGTCATAGAACGCTTGCCGCCAGTTTTGCTGTCACCTGACGGCTTCCTTTTCTTATCGCCACTCACCTTGCGGGAATGGGGACGCTGCGCTTGTGGAGCGTTTTCTGAGATCCATAGGGGCGTGGATCTCTGTTGCTTCTGCCGACGTTTCGGAGCGGAACCCAAGTTGCGCTCTTCATAGCTGCCGCACTCCTGACTCCGTGAGCAGTTTTGGTGCTTGTGTGGCGGACATGATGACTCAGCCGGTTGTTCACGCTTCTGGGTATCTACGGCCTCTGGACGTACTGCCGCGGGGACAATCGCGGCATTTTCGTTGATGACGAGCTGCCCCAGGGAAACGGCCTGTCCGAGCGAGCTCGCCATTTGTCGCCACTTTGGCATATCGGTGGGTGCCAGCAGCGTGATCGCCTTCCCCTGTTGCCCCATTCTGCCCGTGCGGCCAATGCGATGCGTGAAAAGGTCGCTCGACTCAGGGAGTTCGTAGTTGATGACCTGGTGTATGCCCTGGATATCCAGTCCGCGAGCAGCTACATTGGTTGCCAGCAGCGTCTGCACATGTCCCTGGCGGAACGCGGTGAGCACCTCTTCGCGCGCACGCTGGCTTTTGTTGCCGTGGAGCGTTCCGACGGTAAACCCGAGGCGGCTGAGCTGCCTTCCCAGTTTCTCGACGCCATATTTCGTCTTCCCGAAAATGAGGCTGCTTGCTCCTTCAGACGAATGCAAAAGGGTGCAGAGCGCTGCCATCTTCTGAGCCTGCGGTACTTGGTACGCAATCTGCTCGATTGTGCTTTCTCCACCCATAGCGTCTGTAATGTCCACCTTGACTGGATTTTTAAGAAACTTCTCTTGCAGCTTCACGATCCATTGCGGCAGGGTTGCGGAGAAAAAGGCCATCTGGTGCGTGCCAGGCGAGGTCATCAATATTTGTTCGACGGCTGGCGCGAACCCTCTGTCCAGCATCTGGTCCGCTTCGTCCAGCACGCACATGCGTAGCCGGGTCAGTACCAGAGTGCCACGATCAAGATGGTCCTTCACGCGCCCCGGCGTACCCACGATGATCTGCGCTCCATAGCGCAGCGCGGAGGTCTGGTTGCCGTAGGGGCGTCCTCCTACTAACACCGCCGTTGAGAGGTTTCGGCTGGCGGCCAGTTTGCTTAGCACAACGTTTACCTGCAAGGCCAGTTCTCGTGTTGGCACGAGGACCAGCGCCTGCACTTCGCGTGTATGCTTCGCTATCCGTTCGACCAGTGGAATACCATAGGCGAGCGTCTTGCCCGATCCGGTAGCTGATCGTCCCACGAGGTCGTTGCCCGCCATCAGTGCGGGAATGGCCTCGGTCTGGACAGGGGTTGGCATGGTGATATTCATGTGTGCCAGGGCTGTGCGAGTCGTGGCTTGTAAGGGGAAGTCGTTAAAAGATGGCATGCAAAAATTCCTTTCGGCCAATGCGTTTCTTGAGTATGCTATAGCTGCCTTGAAGACCATGTGCCGTCAAGGAGTACCAGGAGCAGGCCGAAAAGATACGGGAGCAATACTGCTAACTGATAGAAAAATACGAACGTGTATGTAGGAAGGAATAAGCCTTTAGAGGATTGCTCAAAACTCTTTAGCGTCTTTCTCACAACAGGATGCGTTTTGCCTGTTTGATGCCATACATACATTCATAACGTGCAGAGTATACATCTCTGGAGGATATTCGTCAAGCGGAAGCTGGGGCAAGCCCAGGGATCTTCTCACATTACTTCCACCAGGCGTCATTTTGCCTCCCATCCTCACAAAGCTTTTGCCCTCCTCCTTCCCAGGAGGCTCGCTTAGCAATAATTCACAAGCCCTAAGGAGAAGAATCAAAGACGTACTTTGAAGCACCTTCGAGTACGTTCGATGTAGCAGAAAATGCGCAATCATAGATCAGATAGTCTCCTCACATTTTTCTGTTGAGCGGACGTCAGGCCTTAATGACGTCCGTGATATGTCAATCATGTCTCTCGTGAGATACTACAGACTCAGGAACAGCGCCTGGATCAGCTCGCTATCAAGGGTCACATGGGCCAGGATCAAGGTGACCAGGGCAAACATGGCCCAGAAATGCCAGCGGCGCACCTGGCGGCGGTTGGCTAATTTGGGCCAGTTCAACAAGCGTCCCAGCCAGATCTGCACGCCACCCAGAAACAGTGCTCCTGTAGCCAGGTAGAGGCCGAGCCCATTGACGACCAACGCGATCCCACCGCTCATTGAAAACCAGAGGTGAACCAGTAACGTGCCGCCCAGGCCGTAGGCCAGCCAGGAATGCACGCGCATGCGTGGTAAAAAGGGCTGCACAGGTCCGAGCAGTCCTGCCCGTAGCAGAAAGGGGTAGGCAATCACTGCTACCAGTAAGACCATCATTGCCCAGCCGGTTGCGCTGGTAATCACAAAGTCAAGCATCCTGGCCCTCCCCCCTTATTTCAGCTTCACAAATTCTGTTAGAATGACGACTTGGCCGGCAGTCAGAACGTCGTGAGCGTCGAGGGTGCCACTGATCTGGAGAATAGCGCCCACCTTCACATTCGAACTGCTGCCCATCACGACCTTGCTGGCATCCCATCTCACGCTCAACGTGCGGCCTGTGCGCGAGTAGGAGCCATCCGCATTTTTTTGCAACAGGTTTCCGTTGAGCAGGGACGAGGAAGGTAGGCCCGTGACCTCGAAAGCAATTTGGACGTGCGAGCCGGGAGCGGCGCTGGTAAACTGCTGAGCGGTTTGAGGAGCGGAGCCGCCCATCATCATGCTATATCCCAGATACAGCAACAGCCCGACTATCGCAACTCCCCCGACGACAAACAGGCCCAGCAGGAGTGGACCATATGATCGTCGGGATGACCGCTTGCGGCTATCCGAGGGTTGAGAGGACTTCATTTCTTGTCTCTCCTTTTCCGAGCTTCACGGATGCTGCGTACCTGGTAGCTTCCTTGATAGCTCTGATTATCCTGACCCGCTTCTTTCAGCCTCTTATGGGTTTGAGTTGTTGCTTTCGACAAAGCGTTGGATCGTATTGGCGGCCTCGACATAGCCTCCGCTTGCGCGCATGATATTTTGCATCGCCTGCGCATTGGCCCGGAAGGTCGGGGCTGTATGGACTTGCATCACCGTTTTTTGCAGCAGATCGGCAGTCAGATCGGCTTTGGCTAGACGGATGCCCAGACCTCTCCTGGCGAGCTGCTGGGCGGTCATCTCCTGTTCCGGCATCTGTGGCACAACCACCAGCGGTACGCCATAATAGAGGGCTTCCAGCGTGCTATTCATTCCGCCATGCGTGATAAAGACATCCGTCTGCTGGAGCACCTCAAGCTGAGGAACATGTTGATAGACCAGAAAATTTTCGGGAATAGGTTCCAGTTGTGCCTGATCGATCTCTTTGCCAATCGATTGGATCACGAGCCAGTCAGAGCCACGGAAAGCCTGGAAGCAGTCGCGGATGAAGGCCAACTGATGATGGGTACTGAAAATTGTCCCCAGCGAAATGTAGAGCAGCGGATGCTGACCCAGGTTTTCCAGGGGAAAACCTGGCGGCGAAAAGCGCGGACGAACAGCATGACCAACGAAGGTGAAACGGTGATCAAAGTTCTCTTGCAATGGTTGCAGAGTACGAGGGATGAAGACAATATTGAGCGGCTCAACGCGATCAAGCAGACTGGAGAATGGCAGTGGGGGAAGCTGATAGGACGCGCGAAAATCGTCAAAGGCTTGATTTACCTCCAGAAAAGCCTCTGCGGTTGGGCCTGTAGCCAGTGACAGGAGCTGTGCGACCATCGGATTGAACTGCTGATTGAGAGCGTACGTCGTATAAAGCTGAATGGCAGGCAAGTGCAACAACTCCGCCAGCATTTTGCCCGGCACCGTGTCGTACAGAATATAATCAGCGTCGTGCCCAGCGGCGTCATCTCTGATCTGGGGAATCACATGATTGCATTCTTCGATTGTTTCGTGGCCCATCCGAATAAAAGGATTATCGCGTGGATCATCGCTGGTATAGACCATATGTGCCCATCGCCGTGTGACAATCGATGTATACCCCCGGAAGATGGCTCCGGTTGCCTCAATGGATGGTCGGAACTGCTCGGTCGCATAGAAGATCACTGTATCGCCACGCTCGACCAACTCTTGCACAACGGCCAGCGTTGGATTGATATGTCCATGCTGGGGCGATACGATACACAAAAAACGAGTCATGCTACTTTCCTCTCTTCTCCTCTGAAACAGGTAAAAACAACTATCGCTTGATTCCTCTTCGGAAATGCTTGCTGGCTTTGTCGCTGGAAAGGGGGCGGCGAAGACGCAGGTTTCGCGCTTCGCCACCTTAGCTCTTATTGCATTTCCACTTGACATCCTCGGGTTTGATGCTATACTGCCCCTCAAGGGGAGCGGCGGGAGCCTATGGCTATCTCGAAACGTTCCGCGTTCCAACGCTGTTTCACAGCTAGCTACCGCTCAGGAACGCGGAATCGAAGTATCTCGATCCGCTTGAGGATACTGAAATTATGACGTTGGTATGTCTTCTGTCGCTGTGAGAATGATATCGTCGTTGGCCGGAAAACCATTGGCCGAATTAAATGTGCAGACTCTGGGAGGCACATTTGGCACACCTGTGCCAGGGCAGACTGCCAGGTCCTTGCTGCGCGTGTCGGTCCAGATGGGATGGGCCTGGGTGTCCACAACGAGGCCTGTGTAGTCACCGTAAAAGGTGCCGTTCCCCTGCTCATCAGGGAACTGAGTAGGTAGCGGCATAGAACTGGTAGTAACTCTGCGCGTGGCGAAATGCTGGAGATCGCTGGAGGCAGAAAGGCTGAAGTCCATAGTGCCGGTGATCTCGTCATTGCCGTACTGACGATCATAGTAGGTAACTACCAGCTTGCCATCGGGAGTGAAACCCGCCCAGTGAAACCACTGATCGGTATGTTGCTGCCCAGGAGCATCCGTCACCACCGGCATAGTCGTTGGATCGCTGATATCTCCATTGAAACTGGCCCCGCCATTGGTAGAGATGCTTTCAAGGATCTTATTGCTGCAAGCACCGACCGTCTTGACGCCTGCATACAGTTCGCCACCATCATTGACATCAACACCCTGCGGGATACAGCCATTGGAGGGGTTTGAATCTTTATTGATGTACGAGCCATAGGTGACGACGATATCGCCGTTGACAGGATCGATGGCTGCCACCGGATAGTTGGCGGTGCGGAAAATGGCATTCTGCGTGGGGCCTTTTTCTGGCAGACAGGTGCCCTCCTGGCCTGGATTCTGACCGCCCTGCGATGGAGGACAATCAGGGAACTCGTTGTACGTGGCTACCAGCACCGGCGCGCCGAAGGTATTACCGCCATCGGTTGACTTTTCGAGGAAGATCTGAAAATGGTTGTCGCCGGGGAAATTTGAGCCAGCGTTAAAGTTGTCATAAATGATATACAGGGTGCCGTCCGGGCCAGAGAAAGGCTGCGCAAACTCATTCCCATTGCACGGGCCGTGGGGCGTCCCGGCACCCAATGTATTCACACAGAGTGGGCTGCTGTTGCTGACAATTACCGGCGTGCTAAAGGTCTGGCCAAAGTCAGAAGAGTGGGACTCTTCGATATAGACGCTACCATCGGATGAGAAGTGCGTCCACGCCACATAGATACGGTCCCGGAAAGGGCTACCGACGCTATCATCGATGCTCATATATGGCTTGTCTTCGATCACAGACGGGTCCTGTGTGGAAAGCTCAACAGCAGGGCCACCCATGAAATCCCAGGATGCGCCACCATTGCCGGTTGAGCGAAAGACATAGAAAGCCCTGGATACATCTGGATTATTCGTCGTCCCAGGTCCACGCATGAACTCTTCGCAGGTAAGGTAGGCGTTTCCCCTTGTATCCCAGGCTACGGAAGTATTGCCACTGACCTGCCAGTATTGGCGCGTGACGCCACCAAAATTCGCCCCATTACTAAAGCCAGACGGGACGGAAGCTTCGGTCCAGGTCTGGCCACCATCGTGGCTGAACTCGCTATAACAGGTGCTATCGCCAGAGCGATAATCGTTTGTACCAGCAACCAGGTGGCCGGGATGAAAGGGGTCTTCGGCGATGGTTGGTTCAAGCTGAGCTTGCGCGCGACCTTGCAGGCTCACGTCTGTAAGGTTCAGGCAGTTACTATTGACCCGGATATTGTTCCCCAGACTCCGGGAGCAGCCATCATCGCTGGTCGGGAAATAGTTGCCAGGAGCTTTGGTATTTGCCTTAGCGGTAGATAGCTGCGGAGGGTTGAGTTCAGAAGACACCAGACTGGAGAGTGATCGCCTTTGCATCGGGGTAAGCTGTGCGTACGTCAGGCCACTTGCCAGGACCTGGTGTGTTGAGGACGCCATCCCTCCTAAGAAGGTAAAACCTCCAATGACCGGGATCAGTGCGATCAGGGCTAGTAGGATGCTCGTTTTAGAGCGTAGACGCAAAAAGGAGCGCATAGACATGTAGCCTCTCTTTCAGATACGGATTGCAAAATGTACGACATCGTGTTAAGCCAGAAAAACTCTCTGCTCTCTGCTCTCACCTCCTTTGCTCATGCTGTCTGATATATTTCTATCTGCATGTTTGAACATACATAATGATACGCAAAAAGTGAGAAAATTCTGAACAACGCTTATCATCATTTTTTTCGACATTTTCATCATCTGACCAATAGGGCGGAGAGTATCCGTATTACCTCTCCGTATGAAGAGAGGTCGGCTAACGAGCGGTGCCCGCTAACCGACCTCCAATCATCATGCTCTTGCCGCTGGAAACAGGTGTCTATTCAGGTTGACTGCGTTCGCGCGCCCAGAAAAAGACACACAATGGAGCCCCCTCCACCTTCTTTCTCAGTTGTTGAATTTGCATTTCAGGGAAAGCCCGGCGCGCAGCCTCTTGATCGAGCGCACAGAGTACCGAGCAGGGTTCGCTCACACCGCAATCGTGCATAGCATTCTCACACATACAGGTCAGGAGTGTTTCGATCACTGCGTCACGTTCGCTGGTGGAGATGTCGATGAAATCGTCAATCAAGCCCAGTTTGGCAAAAGCGGTTTTCCCTGACGAGAAGCCCTCGCTCAAGCTCTGGTTGGCAATGCGCGGGCCGATCAGTCTTTTTTGCAGTTCTGGATAGCCAGTCAGTAATTCCTCAAAGGCTGCTTCGTGACCGATTTCGGCCCGGCGCTGAAGATAGTGAGCCATGCGTTTGCTCATCATCTCGCGAAATTCCTCTTCATTGGCTGGCCGACGGATGGCCGGGACGTTGACTTCGGCACTCATAGTATGCTCTCTTTCTGCTCTGTTTTTTCAAATCAGCCTATGCCTCCTGGAGAGAAGGCGATCCTTCCTCTTCAAACCTGACGCGCACCTGGTAAAACTTTCCGGTTTTCGGATCTTGCATGGGAGGCTCAGGAGCGCGCTCGATAGTGACTTCCGCCAAACCCTGGCGAACGAAGTAGTCTTTCACGCACTGATACACTGACTCCCAGGTCTGAGCATCAACCTCAGGGGAGGTTGCTTCAATGCGCAGACTGATGGTGAGAGGACCTTTCTGGATAACCTGCCAGCGACGCACGGTGGGGAGCATATCGAGCAGCACATAGAAGGTCATCGGCGAAAGAAGCTTTTGCTCTCCGTCTGCTGTGCGCATGCGCAGCATATCGTTCTTGCGTCCCATCACACGGATTGCAGGGAAAGGATTACCGCAGGGACAGGGATCGGGCCGCAGCGTGACACTATCTCCCTGGTCATAGCGGATCATCGGCTGGACGCGGTTGATCAGGTCGGTAATTAACACCGTGTGGGACGGCACGCCGGGCGGAACAGGTTGGTAATGCTCGTCTACCGGTTCGACAATCACTCGCTCACTACACACATGCAGCCAGCCTTCTGCACAAGAACTGGCGATGGCGGCACACTCAGCGCTCGAATAGGCATCGCGCACCATGCAGCGAAAAGCAGCAGCAATCTGCTGCCGATCTCTGTCCGAGATCCACTCGCCACCCATTGAGACAATCTCCGGTTTAATGTGTAGGCGACCGGCGAGCTGTTCCTGGGCGAGACTGACGATGACGGTTGAGTAGCCAAAAAGGATCGTTGGTTGATAGCGATTGACCTCCTCAACCAGCTCAGGGAGCGGTGTGGTCACCGAGATCGTGCGGATGCTCTCAAAGGCCAGGCGCATAAAGGGCGAACGTTGGCGCGTCTTTTCCAGGCGAGTGAAGGAAGCAAGACTGCCAAAATGAGCGCCGGTTGCGCTGATATTGAGCCAGCGAATTTTTTTGAAGAAATGTCTCCAGCTTATCATGCCGGCCTGAAGTACAGACCGCCAGCGATAGAGGGATTCCGCTTTCGTATCGTAGACGAAAATTCCCCGATGGCCGCTGGTGCCAGATGAACTACAAATCAAATATTTGCCCAGATAAGGTTCTCCAACCAGGGTCTTGTCAGCCATGAAGGCCTCCGCGCTTTCCCTGGTGATCTCGCGGTCAATGGCCCAGTCGTCGAAGTTTGCCATCAATTCTGGCTTGGTGACTGGCGGGAGTTGTTGGAGAGCTGGAACGGGCTCAGAAAAGTGGCTGTAAAGGCGCTGGTAAAAGGGAGAAGAGGTACGAGCGCAGGTAATCAATATGTCCAGTTGTTCGCGCTGGTGCGCCATCACCTCATCATACTTTTTCATCCGCAAGAACTTCCACAGCTTTTTCACCTTGCTAAACGTGGTATTGGAATCACTCATAAGCTGTCTCCTGTACTCTCGTGTAGGAAATGACCCTCGCCAGACGAAGAGAATCTTCGCCATGGATAGTGTTTGCTTCCCCTCGCCCTCGCGCGGGCCCATGGCGTGCTCGCACCGCTGTGCTCGCGCTGGTTTTTCTGGAAGGTGCAGCAACAGTGCTTCACACTGTTGCTGCACCTTCAGGTTGTAAGCGCCGCAGGCGCGATCCTTTCAGAGAGCTAGCACGCGGTGGACACCGCAATCAAACATTGTCATAAACCTTGTATTACCATAGCTTCTGCCTGTGGAAAAAGAGCTTGATTCATCTTTTTTTTCACCTTTTTCGTCATTAGCAAGAAGTGTCGGGGAGATGATGAAAAAGATAAAAAAAAAGATTTATAGTGATGTAGTTTTTCTCCATTGAGCATATCTATATTTGGGATAAGAGATGCATTACAGGTAGACGTTTCCCAATGGAGGTAGATCTATGAGTAATCCCTTGAAACAAGTCGGGGCTCTGTGGGAGATGCGCAGGGCGATACGCCGTCAGCCAGAGATCATCGCAGCGCGCCAGCGCGCCTTTGTACAGGAGTTTGTGCAATTCGCCAGGACGCGCTCTCCCTATTACCAGCGTTTGTACAGTCAGGTACCTGCCAGGGTACAGGATCTGTCACAGCTTCCCACTACCAGCAAACCCGCATTGATGACGTATTTCAATGATTGGGTAACCGACCGTGAGGTTACTAAAGAAAAGGTCGAGACGTTTATGGCAGACAAAACGCGTATCGGCCATTACTTCTTAGATCGCTATCTGCTCTATACCTCGTCGGGTTCGACAGGCGAGCAGGCAATCTTTGTAGAGGATAAAGATGCGCTGATTCATTACCGCACCCTGAATATTCTCAGCATGGGTTGGAGCACTCTGCGCGAGGTCATGCGAGCAGGTGGGCGCTGGGTGATGATCGCCGGCAGAACCCAGGAGCATCTAGGAAGCACCTCCGCCTTTAAATTATTAGAGCGCATCCCGTTCCTCAAATTGCTTTTTAAGCAGGTGCGCATTCTTTCGATGACCGTTCCCATGGATGAACTGGTGAGTGAGCTGAATGCTTATCAACCGCACGCACTGATCGGTTATTCGGTGCTGGTTTCTAATCTGGCAGCCGAACAGCTAGCGGGTCGTCTGCGCATCAAGCCACTGCTGATTGGCACGGGCTCAGAATGGATTCCGCCCGAGGGACACGAGCGTATCCGCACAACATTTCAGTGTGCTGTCCACGATGTTTACGCGGCGGCTGAATGTCCGAGTATCGCTTTCTCTTGCGATTATGGTTCAATGCACAGTTACAGTGATCGAGTAATCCTGGAGGCGGTCGATAAAAATTATCGACCAGTTGAGCCGGGTCAGAAGTCCTACACGGTATTGCTGACCAATCTGTTTAATCGCGTCCAGCCAGTGATCCGCTATGATTTGAGCGATAGTGTCACGCTGCGGCCCGAGCCCTGCCCGTGTGGCAATCCCTTCCCTGCTTTTTATCTGGAGGGTCGCAAAAACGATGCTCTGATTCTGAATGGCAAAACCATTTATCCTGGCAAGGCCGTCGAGATGTTTCACTACCTGCCAGGGGTAGAACGCTTCCAGATAGTGCAAATTGGCTCGAATACACTGAAATTGCGTCTGCAAGTCGCGCCAGACTACGATCAAGAACAGGTCTGGGCAACGACGATCAACCAGACGCAAAAACTCCTGGCGAACGAGGGAGTAGAAGCAGTGACCCTGGAACGGTCGGAAGAATTGCCCCTGACCGATCCTGTCACAGGTAAATACCGCTATGTCTCAGTCGATATGACTGGTAGCAAGGATCTACCTGTGCATCTTTAAAACATGATAAAAATTCCCTCGCTGCGCTCTGCTGTTCTTTGCCTGAGGTCAAAAATGCGGAATGTGAAAAGAACAGGCCCTGGAAAAGAGCTACTCCTGCTCCCTTCCAGCGTCGATTTCTTCTATGAAAATACCACCGACTGATGCTGGTTGTAAAGCCGCAACCATCTGGTCAATCCAGGCAAGCTCGGCATCGAGCAAACAGAGTCGATAGCTCAAGAGGTAGCTGGAGGTGGCTGTAATCAGATGGCCGGGCAATTTTGCCACAGTCAGGATACGCTGGTTGGTCAGGAGATAGCGCCGGGCTCGTAGCAAGGCCAATCTCTCAGTCTCAGGTAAGCGATCCAGGAAACGGAGAGCCACCTCGATTCCCCCAGGCAGTGATTGATCTGTTAACAGAAAGTCAGAGAGCAAAGTGGAGAATTGTCGATAGCCTTTGTGCGTAAGAGCGTAGATGCGCTTGTTCCGACCAGTATGCAACGCAGGCATGATCTCATAATATAAGCACCGATCCGCGATAAGATGGTCGAGTGTAGTACGAAAGCTTGCCATCTTCATATTGTCGTGCTCCTGGAGCATATGGCAGAGTTCATAGCCGTATAACGGCCCACTGGAGAGAGAACCAAGCAGCAGCAGCGTCTTGCACATTTGCTTATAATGAGTAGCGCCTGTATCGACTGACCGGGAAGAAGAGGTTCTCCGATGTTTGCCAGGAAAAAATCTTGCGTCCATAAAAGTGCTCCTTCATAAAGGGTGATACACCCAAAAATTCCATGCCGATCTCATAGGCGCTTTAAAAAAGTGTAGATCAAAGTAGTTTGATTTGTCAACAAATTAAGCTACTTTGGTCAGGGCTTCGCAAAAGTTGTCTTTTCATCCCGGACGGCTCGCTAGCGAGCCGTCCCATGACCCGAAGCAAAGTTTTAGAACAGATATCCGCATTGATGCCAGAGCGTCATCCACCAGGGGAAGGAACAGGCGGGCCAAGTGATGTGGGAGAGCGGACGATACGGTCGCCATCCCG
>Ga0070741_10008081_pt1 | contig 21322 bp, 15 predicted proteins | sample Coa_R1_4_FD_66440 | JGI IMG/M metagenome (GOLD analysis project Ga0070741, IMG submission 66440) | Surface soil microbial communities from Centralia Pennsylvania, which are recovering from an underground coalmine fire - Coalmine... | ecosystem: Environmental > Terrestrial > Soil > Unclassified ... | reverse complement strand
CGATCACGCGGCGCGCGCCGTCAGGAGGCGCGGCGACGCCGACCGCCGGGCCGCGCGGCGGCCGGCGCCTGGCGGGTCGGGCGGGCCCCCGGGGCTTCACGGGCGGCCGGCGGACGCCCGCCGGCGGCGACCTTCGCCCCGGGTTTCCGCTCCAGGCTCGCCTTGAGCGCCGCCACCAGGTCGATCGTCGCCGCCGGGGCGGCGGTCTCCGGGGCCGCCACGACCGCGCGGCCGGCCACCTTCTCCTCGGCGGCCTTCAGGACCCGCTTGCGGTACTCGTCCTCGTACTGCTCGGGGTGGAACGTCTCCCGGGACAGGTCGCCGATCAGGCGGGCGGCGAGATCCAGTTCCCCCGCGCGCACCGGGGCGCCCTGGCCCCGGTCGATCTCGCCGAAGTCCCGCACCTCGTCGCCGTAGTAGAGGACGTGCAGCATCAGGCCCTGCTGGGCCGGCCGGATGAGGACGAGGTTCTCCTTCCCGCGCATCACGTAGCGCGCCACCGCCGCGCGCTCCTGTCGAGCCATCGCCTCGGCGAGGAGCCGGTAGGGCTTCTCGCCGCCCGCGTCCGCGCCCAGGTAGTACGTCCTCTCGAAGTAGATCGGGTCGACCGAGGACAGGGGCACGAACTCGGCGATGTCGATGACCTTCGAGGCGGGCCCCTCCAGCGCTTCGAGCTCCCCGTCGGTGAAGGTCACGTACTCGCCCTTCGCGACCTCCAGCGCGCGGCGGAGGTCCGCGCGGTCGACGACCTGGTCGCAGGTCGGGCAGTAGTTCTGGTACCGGATCCGCGTCCCGCAGCGCTCGTGGAGGAGGTTGAACCCGATCGCCTGCGACGACGTGGCCGTGAAGAGCCGGACCGGGATCGACACGAGCCCGAACCCGATCGTGGCCGAGCCGATGGAGCGGGGCGGCATGGAGGATCCGGCCGGGCGCTACGCCGCCCCGGCCGGGTCCGGGTCCGCCGGCCGCGGCCGGGGCTGCGCGCGATGGAGCAGCTCGCAGAACGCGCGGTTCACGTACGCCCAGCGGTCGTCCTCCAGGCACCCGGTGCACAGGCGATCGGCGTCGACCAGGCCCACCCCGCCGCAGCGCCGGCAGTAGGCGAACCCGACCACGCGGCGCGCCCGCTCATCCCACGCGCCGAGGGCGTCGAGGTCGGGATCCGTGACCGCCGTGTCCGGGGTCACCCCGCCGACCGCTCCGAGGCGCGGAGCTCGAGGGCGCGCCACCACCCGTCCGGCACCACCGCGACCTGCTGGGCGCGCGCCTCCCGGAGGAGCGCAGCGCGCCGCTCCTGGTCGCCGTTGGCGCTCACGACCAGCAGGACGCGCCCGTCGCGCAGCGCCTGGCGACAGGCATCCGTCGCATCCGCGGGACCGCCCGGCGCCCCCGCCTCGGTCGCGGCGCGATCGAGCGCGCTTCCGATCGCCGCGCCGCCCGCGCCGCCCAGGAGCGCGGTCGCCAGGGCCCCCATCGCGACCACCGGGCCCACGCCCGGGACCAGCAGCCCGACCGTCCCCAGCGCGACCGAGGCCCCGCCCGCGCCGCCGACCACCGCCCCGATCGCCGCGCCGATCCCCTCGTTCTCGCCGTGCCCCTCCGGCCGCGCGGTGGTCTCCGGCAGCACCAGGCTCAGCGCGGACGGCGGCACCCCCGCCGCCTGGAGGTGCCGCATGGCCGCCTCCGCCTCGCGGCGGGAGGGAAGGACCGCGACCAGGGAGGCTCCGCTCACCACCGGCTCCGTTCCCGTTCGCGGACGGGCTCATCCGGCGCCTCGATCCCGCTCACCGGCCGGTCGCGGTACCCGAACCAGGCGGCGACGATCGCGGTCAGCGCGTGGAGCCACACGTCGTGGCCGAACAGCGGCACCAGGCCGAACAGCGTCGAGAGCCCCGGCATCAGGCCCATCACGGCGAGGATCGCGTAGATCCACGTGAGTCCCCGGGCGTAGGTCCGGGCCGGCGGAAGCGCGCGCGCGGCGATCAGGCCCCACACGCCGAGGACCACGTGGACGAGGTTGTGAAGGATGTTGATGGGGAACAGCCCGAACAGATAGCCGTAGCCGCCGCGGATCCCGAGCGGCGGCGCCCCGGCACCCGGTCCGCCGACCAGACCGGGCACGAACCCCAGGATCCCCACGACCAGGAAGATCATCCCGAACACCACGGCGAAGGTCCGAGCCGTCATGATTCCTGCCTCTACCTCCTGTCGGTGCGCTCGGAATCGGACGGGTGCCAGTTCCGTGCCAGGGACACGCCGTCCGAGTCCGGACATGGTGGCGCGGCATCGACGCCCGGCCACGGCGGCGAGCCGGTGATGAGCCGCACGCCGCGGTTGAACGTCAGGTACGCCCAGCCCCACTCGATGAGCACGAGGAGCCGGTTCCGGAGGCCGATCAGCCACACGATGTGCACGCCGAGCCACAGCAGCCACGCGAGCACGCCATGGAGCCGGACCCGGCCGAGCTCGGCGACCGCGGCGTTCCGCCCGATCGTCGCCATCACTCCGCGGTCGCGATAGCGGAACGGGCGGGTCGCCTCGCCGCGGGCGCATCGCAGCAGGTTCTCCGCCGCCAGCGTGCCGCTCTGGATCGCGACCGGGGCCATCCCGGGGAGCGGGCGTCCATCCGGCTGCGGACACGCGAGGAGGTCGCCCACGACGAACGCCTCCGGATGGCCGGGGATCGAGAGGTCGGGCTCGACCGCGACCCGGCCCGAGCGGTCCAGCGGCACACCGAGCGTCGTGGCGAGCGCCGAGGCGCGCACGCCCGCCGCCCACAGCACGGTGTGGGTCGGGATGCAGAGGGGCCCGGCCTCGACGAACCCCGGCCGGATCCGGGTCACCGCGGTGCCCGTGCGGACCTCGACGCCCAGCCGGGCGAGACGATCGGCCGCCGCCCGGCTCGAGGACTCGTGGAAGGTGGAGAGCACGCGCGGCGCGGCCTCCAGGAGCACGATGCGGGCCTGCGCGGGATCGATCGCGCGGAACTCCCGCGCCAGCGCGTCGCGCGCGACCTCGACCAGCGCCCCGGCGAGCTCCACCCCGGTCGGCCCGCCGCCCACGATCACGAACGTCAGGAGCGCCCGGCGACGGCCGGGGTCCGGCTCGCGCTCGGCGGCCTCGAAGGCGAGCAGCACCCGGCGCCGGATCTCCAGCGCGTCGTCGAGGTCCTTCAGGCCAGGCGCCAGCGCCCGCCAGTCGTCGTGCCCGAAGTAGGAGTGGGCGGCGCCCGTCGCGAGGATCAGGTACTCGTAGTCGAGCGACGCGTCGGCCAGCCGCACCTGCCGACGGTCGAGATCGATCGCGACCACCTCGCCCAGGAGCACGCGGACGTTCCGGCTGCGGCTCAGGATGTGGCGGATCGGCTGGGCGATGTCGCCCGGCGAGAGCCCGGCGGTGGCGACCTGGTAGAGGAGCGGCTGGAACAGATGGTAGTTGCGCCGGTCGACCAGCGTGACGTCGGCCGGCTGGCCGTCCAGCCGACGGGCGGCGTGGAGCCCGCCGAAGCCGGCGCCGACGATGACGACCCTCGGGAGCGGGCTCGGCGCCACGATACTGGGGCTCTGGCCGGGGCGGTCGCCGGGGGCGACGACCCCGTCAGCTCACGGCCGGACGCCGACTCCGAGGCGCTCGGCCGTCATACGCTCCATCTCGAGCCCCGCCTGCTCGCGTCGTCCGGCGTCCCACACGCGGCTCACCCGGGGCCAGATGGTCCGCTCCTCGTCGCGTATGTGCGACTCGAGCCGCGTGCGGACCCGGCGCAGGCGGTCCAGCCAGGCCGAGTCGCTCGGCTCCAGCCGGCCCATCTCGCTCATCAGCGCCTCGAGCTCGCGCACCTCCTCCGTGTGCCGCCACTCCCAGCCGGCCAGGGTGGGATCGGCCGAGCCGACGTCTCGGGCGATCGGGTGATAGAGGCAGACGTCCTCGACGCGCTCGTGGACGCGCAGCTCCGGCTGGAGGCGGACCCAGCGCGGCCCGCGATCCTCGGGCGGCCCGGCCTCGATCTGCTCGAGCTCGGCCAGGATCTTCCGGTGGTCCTGCGACAGGAACTGGATGGGATCCATGCCCTCGCTTCCTTCCGGCGGCACGCCCCTCCGCGGTGCAAGCCGGGTGCCGGGCGCGGCGCCGGCCGCGACGAGGTGACCTTCGGACGACAGCCTGGCGACGGCGCAGCGGAGCGGGCGGAGCGCGCGGCGCGGGCGGGGCTCGAGGCCGGCGCGGCGCGGGGAGCTCGAGGCCGGACGGTCGAGCCGGCCGGCGGGGCGACCGATCAGCCGTTCGGGACGGGGTCCAGCGAGAGGCTCTCGGCGGCGTCGGCGTCCATGACGTCGAGCAGCCGCTCCAGGTCCACCGGCTTCACCAGGTGCGCGTGGAACCCCGCCTCGAGGGCCCGGCGCCGGTCCTCGGGCTGCCCGTACCCGGTCATCGCGACCAGGCGCACCCCGGTCCCGCCGGGACCGCCGCGCACCGCGGCGGCGATCGCGTAGCCGTCGAGCCCCGGCAGCCCCACGTCGATCAGCGCGACGTCGGGGCGCCGCGCCAGGAGCTTCTCGAGCCCGCTCGGGCCGTCGCTGGCCTCGTCGACGCTGTGGCCGCGCGCCTCCAGGAAGAGCCGGAGCCCCTCGCGCACGTCCTGGTGATCCTCGATCACGAGCACGCGCTGCGAGCGCCGGGCCGGCGGCCGGCCGCCCGGCGCGCCCTGGGGCGGCAGCACGGGCACCACCGGGAGCCGGACCGTGAACTCGCTGCCGCGCCCCGGGCCCGCGCTCCCCGCGGCGACGGTGCCCCCGTGCATCTCCACCAGGCGCTTCACGACCGAGAGCCCGACCCCGAGCCCCTCCCGCCCCTGATGGCGCGCGAGGTGACCGCGACGGAAGAGGTCGAACACCCGCGGCAGGAGGTCCGGCGAAAGGCCGACCCCCGTGTCCCGGACCCGCAGCACGGCGTCGCGGCCGTCGCGGCGCACGCGCACGTCGACCCGGCCGCCGGGCGGGGTGTACTTCAGCGCGTTGTCGACCAGGTTCAGCACGACCTGCTCGAGCCGGGTGGGATCGCCGGCGACGACGACCCGCTCGCCCGAGAACGACACATCGTGCTCCGCCGTGCGCGCGGCGTGCCCCAGTGCCTGCATGGCCCGCTCGGCGACCTCGGCCAGGTCGACCGGCTGGAGCTGGAGCGTGATGCGGCCGGAGGTGAGCCGCGAGACGTCGAGGAGGTCGTCGACCAGGCGGCCCAGGTGTCGGGTCTGCCGCGCGATGATCGTCCGCAGTCGCGCGCCCCGGCCGTCGGCGCCCTCGATCTGCTCGAGGGCGGTCACCGCGTTGCTGATCGCGCCGAGCGGGTTGCGGAGCTCGTGGCCGAGCATCGCCAGGAACTCGTCCTTCGCGCGGTTGCCCTCCTCCAGGCTGAGCTCGGCCTCCTTGCGGACGGTCACGTCCAGCAGCACGCCCATCATCTGGTGCGGCCGCCCGTCGGCGGTGTAGTCGGCGCGGCCGCGCGCCAGCAGCCACCGCACGCCCCCGTCGGGGCGGACGACCCGGTGCTCGGCCTCGTAGAGGACCTGCTCGCCGATGGCGCGGTCGACGAGCGTGCGCACCCGGACCCGGTCCTCGGGGTGGACGGTGTCGAGGAACGCCGCCCAGGTGAGCCGCTCGTCCGCCGGGAGCCCGAGCGTCGCCTTGCACCCTGCCGAGCAGTCGAGCTCCCCGGTGGCGAGGTCCAGCCGCCAGGCGCCCAGGCCGCCCGCGTCGAGCGTCAGCTCGAGCGTCTGCCGCGCCTCGCGGAGCGCCAGCTCCGCGCGCTTGCGGTCGGTGATGTCGGACATGACCCCGAGCATGCGGACGGGCCGGCCGTGGTCGTCCGAGACGACCCGCCCGTTCACCCCGATCCACACCACCCGGCCGTCGTCGGCCCGGATGATGCGGTACTCCGGGGCGTACACCCCGCCGTGGGCGCGCGCGGCCTCGAACGCCTGCAGCACGCGGTCGCGGTCCTCGGGGTGGAGATGGGCCCGCCAGCGCGCCAGCGGCACCGCGCCGGCGGCCGCCGGCGGCTCGTACCCGAAGATGCGGAAGTGCTCGGGGTCCCAGACGCTCAGGCCCGTGCGGAGGTCGAGGTCCCAGGTCGCCATCCCGGCCAGCCCCAGCGCCAGGCTCAGGCGCTCCGTGCTGTCGCGCAGCGCGGCGTCGACGCGGTCCCGCTCACGCGCGCGCTCCTGGAGGAGCCCTCCCGCCTGCGCGAGCGCCCCGGCCAGCTCCCGGAGCTCGCGGATCCGGCCGGAGCGAGCGCAGGTCGGCGCCGCCCCGCCCCCCAGCGCACGCGCGGCGTCCGTGATCGCCACCACCGACGTCGTCACGCGCCGCCCCAGCCAGAGGGCGAGCAGGCTCCCGACCAGCATGAGCGCGCACCCGCCCACGCCCAGCCACGCGAGCGTCCGGTGCCAGCGCGCCTCGATGACGAGGGCGGGCACGGAGATCGCCGCGATCCACCCCGACGCCGAGCTCCGGGTCCACGCCGCGTACACGGCCTCGGCGGACCCGGCCGGAGCCAGGCGGCGGGAGGCCTCGCTCGTGCGGGCGAGCTCGTCGACCAGCACCGGGGAGAGCCCGTCGCCCACGCGGCTCGCCCCGGCGCCCGCCGTGGCGACGACCCGGTGCTCGGGATCGGCGATCATCGCGGTCCATCCGCTTGCCAGCGCCTCGCCGACCAGGACGTCCCGGAACAGCGCGGGATCGATCTCGGCCACCAGCACGCGGCGCGGCTCGCCGTCCCGCAGCCCCGGCACCGCGAGGCCCACCCGGGGCGACCCGCCCGCGAGGAGTCGTGCGACGGGAGCGCCGGTCGCCAGCGCCGCCCGGACGAGCTCGGCCGCGCCGCCGCCGTCCGCCGCCGCGGCCGACCGCGCGGCCGCGGTGAACGCCCGGCGCCCGTCGGCGTCGAAGAGCGAGACGGCGAGCCACAGGGGCTGCATCGCCCGCAGCCGGCCGGAGATCTGCCGGACCCGCGGCGCGCCGTCGCCGAGCGCGTCGCCGGCGTCCCCCAGCGCCTGCAGGTTTGCGGCGGCGCCCGCGATGAGACGGTCGATCCCCGCCGAGAGAGCGCGGGCCATCCACAACAGGGTCGCCCGGGTCGTGCTCTGCTGATCGCGCTCCAGCAGCACGACCTCGGCCACGCTCAGCGCGATCAGCGGAGCCGCGATCGCCGCGACCAGCAGGAGGAGGTAGGTCCGGAACCGGATCGTCCGCGCCAACGCCTTGCTCGCTTCTTCCTCGCGCCGCGGGCGGACGGATGGTCGGAACCCCTTCGCCCCCCGCGACCCTCCGGGAGCATACGGCCGGGTCCCCGGACGGTCAACCGCGATGTGCGCCCGACGACAGGGTGTCGTCCGGCGGGCAACGTGGCATGAGCCGCGCCGCCCTCGCCCGGCGTGGCACTTGCGTTGCTTAACGGCGCCGCAGGCGCGTGGGCGCCCGCGACCGCACGCGAGCATCACGATGAACAGCGGCCCCGATGCCCGGACGCGCGAGTTCTACCGGGACGTCCTCCGCCGGCTCCAGGCGGACGAGGTGCCCTTCCTGGTCGGCGGCGCGTACGCGTTCGAGCGCTACACGGGGATCGCCCGCCACACGAAGGACCTCGACCTCTTCCTCCGGCGCGGCGACTGCGGCCGGGCGCTGGACACGCTCCAGCGCGCCGGCTACCGCACGGACCGGACGCATCCCCACTGGCTGGCCAAGGCGTTCAGCGAGGACGCGTTCGTCGACCTCATCTGGAGCTCCGGCAACGGCGTGGCCGACGTCGACGAGGCGTGGTTCACCCACGCCCGCGAGGGGCACGTGCTGGAGGTCCCGGTCCGGCTCTGCCCGCCCGAGGAGATGATCTGGTCCAAGGCGTTCATCATGGAACGCGAGCGCTTCGACGGCGGCGACGTCGCCCACCTGATCCGGGCGTGCGGCGCCCGGCTGCGCTGGCGGCGCCTGGTCCGGCGCTTCGGCCCGCACTGGCGGGTGCTGCTGAGCCACGTCGTGCTGTTCGGGTTCATCTACCCCGACGAGCGGGCGACGGTGCCCGCCTGGGTCCCGATGCTCCTGGTCCGGCGCCTCGTGCGCGAGCAGCCCCGGCCCGGCACGCGGCGGCCGCTCTGCCTCGGGACCCTCCTCTCCCGCAGCCAGTACCTGGTCGACGTGACGCACTGGGGATACCGGGACGGGCGGCGCCGTCCGACCGGGAGGATGACGCCGCACGCGATCGCGAAGTGGACCGCCGCCATCGAGGCCGAGCCCGGACCGCCGGGCCCGGACGCGCCCGCCGAGTCCGGCGCCGCCCCGCCCGGCTCGGGCGCGACGCCGTCGCCTGGCATTCCGCTTGAAACATCCCCGTGAAGGGTCCTGTCGGATCCCCGGGGATGCGTCGGCCCCGGATTGGGAGGACGATGACATGATGACTCGACTGCTTGGTGGGTGCATGGCGATCCTGCTGCTGACGGCAGGGATGGCGGCGGCGCAGCCGCAGAGCCAGACCCAGGTGTCGCCGGCGCCCTCGACCGCGCCAGCCGCCGGTACCCCCTCGGCCACGCGCCCCGGCACCGCGCCGGGAACCCCGGCCCGGGAGCCGGCGGTCCACGAGATGACCGGCACGCTCAAGAAGGTCGACGCGGTCGGCAAGACCGTGGAGGTGTCCTCGGGGCTGTTCGGGATCCTCGGCCGGACGCTCGAGATCACCGACGACACGCGGATCCGGGCCGAGGGCCGGCCGGAGGGCCTCACCGCCCTGCGCGAGGGCGCCCGGGTGCGCGCGGAGTACGAGTCGCGCGACGGGAAGAACATCGCGAAGTCGATCGAGGTCATGCCCGAGGAGCCGGGCCGCGCCACCCGCGGCCCGGCGGGCCAGCCGAAGACCACGCCCTGACGCCCGGCGCGCCGCCGCCGAGCCGCGCCCCCGGGCCGGAGCGCCGTGCTCCGCCCCGGGTGGTGCGGGTCGCGGCCGTCGGGGACCTCCACTTCGGTCGGCACTCGCCCGAGGACCTCGCGGGGCTGGTGCCCGAGATGATGGCGGCCGCCGACGTGGTCGCGCTCTGCGGCGATCTCACCGACCACGGGCTGCCGGACGAGGCGCGGAGCCTCGCCCGCGAGCTCGCCGGGCCCGGACGCCCGCCGGTCGTCGCCGTGCTGGGCAACCACGACTACGAGGCGGGCCGCGCCGAGGAGGTCGCGGGCATCCTGCGCGAGGCGGGCGTGCACGTGCTCGACGGCGACACGGTGGAGCTTCGCGGGATCGGCTTCGCGGGGGTGAAGGGGTTCGGGGGCGGCTTCGGCGCCCACGCGCTGCAGGCCTGGGGCGAGGAGCTCATGAAGCGGTTCGTCCACGAGGCGATCGAGGAGGCGCTGAAGCTGGAGCGGGCGATCGCCCGGCTGTCGACCGCCCACCGCGTGGTCCTCCTCCACTACGCCCCGATCGAGGCGACCGTGCGGGGCGAGGCGGCCGAGATCTATCCCTTCCTGGGCTCGAGCCGGCTGGAGGAACCGCTGAGCCGTCACCCCGTCTCCGCGATCCTCCACGGCCATGCCCACCACGGCCAGCTCCGGGGCGAGACCCGCACCGGGGTTCCCGTGTTCAACGTCGCCGCCGCCCTCCTCCAGCAGCACGCCGGACGGCGCTTCCACGTCCTGGAGCTGCCGGCGCCCGCGTGACGCGGGCGTGTGGCACGGCTCCTGCTCCCCTCCGGATCGCGCACAGGAGGCGTCATGGCGGTCCCCATCGAGGACTACGCGCTCCTCGGCGACTGCCAGTCGGCGGCGCTGGTCAGCCGGGAGGGGTCGATCGACTGGCTCTGCCTGCCGCGGTTCGACGCCGGCGCGTGCTTCGCCGCCCTCCTGGGGACCCCCGAGCACGGCCGCTGGCTGATCACGCCGGCCACGCCCCCCACCCGCACCCGCCGGGCGTACCGCGGCGAGACGCTGATCCTGGAGACCGTCCACGAGACGCCGGAGGGGGAGGTGGCGGTGCTCGACTGCATGCCGCCGCGCGGCGCCGAGCCCGACCTGGTCCGCCTGGTGGTCGGGCGGCGAGGCCGGGTGCCGATGCGGATGCACCTGGTGATCCGGTTCGACTACGGGGCGACCGTCCCGTGGGTGCGTCGGATCGGCGACGACCTCACCGCGATCGCCGGCCCCAACGCGCTCCGGCTGCGCGCGGACGTGCCGATGCACGGGGAGAACCTCTCCACGGTCGCCGAGTTCACCGTGGCCGAGGGACAGCGGCTCGGGTTCGTCCTGGCCTGGCACCCGACGCACGAGACGCCCCCCGACCCGCCGCCCGCCGAGGAGGCGATCGCCAGCGCCGAGCGCTGGTGGACGGACTGGGCCCAGCGCTGCACGTATCGCGGACCCTGGCGGGAGGCGGTGGTCCGGTCGCTCGTGACGCTGAAGGCGCTCACCTACGCGCCGACCGGCGGCCTGGTGGCGGCGCCGACCACCTCGCTCCCCGAGCGGCTGGGCGGCGCCCGGAACTGGGACTACCGCTACTGCTGGGTGCGCGACGCGACCTTCACGCTGCTCGCGCTCCTCATGAACGGCTTCAAGGACGAGGCGCGGGCGTGGCGGGAGTGGCTCGTCCGGGCGGTCGCCGGCGCGGCGCCCCAGATCCAGATCATGTACGGCGTCGCCGGGGAGCGGTGGCTGCCGGAGCTCACCCTCCCGTGGCTCCCCGGGTACGGCGGCGCCAAGCCGGTGCGGGTCGGGAACCTCGCCCACGCCCAGCGCCAGCTGGACGTCTTCGGCGAGCTCAACGACGCCCTCTTCGTCACGCTCCGGGCGGGCCTGCCGCCCGACGACAACGCGTGGCGGGTCCAGCGCGAGCTGATGTCCTACCTCGAGACCGTCTGGAGCGAGCCCGACGAGGGGATCTGGGAGGTCCGCGGCCCGCGCCGGCACTTCACGCACTCCAAGGTGATGGCGTGGGTCGCCGTCGACCGGATGGTCAAGACGGCGGAGCGGTTCCACCTGCCGGGGGACGTGCAGCGCTGGAAGACGCTCCGCGCGCGGATCCACGCCGACGTGTGCCGGCGCGGCTTCGACCCCGGCCGGAACACCTTCGTCCAGTACTACGGCGGCACGGCCCTGGACGCGAGCCTGCTCATGCTCCCGCTGGTCGGCTTTCTCCGCCCGAGCGATCCCCGGATCCGCGGGACCGTGGCCGCGATCGAGCGGGAGCTCCTGCACGACGGCTTCGTCCTTCGGTACCTGACGGACCGCGCCCTCGACGGATTGCCGGAGGGGGAGGGGGTGTTCCTCCCCTGCACCTTCTGGCTGGCCGACAACTTCGTGCTGCAGGGCCGGGTGGATGAGGCGCGCGCGGTGTTCGAGCGGCTCCTGGCGCTGCGGAACGACGTCGGTCTCCTGGCCGAGGAATACGACCCGGTCGACAAGCGACTCCTCGGCAACTTCCCCCAGGCCTTCTCCCACGTCTCCCTGGTGAACACCGCGTGCAACCTGTCGCGCGGCGTCGGCCCGGCCGATCACCGCCAGCAGGCCTGACGCGCGCCGCCCCGCCCGGCGCGTCGTGGCAGTGATCTTGCTCGCTCCGGCGCGAAGTCCGACGACACGGGAGGGCCAGGGATGAAAGCCGTCGTCTTCCATGGCATCGGAGACATCCGGCTCGAGGACGTGCCCGAGCCCCGGATCAAGGACCGCACCGACGCGATCGTCCGCCTCACCGCCAGCGCGATCTGCGGCACCGACCTCCACCTCGTCCGCGGCACCGTCCCCGGGATGAAGCCGGGCACGATCCTCGGCCACGAGGGGGTCGGCATCGTCGAGGAGATCGGGCGCGCGGTCCGGAACCTGCGCGAGGGCGATCGGGTGATCATCCCGTCCACGATCGCCTGCGGGTTCTGCGCGTACTGCCGGGCCGGGTACTTCGCCCAGTGCGACACCGCGAACCCGAGCGGCCCCCGGGCCGGGACGGCGTTCTTCGGCGGCCCCCGGTCGAGTGGCTCGTTCCACGGCCTGCAGGCGGAGCGGGCGCGTGTGCCGTACGCCAACGTCGGGCTCGTGAAGGTGCCGGAGGACATCGCCGACGAGGAAGCGATCCTGCTCTCCGACATCTTCCCGACCGCCTACTTCGGCGCCGCGCTGGCGGAGATCCGGTCCGGCGACACCGTCGCGGTCTTCGGATGCGGCCCGGTCGGGCAACTCGCGATCACCAGCGCGCGGCTGTTCGGAGCCGGCCGCGTGCTCGCGGTCGACACCATCCCCGAGCGGCTCGAGATGGCGCGCGCCCAGGGCGGCGAGGTCATCGACTTCAACGCGGAGCACCCGGTGGAGATGGTGCTGGAGCTCACCGGCGGCATCGGCGTCGACCGGGTGATCGACGCGGTGGGGGTGGACGCGACGCGGCCCCGCGAGGGTCCCGCCGCCCGCGAGGACGACGCGCCCCGCTTCCGACGCGAGCTGGCCGAGGTCGCGCCGGCTCCCCACCCCCGCGGCGACCAGTGGCACCCGGGCGATGCGCCGTCCCAGGCGCTCGACTGGGCGGTCCAGGCCCTCGCCAAGGCGGGGACGCTGTCGATCGTCGGCGTGTACCCCGAGACCCTGCGGTCCTTCCCGATCGGGACCGCGATGAACAAGAACCTCACCGTGAACACGGGGAACTGCAACCACCGGAAGTACATCCCGAAGCTCCTCGACCTCGTGCGGGGCGGCCAGGTCGAGCCCTCGGCGATCCTGACGCAGGTCGAGCCGATGACGGCGGTGCTGGACGCCTACCGGGCGTTCGACACGCGGCAGCCCGGCTGGATCAAGGTCGAGCTCGTGCCCGGCTCCGAGCGGGCGGCGTGAGACGCCCGCGTCATCCTGGCGGCTTGCCGACAGTGTGACGCCGCGCCCGGGGCCGCGGCGGCCTCGATTCCCCGGCGTTTCCCAGTCGCGACCCGTGGCAGATGAGATGCACCGCTGGCCGAGCCGTCCGGAGGACTGACCTGCGTGATCTGCGCCGGGCCGAGCGACGGGGGCTCACAGCCGGAGCGCGCGCCGTGGTGAGCGTCGCGCGCGCCGCCGCCCCCCGGTCGGACCCGCCCTTCCAGATGCCCCGGCTCGTGACCGGGGTGACGCTGCTGATGACCGCGACGGTGAACCCGCCGCCCGGGTCGCCGGCCCTCACGCCGCGCGATCCCGCCGGGCGGATGGGCGACTACCTGCAGACCCTCGGCTTCTACCTGGGCCTCCTGGGCACGACCATCCGCGGGCTCGTGTTCGCGGAGGGATCGGGCAGCGATCTGGGACCGCTCCGGCGGCTCGCCCGGGAATGCTCGCGCGCCGCCGAGGTGGAGTTCGTCAGCGTGCCGGCTGCCGGGCACCCGGCGACGTACGGCCGCGCGTACGAGGAGTTCGCCCTGGTCGACCACGTGATGCGCGCCTCGCCGCTCATCCGCGCGCTCGAGCCGGACGACAAGGTGTGGAAGGTCACCGGACGATGCCGCGTGACGAACCTGCCGGAGCTCGTCGCGCGCGCGCCGGCCCGCTACGACGTCTACTGCTACGTGCGCAACTGGCCCACGCGCTCGCTCGACCTGAACCTCATCGGCTGGAGCGTGCACGGGTACGACACCGCCCTCGGCGGGATCTACCGCGAGCTCCGCGAGGACCGCCTCGCCGAGGCGCCGCAGGTCCACGCACGGACGCTGCTGGACGCGCTCGACCCGTCCGTCCGGGTCGTGCGACGGCACGCGACGGAGCCGCGGATCGAGGTGATCGGGGCCGGCGTGCCCCGGCGACCGCGGCGCGCCGCCCGCCGGCGTCCGTCGCTCCGGGTCCCGGTGCGGCGCGTGGTGCCCCGGATCCGGCCGTGGGCGTGGGCATGAGCCTGCGCTGCGGATCGCAGCCCCCGCGTCCTCCCGACGCGGGCGTCGGCGCCTGCCGTCGTCCGCGCCGCCCGGGGCCGCGCGCGGGATCGGCCCGACAACCGCTCGAGAGCCGCGCGCTGGCCGACCGGGAGGCGGACCGACCCACCGTCGGCGCGCCTCGCCTCACCGCGCACCTTCGCACGTGACGAGCCAGTGCACCCGGCCGCGGGACCACGCCCTCGGGGCCGATCTCGACAGTCCGTCGCGTTCGGTCACCGGGTCGCCCTCCGGCTCCGGCACTCGAGCGGCGCGGGCATCGATGGGCACGATGTTCGCCGGCGGCTCTCGACGATCCCGCCGCACTTCACGCTTGACCCGCCGACGCGCGCCGCTCAATGATCGAGGTCGCCCCATCAGGCGGGCGTTCCCGCGGATCATGATCGAAGGCAGGGCCGCTCCCCGGCCGCCCCCGGCGGCCGCGTCGGCGCCGCGGCCGGGATTCCCGACCGCGGCCGCCGCGCGGGTGGGCCCTCCGCGCCTCCGGCGCGGGCCTGGCGGCGCGCGGTGCGCCGGACCGCGATGACCGCATCGGCCAGCATCGTCAACGCCTCCGAATGCCCGCTCACCCGCGGCGATCGCTCCGCGCCTCTCCGGGAGGCGGGGTTCCGCGTCCACGAGGCGCCGAGCGCAGGCGAGGCGCTCCGGCTGGCGCGCGACACGCAACCGGACCTGGTCCTGGTCGACGCCGAGCTCCCGGACCTCGGTGGCGTCGAGGTCTGTCGCCGGATCAAGGCCGACCCGGCCACCGAGGGGACGCTGGTCCTGGGCATCACCAGGGCGTCGGCCCCCGGCGCCGACCGGCGGCGGCTGCTCCAGGCGGGCGCCGACACGTACCTGGTCGAGCCCGTCGCGCCCGACGAGCTGGTCGCGAACGTCAAGGCGCTCCTGCGCCTGCGGCAGGCGGAGCTGGCGCTCCGGGCGCGCGACGCGGAGCTCCAGCAGATCCTCGCCCACGTGCCGGCCGGGATCTTCCTCAAGGACGCCCACGGCCGCTACCAGCTCGTCAACCCGGCGTTCGAGCGGTTGACCGGCCGGACCGCGGCGGATCTCCTCGGGCGCACCGCGGCGGAGGTCTTCGGCGAGCGGACCGCCGCCCGCCTGGCCGTCGCGGAGCGGCGCGTCCGGGCCGGCGTCGGTGCCGTGGAGACGGAGGAGCGGCGGCGGATGAAGGGCGGGGAGCGGACGTTCGTCACGGTCCGGTTCACCGTCCCCGGCCCTCCCCGCCAGCCCGCGGCGGTGGGCGGGATGGTGACCGACGTCACGGAGCGCCGCCACGAGGAGACGCGCCGGCGGGTGCAGCACGCCGTCGCCCAGGCCGTGCGGACCGCGACGAGCACCGACCAGGTCGCGCCGGAGCTGCTGCGCATCCTCTGCACCGCACTCGGCTGGGACCTGGGCGAGCTGTGGCTCGACACCGGCGCGGGCACCCTCGGTCTCCGGGGGATCTGGCATCGCGCCGATGCGCCCCTCGAAGCCTGGGTCGCCGCGTCGCGCGCCAGCACGTTCGCGCGCGGGCAGGGCGTGCCCGGTCGGGCGTGGGCGGCCGGGGAGGTCGAGTGGACGAGCTGTCGGAGCGGCGAGTTCCTGCGCGAGCGCCTGGCGGAGGGGACCGGGTTCCGCACCGTCCTCGCGGTCCCCGTCGACGGCGCCGGCGCGTACGGCGCGCTGGTGTTCCTCAGCCGTGCGCGGCGCCCGCCGGACGACGCCGTCGTCGAGACCACCCGCGTGGCCGCCGCGCGGCTCGCCGAGTTCGTCGCCCGCGAGCAGGCGCACCGGGCGCTCCGCGCGAGCGAGGACGCCTACCAGGCCATCTTCGAGCGGTCCGCGCTCGGCAAGGCGGAGGCCGAGGTCCCGAGCGGGCGACTCGTCCGGGTCAACCGCACGCTCGCCGGGCTGACGGGGTACCCCGAAGCCGCGCTGCGGGGGGAGGCCCTCGCCACGATCATCCACCCCGAGGACCGGACCCGCGCGGCCGGGCTGCTCCATCGCATCGCGCGCGGGGAGGTCGAGCACGAGTCGCTCGAGGCGCGCTACATCCGCCACGACGGCACCGTTGCGTGGGGCGAGCTGGTCGTCGCATCGCTCGACACCGAGAGGAGCCGCACGACGCGCGCGCTCGTGTCGCTACAGGACGTGACCGCGCGCCGCCGCGCGGCCGAGGAGCGCGCCGCGCTGCTGGCCCAGACCGAGGTGGCCCGCCGGGAGGCCGAGGCCGGCAGCCGGGCCAAGGACGAGTGGATCGCCGCCCTCGGCCACGAGATCCGCAACCCCCTCGCGGCGATCCGGACCGCCGTCACGCTCCTCCGCGACCCCGGCGTGGGCGACGACGCCCTGGGCCGCCTGCACCGGATCGTCGACCGCCAGTTCCGGCACCTCACGCGGCTGCTGGACGGGCTCCTGGACGTGGCGCGCCTCGCCTCCGGCAAGATCGTCCTCCGCCAGGAGCGCGTCGAGCTGCTCGACCTCGTGCATCGCGTCGTCCAGGGCGCCCAGCATCTCCGGCCGGACGGCCCGCCCGAGATCACGGTCACCGGGGAGCCGCTGGTCGTGAACGGCGATCTCACGCGGCTCGAGCAGGTCGTCGGCAACCTGCTCGACAACGCCATCAAGTACACGCCGCCCGACGGACGGATCACGATCCGCCTCGAGCGGGTCGGCGACACCGCCGTCCTGCGGGTGCGGGACACCGGCGTCGGCATGGCCCCCGAGGTCCTGAGCCGGCTCTTCACCCCGTTCGCCCAGGCCGACCGGCCCCTGGACCGCTCCGAGGGCGGGCTCGGCCTGGGGCTCGCCCTGGTCCGCCGCCTCGCCGAGCTGCACGGCGGGAGCGCGACCGCGCACAGCGCCGGGCCGCATCAGGGCAGCGAGTTCGTGATCCGCCTCCCGCTGCTCACCGCGGCGACCGGGGAGACGCGGCCGGGGGCCGGGGGGCCGGATCGCGCGCGGGCGCGGCGGGTGATCCTCATCGAGGACAACCCGGACGCGCGCGACTCCCTCCGCATCCTGCTCGAGCGCTGGGGGCATCGGGTCGAGGTCGCGGCCAGCGGCCCCGACGGCATCGAGCGGATCCGGGCGTCGCTGCCCGACGTGGCCTTCATCGACATCGGTCTGCCAGGGCTCGACGGCTACGCGCTGGCGCGCGCCACGCGCGCCCTGCCCGGGGGCGACCGCGTGGTGCTGGTCGCGCTGACCGGCTACGGCCAGCGTCAGGACGAGCGCCGCGCGCGCGAGGCCGGGTTCGACAGCTTCCTGGTCAAGCCGGCCGAGACCGCGGACCTGGTGCGCGTGCTCGCCCTGCGCGGCCCCGGCGAGCGGCCGACCGGCGGGGGCGAGGCCGCGGCGGCGGCCGGCGCGGAGGAGGCCGCGGCGGGCTAGCGGGGCCCGGCGGCGTCGCCTCGCGACGCGGCGCGGTCGGTGGCGCCGGCCAGCGCGATCAGCAGGTCGTCGACGTGCACCGGCTTGACCAGGTGCGCGTCGAAGCCGGCCTCCAGCGCCAGGCGGCGATCCTCCGGCTGGCCGTAGCCCGTGACCGCGACCAGGTAGAACCGCTCCCCGCCCGGCGCGGCGCGCGCGGCCCGGACCAGCTCGTACCCGTCGAGCCGCGGCAGCCCGATGTCCACCAGCGCCACGTCCGGCCGGGCGACGAGCAGCCGCTCGAGGCCGGTCACGCCGTCGACGGCCTCCTCCACCTGGTGGTGCTGGCGCTCGAGCAGGAGGCGCAGGGACTCGCGGGCGTCGTCGTGATCCTCGACGACGAGGACGCGCATCGGCGGCACCAGGCCGGGCGGGGCCGCGCTGGCCAGCGGCTCCGGCGCGGGGGTGGCGACCGGCAGCCGCACGACGAACGTGCTCCCCCGCCCCGGCCCCGCGCTGTCGGCGGTGACGGATCCGCCGTGGAGCTCGACCAGCCGCCGGACCAGGGTCAGCCCGAGCCCGAGCCCGCCCCGCGACCGGTCGAGCCGCTGCCGCTCCTGCGTGAACGGCTCGAAGACGCGGGGCAGCAGCTCGGGCGGGATCCCGATGCCCGAGTCGGCGACCCGGAGCATCGCCTCCGACCCGGTCACCCCGAGCTCCACCTCGATGCGTCCCCCGTCCGGGGTGTACTTGGCCGCGTTCTCGAGCAGGTTGTTGACGACCTGGGCGAGACGGGTCGGATCCCCGTACACCACCGCCGGCTCGGCCCGGACCTCCAGCACGTGGGCGGCCCCGAGCGCGGACTGCCCGAAGACCGCGAGCGCCCGCTCCACGATCTCCCGGAAGTCGACGGTCTGCCGCTCCATGCGCACCCGGCCGGCGACCACGCGGGAGACGTCGAGGAGGTCGTCGACGAGCCGCGCGAGGTGCCGGACCTGCCGCCGGACGATCGTCCCCAGCCGCGCCCCCTCCGGCCGCGGCCAGCCGATCTCGTCGAGCACGGCGACCGCGTTCGAGAGCGCGCCGAGCGGATTCCTGAGCTCGTGTCCGAGCATCGCCAGGAACTCGTCCTTCGCCCGGCTGGCGGTCTGGGCCGCCTGGAAGAGCCGTGCGTTCTCGAGCGCCAGGGCCACCCGCCGCGCCAGGTCCTCGGCGAGCACCAGGTCGGCCGGCTGGTAGCGGCGCCCCGACTCCGCGGTGAAGAAGCCGATCGCGCCGAACGTCACCTGGCCCCTCCCGACCGGCACGAACATGGCGGAGCGCGGGTGGAGCGCGGCGAGTGGCCCGAGGGCGGTCGGCCCCTCTGCCTCGCGCGGCTCCTCGCCGACCGGCCCGAGATCCGAGAGGAGGACCGCCTCGCCCGTCTCGAGGACCCGGGGGATCAGGGCGTGGCGCTCCAGCCCGCCGCCGATCGGGGACTCCCGGAGCCGGTCGGCCGCCGCGGCCCCCGCCTCCGCGTCGCCGTGGGCGACCTCCGCGCGGTGGACGTGACCCTCCCCGTCCCGGAAGTAGACGACGCACCAGTCGGCGACCGCGGGCACGCTGAGGCGGGCGAGACGCCGGAGGGTGGTGCGGTCGTCGAGCGAGGAGGCCAAGAGCGTGCTCGCCTCGGCGAGGAACGCCGAGCGGGCCTGGGCCGCCTCGGCGTTCGCCCGCGCCGCCCGCTCGGCCTCGTGCAGCCGCGCCCGGTCGAGGGCCTGGGCGCACTGCTGGGCCGCGGTCAGGATGAACCGGCGGTCGTCCTCCTCGAACGGCCGCGCGTCGTGGAAGGCGATGGTGAGGCCGCCGATCGCCCGGTCGTCCAGGAGCAGCGGCACGTGCGCCGCCGCCTCGTGCGGGGTCGGGATCCCCCGGAGCTGCGGGTACCGCTCGTCGCGCTCGGCCCGCCGGCTCTGGAACCAGGCCCGCCCCTCCCGCACGGCGTCGGCCAGCGGCGCCGAGCGATCGAGCGGGAGCCGCGCCCATTCGCCGAGCGCGCCGCCGGGGCCGCCCGCGGTGACGAGGTCCAGCGCGCTCCCGTCGCCGGACAGGAGGTAGACCGAGCAGGTGTCGGCCTGGAGCGCCGGCATGATCTGCTCCACGACGATCCGGGTGACTTCGGCCTGGCTGAGACCGCGCGACAGCGCGGTCCCGATCGCCTGCAGTCGCGCCGCCCGCGCGGCGGTGGCCTCCGCGCGGGATCGCGCGGCGGACTCGGCGTCGAACCGGCGGGCGTTGTCGAGCGCGAGCGCCGCCTGGTCGGCGAATGCGCTCACCAGGCGGATCTCGTCGTCCGCGTAGGTGCGCGGGGCCGCGTGGGCGACGGTCACCACTCCGATGACCTCGTCGCCGATCCGGAGCGGCACGGCGAGCAGGGCGCGCACCCCCGACGCGATGATGCGCTCCCGCACGTCGGCCGGGAACTCGAGCCCCGGCTCGGCGAACACGTCGCGGCTCCAGGCCGGCTCACCCTTGCGCCCGGCGATGCCGACCAGGCCCAGGCCGTTCGGCAGCACGTGCCCGGGCGGGAAGCCGTCGCGCGCCCGGCCGGCCGACGCCAGCACGATCCGCGTCTCGCTGTCCCGGCGCACCCAGAGCGTCGACGACTCCGCCGCGACCAGGGGCAGCAGCGCGCCCACGATCCGCTCGGCGACCGTCGGCACGTCCAGCCGCTCGGTCAGGAGCCGGGCGACCCGGGCGAGCTCCTCCGCTTCCTGCTGCCGCCGGGCCAGCGTGCGCCGGGCGCGCTCCGCCTCCTCGGCCTGGGCGCGCACGCGCTCCTCCGCGTACCGCCGCGCGGCCGCCGCCACGACCAGCGCCTCGCCGGCCGCCCTGACCTCGGCGACCGTCCACCGCCCCCGGCTCGGGACCTGACCGCGCCCGACCTCGCCCGCGGCGCGCTCGAGGTCCCGCACCGGACCCGCGATGCGCCGGGCCAGCACGCCGGCCAGGACGAGCGTCCCGACCAGGATGGCGATGGTCGCGACCCCGCCCCAGAGCGCCCGCCGGACCGGCCCCTCCAGGGCGAACCCGGGCTGGGCGACCGACACGGTCCAGCCCGTGACGGCCGAGCGGGCGTGCGCGACGTACCCCGGGCCGTTGTCGCCCGCCAGGAGTCGCACGAGCTCCATCACCCCGAGCCCGGTGCGCTCGGCGCCCGGGGGAGGTTCGGGCGCTCGCCACTCGCCGGCCGGGAACCCGGTGATCGGCCGGCGCGCCCGGTCCAGGACGCGGACCACGCTGTGGTGCGGCAGCGGCTGCTCGGCGACGACCCGCGCCAGCGCCTCCGGGGACCACTCGACGACGAACGCGAACCGGACGCGGCCGGACCGGACAACCGGCACGGCGAGCTCGACGGCCTCGGCCTGGCCCGACCGGCCCGGCAGGACGTCCGAGGCCTGCGGCGCGCCGGTCTCGAACGCCAGCCGCACGTGCCCGGCTCCGGCGTCCCGGGCGGGGGCCGCGCACGACGGTGGCAGCACGAACAGCGGCTCCCCGGCGGCGGGCACGAGCGCGATGCACGACCACTCCGGATGCACGTCGCGCCGCACGGCGCGGAGATGCTCCTGGAAGGCGGCGTCGGCCCGGTCGAGCAGCGGCGAGGTGGCCAGACTCACGAGCGTGCTGGTCGAGGACAGGAGGTGCAGGTCCAGCGCGGACGCGGTCGCGCGCGCGGTGCGCCGCATCTCGTCCTCGACCGCGGTACGCGTGCGCCGCAGCTCGCTCACGACCAGCCCGGTGGCGATGCCCGCCACGGGAAGGACGGCCACGAGGACCAGCAGCCAGAGATGCGACCGAATCCGCATTGCCGCGCTGAGCGCTCCCGGCTGCGCCGACGAGAACGGCGCGCGAGCCGCCGCTCGACGTGTCACGCGCGCGAGATCCGCCGAGGAGCGATCGGCGGTAGCCGCTAGACCATATGGAAGGACCGGCCTACCTATCGCACATTAGCGTGGGTTGTTCCGGGCTAGGAACAGAGCCACATGCGAAAGGAGGCCGGTCATGGAAAAGGGTACTACGTTCGTGGCG
>Ga0070741_10008080_pt1 | contig 21328 bp, 10 predicted proteins | sample Coa_R1_4_FD_66440 | JGI IMG/M metagenome (GOLD analysis project Ga0070741, IMG submission 66440) | Surface soil microbial communities from Centralia Pennsylvania, which are recovering from an underground coalmine fire - Coalmine... | ecosystem: Environmental > Terrestrial > Soil > Unclassified ... | reverse complement strand
ATATCTTCAAGAGCCTGGAATAAATTCGCAGATACATCGAATGCGCGATGGAAGGTAACGGAGAGAGGGCGGGCGATTTCTACGAGACGCCGTGTGCGTTCGGTGTCGACGTGCCCGTCGGATGTGAGAACGCCGAAAACAACTCCATGTGCGCCTTCTCTTTTGGCAAACTCGATATCCCGCTGCATGCTTTCGAGTTCCGGGTCCGAGTAGCAGAAATCTCCCGGCCGCGGACGAATGATGACATGAACGCCGATGGAAAGCCTGGAGCGCACGATGCCAAGCAGACCTAGGCTGGGAGTAACTCCGCCTTCCAGAAGATCACTGCATAACTCGATGCGTTGTGCGCCACCGCGCTCCGCTGCAAGAGCGGACGCGACCGAATCGACACAGACTTCAATGAGCACCGGATCAGTCGTCAAAACGAATTGGCCTTAAACCAAAAACTGTCTTGCTTCATTGACAGATCCTAAAACGAATAGTGCAAGCTTAGCTGAATCTGGCGCACCGGTGACCGCACATTGGTGATCTGTCCGAAATTACTATCGCCGACTGAACTGTCCGGGTTTCCGTAGCTGGCAATGTTGAAGAGATTGAAGCAGTCCGCTCGGAACCCGAGTACGTGGGATTCGCCCCACACATGGAAATCTTTGAACAACGAAGCATCGACTTGCCGGTAGCCCGGACCACGTTCGCTGCTATTGTGCGCGCTGCCGAACTGGAAATTGCCCTCCTCCCCATAGGCGCAGACTCCGTTGTCCTCTCCCGCGGCCCGACACGGGGTAGCTGACGGATCCGTACCCCACCAGTTATTGATCGATTGATTGTGGATGATCATCGGGCGATATTGATTCGCGCGATTGAATCCGAACGCATTGGACGTCCCGTTATTACCGGGCCCAAAAATAGTGACTGGGAATCCAGAATACAGCAATGCCGAGGCCGCTAGCTTCCATCCTCCGAGAGCCGCATCAAGGGCCCGATTCGAATTACCACCGAACGCGCGCCCGCGACCAAAGGGGAGATCGTATACGCCGACAAAGTTCATGCTGTTGCGGATGTCCATGCCAGACGGCCCATAATCCCCATTGAGGTTGTACGCATCCTGCACCGATGAGCCATTCCAACTCGTGTTGGCAACCGCGTAGTTGCCGGAGGAATTGGTCAGCGACTTCGCCCAGGTGTAGTTCAGACTGTATTCGAGCCCCTTGTGAGTTCGTTGCCGAACCGTGACCTGAGCGGCGTTGTAATTCATGCGAGCCGCCGATTCGGTGAGAAGAATCGGATTGCACTCTCCAACAAGCGAGTAATACGGCGTCTGCAGCGCTGTGGGGAATGGGACGTTGCAGCCATTGGTGTTCGCCGGTGCGTTAACGATCGCAGAGACGGCCGCGGCGTTCTGGATTGGTATCTGGTTTGCGTCGCGGTAGTCCGCCAGATGATGTCCAACCTGCCCGTGATAGCCGACGCTGAACGAAAGCTCATTGGTAACTGCGTACTCGGAGGTCAAATTGAATTGATGGATGTACGCGGGCTGAACATTCTGGGGCCACGCGGAATAGAGGTTGTAATTCGGATTGATGCCGTACTGCTGTCCACCGAACCCTTCTTCGACTGTGAACGGAACTCCACCAGCGGTTTTGCTTGGAGGCGGTGCCTCGGTGTTGATCGCGAGCGAAAATGGTGGGCTCGACGTCAGGCGCTGGTTGAATGAGTAACCTTCGAAGAAGCTAGTGGCACCATAGCCGCCTCGAAGCACGAAGCGCGGGTTCATCTGATAAGCGAAGCCAAGGCGCGGCATGATCTGGTCGTAATTCGCGTTGTAACAGGCGCGAGTGGGGCAAACGATGGATCCAGCCACCGCTCCTGCCGGAACGCGCCCGGCATACTCCACAACGGCGCCAGGAAGAACATTTGCGGTCTTATTGTTCTGCTCGTACCAGGGCTGATCGTATTCGTAGCGGAGACCAAGATTCAGGGTCAACTTCGAATTAACTTTGAAGTCGTCCTGCAGATAGCCCGCTAACCGCCATTGGCGATTTCCAACCCACCCGGTGGGGGAAGCAAGTTGATCGTTGGCAATGCGGTCCAGAACGAAATCGGCCGGGCCATAGCCGGGGCCATCCGCTGCATTCAGGTTTGAGGAAAAAATCCCGGTATAGCTGAACTGTCCCAGGAAGCCTACATTGCCTGCGTTGACGTAGTTCTGCTGATAACGCGTCGCCTGGCCGCCAAACGTGAAGTAATGACGTCCGCGCTGCCAGGTCAAATTGTCATAGTAATTAAATGTGTTGTCGGTGAATACCTGGGCGTTAGCATTTGCGCCGATATAGCTCGCACCGCCGCTGATGCTCTGGCCCGAGAATCCTGGGAACAGTTGCGTGCCAAACGGGATGCCGACCTTCTGATCGCCGGTGAGTCCGAAAACTCCGGAGGGGTCCGTCGGAACACCGTTGTTCCAGCGGACGCGCGTGAATCCCAAGCGAAATTCGTTCACGATGGTTGGCGAAAAGGTATGAACAAAACTTGCGCCAAAAATCTTCGTCGGATATGTATTCAGCGCCGGGAAAAACACCGGAACAATCGCGGTTGTGAAATCTTTACCGGTCCCTTGCGAGTAGAAACCGCTGATCTGGTTCACGTTTCCCGGCGTCCAGTCGATTTTCGCGTCGCCTTGGTTATTGGAGATGAAACTCGAGAATTTACCCTGGTAATCACTGGCGATAAGCCCATCTGTCGGAGTGGCATTCGGCGCGGGATACAGATTGGGATTTCCTGCCAGAAATTTCGCCACCGGGTTCACCACCGGAATCTGATTGTTGGCGTACGCGGCAAATCCATTTTGCGTATCGTAGAGTTGGATCCCCTTCCCGGTCAGTGCACTGAAGTTGCCTTGCAGCATGTCCGGGGTTAGCAGGCTTGCCGTAGTCGTGCCGCCGCTGTGCTTCCGGACACCTTCATAATCTCCGAAGAAGAACAGTTTGTTCTTGATGATTGGTCCGCCCAACGTCGCGCCAAAGATCTGCTGCGTGTAGGAATTCTTGGGAACGATGGGGTACTGGTGATCGTTGCTCCAGGAATTGGCGTCGAAAATCTGGCTCTCCACCAGTTCATAGGCCGAGCCATGGAAATTATTCGTGCCAGACTTCAGGATGGTGACGATCGCGCCGCCATTGGCGTTTCCGTAGCTGGCGTTGGCGTTCGCCGCGACTACTTTCACCTCCGCGATCGCATCCGGAGCCGGATTGTAGCCAATCAAGTTGTTTTGCGGCTCGTTGTTGTCGGCACCTTCGAGCGTGTAGTTATTCTCCTGCTGCCGATTTCCGTTCACGGCAACTACTCCGTTGTTGTAGGTGTTGCGCTCAATCGCATTATTTCCGGTCAGCCCGGTAGGATCGGTATCAATCGCGCCTGGCTGATAAAGCGTCAGGGACGAAAAATTCCGCCCGTTCAGCGGAATGTTCTGAATCTCGTTCGTCGAAAGAGTGTTCCCGAGAGTCGCGTCCGTCGTATCGAGAATGGGATGAAATGTCTCTTTCACCTCCACCGTGGTGGAGGCTCCAACTGCCAGCGCGGCGTCCATCTTCACCGTCTGATCGATTTCGAGGTGAAAGGGAGCAGTGTTCAGGTTCGAGAAGCCAGTTGCCTCCACATGAATCACATACGTGCCGATTGGCAGGAACCGGATCGTGTACACACCTGCTGCATTCGTCGCGGCCGAAGTCTTAACAGACGTCGCGACATTCTCCGCGGTCACTTTTGCGCCCACTACCAGTGCACCACTCGGATCGGTAACTTGTCCGGTTATCGACCCCGTCACGGTTTGGGCGGAGCCGAAAGAGCATGAGAGCAAGGCAAACAGGAGAATGCCAATCGCGTATTGGCGTCTATTCATACAGAAACCTCCGATACCGGCCAACCATGACTGAGGGGCGGCGTATGCGATTCCTTTGGGTATGCAACAGGCGACGCTAGTCGTTTCGCGCAATCACTGTCAAGAATAAAATGATCGTTTGTGGCGATATCAATCATTACTCTAGTACGCTTTAACGATTTTCGAGCTATATTGTTCCTGAAACTGGCTGAAACGGTCTTATAACGTGTTTCCGATCACAACGGGCCTGAATCCCTGATGATAGATTTGCTATTCCCTTTTCCTAGGTCGCACATCCACCAATCGAGGGCTCCAGATGAAGGCACTCAACCGCGCAGATCAAATTCTGAGAGAACTTCGTCAGGAAGGAGACCTCTCGCTCGAAGTTTTGATCAAGAGGTTGGGGGCTTCTGCGGCCAGCGTACGACGCGACCTCGCCAAACTGGAATCGAAGGGCTTAGTGCGGCGCACACATGGTGGAGTGACGCTCGTTGAGCCGTTGCTTTACGAACCCTTTCGATACGACTCGCTGTTTCAAAATCGAGAGCAACACCGGGCCACCGAAAAGCGACGCATCGGACTTATCGCCGCCGAACTCATTCAGGAAAATGAGACCGTCGGCTTTACCGCGGGAACGACAACTACGCACGTAGCCAGGAATCTCAGAAACCGGCACAACATCCGCGTGATCACCAATGCCATCAATATCGCGATGGAACTCAGCAACTGCGCAGGCCTGCGAACCTTCGTGACTGGAGGGTTCGTACAGTGGGCGGGATCGTTCTCATTGGTGGGACACGCAGCGACAGACTCGCTGAAAGACGTTTACATGGACCGCGTCTTTGTAAGCGTCTGCGGGATTGATATTACTCGAGGCATTACTGTGATAGAGACCGAAGAGGCCCTGACGTTCCGGACCATGATTCAGCAGTCCAAGCAAGTCGTCGTTGTTGCGGACTCGACGAAAATCGGTATCGTCACCCCGGCGTTAATCAGCCCAATCTCACAGGTACACGCGATCGTGACCGACATGCACGCTTCCGACCAAGCCATTACACCGTTTGTGGATCGAGGTATCGAAGTCCGCCGCGTTTAATGACCAGTTGTCCGGCGTCAAACCCCTGCGCTAGAGCGTTTCCCCGTCCACCTTTTATTTGAGGCCATACACGTCCAGTTCGCCTCGTGGATTTGGAGTACTCACGAGATCGTGTCCGGTCGAGATATAAACCTTACCGTTTCCGGCGATAGGTGCAGTGAACTTGATTCCGTAGCCAGGAACGTCCACTCCATTGGCCGCCATACTGCTGTCGTAGAGCTCTCCATTCGAAAGATGGCTTGGATCGTAAACGCGCAGGGTCGCATTCGTCGTGCCGTTGCCCTGAAGCGGATTCCCGTGATCGATCATCCACAGAACGGCATTGGAAGTGCCGTTCGCCGAAATGAACGTCGTGGTGCCATAACTTCCTGCCGAGATGTAGTCGTTCGGTGTGTAGTTCGAGTTGTAGGTCAAAGGCGTCGGTGATCCCGCTGTATATACGAACTGGCGGATGGGGGCTGGTACCGGACCGGTGGGCGTGATACCGAGATAGACCGATCCGTTGAAGTATGTTGCCGTGCCGAAGATTTCGTACGAATTGATCTCAGCAGAGCCCGACACGCCTCCGGAACTGTTGCAGGTGTTCTGGTACGGGGCCGACAGATCCGGCTCGAAGAAAGTCGTATAGGTCGCGCCGATGTCGTTATTTTGCTCCTGACCCAGATCCCCGGTGTTGACCAGATACAGCTTTCCGGTTTTGCCACCCGCCAAAGCTTGCATGGGCGTAGACCCGCTGGCTGGTAACAATAGAATTCCGCCCGCTGCAAGATCGGCGTCGGCGCAATCCATGTACTGCCAAACGAAAGGAGTGAAGTAGTCTTCCAACTGAAGTGTCTGCGAAAACTTCACGATGGAATCACTAAATGCCGTCTGTCCATCCCACGGACCATTGCCGGTCGTGATATAGACGTTGCCTTGGCCATCGGCTGCAGGACCACCGCCGCCCATCCAAACGCCGCCGGCGCTGGCGTATGGCCCTTCGCCAGTAAGGTTCGGGCTTGAATTGAAGACTCCGGTTTGCACGAGCGATGTTTTGTCGTAAGACAGCAGCCAGCCGCTGTGGCACGAGCCGAAGCCGATGTATACCGAGCCATACGCTACGAGCAGCGCCGCCCGTTGCAGGCAGGCAGTTGTCAGCGTCGTTGCGTTTGTTCCAGACACTTGCGCTGTGATCTGCACTGGGCTTCCTGCCCTTTGAGCTCCCGTCGTGATGTCCAGAGCACTCAGGCGGAATGTTCCGCCCGCCGCCGATGACTGCATCGACACCACATACATCGTATTCGTCGTCAGGTCGATCGCTGGCGTCGAGGTCACACCCTCCACCGGCTGAATAGGCCCATTTGTAATTGGGGTCTCACCAGGTTGCAGCAGAGAAACCTGCCACAACGGATTAGCGTTGGTTCCAGTATTGCTGTCCGCGTCAAATGCGTACACGCTGTCATTCTCAGTGGCCGCAAACAGCACGTTGTGAACTGTGCCATCGCCCATTGTTAAATTCGACACCAGCAACGGCTGGCCATAAACGTAACCGTCCACAAGCTGCGAAAATAGTTTCCCAAAGCTCTGCGGAGTTACATTCGCTGGAGTCAGAGTCGTTTCCTTGCCGTTCACTCCGCTGCGAGTTTGATCCACGTGAAACATCGGAATGTTGGACCCGCTATTGGTCGATTGTGAAACGTTTACCGTAGCGCTGCTCGTGAATCCTTGGAATGACGCCGTCACGCTGGTCGCAGGTCCGGTTCCAACAGCAATGGCTAAACCACTCGATGTAACCGTGACTTCACTCGTATTCCCCGAAGTCCAGGTCGCAGATGACGTCACATTTCCGGTGGTTCCATTTGAGTACGTGGCAGTCGCCGTGAACTGCTGGGTTCCGCCGACCACAAGGTTCGCAGAGGTCGGTGTGACCGCAATCGACGTCACCGGCAAGGCCGTCGCAGTCAAGGCCGCCGATCCGCTCTTGCCTTGATATGTCGCGGTAATCGTAGCCTGTCCCGCGCCTACTGCGGTGGCAAGTCCCGAAGCGTTGACGGTTGCAACCGAATTGGCGGAACTGCTCCAGGTCGCCGTCGAGGTCACATTCCCCGTTGTTCCGTTACTGTAAGTCGCAGTTGCAGTAAATTGCTGCGTCGATCCCACCTGCAGATTGGCAGTGGACGGTGTTACTGCAATCGAGGTGACCGTCGCAGCGGTCACCGTCAACGCTGCCGATCCACTCTTTCCCTGATAGTTGGCGGTGATCGTCGCTTGTCCCGCAGCCACGGCGCTTGCCAAGCCGGAAGAGTTCACGGTCGCAATAGAACCGACGGAGCTAGTCCACGTTGTTCCATTTGAAGTGACGTCGCTGGTTGACCCATCGGTGAAGGTCGCAGACGCGGTGAACTGCTGCGTAGCGCCCACTGTGACCGAAGCCGTAGATGGAGCAACCGTGACAGAAGACAATGTCTTGGTCACGGATTGCACTGTCAGAGCCGCAGACCCGTTGATCCCGTTGAGCGATGCGGTCACTGTAGCGGAGCCCGTGGCTTTGGCGGTCACCAATCCTGTTTTGCTTACTGTCGCAATCGATCCCGAGCTCACAGACCACGCAACGCTGGAGCTGACATCCGCGGTCGATCCATCGCTGTATTTAGCAGTCGCTGCGAACTGTTGTGTTTGTCCCGACTGAATGCTGGCGGTCGCCGGAGAAATAGTCAGAGACGATAGAGTCTTCGTCCCGCCGGTAGTCCCGCCTGTGTTGGAAACTCCCTGACATCCCAGCCCTACAAATGTCAACGCGAGGGTTGAGGTCGTTAAGACTGAAGAGAGCAAAAAGCGGCGCTTGGCTTTCATCCATTCACTCTTGTTTGGGTATTTCACTACTGTCGGGCGTGGCTTAGGCGCGAATTCGGCCGAAATGGTTGCCGTCGATTCTCACAGGACAGGTACCTTCGATTATGCGGACCACATTTTTTTCTTTGGCGGTATACAGGCTTTCTGGTAGCTTCGCTTTGTTGCGATTGGCTCTGGCCTTCTGTTCTGCTATCGCAACCACGAAAACAACACGCTTCTTCGTCTGCGCCCCTACCTGCCCGCTCGCTCCGTAAGGGTGCTTGCAAGTCTGCTGTTGGCAAGTTCCCAAGTCAGAAAGCTCAAAAAGTTTATGGAGGGGCGTTACATGTATAAGCCTTTATTGGGATTCGTGTGTCTATCAGTTCTCTTTGCAACATCCGCACTTGCCACCGTGAGCGTCAGTTCTCCTTCCAATGGCGGAACTTACGCGGGCCCGGTCCAATTCACCGCAACTGGATCAAGTTCAACCTGCCCCAGGGGCGTCGGTTCCATGGGGATCTACACGTCACCCGGTGTCCTCGCATACGTTGAAAATGGTGGCAGTCTTAATACAACTCTGACGTTAAATCCGGCGGCCTACAACATCGTCATAACGGAATGGGACAACTGCGGTGGCTCGACAACCGCACCCGTCAAGATCACAGTTCAGTCCGGCGGTTCTTCTGGTGTCTCGGTCAGTTCTCCCGCTAACAACAGCACCGTGGGTTCGCCAGTGAACTTTAAAGCGACGGCCACCACGACCTGTCCCAAGGGAGTTTCTTCGATGGGTATCTACACAGCTCCCTACCAGCTTGCCTATACCGTGCAGGGAGCCAGCCTCAACACAAACCTGTCGTTGAGCGCAGGAACCTATCACACTGTCGTTGAGGAATGGGATTCCTGCGGCGGGGCCGCAACCACTCCAGTCACAATCACAGTCACCGGTGGCGGCGGTGGAGGGAATACATTCTCCGCGCTCCAGCACAGCAGCGGCTGGTCCGGAGCCGGACAGCGCGCTCCGAACTTCGTCAATTGCTCGCCTTCTCCCTGCGACAACATCTCATTCTCGATGACGCAAAACATCAAGAATCCGTCGATGAGCGGTGAGGCGACCCAGTTCTCGCTTGGCGGCAGCCAGGGATATGGCGACGGTTTCTGGAACAATCACCTGATCGGAGATTTGTCTTCGCAAGGAATGCCGGATAGTAACCATAGCCTGGTGCCAACACTGCATAACTTTACCTACGACGTTTACTTCTGGGCCGACAACATCGGTCTCGCTCAAGCCGTGGAATTCGACATCAACCAGTTCTTCAGCAACATGGGCTTTATCTGGGGACATGAATGCCGCGTCGCTGGCGGCAACGAGTGGGATATCTGGGACAATGTGAATGCCCATTGGGTTTCGACCGGAATTCCCTGCTATCCGAACAGCAACTCCTGGAACCACCTGACGTTAAAGGTGCAAAGGACCTCCAACAACCAGCTGTATTACGAATCCATCACACTCAACGGACAGACTTATCAGGTCAACCAGTACTACAACGCCGGCTCCGCCCCCGGCTGGTACGGTGTGACGGTTAACTACCAGGAAGATGGCAATTCCAAGCAATCGCCGTATTCCGTTTACCTCGATCAGTTGGCTTTCACATACAACTGAGCGAGACAGTCTGAATAGCCGAAAAAAGAAGGGCACGGTTTACGACCGTGCCCTTTTCTCTTTTGGTAAAGCAAAGCCTTGCTACACAAAGCGGCAGCCTGTCCTCAGCCCCGACTCGAATTGTCTTGATCCCAATGACGTCGACTCTACTTCGTGACCGAGATGATCGCGGGATGTTTGTTCGTGCCGCCCTGTTCATCGATAAAATAGATAACGGAGCCGCTGCTGATTGCATCGTTGCCCCAGAATGTGCCGGTCGCGACTGAGAACGAATTCGAAACTGCCTGGTTCTCTACGAGGAACGGTGAAGCGATTCGGCTGAAGTTTTCCGTACCCGAAAAAGTGCCGGAACCGAGATTGACTGTCCCAACCTGATTCGCAGTAAGGTAGTCAGCATCGTTATCGGTTCCGATGGAGTAGAGCCCGGCAGCCGGCGTCGGATTCCCTTGCTGCAATTCCAACGTGCCCGACGTAGCTGGATAATCATTCCCCAGCAGAAATGCGGTGGTCCCGTCGGAGCGTGTCACCAGATATCCCACTGGGGTGACAAAGTTGCCGCCAAAGACTACTCTCCCGCTGGCTGCATCAACGGAATAAGCAGTGCTCACGGGCCACCTTGAGACAGTGCCGGCATAGTCCTGTATGAGCAGGCCGGTGCCCGTACCCACACCATCGAAGCCCGCCGTCATAATCACCACCTCGGGAGCATCATTGATCGCCAGTCCTGTCGCGTGAGCAACGTAGGTGTGGTTCAAGTAGGCTGCCGAAAATAGCGAGCTATCGGTTGCAAGCGCTCGCCCGCTGCAGACTGGCGTACTCGCCAGCAGATCTGTCGAAGCGAAGAGCACCTCTGTAGCACTGACTACGTAATAGACCGTGTTCAGGCTGTAGTTATAGCCGAAATTGCTCATAGCAAATGATGCAATTCCTCTTCCGTATGAATCGGTGGATGAATACGAGCCAGTTCCGCCTGTGATGCCGGTCAGCAGAGAACCTGCATCGTCTGCATCCACTGCCACGTTGTTGACGCTTCCGCTACCCGCTGTAAACGAACCCGCCATTCCAAAATTTCCGCTCGTCGCATCGGTGCCGGTGAACAAGAAGGCGTACATCCCATTCAGGCCTGAAGCTAGTGCGGAAGGATCCTGACGCCGCAGAATGCCGGTGCCGCGGGGCCCGCTTCCGCTACTGTCATCCAGCATCACGTGACCTTGGGAAAATAAGCCGGAGCTGTTAGGAGTGCTCACCGAAAAGTGAAGATTATTTGTGCCTGCCGAAGTGGCCAATATCAGGCAGCCGTTATTGTCAGCCCCCAGCGTGTATGAACTGCTTGCTGGAATGATGCTGAGACTCGATTGAACTCCGTTTGCGCTGTTTGTGTCTTCTTCACCTGAGGTGATGCCACCGTGCCCGTCCGGAGTGAAGGCGCCGATCATTATCATCGGCGCGAGATAAGGGGATCCCGGCGCGAAACCTTTGATGAGAAAAGCAAATGGTTGAGTTCCGAGATTACTTTCCGCGCCAGCACTGCAACCGGCTGGGTTATACACCTGGACGCTGAGTGGAGCAGAAACTCCCGTTGCGCTATCCGCGTCTGTGGCTTGAAACACTAAGCCGCTAAAGGTGTTTGCGGTGGTAGGAGTGCCGCTAATAGCACCTGTTGAAGAATTCAACGTCAGTCCGGGAGGTAAGCTTCCGGCCCTTAAAGACCAGGTATAAACACCCGACCCGCCGGTGGCTGAAAGGTAGGTCGTGTACGCCGCCCCTTCCGTTCCGCTCGGCAATGACGCGGTTGAGACTTGAACAAGCGGATCAATTTTCACGCTAAGACTTCCCGACGCCCCGACAGCGTTATAGATGTCGATTACATCAAAAACCAACGAAGCGAAGGATCCCGCCTGAGTGGGTGTACCGCTGATCTCGCCAGTAGTTGAATCGAAAGATAAGCCCGCCGGCAGTGCGCCGGACTTGATGGACCAAATATAGGGCTTCGTTCCACCCGTGGCAGACAGAATAACCGAGTACGCGATACCGACATTTCCGGTCTGTAGAACGGTGGTTTCCACAATCGGTGGCGCTTCAGGGTGGATCACAATACTGAGGCTGCTCGAAGCTGCCGAGTTTTTCTCGGCGTCCGTCACTTCAAAGACCAGCGAGTTGGCGGTTCCTGCTGCGCTCGGCGTGCCGTTAACGGCAGTACCTGTATTCAGGGCCAATCCCGCCGGAAGAGTGCCCGATTTCAACGACCACTGATACGGCGGCGTTCCGCCGGTAGCTTGCAGGCTGGTGGTATAGGATGCGCCAACGGTACCGGCGCTCAAGGATGTGGTTGTCACCTTCAGATTGGATGTTGTGCTGCGTCCACCACTGTTGGTTTTCGTGAACGCTCCGCTTCCGCACGCTGTCGTCAACAGCAGGAGATTCAAAACACAAAATAATGACGATAGGATGACGAGGCTGTTGCGTTTCATAGTCGAAATCAACCTTCCTGTGCCGAGAATTCGCGATGTCTCAACTTGTGGGATCACCAGGGGAGAGTCTTGTCGGCCGGGGTTCCGGCCGTGAAGTCCGACTGAAAATTTACGCAAGAATGATTACCAGGCCCTTGCTAGCCTGCCCGCTCTGGCCTTGCGAAAAGTAATGTTGAGGCTCAAGCGGAGATTGTCCTGCGCCGACACTGCGCCGCTCGCGTCATAAAACGACGTGCGCAAGTAATCTGCATTGATGCGGACGGCGAACTGCCGTGAAAGAGATTGCTCTACGCCCGCTCCAATGGCCAAAGAGGGCCGGACCAGCCATCCGTGATAGAAACCTGTTTTATTGTCTGGAGCTGCACCGTCGACCAGAGCCGAACCGCCAAGCGCACGTACCAGCAACCGCGTATTGCGGTGGTCGAAAGCACAGAACTGCGGGCCCAGCTGTAGATTCAGCAAGTAAGCCTGGTGCGCCGTTCCTGGAACACTGGAACTGCGGAGATAATTTGTGTCTAGCGTTGCACCCCATCGGGGATTCCATTCAATGGATCCGCTTGCATCCAAGCCGTTGAGATGCACCTGGCCGGCCCCCGGAATCGGCATGGCCAGAGAGGTGTAGCCGCTGCTAACTTCGTAAGCCGGACCGGACATCGCAGGCGCCGGCGTCGCTGGTGCAGTCGACGATACCAGCCTCTGAGCTGAGGCAGGTCCTGCCAGCAGAACCATCAACAATAGATTCTTGCCTGTGATCCACATAGTGTTTCTCATCTCGTCCTTTCTGTTCGACACATCTTCAGAAGAGGGTCGAAGTAAAACGTGGGAATTGCGAACATCAAACGACGAGTTCGCTACTTCCCCGCGGGATTCTCCGCAACTAACTTGCGATCCGCCTGGCTATATCTGAGAAAAGGGAAAAAAGGCGTGACCCCGAACGGCATCTTCTCGCTCGCGGTCACTGGAGCCACGGTCTGCGGATTTAACATCGCGATTTCGTTGCTCCACGGATCCAGTTTGATTCGGCTGCCCACAGGGAGCGCAGCTACCTGATCGAGCCGTGATTTTTCCAATGCCGGGGCGGAGTTCAATACTGACGCCATTGCGAAGTTCCTGCTGCTCACAATTCTGTTGCCCATGTGCGGCGTGATTAGATTGGCAAGCGATGGCAAGCGATCATGCAGCGCGCTAAGAAACAACCCTGCACTGGACAGTTGATCCTTGTATGTTGAGTTCGCCAGCAATTCCATCGCTTTCCCATCCGCTGCCTTTTCCTCCGCGATGTTCCGCTTGAAAACTAAACGTCGGAAGGTTTGTGTATCGGGAAAGAAGAACCGGTCATTGAAGGCAAAGCGAGTGTCAATTGGATGGCCCAGGACAATATGACCTAGTTCGTGAGCGAGAACCGCTGCCAGGGCCGCTTCATCTGGAAGTGCGTCCAGAAGCCCCCGACTCAATACAATGGTGTGGCCGATTGTGAAAGACTCGAGCGGCGCCGTCAGAAGAACACGACACCGAACCTCCGGTTCAACATCCAGCCTATTTCCAATGATGATGTTATTGACGACGGTCTGCAGGACTGTATCCACATTACCCGGAGGTGCAATCAGGCCGACCTTTCGCAGATGTTCCAGTGCATTGTCTTCCGCCATCCGCTCCCACATCCGTTGCGCCTTCACCGGACCATAGTCAGGACTCTGAGAGCGGTCTTCCACGGAGCTGTCCACCTTGATTTCCGCAAACTCGTCGTAGTGGCTAGCTTGTTCCGGGTCGTAGGCCCACAAGCGGATCTGAGCTTTCAGCAATAAATCGCGAGACAGGGCGCTATCCGTTTGCGTGCCTGCTTCTTCGACATAGGTGTAAGAAGGCAACCAAACATCCCCTTGCACGTTGAATCGCCAGCTATCGAAGTGAAGGTAATGCTTGTATTTCGAACTGCCGGAGTAAGTTCCGTTGAAGCGGACAATGTTGAAGCCACGATCTTCCACCCACATTCTTCCAGTGAATAGTCCCGTTCGCGTGGCCTCTTTTGGCATGACATCGATGACAATGCAACGCACCTCTCCAAGAAACTCGCGCCGCACAAAATTGAAGTGATAGTTAATCCTTTGAAAATTTTCGTCGAGAGCGATCATCTGCACGAATCCCTGCGGCAAGAGCTTTTCCGAGAACATCGACGGGAGCGGACTGGAAAAGTGGAAGCCGGAGCGCTGTTTCTGGAACGGCACTTCGCCCACCGCATCGTTCAACGAAATACGGCCGAGGAAATAGTGGTCGCTCACTGGCTCGGCCTCACGATCCGTACGCCGACGGTACTCCTGCACGTACGTCTCAGCGAGCGGATGCAAACCCTTCATCGTGGCCACAAACTGGTGTTCCCGCTCTACCACTCGATCCAAAGCCTCATCGAGGGAGAGTCCGCCCGTTTCGGCCATCGCGCCTGTACTTACCAGGCCCGTCAGCAAAAGGACGACTGTCACGAGCGTGCGCGTCACCATGTTCTGCATGCCGTAAGGTGCGCAACCAAGCTTCCAACGTCGATCTCAGCCGACAAGATTTCAGATGCGAACCGAAATCGGTCGCTGAGAACAAGAAGTCACTGTAGCGAAGGGGTTTAGCACACACCTCGGCTAGGAAGGAGGGCTCCGACTTCAGCAAGCCTCTAGCACACTAGTAATCGATCGTTGGTAATCAGAGCCGAAATCAAGCTGAAAGTTAGTTCACATGGAGGGATTCGTTTTCCGCTCACCGTTGGTATCGCCGCCAGGCCTGCAACGACGGGAAGGGATACGAGAGACATTTCCCTTCTCCCTCTGAGCGACATGGACACACCTGCACTTTCGATTCGGGCCTGGGGCGCTGCTCTTGGGGAGGTAAGGAGGGCCGAAATCGCCAGTCGCCGGTCTTCCTAAAGGGACGACGCGGATCCCCGCTTAGATACCGGGTGATAAAGCTGCGAGCGCTAGTGGACAAACAGCTGTGTTTTTTGGAATCAACCAGGAAAGGAACACGCAAGTTGCAAAAACGACTTGTTGGCGTCCCCGACGGGATTTGAACCCGTGTTACCGCCGTGAAAGGGCGATGTCCTAGGCCGGGCTAGACGACGGGGACGACTCGAGGCAGGAACACTCGCAAACTGCAATGTTATCAGCCGCGTCGAGAGGGTGTCAAAGCCGCATGCGGTACGAGGACAAAGAGTCTCCGCAGAACCTTGAAATCCGCGCGCACTGCGCCGTCACTCGCACATTCCCTCCGCTCAGTATTCTGCCCAGTTACTGAAAGCGTCACTGTTTCATTCCCATCCAGAGTGCCGGCGGATCACTGTTGATCCAGCCATCTTTAAAATTGGTGGGCGTGAGTAGCGGGCGCGTCTCCAACGTTTCAGGCATTCTCAACAACTCACTACATAGATCAATGTATTTACCCATGTCGCTGTAATTAAAAAAATAGAAAAGTTTATCTCCTGCTTTTGGGAGAACGCCGTGGTGCATCTGGCCGAGCACGTCATTAAAGAAAGGACTCGACTCGAGACCGCATGTTAGAAGAAAAGTTGGCGCCTCCGATTTTGCGCTGTAGCTCTGGCTGTGAAGGACTCGACGATGTGTTAGGTGGAGGACTTCCAGTCGGCCATTTCTACTTGATTGAAGGAGAACCCGGAACCGGCAAGACCACATTGGCTCTCCAGTTTATGGCTGAAGGCGTTAAGCAAGGAGAGAAGGTTTTATACGTGACGTTGTCGGAATCGCGCGATGAACTCGTGACCATCGCGGAACGCCACGGTTTAGATTTGAATCCGGACGCAGTCCTTGAGGTCCGGCCGAGCGAACAGGACCTGAAACCCGAGGGACAGTACACCGTATTTCATCCGGCCGAGGTGGAGTTGAACGACCGCGTTCAGACCATCATGGCTGAAGTGGACCGCCGCAAGCCCAACCGGCTCGTGATCGATGCACTCTCAGAAGTGCGCATGCTCGCCAAAGATCCCTTGCGCTACCGCCGCCAAGTCCTCTCGTTGAAGGAATATGCTCCCGAGAACTGCACCGTTATGCTGCTGGACGACCGCAGCAGCCGCTATGCAGACCTCGAACTGCACAGCATCGTGCACGGCGTCGTTTCCATGGACAGGGTGGCGCGCGAGTATGGCAAAACGATGCGGCGTCTGGAAGTGACGAAACTGCGAGGATGCGCGTTTCGGGAGGGCTTCCACGACTACCTCATCCGGAGCGGCGGTATCGTCGTATTTCCCAGGCTCGTAGCCGCGGAATACACCGATGAGCACGAAGATTTGAGTCAGGCGGTAAGTGGCGTTGCGGAACTCGACGCTCTGGCCGGAGGAGGCCTGGGACGCGGAACGAGCACGTTGCTGATCGGGCCCGCAGGATGCGGCAAAACCACGCTCGCGCTACGCTGGCTGACTACCGCTGCGGAACGTGGAGAAAGCTCTGCGGCTTTCATCTTCGAAGAAACTGTCAGCACCATGATGAACCGGGCCACTGGTCTGGGGATGAATATCGTTCCTCAGGTAAAGTCCGGCCGGATCAGAATCGCCCACCTCGACCCCGCTGAAGTATCTCCCGGCGAATTCGTCGACATGGTGCGGGAATCCATCGAGAAGCATGATGCCCGGCTGGTTCTGATCGATAGTCTCAACGGCTTTCTTCAGGCCATGCCTGGCGAGCAGTTCCTGGCTTTGCACCTGCACGAGTTACTGACCTATTTGAACAACCGTGGAGTGGTGACGCTCATGGTACTTGCGCAGATGGGTCTGGTCGGAAGCGCGATGCAAACGCCAATGGACGTCAGCTACCTCGCCGATAACATCCTGGTGCTTCGCTATTTCGAGGCAGGTGGCGAGGTTCGTCAGGCCATATCGATGATGAAGAAGCGCAGTGGTGGACACGAGCGTTCAATCCGCGAACTGCGATTAGGCCCCGACACCATCCGGGTGGGTGCGCCTCTTTCCGATTTCCAGGGCATTCTTTCCGGAACTCCGACCTCGCTGGCACCGTGGCTGGGGAAAGGGCCGCTGAATGGGTGAGAGTTGCAGTAACCTTCCTGTCCTGGTATTTGCTCCGTTTGGAAAAGATGGACCGCTCATTGAGCGGGTCTTGCGGCAGTCGTCGCTCAACGTACGTTCGTTCGCGGGGATTGAGGAATTTCGCCAGTCGATTTGCGACGACGCCGGCGCGGCGGTGATCACCGAAGAAGTGCTGCAAAACCGAACCATCGGTGCATTGGCGGAGCGGGTGTCCGCGCAGCCTCGATGGTCCGATTTTCCGATGATCGTCCTGACTGGGAGCGGGCTCACCACGGAATCGAGCGAGTCGGCCGTTCGGTCGCGTGCCCCTCTGGGCAACGTGACCTTGTTAGAAAGGCCACTGCGGCCAGTCACTCTCATCAGTGCCGTGCGCAGCGCTCTACTGGCCCGACGCCGCCAATATGAGGTCCGCGATCATCTCCGCGAACGTGCCAGCGCAGAAGACGCTCTCCGGCGGGCGCATGACGCGCTTGAGTCTTTGGTTGAGCAGCGAACAGCTGCGCTCCGGCGGCTTTCTGTGAAACTTCTCCGCGTACAAGATGAAGAGCGGCGACGCATTGCTCGCGAACTCCACGATAGCCTTGGGCAGGATCTGACGGCGGCCAAAATATGCATCGACATGCTGTCGCAGGAAAAGAAGCTGGATTCTCCTCATCTGCGCGATGCTCGCAGCCTGGTCGACCGTTGTATCTCCGATACGCGTACCCTTTCCCACCTCTTGCATCCGCCTTTACTCGATGAAGCTGGTTTCGCCTCCGCCGCCAAATGGTACGTCGAGGGTTTTGGGCAAAGAAGCGGGATTCGCACTCAATTGGAATTGCCCGATCAAATCCATCGCCTCCCCATCCAAATGGAAACGGCGCTTTTCCGCATCCTGCAGGAAGCCCTCACCAACGTGCACCGGCATTCCGGCAGCCGTGCCGTGCAGGTAAAGGTCGCGATAGAAAAAGATCGTGTAATCCTGACCGTGCGCGATTTCGGGATGGGCGTTCCACGCGAAGTTCTTGATCGTTTTTGGAAGACTGGAAATGTTGGCGTCGGGCTAGCTGGTATTCGAGAAAGGCTGAAGGAACTGAACGGAGCCCTCGAAATCGAATCGAACCTCGATGGCACGCTCTTGCGGGCCACAATACCGCGCGGACAAACCGACAGATCTTCATCCGCCGATCAGAACAAACAGCAAGTCTCGGGCGGTTATCCCTCCGCCATCTCAGCCGATTGAAAAAGCGAGGCGCTTCGCCCTGCAGTTACAATATCCGTTAGCTTTTTTCACTTTTATGCCTGACCCGCTAAATCTGAGCTTGTGGTTCCCCGATTTCGAGGGCCCTGCCATGTTGCCGCATATGCTCGCTGTGCTGCAGCAATTCCCCTTTTCCGATCGGCGCCCCGGAATATCCTATGTTGCGGTGCAGCCGGTGTCGTGGAACGAGGCGAGTGTGCTGGAACGCCGCTTCTCTCCAGGAATTCCGCCTCAGGAAGCCATGGTGATCGCCGCGGACCTGATCCACGATGATTACGCGTACGTTTTCGAAGTGTTCTGGGACCTCTGGATACGCGATGAATCGGCACCCGATTGGCACCTCGCTCCGACCCTTGCGCGAATCATCGCCCAGGGAGAGGAATTCGAAGATGGCACATTCAACGAGACCGGCCATATTCAAATTGATCTTGGGCTCGACTCGTTGTTTGTTCCAGATGATGTAGGACTAAGCGAAGAGAATCAAGCCAAGGTACGAGACAACGTGAAGAAGTTGATTGAGTTCACCGGCAGGGTTCAATTGAATACGCGCGCCACCTCGCGGCGCCTATGGTCGGAGTCTGAGGCGACGCTTGCTCAGAAGCTGATAGCCGGCCTGCAAAGAGTTCAGTAACCCTCAATCCTCGCACCGCCATCTGACACGGCCGGGCCCAAAGTCGAACGCACTCGCGTTCTGCATCGACGATGGACCCGGCATTCGTTTCAGCTCACTGGCACGTCTACCAACTACGTGTTCTCAGTGTTCTCTACGATTTCTATTTCGTTCTGCCACCTTCCACCTTCAGAGCTTCGGCCGCCGCCGCTTGCGCCGCCGCCAGACGGGCCGTCAGCACTCGGAATGGTGAACAGGAGACGTAGTTGAGTCCTGTCTTGTAGCAGAACTCCACCGACGAAGGCTCGCCACCATGCTCGCCACAGATGCCGACTTTCAGGGCCGAACGCGTCTTGCGTCCGCGCTCGGTGGCCATCTTAACAAGTTGTCCAACGCCCTCCTGATCGAGAGCCGCGAACGGATCTTGCTTCAAAATGCCTTCCGCCAAATACGTCGGCAGCACCTTGTTGATGTCGTCACGTGAGAAGCCGAACGTCGTCTGCGTGAGATCGTTGGTGCCGAATGAGAAAAACTCGGCTTCTTTCGCGATCTCATCGGCGACCAGAGCAGCTCGCGGCAACTCGATCATCGTGCCGACCAGGTACTCGACTTTGCTTCCCTTCTCCTTGAAGACTTCGTCAGCCACTCGCCGCACGATCGCTCCCTGATTCGCCATTTCTTTCAGCGTAGCGACCAGCGGAATCATGACTTCCGGCTGAACCTTGATCCCCTTTTTCGTGCAATCGACCGCCGCCTCGAAAATGGCTCGGGCCTGCATCTCGGTGATCTCAGGATAGGTGATGCCGAGACGGCAACCGCGATGTCCGAGCATCGGATTGAACTCGTGCAACTGTTCAACGCGAGCGAGAAGCGGAGGCAGTGCCTTTTTCAAATCACCTACGCCCTTCACCCCGTAGTCCTTGTACTTCGAGACGAGTTCCTTTTTCTGCTTGGCGCTGTACGACGACAGCAGCGCAATGTCGACCATCAGGTCTTCCCGCCGCGGCAAGAACTCGTGCAGCGGTGGATCCAGGGTGCGGATCGTGACCGGAAGCCCATCCATTGCCTTGAAGACGCCCGCAAAGTCGGCGCGCTGCAACGGAAGCAGCTTCTTCAGCGCGGCGCGGCGATCTTTCTCATTGTCGGCGAGAATCATCGTTCGCATGTGCCCAATCTTCTCTTCGCCGAAGAACATATGCTCGGTACGGCACAATCCGATGCCCTCTGCCCCAAACGCCCGTGCCTGGATCGCATCACGCGGAATGTCCGCGTTGGCACGGACTTTCATCTTGCGGAACGGATCGGCCCAGCTCATGAACTTCTGCAGTTCAGCGTCATCCGGCGATGGATCTAACGTATTCAGCTTGCCTTTAATAACGCGACCAGTGGTGCCATCGAGCGAGATCCAGTCTCCCTCTTTGAAGGTCTGCCCTTTCACTTTCATTTCTCGGGCTTTCTCGTTTACGTCGATATCGCCCGCCCCGGCGACGCAGCACTTACCCATCCCCCGCGTGACAACGGCCGCATGGCTGGTCATCCCGCCGCGTGACGTCAGAATGCCCTTCGCGACTTCCATTCCGTGAATGTCTTCCGGCGTGGTTTCCGCGCGCACCAGGATGACTGAAGCTCCAGAATTCTTTTGCACCGCTGCGACAGCGGCATCTGCGGTGAAAACGATCTGTCCGACGGCTGCACCGGGCGAAGCCGGCAGTCCCGTCGCCAGCACTTCCACTTTTGTACTTTTCTCATCCAAGCGGGGAACAAGGAAGTCATAGAGCTGATTCGGCTCTACCCGGAAAATTGCTTCTTCCTTCGTGATCAGCCCTTCATCCACCATCTGCAATGCGACGCGCACGGCCGCAAGCCCAGTACGCTTTCCATTACGGGTCTGTAACATGTAAAGCTTGCCGTCCTGGATGGTGAACTCAAAATCCTGCATGTCCTTGTAGTGCTTTTCCAGCCGCGTCGTGATCCCGCGAAGCTGGTCATAGACATTCGGCATGATCTTCTGCAGTTCGAGGATCGGGACCGGAGTGCGCACGCCCGAGACGACGTCCTCGCCCTGCGCGTTCATCAGAAACTCGCCGTAAAATTCGTTAGTGCCGGTCGCCGGATTGCGCGTGAAACCCACGCCTGTTCCGCTGGTGTCCCCCAGGTTTCCGTACACCATCGCCTGAACGTTAACCGCCGTGCCCAGCATGTCGTCGATGTTGTTGATGCGGCGATAGTGCTTTGCGCGATCATTCTGCCAGGAGCGGAATACCGCATCGCGAGCCATCACCAGCTGCTCGCGCGGATCCTGCGGGAAGTCGCGTTTCGCATGCTTCTTCACGACCTTCTTGTATTCACTGATCACTTCCTGCAGATCCTTGGCGGTCAGGTCGGTATCGAACTTGGTTTTCCGTTGTTTCTTCTTGGCATCAAATACTTCGTCGAACGCGGCCTTCTCGATGTCGAGCACCACGTTGCCAAACATCTGGATCAGACGTCGGTAGGAGTCGGCGGCGAAACGTGGGTTATTGCTGCGTTTT
>Ga0070741_10008079_pt1 | contig 21333 bp, 15 predicted proteins | sample Coa_R1_4_FD_66440 | JGI IMG/M metagenome (GOLD analysis project Ga0070741, IMG submission 66440) | Surface soil microbial communities from Centralia Pennsylvania, which are recovering from an underground coalmine fire - Coalmine... | ecosystem: Environmental > Terrestrial > Soil > Unclassified ... | reverse complement strand
GCGCCGACGCGGTGGTGGTGGTCACCGAGTGGAACGAGTTCAAGCAGCTCGACCTGCGGCGGCTGCGCGCCGCCCTCGCCTTCCCGCTCCTGGTGGACGGCCGCAACATCTACGAGCCCGACGCCATGACCCGCCTCGGCTTCATCTACTGCGGCATCGGCCGCGGCCAGCCGGTACACTACCCGCCCGACTACGTGGCTCCCGGGAACGGCCAGGCGGCGCCGAGCCTCGCCCCCACGCGCTGAGCGCCGAATCGCAAGGAAGCGCCCGGCTCAGGTTCGAGCCGGGCGCTTCCTTGCCTGAGTGGCGTGCGAGCGTCGCTAGACCAGGATGGACTCGCGGTAGCCAGCGCTGCCGCTCTGTTCCGCGGGGAAGATCTTCAGCTCCTCCATCCAGCGGTGCGTCTTCTCGAACATCTCCGCGGTGTACGCCTCGCCGACCACGCGCTCGCCCGTGCCGAAGCAGCGCACGTCCACCAGCGCGTGGTAGCGCTCGGGCAGCTCTTTCAAGAAGTAGTGCTTGTAGCGCTCGGGCTCCAGATCGATGTCGCGCTGGGCGCGCAGCAGCGCCCGGAAGTAGCGCTCCACGTCTTCGCGGTCGGCCTCGGGCGAGATCATGTAGCCGATCATGAACGTGGTGTCGAGCACCTTGCGGAAGCCCTGCTGCTCGACCACGTACAGCGGCGCGCCGAACAGCGCCGCCGCGGGCACCTCGCGGTCGAGCGCCATGCGGAGCCGGTCGAGCGGGAAGCCGCCGAAGCGCAGCCTCACCTGCTCCGCCGGCAGGACGCCCGCGAGCCCTTGCAGCGTCGAGAAGTGGCTGCCCGAGTGGTAGCCCACGGCGATCTCGACGCCGGCCAGGTCTTCCGGCTTGCGGACGGGCGACTCCGGCGCTACATAGATGCCCGACGGCGTGATGGAGTAGGCCTTGCCGTACATCCAGCCGCGGCCGGCCGACGCCGCCATGTTGGTCGCCCAGTGGCAGGCCGACGACACCTCGCAGTCGCGGCCGTCCTCGTAGGTCTCGAAGGCGCCGCGGGTCACGGCGACCGGCGCCGAGTCGGTCGTCTGCACGCTGCCCAGGTCCGGATGGAAGGTGCTCAGGTCGAGGGGCCGCACGAGGAACTCGTAGTCCAGCCCCTCGTCCTTGAAGTAGCCTTTCTCCTCGGCCACCCACTCCTGTAGCCGCCCGTGCGAGTGAATGCGAAACTTGCCCATCTCTCCTCCCGCGCCTGACCGATCACCCGACGATCCTGCCCGCTGGCCAGGCCCGCTCTACGCCGCGCGACAGCCCCACCGGGCCGGCCGGCATGCCGCCCGGCAGACTCCCTCTCGTGCCCCCAGCGTACTCGTTGCCTACATAGATCACAAGCGATGGCGGCCGATAGCCCTATCGAAGATTTCGATGGCAGCCGCTGGCATTGAGCCACGCGATGATCTCAGAACGCGGCGGGGCCGCCGCCTACGAAGGTCGGCCAGTCGCCACAGCCATCGGTCACCACCAACTCCACTGTAGTAGGCTGGCCTTCGGTGACGCGGCGGATGGTAAGCGTGAGCGTCGCCGGATAGCCTGGGAGCGGGACCGGGGCCGTCGAGGGCGCGCTGATCGTCCCGACGCCAGGCACGTCCACCGTGGCGTTCGCGAGCCGAGTGAACCGCAGCGCCTGGAGCTGATTGTTGGGCGAGCAGCCCGCATCGCGCGCGCTGATCGGCACCTGCAGCGTGTGCGTGCTCGGAACCGGCGTGGCCCCCACGCCGACGTTGGGCCGCGGGAAGGGCGTCGCGGTAAGAGTGAGGGTCGGCGTCGGCGTGGGCGTCCGCGTCGGCGTGGGCGTCAGCGTTAAAGTGGGCGAAGGCGTGAGCGTGGGCGTAACCGTCGGTGTGAATGTGAGCGTCGGCGCGGGCGGCGCCTCGTAGGCCCCGATGTCGCAGCGCGGGCCCTGAGGCCGAGTGACTCCGCGCTCGTCGATAGTGGGCGGCGGGCAGCCGCTGACGACCCCATCAATCGCCGGGCTCCCGGGCTGAAGCGCCCGCGTCTCGGTCGTGCCGCCATTATTCTGGAGCGGCCCCAGCAACGGGTTCACGTTGTTTTGGTCGCCCGCCTGGTTGAACGCCATCGCGCACGTCGTATCGCTGCTCAGGTTGCTGCCCAGCGACTGGAGCGGGCCACTCGGGCCCGCAACGCAATTGCCGGCGGTGTTGCTCGCCAGCAGCGTGCTCTGGAGCCGCAGCGGAATGGGGGGGCCGCCGGTGAAGCGCACGCCGGCCCCGCCGTTGCTGGCGATCGTGACGTTGGTCAGCGCGGGCATCGCGCCGCCCCCGAACGCGACGCCGTCGCCACCATTGCCGCTGATCGTGACGTTCTCAGCCGAGACGCCGCCGGCTGGGAGCAGCCCGGCGCCCGTGTTGCCGCTAATCGTGACGTTCGCGACCACGGTATCGCTTGCCGCGAGCAGCCCGGCGCCCGTGTTGCCTCGGATGGTGGCCTGATCCACGACGTTCCCCGGGCCGATGAGGGATACCCCGCCCGCCGTGTTGCTACCGGTCGCCGTGTTGCCGCTGATCGTCACATTCGAGATCGTGAGCCCGCCGCCGGTGGCATTGATGCCGCCCGCGCCGCCCTCCAGGTTCGAGCTCGGCGTGTAATTGCCGGTGTTGTTCACGATGGAGGTTCCGCTGATCCTGCCCTGCTCGCCCGTGCAGCCGGCAATGTAGTTGATGCCTCCCACGCCCGCGCCGGGCCCGCCGTTCCCGCTGACCTGCCCGCCCGAGAAGATGAACGTCTCGCGGCAATCGCCGACGAAGAGTAGGCCGGCCGCCACGCCAACGCCCGGCGTGCCGGCTATCTGGTTGCCGCTGATCGTCACATTGTCGAACGTCCAGGAGCCGACGGCGTTGATCCCGCCGGCGATGCCGCTACTGGTTGCGCCGCCCGCCACGTTCGTGTTGTTGCTCACCGTCGTGTTCGTCAGGCTGACGCTCCCATTCGAGCCAGTCCCGCCTGAGATTCCGCCGGCCGGCCCCCCCTGTGACGAGTTGCCGCTGATCGTTCCCCCGCTGATGACCAGCAACCCGCCCCAGGGCGAGCCAGGACTCTCCGTGAGAACTCCGCCGGTACTGCTCCCCGAGCGGTTCCCGGTAACCGTGAGGTTGCTCGCCGTCAACTGCGCCGATCCGCCGGAGTTCAGAATGCCGCCCGGGGCGTCGAGGTCGGTGGCGCCGTTGTCGCGGACGGTGACGGTGTTCAGTATGAGGGTCAGGTAGTTACAGATCGCCGTGCGGGAGTTGTCGCGCAGCGTCACGTTGGTCAGGAAGATCGTGCTGGTGCCACCGCCGCTGGTGCCGCCGAGGAGCGCGCAGCCTGAGGCGTGCTGCAACGTTAGCCCCTGGAGAGACAGCATGCAGCCAGAGGAGCAAACCCCGAGGATCGTAGGACGGACGCCAGGCATGTTGGTCCCGTCCACAATGGTCGTTGCTTCGCCATCCCCGAAGATACTCACTTCCGGAGCGCTCAAGAACAGGCTGCCCAGCGGCAAGGTATAGGTGTTCGCGGGCAAGTAGATAGTCTGCTGGCCGATGCCCAGCGCGTTGACCTCCTCGATCGCCGCCCGCAGCGAACAGAGCGGAGGCTGCCCTGGCGGGTTGATGCTGCAAATGCCGTCGCCCGGGTTAGCGTCGTGGCCGTCCTCGGTGGTAGTCACCTCGAACGTCGCGGCATAGGCCGGCGCGGCCCGCATGGTGAACAACAATGCGACCGCGAGGACGAGCGGGACCAGCTCGCGGAGAGCACGCATAATGGACCGTCCCCCAAAGCGCAGCATGGCGACGCGCGCCCCGCTCAGACGGTCATCTCACCGCTGCCCCACGGGGGCGCGCCCGCGCTGGCGGTACTAGCAAATCGCCTGGCCGCCGACAACTCGGTGAGGTTACTGCCGTGTTGCGGCCTCCGCACGCCCACCTATCCGGTGTGGTATAGCTAGGGCATGGCGAACCGACTGCGCGAGCAGCTTTCCCTCCTGGGCGACGACGAGGCCCCCGGCGCGCGCGGCCTGGCCGGCGCGTCGCCGGTGCGGCGGCAGTACCTGGAGTTCAAGCACCGCCACCCCGATGCGATCCTCTTCTTCCGCCTCGGCGATTTCTTCGAGACCTTCGACGACGACGCGCAGCTCGTGGCCGGCGCGCTCGACCTGACGCTCACCAGCCGCGACCTGGGGCGCGGCGACAAGGTGCCGATGGCGGGCATCCCTGCCCACGCCGCCGAGAACTACATCGCCCGCCTCATCGCCCAGGGACACCGCATCGCCATCTGCGACCAGGTCGGCCCGGTGCCGGACCGCGGGCTGGTGCCGCGCGAGGTGGTGCGCGTCATCACGCCCGGCACGCTCGTGGAGCCGGCGCTCCTCGCCGCCGAGAGCAACAACTACCTGGCGGCGATCTGGGCCGGAGACGGAAGCCAGGGGCCAGGGGTCGGAGCGGGGGCCAGGGGCGAGGGACCGGGCGGCCCGACCCGGCTCCCGGGTCCCGACCGCCGCCCTCCTCGTACCGTCGGGCTGGCCTACGCGGACATCAGCACGGGCCAGCTAGCCGCGACCGTGCTGGGCGGCGACGGCAGCGCGGGCGACGACGTGGCCGAGCAGCTCGCGGCCGAGCTGGCCCGCCTGCGCCCCGCCGAGGTGCTGCTGGCGCGCGGCCCGGACGGCGAGGTGCCGCCCGCGCTCCTCGCGCTCCTGCCCGAGGGCAGCCACGCCACACCCCGCCCGCCGGAGCTGTTCCGCGCCGAGACCGCCCGCCGCACCGTGCTGGAGCACTTCAAGGTCCCCTCCCTGGAGGCGCTCGGGCTCGACGACGCCCCCGCCGGAACCGGGGGGGCTGCGGGGACCGGCCGCCTCCCCCCCAGAATTGGGGGAGCCAGGGGGGGCGTAAATCCCGCCGTGCCGGCGCTCGGCGCGCTGCTCGCCTATCTGGCCGACACGCAGGGCGCCGCGCTACCGCTGCTGAAGCGCCTGCAAGTGTACGCGGTCGAGGGCGCGATGCTTCTCGACCCGGCCACGCGGCGCAACCTGGAGCTGCTGCAAGGGCTCCGCTCGGGCAACCGCCAGGGCTCGCTCCTCGGCGTGCTCGACCACACGCGCACCGCCATGGGCGCGCGCCTGCTGCGCCAGTGGCTCACGCAGCCGCTGCTCGACCTGGCGCGGCTGGAAGCGCGCCAGCAGGCCGTGGCCGAGCTGGTGGACTCGCCGCTGCGCCGCGCCGAGCTGCGCGAGGCATTGGGGCGCGCGGGCGACCTGGAGCGCCTGGCGGCCCGCGCGGCGCAGCGCATCATCGGCCCACGCGAGTGCCTGGCGCTCTTGCGCGGCCTGCAGACGGTGCCCGCCGTGCGCACGCTGCTCGCCGACCCGGCGCTCGCCACGCTACGGCGCGAGGAGGGCGCGCTCGACCCCTGCCCCGCAGTCGTGCAGACCATCGGCGCCACGCTCGCCGACGAGCCGCCGGCCGTGGTCGGCGAGGGCACCATCCGCGCCGGCCACTCGGCCGAGCTGGACGAGCTGCGCGCGCTCAGCGGCGACGCGAAGCAGTGGCTCGTGCGCCTGGAGCGCGAGGAGCGCGAGCGCACGGGCGTCAAGGGCCTGAAGATCGGCTACAACCGCGTCTTCGGCTACTACCTGGAAGTCTCCAGCGCCGTGGCGGCCAGCCGCACCGACCACTTCCAGCGCCAGCAGACCGGCGCCGCCACGGTGGCCGAGATGCTGGAGCGGCTGGGCTACCAGCGCAAGCAGACGCTTGCCAACGCCGAGCGCTACGTGACGCCCGCGCTGAAGGAGCAGGAGCTACGGCTGCAGAACGCCCAGGAGGAAGCGCTGGAGCTGGAGCGCCGGCTCTATGCCGAGCTGGTAAATACGCTCGCGGCCGCGGCGCCGACGTTGCTGCGGACGGCCGGCGCGCTCGCTCGGCTCGACGTGCTCGCCTCGCTCGCCGAGGCCGCGGCGCAGGGCAACTGGACGCGCCCGGAGCTGGTCGAGGACGGGCCGCTGGAGATCGTCGGAGGCCGCCACCCGGTCGTCGAGCGGACGCTGCCGCCCGGCAGCTTCGTCGCCAATGACACTTATCTCGCCAGCGGCGGCGGACCTACCCCCCCACCCCCCCTTCCCTGTGAAGGAAGGGGGGCACCGGCCCAGCCTGCACCGGCTCCCCCCTCCCCTGAGAGGGAAGGGGGGCCGGGGGGGTTAGGTCCGCCGCCCCAAATCGTCATCCTGACCGGCCCGAACATGGCCGGCAAGAGCACCTATCTGCGGCAGGTGGCGCTCATCGTGCTGCTGGCGCAGATCGGCAGCTTCGTGCCGGCCCAGCGCGCGCGGCTCGGCCTGGTGGACCGCATCTTCACGCGCGTCGGCGCCCAGGACGACATCGCCAGCGGCCACAGCACGTTCATGGTGGAGATGGTCGAGACCGCGGCGATCCTGCGCGGCGCGACGCGGCGCAGCCTGGTCATCCTCGACGAGGTGGGGCGCGGCACAAGCACCTTCGACGGTATGGCGATCGCTCGCGCGGTCGTCGAGTACCTGCACGACCACCCGCGGCTTGGCGCGCGCACGCTGTTCGCCACGCACTACCACGAGCTGGCCGAGCTGGAGCGCAGCCGGCCGCGCGTGCGCGCCTACCGCGTCGCGGTGCTGGAGGAGGGCGACGAGGTGGTGTTTCAGCACCGCGTGGTGCCGGGCGGCGCCGATCGCAGTTACGGCGTCCACGTGGCGCGGCTGGCCGGCCTGCCGCCGTCCGTGACGCGCCGCGCGCAGGAGCTGGTGGCAGAGCTGGAGGCGCGCGCCGTCCCGGCCGGCGCGCCAGCGTCCCCCGACGCCGAGCCAGCTAGCATCGTGGCAGATCATCCGGCGCTCGCCGAGCTGCGCCGGCTCGACGTGCTCAGCCTCTCGCCGCTGGAGGCGCTGAGCAAGCTGCTCGATCTGCAGGAGCAGGCCCGGCGGGACTAACACACCTTGCGCCGTAGTGGGGGCTGGGCGCAGCAAGCAGCGCCCCTACAAGATGTGCGTGTAGGGGCGCTGCTTGCTGCGCCCAGCATGTCGGATGCTGCCGGCTACGCGCCCGGCCGCGCCACGATCGGGCGGCTCTCCACCACGCGCAGGAACGCGCGCACGATCAGCGGGTCGAACTGCGACCCGGCGCAGCGCGTGATCTCATCCAGCGCCACGCTGGCGGGCAGTCCCGCGCGATAGGGCCGGTCGCTGGTCATGGCGTCATAGGTATCGGCCACGGCGACGATGCGCGCTTCCAGCGGGATGTCGTCCCCGGCGAGCTGGTACGGATAGCCGCGGCCGTCGTACCGCTCGTGGTGGTAGAGCACGCAGCCCACCGATCCCTGGAGGAACGGGACGTCGCGCAGCATGTGCGCGCCCAGCTCCGGGTGGCGCTTCATGTGCTCCCACTCGGCGGGCTCCAGTTTGGCCGGCTTCCGCAGCACACCGTCGTCGATGCCGATCTTGCCCACGTCGTGCAGCAGCGCGCCCAGCTCGAGGGTCATGAGCTGGTCTTCGTCCCAGCCCAGCGCGCGGCCGATGGCTACCGAGTACTCGGCCACGCGCTCGACGTGCCCGCCGGTGTAGGCGTCGCGGGTCTCGATGGCGGCCGCCAGCACCCTCACCGTCGTCACGTAGGCTTGCTGCACTTCCGCGCGCCGCGCGCGCTCGCGCTCGTAGACGCGCCGCAGGTCGCGCGCGTACGCCACCATCTGCTGGTCGGCGCGCTCCAGCGCCTCGGCGCGAGCACGGCTCTCGGCGAGCACGCTGGCGTTCGCCACGCTCACTGCGACGTGCTGCGCCAGCAGCTCCAGCAGCGTGCGCTCGCGCGTGGTGATGCGGCGGGGCGTGTCCCAGGCCACGTAGAGCAGCCCGACCGGCTCGTCGCGCAGCGACAGCGGGATGCCGGCCAGCGCGCGCCAGCCGAGCGCGCGCGCCTCGGCGTGGTCCGAGCGCGCGGCGGCGTCGAGGTCGGACGCGGCCCAGAAGTGGCCGCGGGCCATGATGCTGGCCGACAGGGCACTCGTGCGGAGCGCCGCGAGCGGCCACGCCTCGGTGCTCGCCGTGGGCAGCGCGGGGCTCAGCGCCGCGGCCGCCTGATCCCAGGGAAAGACGACGGCGGCCCGCGCGCCGAGGTGCTCCACCGACTGCTCAAGCCGCTCGACCAGTTCGCCCAGGCTACGGCACGTGGTCAGCGCGAGGACCCAGTCCCGTACGAGGAGCAGATCCTGGCACGGCAGGTCCAAGCCTGGCGGGGCGCCGCGCCCGCCGTCCGCGGCCGCGGGCGCCGGGTCCGGCCCCAATGTGGCAGCTTTGGGTGCCGTGTGGCGCCAGTGCTGGCTGCCGGGCAAGTGCGGCCCGCGCGCGGGCGCGAAGACAGGTGGGTTCACAACCCCTCCTCCGCCGAGCGCCGGGCCGCCCCGGCGTCAACGGCGCTCGTCACCGCCCGTGGCGGCGAGATAGCGCGAATAGCGCTGACGGTAGACCGTCGCGCGGTCCCGTGCGCTCCGGCTGGATGGCGACACCAGCACAACCACTGGCGCGCGGGCCGTGAACGGTGGCGCGCCGAGCACGCCGTACAACGCCTGCGCTGCCCTCAACAAAAGTCCGTTCGTCTGACTTCTCATCGTTCCCCTCCCTGGGTGAATCCGGCTCATCGCCGCGTGCCGCGCGAACGCGGCCGGCGCGGGCCGCCGGAGCCTGACTTCCTTGTCCGGGCGCGCCGGGCCTCCAGGGCCCGGCCTTCCTGTACGCATCATCGGCGGGTTACGGAAAAAGTTGAGGGCGGCTGGGGCACGTGCAGGGCGAGGCGAACGGCGGCGATGGCAGCGTCCTAGTTCGACGCGCTGGTGCTCGCGAGCGCGGCGCCGGGGCGGGTCGCGAGCGGCTGGCCCGGCCACAGCCCCGCCAGCGCGGGCGCCACGCGCGCCCGGTCGAGGCGCAACAAGTATGCTCCGTCCGCGCCCGTGTAGGACTGCACGAGCGGTGGCGCAAGGACGAGTGTCTTCAGCCCGTCGGGCGGAAGCTGCTGCGCGACCTTGGCGAGCGCCAGCAGGTCGCCGGGGCCCAGGTCGGTCCGGACGGCCGCCAGCGCCTCCTGCGCGAGCTGGGGCGCGCGCAGGAGGGCCGGCCAGCCCAGCGCCCGGTCGCGCATGGCCAGGAGGAGCTGCTGTTGCCGCTGCATGCGCCCGAAGTCGCTGTCGACGTGCCGCGTGCGGACGTAGCTGAGCGCCGTGGCGCCGTCCATCGTCTGCACGCCCTGAGGAATCACCAGGCGGCGCGTGCCATAGTCGTCCGTGGGGTACGTATCGTCCACGATCGCGCGCGGCACGTCGATCTCCACGCCGCCGAGCAGGTCGACGAGCCGCTCGAACCCCCCGAAGTCGACGACAGCGTAGTGGTCGATGGGCAGGCCGAGCAGGTCGCCGACCACCCGCTCGGCGAGGGCGGGGCCGCCGCCGGGCTGGCGCACCTCGCCGTAGGTATACGCCGTGTTGATCTTGGTCTCGCCGACCCCGGGCACGACCACGGCCAGGTCTCGCGGCAGCGAGAGCAGCGCCACCTGTCGCTCGGCCGGCGCCACGCTCAACACCATCAGCACATCCGTCCGCCCTGGTAGGCCGGCGCGGCGCTCGTCCGGCCGTAGGTCCAGGCCCAGCAGCAGGATGTTCGTGCGCGCGGGGCCTACCCAATCGGGCAGCGGGGCCGGCCCGGCGCCGTCCGCAGGGGACGCCGCAGGCGTGGGAGTAGCGCGCGCCGTGCTTGCCCGGGCGGGGACCTCGTGGGCGCCGCCCGGGGGTACGTGCTGGGCCATTCCCTGCGCCAGCGCGCCCAGACCACTGCCCGCGGCCACGGAGGCGGCAAAGAGCGCCGCCAGGACGCCGCGCGCGAGCCAGCGCGGCCGGCGCGGCGCCCCGGGCGCCTGTGGGCTCGTGCTCATCCTGTTCTCTCGAGTCGCCGTGCCGCTTCCGGCGTGGCGACCAGGTGCGGTCGTTCCCTCTCAATGATCGGCCGCCCGGCCTGCCCCGACCAGTACGCGGCTACCATCCCCACGGCTCACGAACGTACCCCGGCCGGCAACGGCCCGCGCCGGCTGGTGCACCGGTCGGGCCACCGCGCTCAGCGCGCGGCAAAGAAAGTCGGTACCCACGGCTGCCGTGAGGCGCGACCTCCGCCTGCTCTGGCCGGGCCCGTCAGCCCTGTTGCGCTCGGAACAGCGTCCGTATGCTGATCGGGACAACCACTGACAGCAGGGGACAAGGATGGGGGCGCGGGTTTCGACAGGGAGGATGATGAGGCGGCGCCAGGCGGCGCGGCTCGCGGTAGCGGCCCCGGCGCTCGGGCTGCTCGCCGTGGGCGCCACGCTCTTCGCACCGTCGGCGCTGGCGGCAAGCGGTGGGTACGCGCCGCCGCCGGCGCAGCTCGCCGGCGGCCCGGCCGCCAGCCCACCGCCGCCGGGGGCGCCCCCGCCGCCAGCGCCGGCCTTCGGCGCGCGTCCCCCCGCGCCGCCACCTGCTAGCCCGCCGCCGTCCGCCTCGGCACCCGTCGCCAACCCCGAGCCTAGCGTCCGCGTCGTGCTGGCGCCCGACGCGCGCGGCCCCCTGCCGCCGGCCGTGGCGATGCCGCCCAGCCAGGTGCCGGCCAGCGCCGCGCCGCCCGCGGGCGCGGTCGGGAACGCCCCGCCACCGCCCCATACGGCAGCCACGGGAACGCTCAGCCTCGCCAGCGCGGCCGGACCCGCCGCGGGCAACGGCGCCGCGCGCGTCGCGGGAGGACCGAGCGCCGCCCCGCGCCTTGTGAGCCTCGCCCAGACGCAGCTCGGCGCGCGCTACACCTGGGGCGGCGCCACGCCCACGACCGGCTTCGATTGCAGCGGCTTCGTGTACTGGGCCTATAGCCAGATCGGCCACCCGCTGCCGCGGGTGATGACCGAGCAGTTCGCCGCCGGCCGGCGCGTGCGCGTCGAGGAGCTACAGCCGGGCGACGTGCTCTTCTACCAGAACACCTACACGGCGGGGCTCTCGCACAACGGCATCTACGTGGGGGACGGCAAGTTCATTCACGCCGCCGACGAGAGCACCGGCGTGGTCCTCACGCCGGTCCACAGCGCCTACTGGGAGCAGCACTTCGCCGGCGCCATCCGCGTCCTCGACTAGCCTGGCCGCCGTAGGAGGGACGGGGGCGAGGCGGAGGTCCCGTCGCTCGGCCCGCCGAGAGAGCAGTGGCCGTAGATCACGGCGGCGGTGGGGCCGGGACGCGCCAGCCTATCCCCGGTCGCCCGCCGCCACCGAGCGGGGGCCGGCGAGCTGGGCCACGAGGCGGTGTAGCTCGTCCACGCGGTAGGGCTTGGCGATGACGGCCTCGACGCCACGGGCCGCCGCTTCGTCGGGCGAGATGCGGTCGCCCCAGCCGGTCGCCAGCGCGAACCGCGTCCGCGGGTACTGCCTGCGGACCTCTTCGGCGAGCTGCCAGCCGTTCAACCCCTCGCCTAGGCCGAGGTCCGAGATGACCAGGTCCACCGGCGTCCCCGCCAGGTACTCCAGCGCCTCCTCGGCCGAGGTCGTGGTCTCCACCTGATGGCCCTCGATGCGGAGCACGCGGGCCATGGCGCGGGCCAGCTCGGGGAGGTCGTCCACCACGAGGATACGGAACGCGGCCGGGGCGGCTGGCGCCTCGATCGTCTCCATATGGGATGGCGCGGCGATATCGGCGGCCGGCTGGGACGGCATCGCGATATCGGCGGCCGGGAAGGAGAGCAGGAAGCGCGTGCCCTTGCCGAGCGCGGAGTCGACGCTGATCTGGCCGCCGTGCTGCTGCACAAGGCCGAATACCATCGCCAGCCCGAGGCCCGTGCCACGCTCACCCTTCGTGGTGAAGAACGGATCGAACACCTGCGCCTGCACCTCGGGCGTCATGCCGATGCCGGAGTCGGCCACCTCGACCTCGATGGCCTCGCCCCGTCGGCGGGCGGCCAGGCGGATCGTGCCGCCTTCCGGCAGCGCGTCGACCGCGTTGAACACCAGGTTGGTGAACACCTCGCGCAATCCTTCGGATGCGCCGTTGATCACTAGATCCCGCTCAGCCTCGACGTGCAGACTGATCGGCCGTCCCTGCTCCTGTGCCGCGTCACGCCAGCTCGGCGCCGTAAGCTTCGCCACCTCCCGCAGCAGCGCCGCCAGGTCGACGCGCTCGGTCGGCCCCTGCTGGCGCGGCCGCGCGAACGTGAGCAGCCGTTTCACCGTCTGGCCGCCGTCCATGGCCGCCTGCACGATGATGTTCAACGACTCTTCCAGCTCGTCGAGCGCGGGCGTGGGCTGGCGCAGCGCCGCGCGCGCCAGGCTGCCATGGGCCGCCACCAGGCCCAGATACTGGTTCAGATCGTGGGCGACGCCGCTGGCCATCTGGCCAAGCGCGCGCAGCTTCTCGTTCTGCGCCAGCGCCTTCAGTTGGCGTTCCGCCACCTTCTGGGCGGTGACGTCGCGGGAGATGGTCGCTACGCCGGTGATCTTGCCCTGCGCGTCGCGGAGCGGCGACACGCTGATCGAGACGTCCATTCGGCGGCCGTCGCGGCTGACGCGCTCGGTCTCCAGGTGCTCGACGCTTTCGCCTCGTTGGACGCGTGCCAGCAGCTCCTGCAGCTCATCCACGCGATCGGCAGGCACGATGAGCTGGATGGACCGGCCAAGGGCTTCGGCCGCGGTGTAGCCATAGGTGCGCTCGGCGCCCGGGTTCCAGTCGACGATCGTGCCGTCGGGGGCCATGCCAATGACGGCGTCGTCGAGCGCTTCAACGATGGCGGCCCAGCGCGCGAGCTGCTCCTCGGCCTGCTTCCGCTCGGTGATGTCGGTGACCATCGCCAGCGCGCCCAGGTACTCGCCGCTGTCGCCGATGAGTGGATTGGTCACGACGATAGCCCAGAGCGGCGTCCCGTCCCGACGGCGGAATTTAAGGTCGTGGCCCTCGGCGACCCCGTCGCGCCGGCGCGCCACACTGCGCAGCGCGTTCGCCCGCTCGCTCTCGTCCATGAAGCTGAGGAACGACGTGCCCTGCATCGCCTCGACGCTGTAGCCCAGCATCTCGGCCATGCGGTGGTTCACGAAGGTCGTCTCGCCGGCCGCGTCGATGATCCAGATGCCCTCGCGCGAGGTCTCCACGATCCGGCGGTAGCGCTCCTCGGACGCGGCCAGGTCGCGGACCAGGCGGCGCTCGCGCGTCACGTCGGAGAAGACGGCGAGCGCCGCGGTGACGACGCCCTCCGCGTCGTGCAGCGGCACCGCGGAGGCCTGGACGAGCCGTTCGCCGTACTCGCCCGGCCGAGTGAAAGCGTACTCGAAGTCGTGCACCGTTTCGCCCGCCAGCGCGCGCCCAATGGGCGTGGCCTCGGGCGGGATCGCCAGGCCGCTGTCGGGGTCGCGGAGCCGGAACGCCTCGGCCTGGTTGGGGAGCGGCTGCTGGGGATCCGGGCTAATGCCGCTGATCTCGCGCCCGGCCTCGTTCATGAGCACGATCTGCCCCGCAGCATCGACGACGACCACGCCGCTCGGGATGTGCTCGATCACGGCCGCGCGCTCGGCGGCCGCGCGACGGAGATCCTCGGCCTGCGCCGCCAGCGCCGCGTGAGCGTTGGCGCTGTCCAGAATGGTCGTTGCGTAGCTGGCCACTGCCTCTGCCAGCCGCACTTGCGCGGCGGTGAGGTGGACCTCCGAGCGCCAGCCCACCGTCAGCGCGCCCAGGGGCCCGCCGTGGCCGTGGAGCGGCGTGCTGAGCGCGGTCTGCCCATCCTCGGCGTCGTGCACCGGGAACGCCTCCCGCCGCGCGGTAGGGTCGTCGCCGAGACGCTCGAAAATCAGCGTGCGGCCGGCCTCCAGGGCGCGGCCGGCCGCGCCCTGGTCGCGTGGCACGCGCATGGCATGCCAGCCCGTTGAGCGGTGGCCGCTCATGCCATGGAACGATAGCATGTCGTCTAGCTCGAGCAGCGACACGCCAGCATAGTCGGCGCCGAGCAGCCGACAGGCCTGATCCGTGATGAGCTTGATGGCGCGGTCGGTGTCGTTGGCGGCCGCGCCCTGCCGCGCCAGCTCGGCCAGCGCCTCCGCCTCCGCCCGCCGCCGCTGGGAATCATCGTGCAGCCGTGCCGCTTGCAGCGCGGGAGCCACCTGCGCGGCCAGCAGGGAAAGGAGCTGCTTCTGCTCCGGGGTGAACTCGCGCGGCCCGCGCGTCAGCACTTCCAGCACACCCACCGCGCGGTCGCCCACCCGTAGCGCCACCGCGGCCGCCGCTCCCATGCCCGCCGCCACGATCCAGGCAAGCGCCTGGTCCCAGGCCGCATAGTTGTCGACGACGACCGGCGCGCGCGCGTGCAGCGCCTGCGCCAGCAAGCCATCGCCGGCGGGCACGGTCTCGATCTCGGCGGGCAGCGGCCCGTTGTACGCGAGCCGCCGCAACAAGGCCCGCTCGGGCTCCCACCAGAACAGTACGGCGGCATCGGCGCCCAGCAGATCGCGCGCCTGATCAACGGCCAACTGGCCCAGCGTGGTAGGGTCGAGCACGCCGCCGACGGCGACGGCGAACTCGTACAGCGCGCGGAAGATCCGCGCCTGGGCCTCGGCCTCCGCGGCCAGCTTCTCCTTGGCCGCGTACGCGCGCACCACCTCCGCGCTGAGATGCTGCGTCGTGATCTCGGACCGCAGCCGCTCGGCCGCCACCCGCGCATTCGCCGCCTGCTCGGCCATAAGGGCTTGCTCGCGCCGCACCTCCTCATAGGCCGCGGTCAGCCGGCGGCGCGTCTGCGCCCATACTTGCACCCGTGCCAGCATCTCGACGGCATCGAAAGGCTTGACGATGTAATCGTCGGCGCCCGCCGCGAACCCGGCGTGCCGCTGCTCGGCATTCGACAGCGCGGTCAGCATGATGATCGGCACGTAGTCGTCGGTTTCGCGGGCGCGGATGCGCCGACAGACTTCGATGCCGTCGATGTCGGGGAGGAGCAGGTCGAGAAGCACAAGATCGGGCCGCATGATCTCGATACAGGCCAGAGCCGTGGCGCCGTCGTGGACGACTTCGACGCCGTAGCCTTCCAGCTCCAGGATCTGCTGCACAATCTCGGCAATGACCGGATCGTCCTCGATTACGAGCACGACCGAACGATGCGGCTGCATACCCGATCCCCCACCGCTGGCTGTGCGACCTGCTCAGGTTCAGCATAGCATGCTAACAGTATGAGGGAAATCGGCCAGGTGGCATATTGCGTTAACCGCGTGCCAACTTCATGTCGTCTGACAGACGATTGCGGGGCGTGCCCCAGACGCGGGGAGCCGCCGTCAGGCGGGGCGCTGGACCCGGCGCGCCGTGGCGTCCTTGCGGTAGAAGGATGCGCCGGCCGCCACAAGGCCCGTCTGCTCGGTGCCGCGCACGATCTCCGTGCCGCCCACGAACAGCACGCCGCCCGGCCGCAGCGCATCCACAAAACGCTGGTACAGGACCGTCTTCGCGTCGTCGGTGAAGTAGATGACCACGTTGCGACAGAGGATCAGGTCGTAGCCATCGCCAGGCGCGGCGCCCAGCAGGTTGTGCTCGCGGAAGTTGACGAGCGCCTTCACTTCCGGCCGCACGGCGTAGCTCTGGCCGTCCGCGGCCGGGGTGAAGTAGCGCGCCAGGCGCTCGGGCGTGACCTGGCGCAGGTCGGCCGGGCCATAGCCGTCGCCGCGCCGCGCGCGGTCGAGCACCGTGCGGTCCACGTCGGTGGCCAGGATGCGATGCGCGCCGCGGGGCGCCAGCTCCCGCAGGAGAATCGCCACGGAGTACGGCTCGGCGCCGTTCGAGCAGCCGGCGCTCCAGACGCGCAGGTGTGGCCGCGTGGCCAGCAGCCCGGGCAGCACCTGCTGCTCCAGGTAGCGGAAGCGGTCGGCGTCGCGGAAGAACTCCGAGACGTTAATGGTAAAGTAGTCGCGGAACTCTTGGAGCCGCTTGGGGTCGCGCTCCAGCAGGCGAGCGTACTCCACGAAGCCAGGGGCGCCGACGCGCTGGACGAGCGCCTCTAGCCGCCGTCGCAGTTGCCCCTGGCGGTAGCACGTCAGGTCGACCCCCGTCAGGCGCCGCACCGTGCGCAAGAAATACGTGTAGCCAACCTCGTCAAACATGGGCCGCCCTCCTCGCGACACGGGCCGGCAGCGCGGCGAGATGGCGGCGGATCGCGGCCGCCATCTGGTCGAGCGGCACTACCTCGTCCGCAAGCCCCGCCGTGATCACCGATCGCGGCATGCCAAACACCACACAGGTGGATTCGTCCTCGGCGAGCACGACGCCGCCGGCAGCCTTCACGGCCCGCGCGCCCGCGGTGCCGTCCTCGCCCATCCCGGTGAGGATGACTGCCAGCACGGCCGGGCCGAACGTCTCGGCGGCGTGTTCCAGCGTCGTGTCCACCGAGGGACGCACGCCGTGGCGACGAGGGCCCTGGTCGAGCGCCACGCGGCAGCCAGCGAGCTTCAGATGGAAGTCGCCCGGCGCCACCAGGGCGCGTCCGGTGGCGAGCAGGTCGTGCTCCCGCGCCTCGCCAATCGCCAGCGCGCTACCCTGGTCCAGCCGCTCCGCCAGCGAGCGGGTGAAGCCCGCGGGCAGATGCTGCACGATCAGCGCGGCGGCGGGCAGGTCGCCCGGCAGACCAGCCGTCAGCTCGGCCAGCGCGCGCGGCCCCCCGGTCGACGATCCGATCACCAGCAGCCGATCCGGGGCTGGGCGGCTGGCGAAGAGGGGCGGCGGCACCGCGCCAGGCGTCCGCAGCCGAACGATGCCGGTCTCGCCGGCGAGGCCCGCCTCGTCCGGCCGTCCATCCCGTAGGCCGGCCAGGGCGGCCTCCCCTGGCGGCAGATCGCGGCGCTCCGCTCCGCCCAGTCCCACGGGGACCGCGGTTGGGCCAGCGACGCTCGCCCCGAGGTTGGGAGGCTAGAGGGGCCGCGTCGTGTGTGGGCGACGGACGCGCGCATGCGCGGCGCGCTTCACCTTGGTGATCAGCTCGTCGGCGATGGTGGAGAAGCCCGTGCCGTACTGGATTGATGGCTTCTGGATGAAATCCACGGCGCCCAGGCCGAGGGCGCGCACCGTCGTCTCGGCGCCGGCCGCCGTGAGACTGCTGAACATGACCACCGGCCGCGGCGACCGCTCCATCAGCATGCGTAGCGCCGTCAGCCCGTCCACCCGCGGCATCTCGACGTCCAGGGTGATCACGTCGGGCTGCAGCTTCTCGACTTTCAGGAGCGCGTCCAGGCCATCGCGCGCGGTGTCCAGCACCTCGATGTCCGGATCGGCCTCCAGCACCCGCCGCACGCCCTGTCGCATCAGCGCCGAGTCGTCCGCGATCAGCACACGGATGCGTCGGCCGCCGGCTCCGGGCGCGGCCGCGAGCGTTCCCGGACCTAGCTCGTTCATAGCTCTACCTCCGGGCCGCTCACTGTGCGCACCAGGGTGCGGCCCGTCGCGGCCTCCAGGCGCACCGTTCGCCCTTGGCTGCCACCGGTGGCTTCGGCGCGCACGCGGACCCGCGCGCGGGCGAGCGCCGCCTTCACGGCCTCGACGTTCCGCTCGCCGATCGGCGGCAGACTGCCGCCCCCGCCGATGGCGAGCACCGCCGCGCCGCCCGCGAGCCGACAGTGGAGCCGCATGATGGCCGCGCCCGCCTTCTCCATGGCCGCCAGCAGCGCCGGCACCGCCGTGTCGGCGAACTTGCCCGGCGCCGCCCCCGCGCCCTTCTCGGGCACCGTCGGCAGCACGACGTGAGCCATCCCCGCAACCTTCACCAGCGGGTCGTACAGGCAGATCGCCACGCACGAGCCGAGGCTGTAGGCCACCAGCTCGCCCTCGCGGAGCACGTGCAGCTCGCCCAGGCCCACGCCCACCGCCCTACTCGCCACGGCAACCATCGCCCACTCCTACGAGCACCGCTTCCGCAACGGCCTGGACCATGGCCGGCCCCGGGAACATGAAGAACGCGACCTCGACGGCCTGGTCGTCGCAGGCGAACTCGGTCTCGATCACCAGCGCGTCCTCCCACTCCAGCAGCATCAGCTCGGCCGCCAGCGTGGCGAGGATCGCGCCGCGCATCTCGTAGAACACAATCGGCGGCGTAGGCGCCAGCGTGAGGTGCGCGCCGTCGGCCAGGGCGGTCAGGAAGAACGACCCCGCCACGTTGCCGACCTCCGCCAGCGCGGACACCTCCAACGGCTCCAGCGCGCAGGTGGTGCCTTCCGGCTGCCCCAGCAGCATGTCGACCAGCTCGTAGGCCGCCGCTTCGCTGAGCGCCAGCAGAATGCAGCCGGAGCCATCGCCGCCCACGCCAAGGTGAATCGCCACCAAGGGCCGCTCCGGATCGCCAGCGAGCGTGGACAGCTCGGCCAGCGGCACGGTACGGAGGGCCACCGTCTCGGTCGTGATGCTGCGCCCCGCCATCTCGGACAAGGCCGCCGCGCCGCGCTCGGCGGCGTGGCGAATGGCCCGCAGCAGCGCGTCAGACGCGGTCTCGCTAGTTGAGCGCGAGCGCCGGCTCAGCTTGCTCACGGCCATCCGCGCACCTCCAATCCTGGCGGCCGGCGGCCACCTGCTGGATCAAGCCCGGCACGTCCACGATCAGCGCGACCGTGCCGTCGCCCAGGATCGCCGCGCTGGAGATGCCCGGCACCTGGCCGATCACCGGCCCGAGCGCTTTGATGACGATCTCTTGCTCGCCCAGCAGCGCGTCGACCATCAAGCCGATCTGCCGGTCGCCGACCCGCACGGCCACCACCAGGGCGTCCTTGCCGTTCGCGCCGGCGCCGTCCACGGCCCCGAACACGGCGCTGAGCCGCACCAGCGGCAGCACCCGTCCGCGGAGTAGGATCGCCTCCTGGCGGTGCATACGCTGGATCTCGCGCAGCGGCACGCGCAGGGTCTCGGTAACCGAGCTGAGCGGCAGAGCGTGGATGTCGCCCGCCACCCGCACGAGCAGCGCCTGGACGATGGCCAGCGTGAGCGGCAGCCGCAGCACGAAGCGCGTGCCCTGGCCGCGTGTCGTGTGGACCTCGACCGAGCCGCCCAGCCGCTCCACGTTCGTGCGGACGATGTCCAGCCCCACGCCGCGGCCGGAAATGTCGCTGACCTCTTTCGCGGTGGAGAAGCCGGGCGCAAAGATGAGCTCGGCGGTCTCGCTCTCCGAGAGCCGCGCCGCCGCCTCGGCCGTTAGCGTGCCGCGCTCGATCGCCTTCTGCCGCACGCGCTCGGCGTCGATGCCCGCGCCGTCGTCCTCGACGATGATGACGATGGAGTTCTCCACGGCCTCGGCCGCGAGGCGCACGCGCGCGGTCTCGGGCTTACCGCGCGCCCGCCTGTCGGCCGGCGCCTCGACGCCGTGGTCGATGGCATTGCGCAGCAAGTGCACGAGCGGGTCGCCGATCACCTCGATCACCGAGCGGTCCAGCTCGGTCTCCTGGCCCTCCACGACCAGCTCCACGCGCTTGCTCTGGCGCGCGGCCAGGTCGCGCACGACGCGCGGGAAGCGGCTGAAGACCGTGCCGATCGGCAGCATGCGGCTCTTCATCACCTCGGCCTGCAGCTCGTCGGTGATACGCCCCAGGTGCAGCGTCGTCTCGTTGAGATCGGCCAGCAGCCGCTGCTCGCCGATCTCGGTGCCGAGGGCGCGGCCCAGCTCCAGCAGTCGGGTGCGATCAATCACCAGCTCGCCCACCAGGTTGAGCAGGTTGTCGAGCCGCTCCACGTCGATGCGCACGGTGGTCGAGCCACCGCGCACGCCGCCCGGACGCACGCCATCCGCGCCCTTCGCGTCGCCCTCGCGGGACGTCGTCGGCGCGGCCCAGTCGGTCTCGACCGCGGCGGCCGTCATCTCCTCCGCGAGCTGCAGGCTGAGCACCTGGGTCTCGTCGACATCGGCTAACAGCGCCCGCAGCTCGGCCGGGCTCTTGTCCGAGCGCAGCCACATCTCGAGCCGCTCGTGGACAGCCCCCTGCTCGACCGCTGCGCGGGGGGGATTGCTAACTAGCACGTCGGCCGCGCCTTCCAGCGCCAGCAGCGCCTGGAGCGCCCGCACCGCCGTCCAGTCGCCCGGCACGAAGCCAAGCAGCATATGGTGCGTCGCGCCATCGGGGATCGGCAGAGTGCTCGGCCGAATCCCCACGGGTGCCTTGGCGGCCGGCGCCTCGGCCACCGCGACTTCGCCCGCGGCGAAGGCCTCCAGCGCCGCGGCCAGGCTCTCGACCTCGACGTCGGTCTGCTCGCCGCTTTCGACCTCGCCCGCGAGCACCTTCAGCACATCCAGCGCCTCGAAGAAGCGATCCACCAGCGCCGGGCTGATCGTCAGCTCCCCGTGGCGCAGCTTGTCGAGCAGCGTCTCCCAGGCATGGGTCAGGCGGGCCATCCGGACGTGGCCGATGGCCGCCCCCGAGCCTTTGATGGTGTGTGCCGCGCGGAATATCTCCTGCAGCAAGGCTTCGCTCGGGCCATCGGCCTCCAGCCGCACGAGCTGGGCGTCGAGGCCCTCGAGCAGCTCGGTGGTCTCGGCCAGGAAGACCTGTAGCTCTTCCGGTGTCGCGTCGAGTCGGAGTTCCATCGCCTCACCCTTTGATGGCGAGCTGGGCCTCGAGCGTGCCGAACGGCGTCACCAGCGGCACGACCAGCCGCTGGATCCCCGCCGTCGACACCCGGCTCCCCGCGCCCACCAGCAGCACCGGCGGCGCGATGTCCGCCCGAATGCCCTGCTCCGCGAGCAGCGTCGCCGCCCGCCCCGTGATCACGTTCCCCAGCTCCCCCACCCCCGACAGCGCCAGGTCGTCCAGCTCTTCCACCGGCGCGCCCATGAGCTGCCCCACCACGGCGACGGCCATCTCCCGGCTCATGCCGTAGACGGCGAGCCCGGTGAGCTGCCCGGTGATGCCCACGATCGCGGTCACCTCCTGCGTCGTGTGGCTCCCCGCCTCCAGCCGCAAGGAGCCTCGCTCCACCTGCACGCCCAGCTCCGCCTCCAGCACCTCACGCGCCCCGCTCACGAACGGCTCCAGGTGCTCCGCCCGCGGCACTCCCCGTGGCGGCTGCCGCAGCACCCGCTCCACTTCCGGCGCCAATACGGTATCCGTGGACATCCGATTGCTCCCTTTCGCGCGCCGTCAGCGCAGCAGCTTCTGGACAGCGGCCAGCACCCGCTCCGGCTGGAACGGCTTCACCACGAAGTCCTTCGCCCCCGCCTGCACCGCTTCCAGCACCACCTGCTGCTGCCCCAGCGCCGTCACCATCGCCACCTTCGCCCCGGGGTCCAGCGCCCGAATCGC
>Ga0070741_10008078_pt1 | contig 21335 bp, 16 predicted proteins | sample Coa_R1_4_FD_66440 | JGI IMG/M metagenome (GOLD analysis project Ga0070741, IMG submission 66440) | Surface soil microbial communities from Centralia Pennsylvania, which are recovering from an underground coalmine fire - Coalmine... | ecosystem: Environmental > Terrestrial > Soil > Unclassified ... | reverse complement strand
TCGTCCGGCGAGTCGTCGTACATTTTAATCTCTTCGAGTACGACCTTTTGTTCTTTCGCGAGCTCTTCCGGATCGAAGCGCGAGTTCAGAAACATGTCCGTGAGGACGTCGACCGCCAGCGGCAGATGCTGATCCATGACCTTAGCGTAGTAGCAGGTCGTCTCTTTATCGGTGAAGGCGTTCAAGTTGCCGCCGATGCCGTCCATCTCTTCGGCAATCTGGCGCGCCGTGCGGCGGCCCGTGCCTTTGAACAGCATGTGCTCCACCAGGTGCGCAATGCCTTGCTCCTCCGCGCGCTCGTAGCGCGAGCCCATGCCATAGAACAGCGCCACCGTCGCCGAGCGCGTGTGCAGCATCGGCGCCACAAGCACCCGCAGGCCATTGGGCAGCACGTGGCGCTCGAAAGGGGGATCGGTTCGTTGCTCCATCTAGAGCGGATTATACGGGCGCCGGAGCTGCCTCACCGGGGGCCGTGCCACGCGACCATGGCCTGCCCGCCAGGAGCCGCGCAAGCTCATCACCGGTGAGGGCGATAAGCACGGCAAGCATCAGCCAGATAAGGCAGCTCGTCGCCGTCACCACGTTTCCGGTGGCAAAGAAGAGGAGCGCCGGCAGATAGAGCCCGACACGCAACGCCTTGGGCACGATGGGCGGCGGCCGCGAGGTGGCCAGCGTCGCGGCCGCCGGCACCAGCAGCAAGGTCGCACTGTAGACGTACTGATGAAATCCGGCGAGCAGCGTCACGATCATGGTGCTCAGCAAGCGGGTAGCGAACCGATCGGACTGAGGCTCCCATGGCCCGTGCCAGATGACGAGGAGCAACGCCAGCGTTAGCCCGGAGAGCACGGCGGCGATGGCAAAGCCGTGGCTCACTCCCCATTCTCCGGGCAGTAGCTGGGTGACCAGCCCGCGCCAGCTCACCATATGCTCATAGATCTCCCGGCTTACCGCGACCTGGCCGGCCGGAAGACGGCCGGCCGATCCAGAAAAGAGGATCAAGCTGCTGAGCAGGCGCTGCAGGCCTGCCCGGCCAAGCAGCCAGACCGTGCTGGCGGCGATTATCGCTCCCATAGTGGCCATGCCGGCAAGCGCGCGCCAGCGAGCCTTGTACAGCAGCACCACCCCCAGCCCAAGCGCGTACTGGGGCTTCATAAGCAGCACTCCGCACCACAGCCCGGCCCTGAAGTCATGCCCGCAGCGCAGGCGATCGTAGGCGAGGTAGAGCGCGGCCAGCCAGAGCATCGTCGACTGGCCCATGAAGAGCGAGTAGCCGGTCGGAAAGCAGGCCAGCATGGTGAGCACCGCCGCCCACGAGCGATGTCCCATCCGCGCCGCCAGCGACCGAGCCACCATGGCGGCAATGAGCGCGCTGGCAAGCGTCCACAGGGCATAGCCGGCATCTGGCCGCATCTCGCCAAAGGGCGCCATCGCCACGTAGAGCAATGGAGGATAGGGGGGCGGCACACCAATGCTGATCGGCTGGCCCGTATGCCCGAATGCCCCAAGCGGCCGAGCCAGCTCGAGCAACGCCGCTCGATCATAGGCGGCCGCCGGCCCCCTAGTGAAAAATGCCCGCACGGCCGTCCAGTAGAAGCCAAAGTCGTAGCCGAGCCAGCTAAACGGCCCTTGCTTGACCCACACCCTGGCGCCGGCGTAGACCCATGCGCCGGCGAGCACCAGGGCCGCCGCCCAGGCACGGCCTGGCAGCGACGCCAGGCGCCGCCCGACTGCCTGTATGCCCGGCCATGTAGCTCCACCACCGACCCGCGGCCCGAAGGTCTGGAGCGCCAGCGCGGGAAGCAGGAGCACCGGGAGCAGCAGGTAAGCGTCCTCCGCCCAATCCAGTACTGCCTGCGCCACACCAGCATCCAGCGGCACGCGCAGCCACGAGGCCCAGGACAGCAGCCCCATCAGCACGACCGGGGCGGCGACCGCGCCCAGCGTAAAACGGCGTGCGGCGCGCGCCAGCGGCCCCGGCGTCGAGGCGGCCTGCACAGACAGCACTGGCGCAACCAGAAGCGCGCGGTTATAGAAGCTCACGTCCGGCACGAGGGCCACCGCCACGGCGAAGCTCATCGCCGCCGCGCCGGCCAGGCGCGGCGAGGTGGCCGCTTCATGGCGCGCCGACCACCACGCCGCCGCCGCGAGAGCCAGCAGCGCCAGCGAGATTGCCAGCGCACTGGCGCGGCTCCCGCCGAGCGTCTGGGGCAGCCAGAGCATGGATTGGTTGAACGCGCGGTAGCGGGCATTAGCCTGCCAGAACTCGCTCCACCAGCTCGGAAGCAGCCACAGGGAGATCACCAGCTGCCCGGCCATGGCGGCGGCACAGCTCAGCGGCAGTGCCCACCGCCGACGATCGCAGCACGCCCAGAAGAGGAGGCCCGCCGCCGGCAGCGCCGCCAGCTGCGGCTTGAGCATCGCCAGGGCCAGCAGCACACCCGACCAGCACAGATGCCGCCTCGCTGCCAGCCAGACGGCGCCAGCGAGGCAGATGATCACCAGGCCCGTGAGCTGCTGGAGCCACAGCAGGTCGAGCGATGGGAAAAAGAGCAAGGCGGTAACGCCAGCGATAGCTGGCTTGGATGGCGGGTCCCCGGGCTGGACAAGCCTGCGCCAGAGGATCGCCGCGCCAGCCACGCAGATCGCGAGCGCGACGATGGCAAGCCACCGAACGACCTCGAACGGGAGCCACAGCAGCGGCGCGAGCGCGACGACGACGTATGGGGGATAGCCGAACGCGGCAACGTTGGGCATGTCCGGCGTCGGCTGGCGCACCATCCCATAGAAGGCAAGGTGCAGCTGGACAGCAAACGCATCTGTGTACGGATCAACGCCGCTCACTAGCGCCCGTGCGCCGAGCCAGGGCACGAAGAGGTCAGATGGCAGGAGCGGCGATGTCGAGACCTCTAGGTGGTGCAGCAGCCGCTGCAGCAGCAGGCGGTTGGCCAGCCACAGATAGCCCAGCCCGAGGCAGGCCATCGTGCCCGTCGCCATCCATCGGGCGAGGCAATGGCCCCCAACCCACCTGGACACTCCCGCCAGCTCGCACCGGCTCAAGCCAGGCAGGCCAATCATCCGGCTCATCGAGGATGCTCCAGGAGTGCCGGGCTCAGCCGGACGGCAGGCAGCGGCCGTTCGAAGCAGCGGGTAAGCAGCGCCGGGAGCACCAGTACCGGCAGGATGACCTGCGCCGGGTCGGCGATGAAGACCAGGGGCCGCAAATAGGGCGCGCCAAAGCCAAGCCATCGCAGCCACGCCACCACGCCAATCAGCACCACTGGTGTTCCCACGGCAAGACCGGCCAGGCGCGCCGTGGCCCGGTGCAGCGGCGAGCGCCCCCTGCCTTCGACCGCTAGCGTGACCAGCGCCGGGAGTAGCAGCACGCGATTGTAGTGCGCTACGTCGGGCACGACGACGAGCGACACGGCAAAGCCGAGCGCGGCCGCGTGAAGCACCGCGCGCGAGCCGGCCTCTTCCAGTCGAAAGCGCCACCAGCAGAACGCGAGCAGTCCTAGCAGCGTGCCAGCAAGCAGCCAGCCGAGCACGGCGTTCCCGCCGGCCAGCATGCCGGGCAGCCAGAACTCGGGAATGGTGGCATGCCGGCGGCCAGCCGCCGCCAGAAACCCGCCCATCCAGCCGGGCACTCGCCACGCCGCGAAGGCGCATTGAGCCAGCAGGGCGGCGGCGCACGAGCCAAGCAGCGGCCATCGCTCGCGCCGCCAGAGCGCCCAGAACAGCAGCTCAGCCATGGGGATCATCGCCAGCTGTGGCTTGATCGCCGCCAGGGCCAGCAGCACGCCGGCAACCGCAAAGCGATGTCGCGCGGCGGCCCAGTGCGCGAGCACCAGCTCGAAGAAGACGAGCCCGCTGAGCTGCTGGAGCAGCAGGAGGCTGATCGATGGAGCGAACAGCAGCGCGCCACCAGCCGCGGCGAGCGAGGGCCACCATCGCTGCCGCCGCGGCCATCGGCTGGCTGCCGCCGCACTCAGCGCCAGCCAGAGCGCCGTACCCCCCGCCAGTGCCATTCCAAGCCCGGCGGCGATTACCCAGCGCGCCATGCCAAATGGCAGCCACAGCACGGGCAGGAGCGAGAGCGCGACGAAGGCTGGATAGTAGAAGCCCGCCGGGCTCTCGACCGCGGGGGCACCGGTGTAGTCGGCGCCGTAATAGACCTGTTGCAGCGCTCCCTGGAAGGCTATAGTGTAGGGATTCTGCCCGACCATGACCGCCCGCGCGCCGTACCACGGCATGAAGGCATCGGATGCATAGGCGGGGAGGGGAGCCGGTGTTGGTGGCGAATAGCGCAGCACCTCTCCCCAGAGGGCAACGTACCCGGCAACGAGCGCCACGATGGTCAGCGCTACGGCGAGGGCAGCTAGCCACCTGGTCGTGCGCGGCACGCCATTGCCGGCACCGCTCATCCCCTCGCCTCCAGCACTCCAAGAGGTCTCCTCCCACCGAGCGAAGGCCTTGTGATAGCCCACCTGATGCATTCGCTGCACCGATGGCAACGCTTCAGCAGTCGAGTTCATAGAGGACGAGACGTGCCCTCGGCGCGCTCGAGCACGGTGGCAACGCCATCCTGATACGCCACCTGCCAGCCGGCCTGGCCAGCCAGCGCGCGCGTCAGCGCCGAGTCGGTGGGGTAGATCACCCACGTGATCTGATAGCGATCCAGCACAGCCTGCCAGCCGGCCTGCAGCTCCACCACCTGCAGATACTCGCGGGCTAGCGCCTCGCCGTAGAAATCGGTCTGGCCGTCGATGAAGACGCGCTCCGCCGGCCACAGCTCGTGCAGCAGATAGCCGCCCCAGGCCAGCTCGTTGAAGCCATTACCGGCCGGCGGATGGGCGCGCAGGAACGCGGCGGCGGCAACCGGCATCCGCCGGGCATCGAAGGCGATCCCAAGCGGATCAGCTCCGGATCGCTGCTGCGCCGCCGCAATGGCCAGTGCGCCGGCAAGGGCGAGCGCGGGCCAGAGATGGCCGCGAGCACGACCGTCGATGCGGGCGTAGGCCGCATTGCGCTGTCCCAGCCACGCCTCCACCCACCGCCAGGCTTGCACCAGCCACGGGGCCACCACCGTGCCCGGCGCGGCCGCGGCGAGCTGTGCCGCCAGCACCGGGGCCGCCACCACCGCAAAGAGCGGAATGTTGCGCGCCGAGTAGAGGCCAAAGGCGGTGAAGACGATGACCAGCATGCCCTCGTGGAGCGCCGGCCGGCGCCGTGACCAGGCGAATGACGCCAGGCATAGCAGCAGCATGGCCAGGAAGAAAGCGGTGCCCAGCTCGTGGAAGCTCGGTGAGAGGTACTCGTTGGTGCGATCGACCAGCAGCCGCTTCCCAAGATAGCCGGTCACGTGCCCGAGCAGCCCCGGCCCCGCTGGATTGAGCAGCGTCGCCCCGGCGGTGGCAAGCGCCACCGGTATGAGCATCCGCAGGCGCTGCCGGGCGGCGGCTTGCTCGCCGGGCTCACTGCTTGCAGCCGCGCGCACTACGTCTGCTCCTGCATAGCCGGCGATCAGGATGAGCCCAACGAGAAAGCCGCCGTGCGCGTTGGCCCAGACGGCCATGAGCGCTGGCAAGAGCCACAGTCGGCGCGCCGAGCACCGGCCGGCCTGCCAATCGTCGAGCAGCGCACCAGAGAGAGCGGTGCCGAGCAAGGTGAAGACGTGCGGCCGGGCAAGCCAGTGGAGCGCTGAGGCCGAGCCGGCAAGGATCGCCACCGCCAGTGCCAGGAGCACCGGGATGCCGCGCCGGCGCAGCTGCGCGAAGAGCAGCGCGAACGTGGCGGCGATCGCTGCGCCATGGAGCAGCACCGTGCCGGCCAATCCGGCGAGGCGATAGGCGAGCGCGCTGCTCACCTCCGCGAGCCATTCATAGGGCACGAACGGCGCGCCGGCCATCGTGTGCGAGAAGAGATCGACGCGCGGGATCGCGCCGTGGCGCAGGATCTGCTCGCCGACAACCAGGTGCCGCGCAGCGTCACCATCGCCGCTGAGCATGCGGCTGCCGCTGCGCAGGGTGATCAGCAGGATGGCGAGAAAGAGCACGTCGGCCAGCGACGGTACCAGCCACGTGGCCAGCGCGCGCCACCGCGGCGCTGCGCGGCGCGCGGCGAGACGTGGCTGCGCAGGCGCCGGATCGCCGGCGAATGGATGTGGCCCCGTAGCGGTAAGCAGGCCGGCCGGCATGCCCTTCTCCTCTGGCTCCCTGCTGGCTCCTTTGAAAGCGCCCTACAGCGAATCAACGCCGGCCGAAGCACCGGCGTGATTCACCACGTGGCTGCACGCGTGACTGCACCGGCATGTCTGCGGGGGCCCGTCACTTTTGCGCCGCGACGGCGTTTCCTGTGGGTGAGCCGGAGGGAGGGCAGCAGGCGCAGGTGCAGCAAGGGCAAAGCGATGCCAGCAATGCATCCTCTCCATTGCCGGCCAGCCAGAATTGGAGACAGATTGGAGCACGAAGCAAGCAATCGAAAGAAAGGAGGGATCAACGCGGATAGAGACCTGGTTTGAGGCAGTGCTCTTGACGCTCGGACTGCTCGCCGTGCTCTTTCTGGGACGCGAGCAGGAGCAGCGCCGGCAGAGCCACCAGAAGCGCACAATGCCTGGAGCCTCCTGGCAGATCCGCCAGGCCTAATACTGCAACGAGAGTTTCCAGATGAATTCGCTGCGGCACGCTACCAGATCAAAGTCTCGTTGCAGTACTAAGGGCATCACCAAGCACATTTCTGGTAATTCATCACTTCGCAATCGTTTTTGTTGGCCGGCCAATGTCGGCACGTGGAGCTAGAAAGGAATTCGCTTACATGGAACTGGCTGATCTCCTCCGTGCGCTCGCCATCGAGGAAGAGGGCGCCGACGCCACCGAATACGCCCTGCTGGCAGCGCTGATTGCCATCGCGCTAATCGTCGGCGCAACCGCGCTGGGCACACGCGTGAATAACGTCTTCAATTACATCTCCAGACAGCTATAGCGGACCGCAACACGTTGGGGGTCAACGTAGGGTCACTCAAGGCGCCGTTGTGCGCCAAACGCGCCTACAGCCTGTCGCGAGCGGGAAGGGAGCGGCGCCTCTTCCCGCTCGCCTGCTTGCTCGCGGCGGCCGCCAGGACGCGAGCTCGCTTGAGGGCAGAGCATCCAAAGGCGAGAGGAGGCGTACGATGCATCTCTGGAGAAGGCTTGGCGACGCACGCCTGTTCACCGGCGGGAGCATTCGAAACGATGGCGGCGGCGAGCAGCTCCAGCTGGCCATCATCACGGCCATCGCAGCCATCCTGATTTTGAGCCTGGCCAGTCCCATCGGCTTTGGCATGCTGGGACTCTTCCGTAGCGTACTCGAGCGGATACCCTCTTGAGCACGGGCACCGTCACCCCGCAGCGGGCGGCGGCGTATGTGTGCAGTAGAATGGCTAGCTTGCTCTTCGGCAGCAATGGTGCGGGCGACCAGTCCAGCCTTATCGGGCCGCTCGATCTTCTCTTGCTCGGCGTGCTGGCCGTCGCCGTCGCCACCGACCTGCGCCAGCGGCGGATCAGCAATCGCCTGACCTACCCGGCGATGGCCATCGGCCTGGCGGCCAATGCCTGGGCCGGCGGCTGGAACGGCGTTTCGACCAGCATTGCCGGATGGCTGCTTGGTGCCGGTCTCCTGCTGCTGCCGTTTGGCCTGCGCGCGATGGGAGCGGGCGACGTGAAGCTGATGGCTACCATCGGCGCGTTCAAAGGCCCGCAGTTCGTGCTCATGGCGGCACTCTACGCCAGCCTGGCCGGCGGCCTGCTGGCCCTGCTCTACCTCGTCAAGGAGCGCCGCCTCAAAGCCACGCTGTGCTCCCTTGCCGGCGGCTGGATTGGCGGGCTCGGTGGGAGCGGTGCAAAGGCAGGAGCGATCCCCTACGCTCCCGCCATCGCCATTGGCGCCATGATCGCCTTGCTGCCACTGGCGAAGCTGGCCAGCTAGTCCCTGGCCACGGTGCTGTTGAGCGATGCAACCCAGATTGCGGCACCCAGCAGAATCGCCGTGGCGGAGTACTAAGTATCCGCCGGTAGGTTCGTGCCGAGCCGCACCGCCAAGCTCCGAAGGGTCAAGAGCACGAACCTACCAGCGGTGACTTAGCCCGCCGGCAGCTGCTTCGGGCGGCGAGCGTGTGGCTCTTCCGGCAAAGGCACTCGAAATCAAGCTCGAACGGTAAGACGGTAAGACGGTAAGACAGGACGACCCCTATGCAAATTGCAACTGGACGCAGCCCGGCGCGCGCCGGGCGCCTCGCAGCGCTGAGCGCGCGCAAGCCGCTTCTCCTGGCCATGGCGCTCGGCCTGGTGGCGGCCCTTCTGAGCTGGCAGTACCTCCAGCACGCGGCTCAGGGCCGCCGCCAGGCCGCGCTGGTGCCGGTACTCGTCGCGGCAACCGACATCCCGGTGCGCACCGAGGTGACGCCACAGATGCTGGCCGTCAAGCAGGTGCCGGCCGATGCACGCCATCCCAAGGCGCTTACAGCGGTGGAGCAGGCGGCCGGCAAGGTGGCCAGCCTGCCGATCTCGGCCGGCGAGCAGGTGCTGAGCACCAAGTTCTTTACGCGCGCCGAAGACTCCGGCCTGGCCTTCCGCGTGCCGCCCGGCAGGCGGGCCGTCTCGGTGGGAGTATCGGAGCTGATCAGCAGCGGCGGCTTGATCAACCCCGGCGACTTCGTCGACGTGATCGGCATCTTCCCCAACGGGAGTGATGGCGCCTCGCCCGACGGTGCTACCGGCCAGGATGTAGTGACCGTGGTGCTGCAGAACATCGAGGTGCTGGCCGTGGCGCAGTCGATCCAGGGGCCGGCCGAGAGCGCGGGGCTCGCCGCCAATCTCCCCGGGAGCAGCCGGCCGGATCCCACCAAGCAGGAGGCGGTGGCGCGGCCCTCGGCACGCACCGCCACGCTGGCCGTCACGCCCGAAGAGGCCGAAAAGCTGATCCTCGCCGAAGAGAAAGGCAAGATCCGGCTGGCACTGCGCAGCACCGCGGACCACGAGATCCTCGCCCCCGCCGCGGTGACGCTCCGCGATCTGCGCCGCTGATGGCTGCCGCCGGCAGGTTCTGGCTCCTGGAGGCATGACGGCGATGTCGATGCTGATGCAGCGGCTGGAAGGAACCCATAAGGACGTGCGCGCCGCGCTCGACCCGGCCACGCCGGGAGCCGGCGAGCGGGCCCTGAGCGACGCGCTGGCAGAGCTGAAGTTCCGGCTGCACGAAAAGCTGGTCAAGCAGATGGACCTGAGCAAGCTGGCCGGCCTGGAGCGAGGCGAGGTGCGACGCCATGTCGAGGAGGCGGCACGCACCCTCCTCGCCGCCGAGGAGGTGGCCCTCGCGCGTGACGAGCGCGCACGGCTGATCGATGAGGTCGCCGACGAGGTCCTGGGGCTGGGCCCGCTCGAGCCTTTGCTCGAAGACCCCACCATCACCGAGATCATGGTCAATAAGCCGAACCAGGTCTACTTCGAGCGCGGCGGCGTCCTCTACCTCTCGGATCGACAGTTCCGCGATACCGACCACATCATGCGCATCATCGAGAAGATCGTGGCACCGATCGGCCGGCGCATCGACGAAGCCTCACCCATGGTCGATGCCCGCCTCGCCGATGGCTCGCGCGTGAACTGCATCATCCCGCCGCTGGCCGTCGATAGCCCGACGATCACCATTCGCAAGTTCGCCCGCGACCCCTTCACTGTCGATGACCTGGTCGGCTTCGGATCGCTCACGCGCGAGATGGCTCAGTTTCTGCGGGCCTGCGTTGCGGCTCGCCTGAATATCGTCATCGCCGGCGGCACCGGCTCGGGGAAGACGACGCTGCTGAACGTGCTCTCGTCGTTCATTCCGGAAGGCGAGCGCATCGTCACCATCGAAGATCCCACCGAGCTCCAGCTACGCCAGCCGCACGTCGTGCGCCTGGAGGTGCGCCCGCCGAACATCGAGGGGAAAGGGGCCGTGGCCGCGCGTGACCTGGTACGCAACGCCCTGCGCATGCGGCCCGACCGCATTATCGTCGGCGAGGTGCGGGCCGGCGAAGCCTTCGACATGCTGCAGGCCATGAATACCGGGCACGATGGCTCCTTGACCACGGTACACGCAAACAGCCCGCGCGACGCGCTCGCGCGCATCGAGAACATGGTGCTCATGGCCGGCTTCGACCTGCCCGTGCGCGCCATCCGCGAGCAGGTGGCGTCGGCCATTCAGCTGGTGGTGCAGGTATCACGCCTGCGCGACGGCAGCCGGCGTGTCATACACGTGGCGGAGATCGCCGGGATGGAAGGGCAGGTGGTGACGATGCAGGACCTCTTTGTCTTCGAGCAGTACGGCGTCGATGAGCATGGCAAGGTGCTCGGCACCATCCGTTCGACAGGGCTGCGTCCCAAGTTCGCGGAGCGCATCGAGGCAGCGGGCATCCCTCTTCCACCGGAGCTCTTCGTGGGCGACCGCCTGGGACAGATCGCCGCGCCGCACACCCCCAGCTGGGCCCCTTCGCTCACTGCCCGCATGCGGGGCTAATGCACCGGCTTGCTCCAGAATGCTAAGCCTGAGAGTCCAACAAGAGAGCCACGAGAGAGCCTGAGCTGAGGAAGGCATGGAACTCGCCAGCATAGCTATCCCGGTGCTGAGCTTCGGCGCCGTGGCCATCGCTACGTACGCGCTCCTCAAGGACAATGGCGACCGGTCACTGGCGCAGCGGCTCGGCACGCACATCGGCGGGCGTGCGGCGGGCGCGCCCGCGGCCGGCCAGGAAGCCGCGCCGGCAGAGGTGCGCCTGCTGCGCGAGCAGAAATACTCCAACTGGGCACTGCTCGACCAGATGATCGCCCGACGCTCGTGGGCGGAGCGTGAGGCCGCCGAGCTGACGCGTGCCGACGTGCCGCTGCGCGTGGGCGAATACCTGCTCCTGCGCTGGATCACTGCTGCGGGGCTTGCGCTCCTGGCTCTGGCGCTGCTGGGCAAGCTGCTACTGGCACTGCCGGCCGGCGTGGCTGGCTACTTCCTGCCTCGCCTGTGGGTCAGGTATCAGCAGCAGCGCCGGCGGCGACGTTTCGATGACCAGCTGGTCGAGGCCGTCATGCTGCTCGCCAGCACGTTGAAGTCGGGCTACAGCTTCCTGCAGGGGATGGAGGCGGTCGCACGCGAGCTACGTCCGCCGATCGCGCAGGAGTTCGACCGGCTGGTGAAGGAGATCGGCGTCGGCGCCCGTGCCGATGAGGCGCTGCTGCGCCTGGTCGATCGCACCCGCTCCGACGACCTGGAGCTGGTGGTAACCGCCATCATGATTCAGCGCACCGTCGGCGGCGAGCTGGCCGGCATTCTCGAGAACATCGTCAAGACGGTGCGCGAGCGGCAGCGCATCCTGCGCGACATCCAGACGCTTACCGCCCAGCAGCGCTGGTCGGGCTACATCATCGGTGCGCTGCCAATCTTCCTCATGATCGTCATCGGCTTTTTCAACCCCTCGTACACGGGCGAGCTCCTCCACACCCTGCACGGCCGGATCATGCTCGCAGCGGCCACGGTGATGGAGGTGATCGGCTTTGTCGCCATCCGGCGCATCATTGCTATCGAGGTGTAAGCCGCAGGGGCGATTGAGGTCGAGGCTACAGAAGCCGTCGAGGTGTAAGGGTTAAGCAATGGATTTGCTGATCGCTGCTTAGTCTGGAAAGGCGACTGGAGCAGGAAGGCTTCCATTGGGTGTAAGGATTAAGAAATGGAGCTACTGATCGTCGCCCTCATCTTCGGAAGCGTGGCGCTGGCCGCCATCGCCCTGCTACCGGCACGCGCCGCCGATCTGCAAGCCAGACTGGGGCCCTATCAGTATGGCGGGCCGCTCAGCGAACGCGACGTGCAGCTGCAGCAGCCGCTGCTCAGCCGGGTGGGCCTGCCCCTGCTGCGGCGCCTGGCTGCCCTGCCGGCGCGGCTCGCGCCGCAGCGCGCCTATGAAGAAGCCGAGCGGCTGATGGAGACGGCCGGGTGGACGATGGACCCAAACCTCTTCATGGGCCTGCGCGCGGCCGGCATGCTCGGGCTGCCGCTGCTCTGGCTGCTGGCCCTGGGCCTCCCCGAGTCGATCCTCGCGCTGGGACTGATCGGCTTGCTTGGCTGGTTCGGGGGCCGGCTGCCTGTCAACTGGCTGCGGCGCAAGGCCGCCGCGCGGCAGCACAAGATCCAGCGCGCGCTGCCAGATACGCTCGACCTCATCACGGTCAGTGTCGAGGCCGGGCTGGGCCTTGACGCGGCGCTGGCGAAGGTGGTGGAGAAGACGCGCGGGCCGCTGCGCGACGAGTTTGGGCGCGTCCTGCAGGAGATTGGGCTGGGCCAGTCGCGGCGCCAAGCCCTGCGCGATATGGCCGGCCGGTGCGACGTCCCCGAGCTGACCTCCTTTGCCGGGGCGATCATCCAGGCCGACCAGATGGGGCTGGGGATCGCCGAGGTACTCCGCGCGCAGGCCGACGAAGTGCGCCTGCGCCGCCGCCAGCGGGCCGAGGAAACGGCCATGAAAGCGCCGGTGAAGATGCTCTTTCCCCTCATTGCCTGCATCTTCCCGGCGATGATGACCGTGCTGCTTGGCCCGGCCATCTGGCGCGTCTACGTCAGCATCATCAAGGGCGGATCATTCTAAAGAGCAGGTCTTGCGCCGGCGCTCCCGGGAGTACCTGACGCGGCCAGCTGGGGGCCGCCTAACCGCTGTAAAGCAGCGAAAGAACAGTAGCTGCTGCCTTCTTCGGCTCCCGCGTCGGCATACACCTCCAGCCAGGGACTCCTGTAAAGCAGCGGAAGAATGGTAGCTGCTGCCCTTCGCCCTTGGTATCCTGCGTGGCATGGCGACGCAGACCGAGCCGCGTGCTGAGGTAGAGCAGGTGCTCCCCGGCATCTACCGCATTGGCTGTCCCTTCGGTGATGGCGGCATCGTCCACGTCTATTACCTGGACGCTCCCGAGCCGGCAATCATCGATACCGGAGTGAGTAGCTCCCCACCGGGCACAATCCAGCCGGCCCTCGCCGCTGCCGGATTCGACGCGCGCGAGATTCGCTCCCTCTTCAACACCCACGGGCACTGGGATCACATGGGCGGCAACGCTGCGCTTCGCGCGCTGGCCCCCCACGCCAGGACCTACGCCCACGCGGCCGACGCGCCGCTCTTCGCCAGCCTGGAGGCGCATCTCGGTGGCTACACGACCTATCCGGCACGCCTGCTCGGCGACCGCGACGCCCTGGCGCACCAGCAGGCACAGCTGCGCGCCGGAATCAGCGTGCCGACACCGGTGGAGGTGCCGGTCAAGGACGGGCAGGTGATCTCGCTCGGCGGCGACTGGCACCTGCGCGTCGTCCATACGCCGGGGCACTCGCTCGGCTCGACGAGCTACCTGCTGGAGCACGCCGGGGCACTCTTTACCGGCGACAGCCTGCAGGGCCTGGGCTCGCGTCCCGGCCAGCTGCCGCTGGTCTTCGACGACTCGCGCGCCTATCGCGCCACGATCGTGCATCTCTCAGAGGTGCCTTTCGAGGTGCTGTGCCTGGGCCACTCCTTCTGTGGCCTGACTGAAGAGTCGGGCCGCGATCCGGTGCGGCGCGGCGCCGGCGCACGACGCTTTCTGGAAGAAAGCGGGGAAGCAGCCAAGGCTATCGAAGAGGCGATGCGCAGCGCCGTGGCCGAGCGCCCGGGCGCCGGCTTTCTGGAGCTTGCTCGCACCGTGCTGGCCACGCTCGCAGCCCCGCTGGGCCTCGAGCTGGATGCCACCGGCCTGAACGTGCGCTCGCTGGCCACGCTCCACGCCTTCTATCGCGAGCTAACCGGCGCACCGCTCCCAGCCTGAGCCTGCCCTCAGTACCGGCGGCCGCCGCCGGAAAGCAGCATAGCGATCACGATCATGAGTACGATCATGAGTACGATCATGAGAGTGCAGGGGAAACACTACGAGACCGGCGAGCTGATCGAGATCACGATCGAACGAGGGACGATCGCGTCGGTGGAGCCGGCGCCGGGACACGTCCACGAGTCGAGCGCGCCGGGCCTGCTCGGCGGCGGCGACCTCTGGCTGGCGCCCGCGCTGTTCGATAGCCAGATCAACGGCTTTGGCGGGCGCGACCTCAACGCGGCCAAGACCTCGCCCGACGATGTGGCCGCCGTGGTACGCCTGCTCTGGGAGGCCGGCGTGGCGCGCTGCTGCCCCACCGTCACCACTAATAGCTTCGAGCGCATGGCGCGCAGCCTGCACGCGATCGCCCAGGCGTGCGAATCGAGCCCGCAGGTGGCCCATGCTACGGTGACGGTACACATCGAGGGCCCGTACATCTCGCCCGAGGATGGGCCGCGGGGCGCGCACCCCCGCGAGCACACGCGCCCGCCCGACCTCGACGAGTTTCAGCGGCTCCAGGAGGCGGCCGGCGGGCGGATTGGCTACGTCACGCTCGCGCCGGAGCTCCCCGGCGCCATCTCTTTCATCGAGCACCTGGCACGGGAGGGCATCGTCGTCGCCCTCGGCCATCATGGAGCATCGCCCGAAGCGATCCGTGCCGCCGTCGATGCCGGCGCGCGCCACTGTACCCACCTGGGCAACGGCGCACACGCGCAGTTGCCGCGCCATCCCAACTACATCTGGGAGCAGCTGGCCGAGGATCGGCTGAGCGCCGGTATCATCGCCGACGGCCATCATCTGCCGCCGGCAGTCGTCAAATGCTTCGTACGTGCCAAGGGGCTCGAGCGTACCGTGCTGGTGAGCGATGCGATTGCGGCCGCGGGGCTGCCGCCCGGCCGCTACGAGAGCGGTAAGGGACAGGCGCTCGAGATCACGCCCCAGGGCAGAATCCAGCTCGCCGGCACACCGTATCTGGCCGGCTCGGGCCTGCGCCTGCACGAGGGAGTGGGCAACGCAGTGCGCTTCGCCGGGATCTCGCTGGCCGATGCGGTGCACCTCGCCACCCGCAACCCGGCCCGCATCTTCGGGATCGATGCCACCTACGGCCGGCTCGCGCCGGGGTACGCCGCGGACCTGCTGCTCTTTCGCTGGGATCCGGCCGCGGCCCGCATCGACGTGTGCGCGACGCTGGCCGCGGGCGAGATCGTCTTCAGGCAGGAGTGAAGCAGGAGCCGGCGGCGAGATCGTCTTCAGACAGTAAGGGGAAGGAGCAATGGCTGTCCAGGTGATCCGCGCCGCGCTGCTCGGCTATGGCATGTTTGGTGCTGACGTGGTGGTCGGCACGCTCTGGGATCTGGTTCGCAATGGCCTTTCGCCTTACCTCGATCGGGTAGGGCTGGACGATTACGCGGCGCAGTACCGCGATGTTCGCTTCGAGCTGGTAGCGGTCGGCACGCGCTCCGAAGCGTCGGCGCGGCGGGCCGAGGACGAGACCGAGGCGGTGACGGGGCAGCGCCCGCGCGGCTTCTGGGGAGACGAGCCGTGGATCGACATCTTCCGCGAGTGCGGCGACCTGGACGTCGTCTTCGTCGCCACGCCCGATCACCTGCACACGCCGCCCATTCTCTATGCCCTGCGGCGCGGCTGCCACGTGGTGACCGAGAAGCCGATGTGTCTCGACATCAGTGAGGCCGACGAGATCATCGAGGTGAGCGAGCATGCCAATCTGATCGTAGGCGTCGACATGCACAAGCGCTACGATCCAGACCACCTCAAGATCTTCACCGAGCTGGCGCACGATCTCGGCCGCCCGATCTATGCACGGGGTGTGCTCGAGGAGCCGCTCGAGGTCTCGACCAAGACGTTCAAGTGGGTGGAGCAGTCCGATCCGTTCAGCTACGTCGGCATCCACTGGGTCGATCTCTTCATGCACTACCTGCAGCTGACGCCGCTGGCGCTCTACGCCGTCGGCCAGAAGCAGCGCCTGCGCAGCGAGTTCGGCAAGGACGCCTTCGATGCCGTCCAGGTGATGGTCACGCACACCAACGGGCTCAACGTGATCTATGAGAACAACTGGCTGACGCCGGCCGACTTCGAGGGGCCGGTCAATCAGGAGAGCCACACCGTCTTCACGCTGGGCAAGGTCGAGAGCGATAGCCAGTATCGCGGCCTGCGCTACTGGATCGAAAACAAGGGCTCGCGCACCGCGAACACGCACTTCTTCCGCAAGGTGCGCCGACCCGATGGCTCCACCGTCTCGCTCGGCTACGGCAAAGATAGCCTCGTCGACTGCCTGGAGCGCATCTATCGCGTGAAGGTGCTCGGCGCCAGCGCCGCCGAGCTGGCCGGAACATACCCCGACGCGCGCTCGCAGCGCCGGCCGACGGCGGTCGTCCACGCGGCGCGCGAGGTGGTGCGCCGGAACTTCGCGCACTTCGAGGCCGGCCGTGCGCCGGTCTGTACCGCCTCATTCGGGCCCAACGGCATCTTCATCCACGACCCGCTCGCGGGCGAGCACCACCCTCTCTACGGCAAGCCGATCTAAGCCCAAGGCCAGGGTAGGGCCTGGAGGTGGGACCAGACCTGGCCCCATGGGGCTTCCAGCTTGGCTGCGGTAGAGCCGGGCAGCCGCCTGCCTCCGGCTATAATCACGACTCATCCAGGAGCCCCGGGCGCAGGAACACGACGCCGAGCGGGGGAAGGGTGAGGCGCAGGTGCTGGCCGCAGCGCACCGTGCCCTGGCCAAAGCCGCCGCTGCCTGGCTCGGCCCACAGCGGCCCGTTGGCCACCCCACTGCCGCCATACTCCGGCGCATCGGTGCTAAGCACCTCGTGCCACGCGCCTGGGATCGGCACCCCCACCGGATAGTCGTGGCGTACCACCGGTGTGAAGTTGCAGACGATCACGATAATCCGCCCCGGCTCGACCCCGCGGCGCAGGAAGGCGATGATGCTCTCCTGAGCGTTGCTCGAGTCGATCCAGTCGAAGCCGCGAGGCACCGAATCGAGCTGGTGAAGCGCCGGCTCGGCCGCATAGAGCCGGTTGAGGTCACCCACCAGCCGCTGCAGGCCACGATGGAGCGCCGTCTGCGAGCCGCCCTCCCCGGCCCACTCGAGCAGGTGCCAGTCGAGGCTGCGCTCCTCGCTCCACTCCGACCATTGGCCAAACTCGCCGCCCATGAACAGCAGCTTCTTGCCGGGATGGGCCGTCTGATAGGCAAAGAGCGCGCGCAGGTTGGCAAAGCGCTGCCAGTCATCGCCCGGCATCTTGGTCAAGAGCGCCTTCTTGAGATGCACTACCTCATCGTGCGAGAGCGGCAGCACGTACCGCTCATCGAAGGCGTACCAGATGGGAAAGGTGAGCCGATCGTGGTGCGCGCTGCGATAGATGGGATCGAGCGCGAAGTAGTCGAGCGTATCGTGCATCCAGCCGAGGCTCCACTTGTAGTCGAACCCCAGGCTGGGGGCCCGCTCCGGCGGCTGATCCTCCGTACGGCGGGTAACCCACCGGTAGGTGGTCGCCTCTTCGGCGAAGGTCAGCGCACCGGGGTGCTCAGCATGCACCAGCGCGTTGAAGCGCTGCAGAAAGTCCACGGCGTCCAGGTTCTCGCGCCCACCGTAGCGGTTGGTGCCCCAGTGGCTCTCCGGCCGCGCGTGGTCGAGCCACACCATCGAGGCCACGGCATCGACGCGGAAGCCGTCGACGTGATACTGGTCGAGCCAGAAGAGTGCACTCGAGAGCAGGAAGTTGCGTACCTCGGCGCGCCCATAATTGAAGATGTAGGTGCCCCACACCGGGTGCTCGCCGAGCACCGGATCGGCATGCTCGTAGAGGTGCGTCCCATCGAAGAAGCCGAGGCCATGCTCCTCCTTGGCGAAGTGCGCCGGCACCCAGTCGAGGATCACGCCGAGCTCGTGCTGGTGGCAGTAATCGACGAAATACATGAAGTCGTGGGGCGTCCCGTACCGTGCCGTCGGCGCGTAGTAGCCGGTCACCTGGTAGCCCCAGGAGCGGTCGGTGGGATACTCGGTGATGGGCATTAGCTCGATGTGCGTGTAGCCGAGCGCCCTGGCATAGGGCACGAGCTGGTGCGCCAGCTCGCGATAGGTGAGCGGCCGGTTACCCTCTTCCGGCACCCGCCGCCACGAGCCGGCGTGTACCTCGTAGATCGCCACCGGCCGGCGATAGGCTTGCCGCTCGGCGCGTGCGGCCAGCCAGGCGGCGTCGTGCCACTCGTAGCCGCCCAGCTCGCACACCACCGAGGCTGTGCCCGGCGGCGGCTCCGCCTGGAAGGCATAGGGATCGGCCTTATAGACCGTATAGCCGTTGTACCTGGAGGCAATGAAGTACTTGTAGAGCGCACCGGGACCCACACCGGGGAGAAAGCGCTCCCAGATCCCGCTGCTGCCGTGCACCTCCATCGGATGGGCGAGCGGATCCCAGCCATTGAAATCGCCGACGACGCTGACCCGCTCGGCATTCGGCGCCCACACGACGAAGTGCGTGCCGGCCACACCCTCGAGCGTCATTGGGTGCGCGCCAAAGCGCTCATAGCTACGGCGATACGTCCCTTCGGCCAGGAGATAGACGTCGTGCTCCGAGAGCAGCAGCATCGAGCCGACCATCCTGGGGCCTGAGGCGCCGGTGGAAGCCGCGCGTGCCACACGTACAGCGTAACGTGGGCCCGACGCGCAGGCCAGCGAGTCGATCAGCCGTACAGCTTCTCAAAGATATCGCGGTGCTGCTGCACCCAGGCCAGGAGCCGGTCGACCCCTTCGTGCGCTCCGACCTTGGGCGTCCAGCCAAGCTCACGCGCAGCCTTGCGAATATCCGCGATGAACACGCGCTGGTCGCCCGGCCGCCAATCGTCGAAACGCAGCTCGAGCGGCCGCCCCAGCCTCTGCTCAAGGTAGCGGGGCACCTCGGCGATCGCCAGCGCGTTCTCCGGCCCGCCGCCGAGGTTGAACGCCTGGCCTTTGGCCACGTCGATGCGCTCGACCACACGGTCGTAGGCGTCGAGCAGGTCGGTCACGTAGAGCAGGTCGCGCACCTGCATGCCATCGCCATAGATGGTGATCGGCTTGCCGAGCACCGCCGCGATGCAGAACCACGCCACCCAGCCCTGGTCCTCCACGCCCATCTGGCGCGGGCCATAGATGCACGACTGCCGCAGGCTTACCGACGGCAGGCCATAGATGCGCGCGTAGTCGATCGTATACTGGTCAGCCGCGCCCTTGGAGTTCCCCGAGAAGTAGGCATACCCGTTCTGGCGAACCATGATCACGGAGTTGGGCACCTCGACGCAATAGACCATTCCGGCATAGTCCACCCACTCGCTCCGATCTTCTCCCTGGTTGCACTGGGCAGTTCGAGTCGTGGAAATCGAAACCCGATAAACTCCTTCTTCATCCTGCTTAACCGAAGCAGCCATCCCGCATTTCAGAGCGATCTCCTGAACATCATCTGCCAGGCGGGGAGAGACGGTCGCGTAACGCCATCCATGCTTTCTGTGAGTGTCACCATCTTCATCCAATAGAGAGTTTAATAATATCTTAAGATATTTTCCATTCAGATTTTTGATTTCCTGTGGAATATATTTGTAATAACTTTTACCAAATTTTCTCAGATACTCATACAATTGTCTTGATGTGGCCGTGACATGGTGCTTGTATACAACGGGGGATAGACCGATTGACCTCATCACATCGACTGCTTCGCTCTTGCGATAGAAGGTTGTCAGCGTGACGGAGTAATTACCGGTCTTCGCATCTTCGTAACAGTGCCCCTCAGCTAGGTACCACCCGAGGAACCGTAGCCAGTCGGCCATAGGAATAGCACGAGCGGGCAACGCGTGCTTGTACTTACCCGCCTTGACCGCGGGGAGGACAAATGAAGGACAATCCTCGCCCCCTTCCACATCGGCAGCAAGGAGATACGCCATCGGCTTGCCAGCAATCAGACGTGCCTCCAGGAGGCGCGGACGCTCAAGCTCCTGGTGATTGCAGTCCCACGCCACAAGCATCCGATGGTTGGGCGTCACACACGTCTGCAGGCGGCGGTTTCTCTGGACGTACATCTTGCCTCGATAGGGGAAGGCAAAGTAAGCCGTCGGACGCTGGAACTCCGCCACTTTCCGCTGGAGGTTGTAGGTCAGCACCTCATCGCCGGCCTCCAGCTCATAGAACCGTTTCCAGCCGCTACGCGTCAGCACATCCGTATCCGCTGAGTAGCAGCACCCGTAGGGCGAATGGCAGTCGAGCGGCTGTGACTCCGAGACGCCGTGCGGCAGCGAGGCATACGCGTAGCGGCCGTCGCGCACGACGACGCTCACGTCCTCCATGCCACCGTAGACCTTGTTCGTCGAGGCCGTCAGCAGTGCGCGCAGCCGCGGCAGCCGCCGCGCCGCCTCGAGCACGTTGAACGTGCCCAGCGCATTGATCTCGAAGTCGGTGCGCGGATCGGCGACCGAGGTGGTCACCGCCACCTGGCCGGCGAGATGCAGCACCACCTCGGCATCTCGATGCTCGTCGAAGACGGCCGATACCGCTCCGGCATCACGGATATCCACCTGCGCCAGCGTGAGCCGCCCGGCGCGCGCGCCAAGCTGCTCCTGCTGCTCGCGGAGCCAGGCCAGGTTCTGCTCTGAGCCCTTGCGCGAGAGGTTATCGAGCACCACGACGTGGTCGCCCTGCGCCAGATAGCGCGCGGCAGCGTTGCAGCCGATGAACCCCGCGCCTCCAGTGATGATGCGCTTCAATGCAGCTACCCCCTGTGCTGGATAACTGTACCAGCGTTCCTGCCCCGGCCGGGGGCAACGCCGAGCGCCTCCAGGAATTCGATGATGCCAGCACCGAGCGGTGCAGCGGCGACGTGGCCGCCGGCGGCGCGCACCGCCGCGTCGAGATCCAAGGCGACCAGCCGCACCGGCGCGGCTCGGTGGCCCGCCATCAGACCTATGCTCGATCGAGGAAGATCGTGGGATCGATTGGATATGCGCCCATACGCGAGCCGTATAGGTTGAGGCCGCCACGCTGGCCATCACGCGGCACCTCGAAGCGCACGACGAGCCGGCGCGTCTCCGCGGCCCGGTCGAGAATACGCGCCAGTACCACCGCCTCGGCTTCGAAGGTTACCAGGAACCCATACGAGGCATATTCGTACTGGTCGCTCAGGTGCGCGCTAAGCACCCCACGCGCATCGGCTGGATCGTCCGGCAGGCGCGTCGTGCCGAGTAGCTGGTCGTTCACCCACACCCGCAGATCGGTGGGGAGCTTCACCGCCTCGGTCTGGGGATAGTCGGTGGCCAGGACGTGCGCCGGGTCTCTCCAGCCGATCCGGCTACGCGCCGTGCGCGCGCCGGCTTCGAAGCGCAGGCGCAGACGCTTGATCGCCGCCACGTCCACCTCATCCGGCAGTGCCACCGAGTAGTCTACCCAGCCCGCTCCGGCTGCCCCAAACTTGCTC
>Ga0070741_10008077_pt1 | contig 21336 bp, 16 predicted proteins | sample Coa_R1_4_FD_66440 | JGI IMG/M metagenome (GOLD analysis project Ga0070741, IMG submission 66440) | Surface soil microbial communities from Centralia Pennsylvania, which are recovering from an underground coalmine fire - Coalmine... | ecosystem: Environmental > Terrestrial > Soil > Unclassified ... | reverse complement strand
CTGCGACCTCGTCGGCGTCGCCGGCGAGCACCGACGCCACGCGCTCCTCAGGGATCCCTGCGCGGCGCATCTGATCGAGCTTGGCCGCGGCCTGCTCGTGGGTGGGAGCGATCGCAACCACGCTCATCCGCGTCTTGGTGATCTCGGCCGGATCGCGGTTGACCTCATCGCTGTGTGACTCGAGTACCGAGAGCAGATGACGTGCGCGCTCCAGGTTGCCGAACAGGTTGCAGCCGTCCGCGTATTGGGCGACGAGCCGCAACGTCTTGCGCTCGCCGCTTCCGCCGACCACAATGGGGATGTCTCCGCGCAGGGGCCGAGGATTGTTGTGCGCTCCGTCGACGTGAAAGTGCCGGCCCTCGAAGGTCGCGCCCCCTTCGCGAAACATTGCCCGCGCGATCTGGAGCGCCTCCTCGAGTCGCTCGAAGCGCTCCTTGAGCGGCGGAAACTCGAACCCATACGCGCGATGCTCATCCTCGAACCAGGCGGCGCCGAGCGCGTGCCAAGCTCGGCCGCCTGAGAGGACATCCAGCGTCGTCGTGATCTTCGCGTGATGAGCCGGGTTGCGGTAGGTCACGCCCCCGACGAGCAGCCCAAATGTGAGTTGCGAGGTGCGGGCGGCGAGAGCGGCCAGCATCGTGGGGCCCTCAAACATCCAGTTCGTCTGCGGCCCCACCCCCGGGATCTGATGAAAATGGTCCATAAGCGAGATCGAGCTGAATCCAGATTGCTCGGCTGCGGTCGCGATTTCGACAAGCTTGTCGAAGACCTGGTCTTCAGCGGTATCGGGGTAATTGAAGTTTGGAAGGTGGAGGTCGAGTGTGATTGGAGCGCGCATCGGTTCAGCGTAGCCGCCGGCGAGTCCCATGCCGGCAACCCCCGCTACTCGTGTCCCAGCACATATGTGTGATCGGGGCGGGATCACACATAGACGGTTTCGCATTCGGGCTGGCGGGCAAGTGAACTTCGCGCGGATGCTGGCAGCGTAGTTACGCGGCTTCGTCCGACCGAATAGCAGCGCGCCGCCTCGCGCCGACGGCGAGACGATCAGGCGCCTACGACACGGTCAGACGCGGCTGATCCGTGCGCAAGCCGGCGTTGGAGCGTCGTCTTCAACGCCGGCCACTCGTCGTCGATCACCGAGTAGTACGCGGAGTCGCGTTCGGCACCGTGTTGAACAACCATGTGCTTGCGCAGGACTCCTTCGAACTTCGCGCCGAGCGCCTCCAGCGCGCCGCGGGAACGCTCGTTGCGGGCGTCCGTCTTGAATTCAACCCGCCTGCAACCGGCGACTTCGAATGCCTGGGTCAAAAGCAGCAATTTGGTCTCGACATTCATCCCCGTTCCCCAGACGCTTTTTGCGAGCCAGGTCCATCCGATCTCGACCCTCAGATGCTCGAGTCGAATCTCGAGAAAGCGAGTCGAGCCGACGACTTGGCCGGACTGGGCCGCCAAGATCGCAAACGGGACGTCGCGGCCGCTCCGTGCTGCGTCGAGCGACCAATGGAGCCAGCTTCGCAACCCCTCGCGGGATGCGCTCAGGTTCTCCGGCATCCAACCGAATATCGCCCCATCCCCAGCCGCTTGAAACAGTCCGGCCTCGTGACCACCGGCGAGCGGCTCGACCACCACGAGTCGTCCCACCAGCCGCGCTCGCAGGTCAGCAACCGTCGGATGAGCTGTATCGGAGCTCATTGCGCGAACATAGCGGCGCTGCTTGGATGCGGGCACGACCTGACACGAGGAGTCTCAATGAAAGTGGAATTCATCACCGGCATCGCACCCGTCACCCCCGATCCAGCCGCCAGCCGACGGATGTACCTCGAGACGATTGGGCTCCCGCTCGAGGGAGGGGACTACATCCACAGCGAGAACATCCCCGGCAGTCGGCACTTCGGTGTCTGGCCCCTCAGCCAGGCCGCAGAAGCGTGCTTTGGAAGGCCCGACTGGCCGGCCGATCGCACAGTTCCGCAAGCTTCGATCGAGTTCGAGGTGGCGGATGCAGATGCCGTCCATGCCGCTGAGACGGAACTCCGCGATTCCTGCTACGAGCTCCTGCACCCAACCCGGACCGAGCCGTGGGGCCAGACTGTGGTGCGAGTCCTTTCGCCCGAGGGGTTGATTATCGGGATCTCCTACGCGCCGTCGATGCACTCGTGATGTGGGTCGCGCGATCGGCGTCATAACGGTGGCCTGAGATCGATGACGGGTAGGGCAAAAAGCAGATGCCCGACAGCCCGGACAAAAAGCCGCACCACTGGCTGTTGCCGAAGTTATCGCTGGCGACCCAAAGGCCCGCGTGGGTGATGAGCATGTCGTCCGCGCCAACACCACGGGAGGACTCGTAGTAGCCGGAGGGCTTGCTCTTGTTGGCGTTTAAATACAGGGCGCCGGTGGTGGGCGATAGTCCTTGTATGCCTTTTGCGGTGTACGAGCCGGGGCCAGGGTGGTTGCAGCCGTCGGGATTCATCGACCAGCGTGGGTGGCCACCGAAGTACGCCGTGCCGGCGTCGGCCGCGGTGCTATAGAGCGAGTCGCAGCCGGTGTAGTTGATCCAGATCGGTTGGACGGAGGTCTTGGTAGCCGGAAACGCCGCAGCGGCGTCGCATAGCCCGGTCAGGGGAAAGACCCCGCCGGGCCGGCTGGCAAGGTTGCGGCCAGTGGTGGCGATGTAAATCGTACGGTCGTTGGGTGACCAGGATGCTGCGCGGATGTAGAACGGCTCATCGGTCACACAATGACTGCTGAAATCGCGTGAGGTCCACCGGGTCACCTTCGCTTTGTGACCGGAGATCCTCAGCATGAAGATCTGCTGGCGTTTCTTGCCACCGACCGAGGTGAAGTCGCCCATCACCAAGTCCAGCCTGCCGCTGTGGCTGAGCGCCTGGTTGTAGACCCGGGTGAGGTTGTTGCCCACCCTGGGGTATTGGTAGTGACCACTGATCCTCAGGTGCACGAACCGGTCGTCTCTTCCGGTTTTCGGGTTCAGGCTGGTCATGTAGGGGTTGGCCGAGCTGCGATTGATCGACGTGTAGAAGCCGCCTACCAAGATATGGCGGTTCAGTGCCCGCACGGTCTCCACCGTGGCGGAGGCGTGGTGAGCGAAGGTGTTCACCAGCGCGCCCGTCCACGTGCTGATCGCGGCGATATTGGTGGCTTTGGTGCCGTTCACAGACGTGAAACTGCCGCCGATGTAAGCGTGGGAGCACTTGCCGTGTCTGAAGGCGATTGAGTTGACGGTGCCGTTGACGTCCGGGGCCCATGAGGTCATCGTGAACGGAGGGGTGGCCTTGAAGCTGAAGGCGTTGTGGCGCTCGAAAACGCGGCTGCCTTGAAGGATCTGCCAAAACGTGCCCACCGCATACATCGTTCCGCCGCATTGGACGAGCTGGCGCACCTGTTCGACGGGCTTCTCGACCGCGGTGCTGAAGTGAGGGGTGCCTCTGAGCGGCGTGGGCAGCACCCCGGTTCCCGGCGGCTGCAGTCCGCCCCGGCCTCTGGCGGTCGCCGTTTGAGCGCCGCCGCTCAACGCGCACAGCGCTAGACCCGCGCCCAGCGCGACCCTATACCTATTCATCCCGCCACTTCCCCTCTACGAATCAGATCTTCACGGACACCCGAACAGCAAGGCGAAACCTACACCTCTGGATCGCCCATAGGCGCATTTTTGACGGGAGGGCCGACTGGCCCGGCAGGCTCCGGATGGCGCTATCGGACCGTGAGCTCCTGTAGCAGCGGCCTCTTCGGATGAGCCGCGGCGAGAATTCGTAGGCGCACGAACCGCACTGGTCCTGAGCGCACTCGAAGCGTGTCGGTCGTCCCAGTCGACCGGGTAACCGTGGCCAGTGTCCGCCAGCTTCGGCCGTCATTGGAGGTCTGCACGAGGTAGCGGCTCGCGCGGCGGATCACCACGGGCCTGGGCGGCGGCTTCACATTTGGCTTTGGAGGTGGCCGCCACTGGCGCCCCCAAACCACCACGACCTGGCGGATGGAAGCGCGCCGGCGTGTAGGAACCGTCAGCGTCGCGGGGAGCCGGGTGGGTTGCCAATCAGTGGCGATGCTTCCGTCGATTGCGGCCAGCGCGGGCGCGCCCAGGGCCGCACTGCTGGCCCGTGCGGGACCGCAGCGCACGAGATCGCTGGTGGGGGCGGCTTGCGGCTGGGCGGTTCGCATCGACAGAGTCGCTCCACTTGACAGAACGCGGCGGCCGTTCGGCGTGTCCACCGGCATCGGCCGGCCGGCGTTCAGCGAGACGGTCGTTCGACGCCGTCCGATCGTGACCGTGAAGGTGCGGCCGTGCCATCCGACGTGGTGCAAGACGATTCCGCCGATCGCTCCGGTCAGGGTCGGGGCCAACCGTACGGCACTGGGCGCGAGGCGCATCCCCGAGTATCCGTAGAGGAACTCCTGCAGAAAACCGCCGATGCCGGTCATGAAGGTGAACGCCCCGCCTGTGCTGGTCTCGGAGAACTGGCGGAATACGTCTCGGATGAATGGCTGGAAGCTCCGCACCGTATACACGTAGCTTGCGCAGCCGGGCGTCCTCAGCGTCGAGGTATCGATCGAGTTGATCGCGTCGCTCATCGAAGGACCGTTGGGGTCGGTCCGCGGGACGTAGTAGTTCAGATCGCCGCGCGCCAGGCCAGCCGGCATCGAGCGCCCCCACGGGTACTGGAGCATCGTGACGTCGGCCTGCTTGACCATCTGGCCCTGGTAGCCGTCGAACTCTGGGTGATGGGGCGGCTGCGTTGCCTTTCGAAGCACCAGTCCCCGCCCAATGCGCAGCCACGCTGCCGGCGCCGGCCGGCCCAGGACCCCTGCCGCGGCGGTCGCATCTCGCAGCACAGTCGCTGCGGCGTTGTTCGTATAGGCCTCGTCGTTGACGTTGGGGTTCTCCTCATCGGGCCCGGTGACGTGGTCGATGTGATACCTGCCGCCGGCCCCTGCGGTTGCACGCGAGGCCCAGAACTCGGCCGCATGCGAGATCACCGGCCAGCCGTTGTGGGCCAGCCAGCCCTTGTCACCGGTGGCGAGGTAGTACTGCCACTGGGCGAGCGCGATGTCCGCGGTGATGTGCTGCTCGTATAGCCCCTCACTGTTGATCGAGGCGGGCGGTGGGATCTGTTCGGTGCCATCGAGCGCGCTCTCCCACGGAAAACGCGCACCCTTATAGCCGGTGGCGCGGGCGTGGTGCTCGGCCTCTTGCAAACGGGCCAACCGGTAGGCGTCTATCCCCTTGGCAAGCTCGGAGTGCTGCGCCAGCAAGGACGGATACATCCACGTTTCGGCGTCCCAGAAGATGTGTCCGTCGTAGCCGTTGGAGGACAGCCCGGCAGGCGAGATGCTCCAGTTCACCCCGTCGCGCGTGTTGGACCACAGATAGAACTCGCTGGCGTTGACGTCGGTGGCGAGAGACGAGTCTCCGAGAATGTCCACCCGCCCCGACCACAGCCGGTCCCAGGCGCGGTCGTTGGCGGCCACCAAGCCGCCGTACCCGGACTTCGCCGCTGCGCCCGCTGTGTGACGAGCCGCTGCGGTCGTGTTCTTAGCGTCTTGCGAGTCGCCCACCCCGATGTATTTAGTGACCGTGTAATTCTGTCCGGCCTTAACCGGAAAGGTGAGCCGTTGCGCGACGCTCCCGGACGGCTCAGACACGGGCGAAAGGCGCCCGGCGACGTTTGCGCTGGTGCGCAGTTCGCTGGCCAGCGTGGCGCGAATGCCGCTGGTCTGCGTGCGGACCGACACCCAGTCCTGACGGGAGCCCACGTCGTGGCCCCTCTGGCCGGGCTCGGTGAGCGACGGAGCGGTGCCACCGGAGAGTGCCTGCTTTGAGCCGTCGATCAAGTCGGTGACGGTCGCGCTTCCGCTCCACTGAGGACTCAGCGTCAGCGAGACCACCCCCAGCCACTGATCAGCTCGATCGGTCAGCACCTGGTAGCGCAGTCGAGTCACGTGGCCGTCCGGTGCACGCCAAGTCGCCGTGGTGGTGATGATCCCGGTGTGGAGGTCGACGGTCTGGCGCCATGCGGTCACCTTGCCTCTGGACAGGGAGAAGGCGGTGCCTCCGTCTTTGAAAGTCAGGGCGCTCCAGTCCGGGATGCTCGCGCGCTGCTGGACGGACTCCGAAGCATTCAGGGGATGGGTCGGTTTCGCGTAGAAGCCCGCCAGCTCGGCTTGGGAGGGCACGGTTCCGCCAACGTATCCCTGGCCGATCGCGGGCACGCGAATCCCAAGCCTTCCATTGCCCGTGAACGTCGGCGCGTAGCCGGTCGACGGATGCGGCGAGGTCGCGGTGAGCGCAAAGGAACCGATCCCTGCGCCGGACGCCGGCGACGCTCCGAGTAAAAGCACCGCGGCGGCCGACACAAGCACGTATCTGAAGCGCATCCCCTAGCTCGTGGTCGCTGGGGTCCGGGAACGACGGCGGTTGCGGATGCCCGTCGAGCGCTGCAAGTCGGCCTCGATGTCCTCCAGGCTGCGCCCCTTTGTCTCTGTGACGAGCGCCTTGACAAACAGCCCCGCGCAGATGCCAAGTGCCGCGTAACCCAGGAACACCGGGCCGGGGCCGAGGCTGTTGAGCAAAGGCGGGAAGGTCTGAGATACCGCGAAGTTGGCGGCCCAGTTGCCGAACACCGCGATGCCCATGGCGGTGCCGCGAACGCTCAGCGGGAGCACCTCAGGGATCATCACCCATACGACGGGACCCCAGGTCGCGGCGAACGAAGCGATGAACGTCGCCAGGCAGATGAGCGTGAGGATCGCGGCGGGGTCGCCCGGATGGTGAGGCGTCGCGAGCACCGAGAGCCCGACCCCGAGCACGATCAGGCTGCCGGCCATTCCGGTTATCCCGGCAAAGAGCAAGGGCTTTCGCCCTACTCGGTCGATCAGCCGGACTGCCAAGATCGTCAGGGCGACGTTGATGACGCCGATGATGAGGTTCGCGTAGATCGCGCTCGTCTTCGAAAACCCGACGTTGGTCAACGTGGTCGGGGCGTAGTAGATGATCGTGTTGATCCCGACGAGCTGCTGGAACACCGCCAATCCCGTGGCGACCAGAAGTGCCGGCCGCACCCACTTGGCGCGCAGCAAAGCGCGCAATCCGGTTCCGCCTTCCTCGGCCTCGTCGACTTCACGGATCTCGTCGATGCGCTCCTGCGGCCGATCGTCGCCTGGTAGGTCCTCCAGAACCTCCTTCGCGGTCTCCTCTTCGCCCGTGTGTACGAGGTAGCGCGGGGTCTCAGGCATGAAGAGCATGCCAACCAGCAGCACCAGCGACGGCACAGCGGCCAATCCGAGCATCAGTCGCCAGTTGCCCGACGACGCGAGGATCGCGTTGACCACGTACGCGGCGAGAATGCCGCCGACGATCATCAGCTGGTTCAGAGATGTGATCGCGCCCCGGATCTTCGCCGGCGCGATCTCCGCGAGATAGAGCGGTACCACCAACGCCGCTGACCCCACCGCCAGGCCGATGATGAAGCGCGCGGCAATGAGCACTGCCACTGTGGGCGCGAGCGCAGCCAGCAGCGCGCCTCCCGTAAACACAATCGCGGCGATGATGATCAGGCGCCGACGTCCCAGGCGGTCGGACAGACGCCCGGCACAGGCCGCGCCGATCATGGCCCCGAGCAACAGTGCCGCCACGATCGCTCCCTCCAGGAATGGGGTCAGCTTGAAGGTGTTGGGGATGAACAGCAGCGCACCCGAAATGACCCCGGTGTCGTAGCCGAACAGCAACCCGCCCAGCGCACCGAAGAAATAGATGGTTCGGCCAGTGGGCCGCAGTGCACTCATCGCTCCTCCTCTCGCGACGACCTCGTTGCGTATGCGGCAAGCTTTCCGAAATCGGGCCGTTCAAACGCTTCGCGACACCTTGCGCGAGCGCGGAGGCTGCGCGGAGCAACCCGAGCCCTCGATCGTTCAGCAGCCGTGCGCCGCCGTGCACCTCCGGCGGCGACGCCCAAGCAGACGCGGGCGCCCCATCGGCCACGTGAGGTTTCGAGGCGTCGCGCGACGCGTCTTCATGCGCCGCGCGACGCCCCACCAGGTGTCCCGCGACACCCCGGAGCGATCGACGCCTAGCGTTCGGCCTATGAGCTCCGAGGCGTTTGAGCAGGTTCCTGACTACACCGCCGGTCGCGGAATCAACCGTGCAGCCGGTGAAGACTGAGGTCGAGCAGCAGCGGTAGCGGTCTCTCGCTGAGCCGACGGCCAATCTCGATGCTGGGTGGCGATGGCCCACGTGTGCGAGCCGAGAATTCCCCCCAGCACGATCGCCGCAAAAAGAAAGTTAAGGACGATGAAATACCAAGCCATCTGGAAACCTCCCGGTCAGGTCGTCTGCTGTTGGCCCGGGCTTTCGGGCCCCCTCGAGGATCGAAGCTACGCGTCAGATCGCGCCTTCACCACGTCATTTGACACAGTCCCGGATCGCCGCCAGTTCTCCGTCGTGCATCACAGCTCGCGTCCGCCGGGGGTGGATCAGGCTGAGGGTGGCTCAGGCCGACGCGCCCGCCGTCGCCAGCGCATCGAAAGGATCGTCGCTCGTCACGCCTCCCGGCAGCGCCTGGACCGCCGAGCTGAATTTCGACCACGCGTTGCTCGCCGTGTCAGCGGTCAGCCGGCTGTAGAGCGCAGCGAGCGTCCCGCTGTCACCGAGGCTGACCATCGCTTTTGCTACGTCGCTGAGGGCATGGCCCTGACTGATCAGCCAGGAGAGAAACGCCATCCCGCACCCCGTGCTGTCAGGGTCTTGGTCGGTCTGCTCGGTTTGATCCACCCAGTTGGGCATTCCGTCCTGCGCCCATTGCGGCGCCGTCGCGAAGTCCTTTAACGCATTGGAGCCGACGACCATCGCGCACCACCGCGACAGCGCCTCGCCCGTGCTGTATCCGCACAATTGGCCGTTCATCGCGCATTCGCTTAGCTCCGCCTCGAACAGCGCCACGACGCGAGCCGAATTTCCATAGGAGGCGTCGACCTCGATCGCGTTGCCGGTCGTGAAGTCACAGCCGTCGTGGTCCGCACCGCCGGTGCCGTCAGTCTGCCCGTTGAGTGCGAACACGATGACGTCGACCGCACCGCCGGTGATGCCGAAGATGGCGTTGTTCTGCTGGACCACCCGGTCCGCGGCCGCGAGCAGGTCTTGAGCGTTCTGCAGCGCCTGGTTGCCGAGCGTGGGATCGACGTACACGGTGACCCCACTGCTGCTGGTACCAACGGGCTGCGAGTCTCCCGTGTAGCTCGGCCATGTCGGCGCGGCCGGTCCGCGTGCCGGCGAAACGCGCCGTAGTGGCGGACGCAGCGGATTTGGAGCCATCGAATCCCTCCCCAGAGCCAGTCGGATTGAACGACTGGAACCTACCGACGCTAGGCCGTCGACGGATTACAGGCAACCGCGCTCGTTTTCGTGGCGTGGGGGCGGCAAGATTCCGGTTCCTAGACTCCCGTCAAGGCGAAATGGCAGCTGTCGGTCACCTTCCGCGGATCGTCCAGGAGTTCCGAGGCGCACGACGTCGTCCGGACCTTGCCGTCTTGGTGGGATTTCACGCGGTGAAGCATGCGCTGCGCTTTGGGGCGAGCTTGGAGGCACTCGTCGGCACAAACGCAGCGGACCTAGGCGAACTAGCGGCGGTCCTTGCTCCGGATCTGCAGGATCGGCTCGGCGCGGAGCTCGAGCTCGTATCGCCAGAAGTCTTTTCGCTCTTAGCTCCCCAAGCACCCAGGACCGGAGTCATGGGAATCGCCCGACGGCCCCAGCTCGACGTGACTGAGATGCTCTCCGACCCCACGCCCCGTCCAATCGTCCTGCTTGAAAACCCGAGAAACCTCCAGAACATGGGGGCGTGCGTACGTGTGGCGGCTGCCGGCGACGCCGCCGGCGTCCTCACTACCGGGACCCAGGACCCATGGCACGCGGACGCGCTACGCGGAGCGGCCGGATTGCACTTCGCACTTCCGGTCAGCCGGATCGACTCGGTGCGCTTCGGAGATCGTCCCTTGATAGCGGTCGATCCCCAGGGGGACCCCTTCAATCCGACGCGCATGCCTCCTCGCTCGGTACTCGCCTTTGGAAGCGAGAGGTATGGCATCTCCGACGGTCTGCTCTCACGGGCTCAACGTCGGGTCGCCCTCCCCATGCGTTCCGGAATCTCGAGCCTGAACCTGGCCACCTCCGTCGCGGCGATTCTCTTTGCGTGGCGCCTGAACGCGGTCTGACGATCGCGGGCTCTTAGCCGAGCGCGCGCTCGAACGACGCGGTCAGCCGATCGACGTGCGGCTCGTCGAATATGAGCGGCGGCCTGATCTTGACGGTGTCGTCGCGCGGTCCGGTCCGGCCCACCAGTACGCCGTCGCGCCTCATCGCCTCGACGGCCGCGCGGGCGCGGTCCGGCTCGTCGAACTCGACCCCGATCAGCAGGCCGAACCCGCGGACATCGCGAATCTCAGGGCAGCCGATAGCGAGCAGTCGCGAGCGAATCAGCCCGCCTACTCGTTTCGCGTGGCTGACCAGTCGCTCGTCCTCGATCACGTCGAGGACGGCCAGCGCGGCCCGCGCCGCGACCGGGTTGCCTCCAAAGGTGCTGAAGACACTCCCTGCAAAGGCGAATCGCTCGATCAGGTCGCGCCGCGTTATAACGGCCGCGACGGGATAGCCGTTCCCCATCGGTTTGCCGACCGTGACGAAGTCAGGCTCGATGCCAAGGTGCGCGAAGGCCCACAGGTGCTCGCCGCTGCGCCCGTGTCCGACTTGGACTTCGTCGGCCACAAACAGACCTCCCGCCTCGCGCGTGGCGCGCGCCAGAGATTGGGCTCGCTCGGGCGACGCCGGCAGGATGCCGTCGCTCGTCAGCCCGGCGTCTAGAAAAGTCGCGGCGAGTGGCCGGCGCTGCACGGCGGCCGCGACGTCGTCGTCGCTCCAGCGAGCAGGGATCCGGGCGACGTGAGACGGCACGTAGCCGGCCGGCCATTCCTCTGGGGAAAGGCTGGCGATCTCGGACGTGACGCCGTGATATGCAGCCTGTGAGACGAGCGCCCCGTCGCGGCCAGTGACGCCGCGCGCGATTCGCCACGCGAGGTCGTTGGCCTCGCTGCCGGAGTTGACGAGCATCACGGTGTCGAGTCCTGCGGTCGGCGGCATAGTGGCGAGCAGCCGCTCGGCCAGCTCGACCAGCGGTTCGTACAGATAGCGCGCGTGAGTATTGAGCGTGCGCGTCTGGCGGACGACCGCCTCTGTGACCCGCGGGTGGCAGTGCCCGACCACCGGAACGTTGTTGTAGGCGTCGAGCAGGCGCCGGTCCGCGGAATCGATCAGCCAGACCCCCTCGCTGCGCACCACGTGTACGGGCTCGTCATACGTCAGCCCGGTGAGAAGTGCTCCGAGCGCCGCTTGCCTGCGCCGCGCAAGCGCAGCAGTCGCTGTCGGCGGCGCTTGCGCGCCAAGCTCGCCCGCGAACTGATCGGCGCCGATCTCGTTGAACAGTTCGATCAGCGGCCACGAGTCATCGTCCCAGGATTGGATGTACGCGGCGTTTTCCGGGTATCGCTCCACACGCCAAGCGCTGATCGCGACGATCGCCGCGAGTCGCGTCGCGACGAGATATCCCAAGACATTGAGCTCCTCGGGCTCGAGTGGCGAGCGCGAGGCGTAGCCGTCAATCGCAAGACGTCCGGCGCGGAATACGTCGTTCCGGGGGCGGCCGCGGATCACCGAGGCGACGGCGACCGCCAGGTCGGCAACGGCTGCGGTATGGAAAATATCTCCGAAATCGACGATTCCGGAGACCCGTCCGTCGTCACCGAGGAGCACATTGTCGAGATTGAAGTCACCGTGGACGACCTGTCCGCGTAGCCGCGGCCAGCGAGGCGCAACCCGCGCCACGTATTGGTCCAGCACCGACTCGACCAGGCGACGGCGACGGGCGTCCTTTATCGCCGCGACGATGGGACGGAGACGTGCGGCATGTGCCAAGTCCCACAGCAGCTCGCGACCTGCAGCCGGGTGAAAGAAGCCCCGGAGCGCGAGCGTCAGGCGTGCGTGCGTCGCGCCGTAGGCGCGGACGGCGTCGTCTGGCAACTCCGGCCCGCCGTGACGGCCGCCCAATCGTTCAAACAACCGCACGAAGTGGGTGCCATCGGGTCCGTCGAAGGTGTCTGAAGCGAGCAGCCGCGCGACCGGAAGACCGGGGTCGACACGCAGCACATGCGCTATCGCGGCCGCTTCAAGCTCGAGTGACGCGGGATCCTCGCCGAGGTTGGAGATCTTGACGACGCCGTCGCCCCCGCGCCCGGCGATCAGAAAGGTCTGGTCGCGCTCGCTCCCGAGGTCCTGCGCATCCCCGCTGAGTCCGAAGAGATCCGCCGCGATGGCCGCAGCCTCGTCCGCGTTGAACCGCGGAGGCATCGATTCGAGTACCGACATCACGAAGGGCCGTAGACGTCGACGCCGTGATGCTCCTGGATGATGTTGCCGCCGTCGACAACGATCGTCTGGCCGGTGAGGTAGCTCGCTTCGCTAGAGCACAGGAAAGCGATCGCTGCCGCGACCTCGTCCGGCGTGCCCGGGCGCCCAACCGGCGTGCTGCGCCCCGCCTCGAGCTCGTCGGGTTCTGAGGAGCCGGTCGCGACCCAGCCGGGCGACACCGCGTTGGCGGTTATTCCGTCGCGGCCGTGCTCGACCGCGATCGTCCGCATGAGTCCGTCGAGTGCGCCTTTGGCCGCGGCGTAGGCTGCTGATCCTGGTGCCGTCACCATCGGCCCCGTCACCGATGAGACCATCACGATGCGTCCGTAGCCGCGCGCCACCATGTCCGCGAGCATCACCTGTGTGACGTGGAAGGCCGTCTTGAGGGTGATCTCGAGCTGTCTCTGCAACGCCGCGGGCGAAAGCGCGGTAACCCGCCCGCTCCCGTCGGGGATCCCGGTCTGGACCATTCCCGCGTTGTTCACAAGGACATCCACGGGTCCGTGCGTCTTGCGTGCTGCCGCGGCCAGGGACGACGCCTGCTGTGGATCGGTCAGGTCGGCCACACCCGCGAACGCACCTCCAAGCTCGGCTGCGCGCTGGTGAATGCGCTCTGTGGTCGAGGTAATCGAGAGGCGGGCGCCCAACCGATCAAGCAGCTTCGCCGTCGCAAACCCGATCCCGTCCGGGCTGCCGCATCCGCTCACGAACGCGTGGCGATCGTTCAGTGCAAAGGGCACGGCCATCGACGTAGGCTACGCGTCTTCGTAGTGATCGCTTGATTGGCGGCGCGCCCGCGGCGAGCGGCCTTTTCTGACTGGGCGGGCCGCCGCCACCAGCGCGTCGATGAGCGTGCCCAGATCCTCGCGGTAGGTGTCGCGGCCGTGGGCCGCCCTCCACGCGGCCGCGGCCGCTGCCAGCATCGGATACCGCCCGGGATCGGGGGCGCCGCGAAGCTCTCGCTGTTGGCTTGTCTGCTCCGAGCTCGCCCCGGCGCGGACGAGCAGCGAGCCGAGGGTGAAATTCCACATCAGCCGGTACGCGCGCACCGCCTCCTGCACCGACAGACCCGCTTTGCGCAGCGCCGCGTGTATCTCTTCGATCGCGCCGAGTACCGACGGCGCCATCAGGCGCCGACGTGCGAGCACCTCAGGTACCCAGGAGTGCTCCGCGAGGCTGTCGTAGATGGTTGACCACAGCATCAGCATCGCGTCCTTCGGATCCCCGGGCCGCGGGGGGTACACGAGCCGGGCCGCGAGGCGGTCGACGAGCACCACCAGCAGCTCGTCCTTGCTGCCCACATAGCGGTAGGGCGTCATCGCGGAGACGCCGAGTTCGCTCGCGAGCCGGCGCATCGTCAGCGCCTCGACACCCTCGCCGTCCAGTAGCCCCAGCGCCGTCTCGAGCACGTCTTCGCGATCGATCGTCGGTGGGCGGCCACGGGAGCGTTGGGTACTTGCAGGCATTTGCTATACGTGTATATTAAATCGTATGGCACACGGAACACCCACATTCGCAACCGGCAAGATCTGCTACCTGGAAATCCCCGCAGCCGACGCCGAAAGCTCGTCGCGCTTCTACCGCGACGCCTTCGGCTGGGAGTTGCGCAGCCGCGGTGACGGCGCGATCGCATTTGACGACGCGGTCAAGGAGGTGAGCGGCTCATGGGTCAGCGGCCGGCCACCGTCGGCTGAGCCCGGGATCATGGTCCATATCATGGTCGCGGACCTGGACGCAGCGCTCGCGGCCGTCCGGGCGGCCGGCGGCGAGGTGCTGAACGAGGATGCGGCACCCGGCGAGCGCGTTGGACACGTTCGCGATCCCGGCGGCAACGTGATCGGGGTCTACCAGCAGCCGGGCCTGGCTGAGCGCGAACGGGCAGTCAGACCGGTGCCCGAGCACCTCCACACGGTCACCCCACGGCTTGCGCTGAGCGATGCCGCGGCCGGGATCGACTTTTACAAGGCGGCGTTCGGTGCCAAGGAGCTTGGCGAGCGCTATCACATGCCAGACGGCGCGCTCGTTCACGCGGAGCTGCTGATCGGCGACTCGGTGGTGATGGTCAAGGACGCCCAGGACGACGAGTTCAACGCCCTGCTGTGCACGTACTGGCCCGACGTCGATGCCGCGTGGGACCGTGCCGTTGGAGCCGGCGCGGAAGTCATCTATCCCCTTACCGACCAGTTCTACGGCGAACGCGGTGGCCGCCTCGGCGATCCGTTCGGAAACCAGTGGATGCTGGCCGCCCGAATGGAGATTTTCACGCCGGCGCAGCTCGCCGCGCGGGAGCCGACTTAGCCTCCCTCGACCGAGCCGGGTGGTATCGACCGAGTCAGGCGGTGCTGGCGATGTGGAGCCGGCCACCCGAGGCGCCGGTGCCGTTGCTGGCGCCGGAGCCGTTGCTGGCGCCGGAAAGCCCGCCGGTCTCCCGCCGCGCCTCGATCTGCTCAAGTTTGGCCAGTAGGTTTTGCGCCATCCGGATCGAGGCGGCGTCAATCAGCCTGCCGTCGAGCGAGACGGCGCCCTTGCCCTCGGCGGCAGCCTCCTTCATTGCCGCGATGATCCGGTGGGTCTTCTCGACGATCCGCGTGTCCGGGGTGAACACCTCGTTGGCGAGTTCGATCTGAGACGGGTGGATCGCCCATTTGCCCTCGTAGCCGAGAACGGCGGCGCGACGGGCTGAGGCGAGGTAACCCTCGGGATCGGTGAAGTCGCCGAAGGGCCCATCTATTGGCCGCAGTCCATATGCGCGGCAGACCACGGCGATTCGCGACAGCGCATAGTGCCATTGATCGCCCCAATGTCGCTCGCGCTCGCCGCCGTCCTCGCTGTCGGCGAGCATCGAGTAGTCGGGGTTGGCCCCGCCGATCGACATCGTGTGGCTCTGCAGTGAGGCGGCATAGTCGGCGACCCCAAACACCATCGCCTCGAGCCGCTCCGGGCAGGCGCGCGCGATCTCCTCGCAGTTGACCATTCCCATAGCCGTCTCGATCAGCACGGAGATTCCCAGCCGCCGCTCAAGGCCCGTTGCGTCCTCGATTTGCGTGAGCAGGGTCGCGACAAGGTGCACATCGCCGGCGCAGCTTGCCTTCGGGATCATGATCGCGTCGAGGTGCTGTCCCGCCTGCTCGACCACGTCGACGATGTCGCGGTAGCAATAGTGAGTGTCGAGCCCGTTAATCCGCAGGGACACCGAGCAGTGGCGGAAGTCTTGCTCCTGTAGCGCCTGGATGATGTTCACGCGCGCCTGCTCCTTGTCGTCAGGGGCGACGGCGTCCTCGAGGTCAAGCATGACGATGTCGGCGCCGAGCTCGGGTGCCTTCTCGAGCATCCTGACGTTGCTGCCGGGGACGGCGAGTTCGCTGCGGTGAAGCCGTGCGTTGGTCGCGCTCATGGGCGGCAGTAGACACAACCGCCGCCTTTGGCACAAGCGTTCTTAGATGAATTTGTCTAAATGCACGGTTTCACTCAATGTATAGAGGGAAGTCTTTCTGTCGGCCTGAAATTCTTTGCTTTTCCTCAGCTCTCCCGTCGGCTAGCCTCGCTCGCCTGATGACCGTCCCACCAGAACTAAATCCCGCCGATCGCCTGCTCTGCGGTCCCGGCCCCAGCAACGTGTCCCCGAGCGCGCTGGCGGCGATGCAGCGCCCCATGCTCGGCCATCTCGATCCCGACCTACACGACTTTCTGCTTCAGATCGTCGACCAGTTACGCGCCACCTATCAGGCACGTGGGGGCTTGGTGCTCCCGCTCCAGGCGACTGGCACCTCTGGTATGGAGACCGGCCTCGCCAGTCTCGTTGAGCCCGGAGATGTCGTGATCGTCGCCAATGCCGGGTTCTTTGGTGGCCGGATCGCCGAGATAGCCCGCCGCTACGGAGCCGAAGTCATCGAAATCAAGGCCGAGTTTGGACAACACGTGCCCAACGAGCGGCTTCTCGACGCACTCGACAAGCAACCAAACGCCCGGCTGCTCGCTGTCGTTCATGCGGAGACGTCGACAGGGGTACGGCATCCACTGCGAGAGCTCGGCGACGCGATGCGTGGCCGCGACACGCTGCTGCTTGCCGACTGCGTGACCTCGCTCGGCGGCGTGGAACTCGACTTCGACGGCTGGGGCATCGACTACGCCTACTCGTGCACCCAGAAGTGCTTGGGCGCACCCCCTGGGATGTCTCCGGTTGCGGTCTCCGACCGTGCGCTCGCGCGGATCCGCTCACGCAAGACCCCGGTCCCCTACTCATTTGACTTGCAGCTGTTGGAGGCCTATTGGATCCACCGGCCCCCGGTTTACCATCACACCGCTCCGATCCTCCACATCTACGCGCTTCACGAAGCGCTCCGCCAAGTGAGCCTCGAAGGCCTCGAGGCGCGCTGGCAGCGCCATACCGACGCCGGCGCGTTCTTGCAGGCGGCGTTAACCGAACGTGGGCTTGAGTTGCTCGCCGACCCCGACCATCAGCTTGCGCCGCTCACGGCCGTCCGTGTCCCCGAGGGGGTCGATGGCAGCCGCGTCCAGTCGCGGATGCTGCGCAATCACGGCATCGAAATCGGTGGCGGCCTCGGTCCGAGCGCCCCGCCGATCTGGCGGATCGGCCTGATGGGCCAAAATGCCCGTATCGAAGTGGCCGAGCACGTGCTGGCAGCGTTCGACGCAGTGCTCGCGCAGGAGTCTCAGTTCGCTGCGCTCAGCGGAGCGGCCAGTAGCTGACGCGCTGCTCGCGAGTCGAGAAACTCCTCAAACGCTTTAGCCTCGCTGCGCTGCGGACCGACTGCCGGGTGTACAACGTGCCATGCTCGTTTGGGCAGTCCGCCGCGGACGCTAATCGTCGAGAGCACCCCCAGTTCAAGCTCAAGCGCGACCGCGATCCGCGATTGCAGGGCCACGCCGAGGCCGACCGCGCTGGCCTGCTTGATCGCGCCGTTTGAGCCGAGAGTGAGGATTCGGGGAGTGAGTGCGTGTGCGGCGAGGTACTCCTCGCACATGGTCCGTGTGCCCGAGCCTGGCTCGCGCAGCAGCCAAGGGCGCTCGCCCAGCTCCTCGACCCGCACCGAGTGCAGCTTTGCCAATGGGTCCGAGGGCCCCGTAATCAGGACGAATTGGTTCGGGGCGAACGCGCGGGCGCGCAGAGCGAGTTCCTCTGGTGGTCGCCCGGTGATCGCGAGGTCGAGTTCGTGCGCAAGCAGGAGCGCGAACACATTCTTGCGATTGCCAACGTGGAGGGTGATCTCGAGCTCCGGATGAGCGTCCCGGAAGGTGCGCAGCAGCGGCGCGACGAGGAATTCGCCGGCCGTCGTCACCGCGCCCACTCTAAGCGTGCGCTGCGCGGCGTCGGTTGCCTCGCGGGCAGCACGAGCACCCTGCTCCAGCAGGCCGAGGACGTCGGTCACATAGGGGACGTACGCCTCGCCGGCGGCGGTAGGCCGCAGGCTGCGGCCGCTTCTCTCCATCAGCACTACTCCCAGCTCGCGCTGCAGTGCGTTAACCGCAGCCGACACGGACGGCTGTGTAACGACGAGCTCTTCGGCGGCGGCAGTGACCGATCCACGCTTCACCACGGTGAGGAACGCGACCAGCTGGGTGACGGTGACGGCCACCGCGGCTTCAGGCGTGCAGCGCTGAATCGGCGCCGGTCACAGGGCGCTGCTCCGTGCGGGCCAGCGCCCCGGAGGTCATCGTCGCCCGTGCCCATACCAGGTGGTAGAGGACGAGCACCTGGACGAGCGCGAGCGAATCGGAGCGGCGTAGGTCCGTGCCGACCACGAACTCCCCTAGGCGGCGGACTCGCAGATGGTTGGCGAAGCTCATCCGCGCCCAAACCGCCTCCTCGAGCTCTGCGGCGTGTTCGGAGCGAATGTCGCCTGGGACGCGCAGCAGCAGGTCACGCTCCCGGCGGACCAGCAGCGGACCGCGGCCGTCGGCGCTCCCGTCGCCCAGCAACGGTGAGAGATCGGGGTGCGGAAGGGTGTCGCGTAGTAAGACGTCGGCGTCGAGGTGTGCGGGGTCGGCATCGTTGCTGGCGTGAAACGACACCACGATGTCGGCATGGGCCTGCTGGGGGCGAATGAACTCGGCGGCGTCGCGCTCACGGACGTCGAGCTCGCGGAGGACCTCGTCGGTGGTATAGCCACGCCTCGTGCAGTCCCGCGTCAATTTCCACCTGCGCCGCAGCTCCTCGGGTGGCGCCATGTAAACGCGGACGTCGTGCGCGGTGCGCAGGGCTTCGGTGTGAAAGTTGAGCAGTCCCTCGAGGACCAGGTACCTGGAGGCGCGCACATATTCGGGGGGGCCAAGCGTGCCGGTGCGATGGTCGTAAACAGGCTTCAGCACCGCCTCGCCTCGGCGCAGATGGACGAGATGCTGGGTGAGGATGTCGATGTGATTGGCGCCGGGGTCGAGCGGCGTGGTGCCAAGTGCTCGGCGCTCGCGCCGCTCGTGAACGTGGTAGTCGTCCGCGCTAATCCGTACGACCTGGTCTTCGCCCATGACGCGAATCAGGCCGCGGGTGAGGGTCGTTTTGCCTGACCCCGAGTCGCCGACCACGCCGAGCACGATTGGCCGCGCCATCGCGGGAGTGTAACTATTGGTGCAAGGGCTCTTACTTGTTATTGCGCGCCCCGCCTGCCTGCGCGTCCCGGAGGCGACGTGCGACCGCGGCGAGCGCCCTCACGGCCGGTGCGGGCTCGCTTCGGTGCGCGAGCCATAGCCGGGCCGGAGGCAGCTCATCGCATACCTCAAGCTCGACCACACCGACGCGCGCAACGTCGCGAGCGTTGGCGGCGCGCAGGAACGTCCAGGCGCTGGAGCGCCCGATCTCGATCAGCGCGTCTTCGAGTGTCGCCAGCGTTGGGCCGAGTGTTGGCTCGAAACCCGCTGCGCGGCACAGGTCGACAAGCTGCTCGCGCAGCCTGCGGGCGCCGCCGGGGTCGCCTGACACGAGTGCCAGTGGGTCGGCTTGGAGCGCTCGCAACGAGATCGATCCGGCGTCGGCCAGCGGGTGACGTGCAGACGCGACCACATGCCAGGGCTCCGTGGATGTCTCGGTGAACGACAGGCCGGGGGTGGGGGGCGCGCTATGCACGAGGGCTGCGTCGAGTTGACCTTCGAGAATCGCCTGCAGCTTGGGGGCGCGGCCTGCCGGCTGCAGTTCGACGTCGACGCTTGGGTGGGCGGCGTGGTGCTCGGCCAGGAGCTTCTGCGCGACGTCCCATGCGCCGCCGGTGGTGGCGAGTCGAACGACTCCGGTCCGGCCCACCGACAGCTCGGCGGCGGCACGGCGGGCACGTTCCAGCCGGCTGAGGACTGCCCGCGCTTGGGGAAGGAAGGCCTCGCCGGGGCCGGTCAAGGTCACGCGACGGCTGGTGCGTTGAAACAGCGCGAAGCCGAGCTCCTCCTCGAGCCGCCGTACCGCCTGGCTGACAGCCGGCTGTACGACGTGCAGGCGGTCTGCAGCGCGGGTAAAGGCACCCTCCTCGGCGACTGCGACGAACGCCTCGAGCTGCCTCACCTCCATCACACGACGTGATAGCAGGACAGGGGTTTCGGGGCTTGGTCTGCGGCCCGCCGACTGGTCTTCTGTGCGAAAGCGATTTGGAGTCAGAGAAGGAGGACCGCATGCACACCATCGTGTCTCGCATACCACGCACCGGCATCGCCGACAAACAAGCGGCGCCGTACGGCAAATGGTGGACGCTTGCGGCTGTTTGCACGGGCGCCTTCATGCTGCTACTCGACCTGACGATCGTCAACGTGGCGTTGCCCGACATCGAGCACGCGTTCAAGGCATCCCTGGCAGATCTACAGTGGGTGGTCAGCGCCTACGCCCTGACGCTGGCCGCGTTTCTGCTCACCGCCGGCTCGCTGGCCGATCAATACGGGCGCCGGCTGCTGTTCGCGATCGGGATCGTCATCTTCACCACCGGCTCGCTGTTGTGTGGTCTGGCCACGGGCTCACTGTTTCTAACCCTCTCGCGCGGGGCCCAGGGCATCGGCGGAGCGATCATGTTCGCGACCGCGCTGGCACTGCTGGCGCAGGCTTTCGAGGGACGGGAGCGTGGCGTTGCGCTCGGGATGTTCGGAGCGATCACGGGTGTCGCGATCGCGATCGGCCCCGTTCTCGGCGGGGCGATCACCAGCGGACTTTCGTGGCGCTGGATCTTCTACGTCAACGTCCCGATCGGCATCGCCGCGCTGCTGATGACGCTAAGACGCGTCGACGAGTCGCACAACCCAGACGCCAAGCGACCCGACTGGGCGGGCTTTCTCACCTTCAGCGCCGGCCTCGCCGGCCTCGTCTACGGGCTGATCACAAGCCAGCGCGAAGGCTGGGGAGCAACGAGCGTGATCGCTTCGCTCGCCGCAAGCGCCGCACTGCTGTGCGTGTTTTTTGCCCTGGAGCAATGCCGGCCCGAGCCGATGCTCGACCTAGCGCTGCTGCGCGTGCCGAGCTTCAGCGGCGGGCTCGTGGCGGCCTTCGCGATCTCGGCCTCGATCCTGTCGGTGATCACCTACCTGATCGTGTATCTGCAGAACAGCCTCGGTCTCTCCGCGGTCGGTACGGGCGTTCGCTTCCTGCCGCTGACCGGCGCGATCTTCCTCACCTCGCCGCTCGCCGGGCGGCTAACCGCCCGGGTCCCGCGCCGGGCATTGATTTCAGCCGGCTTTGTGCTGGTCGCCGCCGGCTTGATCCTCATGCGGGGCCTGAAACCCGGTTCGAGCTGGACGCATCTGCTTGCCGGAATGATCGTCAGCGGCGTGGGGACGGGCCTTGTGAGCACGCCACTTGTCTCGACCGCGGTCGGCGTTGTCCCTCCCGCCCGTGCGGGGATGGCGTCGGGCATCAACTCGACGCTGCGTCAAGTGGGGGTGGCGAC
>Ga0070741_10008076_pt1 | contig 21338 bp, 24 predicted proteins | sample Coa_R1_4_FD_66440 | JGI IMG/M metagenome (GOLD analysis project Ga0070741, IMG submission 66440) | Surface soil microbial communities from Centralia Pennsylvania, which are recovering from an underground coalmine fire - Coalmine... | ecosystem: Environmental > Terrestrial > Soil > Unclassified ... | reverse complement strand
GTGGCGACACTTGCTCGCCGTCATCCGCTTACCGTTGAGGGCGAAGAGATCGGAAGTTTTGATCTCATCGTGGCATGCGGCTCGGCGAGCGGAACTTACGACGTGAGCTATATCGAGCGGCGGCACCGCGGGGAGCAGCTAACGCTGCCTGCCGCCCCCGACTCGATCAGCCTGCGTGTCGGCAATAATTCTGCGGCCCTGAGGGTCGTGTCGAGCGAGCGGCGCATAGCGCCCGATGAGCTTGTGACCTACGCAACGGCAGAGGTTCCGGCCGCCTTGATCGACGCCTTCGCAGCAATGGGCAGCCGTTCAATGGTGATCAAGACCCAGAGCGCACAGCTCGTCACCGGGATCCGCCTCGGCAATACCGGAGCCTCGCAGAACCTGCCGCGTTTGTCGGCTGGTTGTCGCAAGCCGCTTGGTGACAGGGCCGAATTGCTCAGGGCAAAGACCGGCGGCCTGGCCGCGGTGAAATAGTTATTCAGCCGCCTGCGCGCGCTTGCCGGCCGACTTTGCTTCGATCTGATCGAGCGCGGACACCACCGCATCAAAGGTGAGCATGGTCGAGGCGTGGCGGGCTTTGTAATCCCGTACCGGCTCGAGCACGGCAATGTCGGCCCACTTGCCCGTCGGCGGAGGGCCGTTTTCTTTCAGCATCTTGCGGACCGTTTCCCGCAGTTCGCGCAATTCTTCCGGCTTCGCGCCAATCACGTTGCGCGCCATGATCGAGGATGAGGCTTGGCCCAGAGCGCACGCCTTCACGTCATGGGCGAAATCGCTCACCGCCCCGTTACTGACTTTCAGATCCACCGTAACCGTGGACCCACACAATTTTGAATGCGCGGTTGCCGTGGCATCGGGAGCGGGTAGGCGGCCCAGCCGGGGGATGTTCCCCGCCAGGTCAAGGATTCGGGCGTTATAAACCTCGTTAAGCATGGGTGTTCTGCCGAATTTCCAGGATCGGCGGATTGCCTCGGCCGCGCAAAGGAATATATAGGGGCTGACCCGATGGCGCGAGAAGGGGTTCCTGGCGCCGGCATGGCCATGGGGCCATGTGGAATGGGAATGCAGCGTCCAGTGGCCGCGGCAAACCGCCGGGCAACGATAGACGCGGCCACCCCGGTGACACATCCGGCGTTGCCATCAGGCGAGACGCCGGTCGAACGGAGAGACCCGTCATGGACGCAAAAAATACCAACGTAAAGCCGTGGCCAAAGCAGGCATTGTCCGATCATGTGCGGGCTGCGCCCGCGCCGGTCGAACCTCGGCCGTCGCGCGAGGAAGCGGAGGCGGCCGTCCGCACGCTCATTGCCTACGCAGGCGATGATCCCAACCGCGAAGGCCTGCTCGAGACTCCGCGGCGCGTTGTTGGCGCCTACGACGAACTCTACCAGGGTTATCGCGAATGTCCCGTCGAGGTGCTCGACCGCACTTTCAGCGAGACCGGCGGCTACGACGACTTCGTGCTCGTGCAGGGCATCGCTTTCAATTCGCACTGCGAGCACCACATGATGCCGTTCTACGGCAAGGCGCATGTCGCCTACATGCCTGTCGAGCGCGTCGTCGGTCTGTCGAAGCTTGCGCGTCTGGTCGACGTCTATGCGCGCCGCCTTCAGACGCAGGAGCACCTGACTTCGCAGATTGCTACAGCGATCGACGAGATTCTGAAGCCGCGTGGTGTTGCGGTCATGATCGAAGCCGAACATATGTGCATGTCGCTGCGTGGCGTCGAGAAGCCCGGTGCGCTTACGGTGACGACACATTTCACCGGCGCGTTCCGCGACGACCCGACGGAACAGGTCCGCTTCATGACGATGCTGCGCGGCGGCCAGCGATAAGGCCCCGTTCGTAACCAGAATTGCGTGCAAGTCATGTTCGGGACGGCGTGAACCCGCAACCCGTATTTATTTTCTGTCGGCGGCTCTATGGCGGACAAAACAGCTGACATCGAGGAAAATCTGACCTTTGCACCGCGCTTTGACAGCGACGGGCTGATCACAGCCGTCGTGACCGACGCGAAAACGGGCGACATGCTGATGGTCGCGCATATGAACGCTGAGGCGCTCCGTAGGACCATCGCGAGCGGGGAGGCCTGGTACTACAGCCGGTCGCGCAAGACGCTCTGGAAAAAGGGCGAGACGTCCGGGCACACGCAGCGTGTCGTCGAACTGCGCGTTGATTGCGATCAGGATGCGCTGTGGCTCAGGGTGGAACAGGCCGGCGGGGGCGCGTGTCATACGGGCCGCCGCTCGTGCTTCTACCGAACGGTCCCGTTGGGCGAAGGGACCGCGGTGACGCTTGAATTCCGTGACGCCGAGAAGCGCTTCGATCCGAAAAAAGTCTACAGATAAGCGCTCACCGCTTTATACCTGAAAGCAAAGCCTGTGCGCGGGCGAGATGGGGACGGTCGTACATCTTGCCGTCGATGCCGACTGCGCCGGCACCGGGCTGCGCGGCGAACGCCGCGACAATGGCCTTCGCCTTCGCGATCTGTATCTCCGTCGGCGTGAACACCTCGTTGATCACCGGCACCTGGGCCGGGTGAATTGCAAGGCGCCCTGTAAAGCCGTCGCGGCGCGCCGCTTCGGTATCGCGCCGCAGCCCGTCTGAATTGCGGAAGTCGACGTAAACGGTCTCGATTGCCGGCACCTTTGCCGCTGCCGCCGCGTAGAGGCAGATCGAGCGCGCCAGACGATAGGGTTCGGTCAAATCGCCATGCGTATCGCGGTTTGTCTCGGCGCCCAGTTCCGCGGACAGGTCTTCAGGGCCCCATGTCAACCCGATCAGTCGAGGGCCTGCATTGCGGAAATTGCCGGCGGCAAACAGCCCCGCGGCCGATTCGACGGCCTGTGCCAGAATTTTGATCTGCCCTTCCGGAAGCCCGGCGATCGCTTCGCGCGCCGTGAGTTTTGCGTCGAGATGCACCACGCTCGGACCGCCTTCCGCCTTCGGGAAGACGACGGCATCCGGTTTTCCCGCAACGATGACGTCGAGGTCCGCATCGGTCATCCCGGTTTCGAGACCATTGATCCGTACCAGCAGGCGGGGCCGCTGCCCGGCGCCGCCCGCCCGCCTTAGAAATTCGAGCGCCGCCACCCGTGCGGCAGCTTTTCGCTCGGCGGCGATGGAATCCTCCAGATCCACAATTACCGCGTCTGCCCCGCTCGCGAGGGCCTTGTCGAGTTTGGGTCCGCCGTCGGCGGGTACGAACAAGAGGGAACGCATTTATGTATGTGTCCTTGTTTGCGCTTTGGAATTTAGCCGAAATGCGGTCACGGTGCGCGTTTTTGGCGCAGGGATTAAGGGCCCGCGTCCGGGGTTACGGGTGAGGGGGAGGTACCACCCATGCAAAGCAGAAGACTCATAGCCCTTTCTGTAGCTGTCTTCACCGCTGGTCTCACCACGTCCGCGACGGCGCAAGCGCAACGGCCGATGTTCGAGACTACGAAGGTCGACGGCACCGACAACGTCTACGTTTTCCGCTACCAGAACCATCAGTCCATGTTCGTTGTCACGCCGGCAGGCGTGATCGTCACCGACCCGATCAGCTACGGCCGCCCGCAGGCAGCCAAGACCTACCTCGACGAAATCCGCAAAGTCACGAAGGCGCCGATCAAGTACCTGATCTACAGCCACCATCACTACGACCACATTGCCGGCGGCAAGGTGTTCAAGGATGCCGGCGCTACAGTGATCGCCCATCGCCGCGCCAAGGAGCGCCTTGTGCAGCTCAAGGGACCGGACGTGGTGATTCCTGATCAGGTCGTGGACGGCAAGCGGACGATCAAGCTCGGCGGCACTACGCTCGATCTGGTCTACACCGGGCGCAATCATTCCGACTCCTCAATTGTGATGCTGCTGCCGAAAGAGAAAATTCTCTTCGCCGTCGATTTCAATTCGCTGGGTGCAGTGCCGTCGCGTCTCGCCGTGAATGACTCCTATCCGACCGAGTGGGAAGCGTCGCTTAAGCGCACGCTGGCTCTCGGGTGGGAACGCATGATCCCGGGCCATCCCGGACCGGGCGGGCGCCTCGGCACCAGGAAGGACATGGAGCAGCAGATCGAGTTCATGACGGACATGGCCGCCGAAGTGAAGAAAGCATCGGACGCAGGCAAGTGCTTCGATCCGGCGACCAAGGAAGTCCGGCTGCCGAAATATGCAACGCTTGCCGGCTACGAGCAGAACATCGAATGGAGTATTCACCGCTGGTGCGGCTACTACGGCCGCGGCATCTAGCCAACCGATCAGAAAATCCCCACCGGAGTTACTTCGGCTCGGCCGGTTTGCCGGGCCCTTTTTTTGTCTTACTTGGGCCGCATCCTCATGAAGGCCTGGCGATGGCACTCTGCGACGAGCGTACCGTCCTGTTTGAAGGCCTTGTGATGAAATTCGACAATTCCCGCACCGGGTCGGGATTTTGACTCGCGTTTGCTCACGACCTGCGTCGTGCAATGGATTGTGTCGCCTTCAAACAACGGGTTCGGGAACCTGACGTCGGTCATTCCGAGATTCGCAATCGTCGTGCCGACCGTCATGTCGGAAACCTGGATGCCGATCATAAGTCCGAGCGTGAACAACGAGTTCATCAATGGCTGACCCCATTCGGTTTCGGTCTCGCAGAAATGGCGATCAATGTGCAGCGGCTGCGGGTTGAGCGTCATGTTCGAGAACAGCATGTTGTCCATCTGCGTCACGGTGCGCGTATAGCGGTGCTCGTATGTCTTGCCGACCTCGAAGTCCTCGAAATAGAGCCCGCCGCGCTTGTGCCGCTCGATCGTTTCCACCATCACCTTCCTCCGAATTTTCCTGCAGCCGGCCGCCCGCAGGCCCCGTTAACCATCCGTTTACCATAATTCCCCATGGTCGGCAGGCCCGCGCAAGCCGGTGCGTCGTGTCCGTTGCCATAGAACAGGGATTCAATCAGGCGCAAGTCGATGGCGGTCAATCCGGCCACAGCCAGCGCGGCACCGCAGATCACGGGAGCGATCCGTCAGGCCTCGCAGTCCACCGGCATCAGCTTCGAATATCTGCTGACCACGGCAAAAATCGAATCCAATCTTAACCCGTCCGCGCAGGCCTCGACTTCGTCGGCGAAAGGGCTCTACCAGTTCATCGACCAGACCTGGCTTGGTACCATGAAACAGGATGGGGCCGCGTTCGGTCTGGGCCGTTATGCTGATGCCATTACGCGCTCTCCCGACGGACACTATGAGGTGCCCGATCCTGCAATGCGCGCCGCGATCCTGCGTCTGCGGACGGATCCCGAAGCAAGCGCAATGCTGGCGGGCGCACTCACGCGCAACAATGCCGCCCTGGTAAGCACCAGTATCGGTCGTTCGCCGACAAATGGCGAACTCTACATCGCGCACTTTCTCGGAGCTGATGGTGCCGGCAAGCTGATCAACGGGGCGGCGAGCCAGCCGCAGGCAAACGCCGCGGCCATGTTTCCGCGCGCCGCCGCGGCCAATCATAACATTTTCTATGATGGCCACGGCCGCGCCCGCACCCTCGGTGAGGTCTACCGCAAGCTGACGCAGCTTTTTGATTCCGCCCGAAATCTCGCCTTTGCGCAAGGAGGCGCCGTGGCCGATCCCGGCATGGCGTTGTCGGCAATTGCGGCACCGCCGTTGCCGCCACCGGTGACGGTGTCGGTTGCACCGGTCAAAGCAGTCTCAGGGCGCGCGATGACCGTCGCGTCGGCTGCACCTCCGATTCCGCCTGCGCCGATTCCGACCCCCGACACCGCCGGTACCACACAAGCGCTCGCGCGTGCGAGCGAGCAATTGCCGCCGCCGCCACCGCCGCCGAGGCCGTCGTTCCAATCCATGTTTACTGACCGGGTCAATCAGCCTCTGGCATCGACCGTCAATGCACTATGGGGCACGCCCTCGAACAAAGCTTCACAGCCGGCGCAGACCGTGCAGGTGTTCGATCTGTTCACCGACACCCGTCCCGACGAGCGCAAACTGTTCAGCGGCAAGGTCTGAAAACCCGCACCGCATGCTTAATGGACGCTCAATTTCTATGGTGAACGCTTTGTTAATTATCGTTCGTTAGGCTGATACCGCCGCCAGAGAGGGTGGCTCCGTCAGCGTCGATAGTGCCATGATTGTTCGTCAGTTCTTGCATTGGGTCCGCCAGGCACCGGCCGGGGAGCGGGCAGAAGCAACATCCGCATTGGCGCGTGCCTATCTTTATTCCGATCTGTCGCCAGACGATCGCGCCGCGGCCGAGGGCGCGATGATCATGCTGCTTGACGATCCGTCTCCGCTGGTCCGGCGCGCGCTCGCCGAAGTCTTCGCTTCCGATGGGAACGCACCGCCGGTCATCGTCCAGGCTCTGGCCTCGGACCAGCCCGATGTTGCATTGCCCGTGCTTGAGCGCTCGCCGCTGCTTCCTGAAGACGACCTTGTCGACCTGATCGCCACCGGCCAGACCGGCGTGCAGGTCGCGATCGCGTCGCGTGTTCCCTTGCCGCGGTCGCTCGCGGCGGCCATTGCCGAAGTCGCCGGGCCGGAGTCATGTCTGGCGCTGCTTGAAAATCCGGATGCCGACATTGCGCCATTCTCGATGGACCGCATTATCGATCGCTTCGGCCATCACGCTCCGATCCGCGAGACCATGCTTGCCCGCGACGACCTGTCCACAGCCATGCGCCAGGCCTTGCTCTCAAAATTGTCGCAAACGCTTGCCGGCTTTGTCTCGGCGCGGCAATGGATGGGGTTCGAGCACGCCGAGTACGCCGCCCGTGAGGCCTGCGAGAAAGCGACGGTCACGCTGGCGGCCGACACGCCGTATGAAGAAGTCGGGGCGCTGGTTCAGCACTTGCGTCAGAGCGGACAGCTGACGGCCAGCATGCTCTTGCGCGCTTTGCTCTCGGGGAACGTCGTGTTGTTCGAGGAAGCAGTTACGGAATTGTCCGGCCTGCCGATCGATCGCGTGACCGGATACATCCATGACAGGAACGTCTCCGGCTTCCGAGCGCTCTACCGCAAGGCCGGGCTGCCCGACACTGCCTATCCGGCGTTTCGCGAAGCGCTTGCGGCGATCCGTGGCGGCTTGCTGATCGGCGAACAGGGCGGGGTGGCACGATTGAAGCGGCGCATGGTCGAACGCGTCCTCAATGCCTGCGCGGACGAGGGCGGGGCGGACAGCGTCCCGCTGCTGGCGTTGCTGCGGCGGTTTGCCGTCGAGGCGGCGCGCGAAGAAGCACGGTTGTTCTGCGACGACCTCGTTGCCGACGCCTGTATCATGCAGGCCGACAATCTCGAGCACACGCAGCTCGCCGCTGCCTGAGGCTTTATGCAGGCGCGATCGGCGGACTTTGGAGGAGCTTGAGCACCTCGGGGCGGTCGCGATTCTCGCGGATCAGGAAATCGTCGGTGACCTCGCGCAACCGGCGGGTCAGCGCGGCGGCGAGTTCCTTGGCGTCCGACCGCGCGTATTCGCGGTGGATCGCGCGCACCGCATCGACATGCTGCGCTATGAGCGCGGCCGGGATCCGGCTTCGGTCCGGCGTGTGCTCGAGGAGCCGGCAGAGGCTCTCGGCCGCCGATGCCACGGCGGGATAGCCGAAGGTCGCCGCCTCGCCTTTGATGTCATGCGCGGCGCGAAACAGCGCGTCTTTGTTCGGGTCAGTCAGGCCCTCGGCAAGGATTTTGCGGCGCACGCTGTCGAGTCGTTCGCACTCGGTGTCCATCCAGCTGCTGAACTCGGGGGCGAGCGCGGCCAGAGCCTTTTCCGCGCGTGCGACCGGATCATCGTCGATCCCGTCGCCCTTTGATACGGCCGAGCGCAGGTCGTTCGCCGGCACGATGACCTCGTAGTCGCTGTAGGTGACAACCGCGGCCTTGTCTTTCGGGCGGCGCATCGCGGTCAGACCGGAGCGCGTGCTTTTTCAAGAAGCGGAGTCTGCCGGATGATGTCGGCCTTGCCGCCCTTGCGCCGCTCGGGGCCGATGTAGTTGGAGTTCGTGTTGCGGCGGCGATCCGGCCCGAAATAGGTCTTGGTCTTTATGAACGGCCGCGGGTTGGCGACCACGTTGATGATTCGCTGATAGAGCGCCTTTGCCGAGATCGGCTTGGCAAGAAACTCGGTCACGCCGGCGTCGCGCGCCGCCATCACCCGCTTTTTCTCCGAATGGCCGGTGAGCATGATGATCGCCACGTACGGATTCGCATTGGCGCCGGGCTGGCGGATCATCTGCATCAGCTCAAGGCCGTCGAAGATCGGCATCGCCCAGTCGGTGATGACGATGTCGGGGATGTAATGCGTGAAGGCCTCAAGGCCGGCCGCGCCATCTTCCGCCTCGTAGACTTCACGGGCGCCGAAGCCATGGAGAAGCGTGCGCAGAATGCGCCGCATGTGCGCATTGTCGTCGATGACGAGGAAACGCAGACGATTGAAATCGATGCGGACCATGGTGCGAAAGCTCCGGGTGCACGGGCACCCGGTACGGTAGCGGGGAGGCTACCGGTCCGCCGTTAACGAATGGTTTAGCATGCCGGGCGCGCTATTCCTTGAGGAGCGCGGCCATGATGCGCTCGCGCGTGAGCGGCAGATCGCGAATGCGTGTCCCCAGCGCATGCGACACCGCATTTCCGATCGCCGCCGCCGTCGGCCCCGCGGTGATCTCGCCGGCGCCGAGCGGCACCTCGTCCCTGGTGTTGATCAGCTCGATGTCGATCTCCGGCACCTCGCTGAACTTGAGCACCGGGTAGGTTTCCCAGTCGAAAGAGGCAACGCCGTTGTCGAAGCGAACCTGCTCCTTGAGCACCCAGCTTGCCGACTGGATGATGCCGCCTTCGAGTTGGTTGATGACGCCGTCGGGATTGATGACAAGCCCGACATCGGCGGCACACCAGACATGGTGGGGATGAATGTCCTCGTCGACGGAAAGCTCAACGACGACAGCGGCGTAGCCGGCGCGGTTCTTGTAGCGCGCGAAGGCGATTCCGCGGCCGCGGCCCTGACCGGCCGGCGCGCCGGCCTGCCATCCGGCCATGGCGGCAACCTTTTCGATCACCGCGCGCGCACGCGCGTCGGAAAGGATCGCCAGCCGGTACTCGACCGGATCCTTGCCGGCGCGCGCTGCAAGATCGTCAATGCAGCATTCCATCGCGAAGATGTTCGGCATGGCGCCCAGTCCGCGCAGCGCCGAGGTGCGCACCGGCGGATCAATCACCAGGTGATGCAGCATGCGCTTTGCCGCAATGTCGTAGAGCGGCACGCCGTTGCGCGTCGCGCCGCCGCCGTTTGCTTCCGGCACGTCGTTCGGCGGCGGCTCGGGCGGCGGTTCGGGCAGGGCGAGGGCGCCGAGCAGGTTGCCGCCCGCGCCGGGACGCAGATTGTGCGTCGGGCTCCAGATCTCCTGCGTCCAGTCGACGGGCCTGCCGGACTCGTCGAGCAACGCGCGCACCTTGACCACCATCGCAGGCGTCTTCGGCTCGTAGACGAATTCCTCCTCGCGCCGCCAGCGCACGCGGATCGGCTGCCCCGGCTTCTGCATGGCGATGATCGCCGCATCCGCCGCCGCATCGTCGGCGCCGTTGTGACCGTAGCAGCCGCAGCCCTGTACGTGGTGCACCACGATCGAGGAGGGTTCCAGCCCGAGAATCCTGCAAAGCGCCGCGCGCAGCGGATAGACGCCCTGGCAGTGCGTCCAGACCGTGAGCTTGCCGTCCTGGTAGAGCGCAAGCCCGCACGAGGGCGCAATCGAGGCGTGCGCAAGATAGGCGCGCGTGAACGTCGCCTCGAACCGCTCGCGCCCCTGCGGGTTGCCGGCCTCCGGCGCCCCGAAGGCGCGCTCGACGACGGGCCGCTGCACGAGCCAGTTCGCCTCCTGCTGGGCCGGCGTCGGCGCCTCGACGTTGCGCCAGGTCACGTGGCTGATGGCGGCCGCGGCGGCGGCATCGACCGCCGCCTCGTCGGCGCCGAGGATGGCAAGGAAATTGCCGGTGCGCACGAACTCGATCGGTCCCCTGGCGGCACGGCGGATGGCTTTCTCGTCGATCGTCGCAATCTCGGCGCCGCGGTTGGGCTGGCGCACGACGCGCGCGTGCACCATGCCGTCGAGTACCATGTCATGGATGAATACGGCCTCGCCGAACACCTTCGCCGGCAGGTCGATGCGGGCACTGCTTGTGCCGATGGCCTTGAGTTCGGTCATGCGCTTGCGCGCGCCGGCCCCCGTCGCCTTCACCGTCAGGTCGACGGCGCCCGCAAGCGTCCAGTAGTCCTGCCCGGTGGAGGCGCCGTTGCGAAGGATGCTGCCGTCGCGGATCGAAAGCTCATCGACCTTGCAGGCGAGCACCTTCGCCGCCTGCGCAAGAAAGAGCGCGCGCACGTCGGCGCAGGCCTGGCGCAGCGCGACGCTGCCGAACTGGATCGACTGGCTGCCGGCGGTGTAACCCTCGTTCGGCGCCTTGAGCGTGTCGCCGGAGCGGATCGTGATGCGCCCGATCGCGACGTCGAGTTCGTCGGCCGCGATCTGCGCCATCGCCGTGAGCACGCCCTGGCCGAGCTCGACGCGGCCCGTGAGCACGGTGACCTTGCCGGGCGAGGGGAAGGCGACCCAGCGCTCGAGCTGCGGGTTGGCCTCAAGCTGGGCGGGCAGCGGCGCGTTCATCGCGCTGCCCCCTGGCGCATGACGGCCGCCGCCCTTTCGACCGCGCGAATGATGCGGTTGTGCGAGCCGCAGCGGCAGATATTGCCGTCGAGCGCCTGCGCGATCTCGGCGCGCGTCGGCTTCGGGTTTCTGTCGATGAGCGCCTTCGCCGAAATGAGAATGCCCGGGAGGCAATAGCCGCACTGGCCGGCCTGCTCGTCGATGAAGGCCTGCTGCAGCGGATGAGGGCGTGCGGCGCTGCCGAGCCCTTCGACGGTCACGATCGTCTTGCCGGCGACGCTCCACACCGGCTTTGCGCAGCATTTCTCCGGCACGCCGTCGATCAGCACCATGCAGCAGCCGCACTGCTCGAGCCCGCAGCCGAAACGCGTGCCCATCAGCCCGAGATTGTTCCGCAGCACGTTGAGCAGCGGGGTCTCCTCGTTCTCGAGCGTGACGCTCGCCGCTCTGCCGTTGACCGTGAACCCGAACGTCTTCGCCACGCCCGCGCTCCCTAGAATCCGAACTGCTCGCGCAGGATGCGTTCGTCGAGGTTGTGCCCGGGGTCGAACAGCATGTTGATCGCGATGCCGTGATCCATGCTGATGTCGACGCTGCGCACCGAGCGCACTTCGTCGTGATCGGCGACCGCCGCGACCGGACGCTTGTCCGCCTCGAGGACCTCGATGGTGACCTTTGCCCTGTCGGGCAGCAGCGCGCCGCGCCAGCGCCGCGGCCGGAACGGGCTGATCGGCGTCAGCGCCATCAGCGGCGCGTTGATCGGAATGATCGGCCCCTGCGCCGACAGGTTATAGGCGGTGGAGCCGGCGGGTGTCGCCACCAGCACGCCGTCGGCGATGAGCTCGGCAAGGCGCTCCTGCCCGTCGATCAGGATGCGCAGGTGGGAGGCCTGCGCGCTCTGCCGGAACAGCGAGACCTCGTTGATCGCGCGGTGCTCGTGCGTCTTTCCCCGCACATCGCGCGCGCACATCAGCAGCGGATGGATGACGGTGATGTGCGCTTTCGCGAGCCGCTCGGCGAGCTTTTCCTCGGAGAACTCGTTCATCAGGAAGCCGACGGTGCCGCGATGCATTCCGTAGATCGGCTTGCCGGATTTCATGAACTTGTGCAGGGTTTGCAGCATCAACCCGTCGCCGCCGAGCGCCACGATCACGTCGGCCTTGGCGGGGTCGGTATTGCCGTAACGCTTTTCCAGCCGCGCGCAGGCCTCGCGCGCCTCCGGCGTCTGGCCGGCGACGAAGGCGATGGTCTTGAACTGGCTCATTTCAGGAGACCCGACGATGGAACGCGCGGTGCTCGTCTATACGACTTGGCCCTCGATTGTCGAGGCAGAGCGCGCCGGGCGCGCCATCCTCGCGCGGCGGCTTGCGGCCTGCGTCAACATCGTGCCGGGCATGATCTCGCATTACTGGTGGCAGGGCAAAATCGAGCGCGCCGAGGAGGCCGTGATGCTGGTAAAGACGCGCGCCGGTCTTGCCGAGGCCGTCGGCAAGGCGGTTCGGGAGGCGCACAGCTACACGACGCCGGCGATCATGGTGCTGCCGGTGGAAAGCGTCGACGCCGACTATCACCGCTGGATCGTCACGGAGACGGCAGACCCGGGCCGCTAGGGCGTTCGTCATTCCGGGGCGGCGCCCAGCGCCGAACCCGGAATCCGGATACAAACACGGATATTCCGGATGCCGGGCCCGTTGGCGCTTCGCGCTGGTACCCCGGAATGACTGGAGAGTCGTCAGTACGTCGCGGTCCCGTCAATGACGGCGCGCAGCTGCCGGTATTCCTCGCAGTCGGTGCTGCCGCAGATCAGCTTCACCTTCTGCAGGAAGTCCTCGGCCTTGAGCCGGTTGCCCTGCTCGGCCTGCCACATGCCGTAATACGACCACGTGCGCACGTGATTGGGGTCGGCGGCCAGCGCCTTCTCGTACCAGATCTTCGAATTGTCGTACTCGCCGAGCTTGCGGTGCGCGTAGCCGATATAGTTCGCGACATCAGGATGCTCGTCGTGACCGAGCGCGTGCATCGCCGCGATGCCCTCGCGGTAGCCGCCGCTGAGAATGAGCAGCCGCGCCGCGCGATAGCCTTCAAGGAATTTCTCCTGCGCGAGCTGACGCTGTTGCTCCTCGATGACGCTGTTCTGCTTCTTTTTCTTCTTCTTGCCGCCGCTGTCGTCGGCGGGCGGCGGCGGGTTGTCGCTGCCCATGGCGGCGGCGGATTTCAATCCGATCCCGGTCACCAGCAACGCGGCGGCGGCAAAAACTCCGATGTGGCGGAGCAGGACGTTCAGGCGCATGGAAAACCCCCTGTCAGATGCGGCCGGATGATACGACACCGGACGGGCCTGTTGAAAAAACACTTCGTGATCCGCGCCTAATCCGCGCCGCCTGCATTTTTTCGATGCGCCTGATTTTGCCGCACAACCGGCGCCTTGACTTGCGGGGACGTTCAGTTGAACATTTTACCGTGCTGGTTCCCCGACGGAATCGGGGACGAAAGAGGGAACACGGGTCCACCCATTCGGATGCATGACTTGCGGACGCATGATTTCGGGTCCGGAGAAATGCATTTGAATTCGAGGCAATCCGTGGCTGCCCCCGCAACTGTGAGCGGCGAGCCTTAGGTCCAGAATCGGCCACTGGGAAACTGGGAAGGCCGGACCAGGGCAACGACCCGCGAGCCAGGAGACCTGCCAGCGCAGTCACCCAACCGGTGGACGGGGCGTCCATACGGAGCGGTCTTTCGCAGCGGTGACGGCAATGCCGGTGCGAAGGCCGTGGAGGCAAGTCTTTCACGACATTTCGCAGATCACGTTCGACCGCGTCGTCGCGCGCTGGATCTGCGTCCTTCGCAACGGGCCTGGTCTTCACCCGATGCGTCCGCGTGCGCAAACGCGGTTCGCAAACGAAGGAGCGTTGTCATGGGAAAGGGTCGGCTTGTCACACTGGCCGGGGCCGCGGTCGCGCTGGTTGCGCTCGGGCCGCCTACGCGGGCGCAGATCGCGTTGCCCGCGATCGACGTCAACTGGACGCGCCTCAACAGCGGCATGGTCGGCGCCTCGACCAGTATCGTCACGGCGCAGGACATCGAGCGTTCGCCGGCGCAGACGCTGCCCGACATCCTGTCGCAGCAGGCCGGCATCCAGATCCAGCACCTGTTCAGCGGCACGAACGGTTCGCGCGACACCATCGATCTGCGCGGCTTCGGCGTCTTCGCGCAGTCGAACGTTCTCATCCTAGTCAACGGGCGCCGCTTCCAGGATTTCGACCTGCAGGGCTTCGATTTCTCCTCGATCCCGCTCAACAGCATCGAGCGTATCGAGATCACCCGCGGCAACAGCGGCACGGTGCTCTATGGCGACGGCGCCATCGGCGGCGTCATCAACATTGTGCTCAAAAAGGGCTCATCGCCGTCCGCCGGCAACCGCGTCGAGGCGCTCGGCGGGTCGTTCCGCTACGGGGAGGGCCGCGCGTCGGCGTCGGCGTCGAGCGGGCCCTGGTCGGCCGGTGCTTTCGCCAACGCCATCAGCTCGGACGGCTATCGCGTCAACAGCGCGCTGCGCCAACGCAACATCAACGCGACACTGAACTACGCGACGCCCGACCTCGGCGCCTACATTACCGTCGCCGGGGATCGCCAGTTTCAGGGCCTGCCGGCGGGCCTCAACAATCTGCCCGGCGCGTTTCCGTTCACGCTCGAGACCCCCACCCAGTCGAACACGCCGCTCGACTGGGGCAGGAAGCAGGCGATCAACCTGACAACGGGATTCAATGCGACGCTCGGTCCCGGCGTCGAGCTCATCGTCGACGGCGGCGTGCGGCGCAAGTTCCAGCAGGCACAGTTCTTCAACTACTTCGATCCTGTCACCTTCCTCTACAACCTGAATGCCGCGACATCGATGAATTACGTCGACACCGTCATGACCACCTCGTCGGTGACGCCGCGGCTCGACGTGTCGCACCGTCTGTTCGGCGTGCCGAACCGGCTGCTGACGGGAATCGATTTCTACAACACGCAGTACGATTCCGATCGCCCGGCGGCGCCGGGCCTCGTCCCCGTTCACAGCTACGACATCCGCCAGCGCACGACCGGCTTTTACGCCATGAACACGACCGCGGTGCGGTCCGACACCGACGTGTCCGTCGGCGGTCGCCTCCAGAACAACGTCGTGCGCGCGCGCGATATCTACAGCCCGGTCGACGACCCGAATGCCGGCTTCTACGCCAACAATCCCGCGATCCCGCCGTTTGACCACAGCGAGTGGCAATGGGCCGCCCACCTCGGGGTCGAGCATCGTTTCAACGCGGCGTTCGCGGTGTTTGCGCGCGCGGCGCGCGCATTCCGCCTCGGCAACGCCGACGAGCGGGTGGGGGCCGGCAGCCCGTTCGCCTTCACCGTCCCGACCTTCGATCTGCGCACGCAGACCTCGTGGGACGTCGAGGGCGGCGTGCGCGTCGGTGCCGGGCCGCTGCAACTTGAGTCGAGCGTCTATCTGATGCGGCTCAGGAACGAAATTCACTTCGTGCCGGCGCTCGGGGTCGACACCAATCTCGACCCGACGCAGCGCGTCGGCTGGGAGACCGGCGCGCTTTACCGGATCGATGCGTCGGCGCGCCTGCGCGGCGGCGTCACCTATACCGACGCGACGTTCCGCGAGGGCCCGTTTGCCGGCAACGAGATTCCGCTGGTGTCGCGGTGGTCGGGCTACGCCGGGGTGTCGTGGGACATCATGCCGAAATGGCTGACCCTCGATGTCACCGGGCGCTTCTTCGGCGCGCGGCGGATGGACAACGACCAGGCCAATATCCAGCCCCTGATCCCGGCGCAGGCGACCGCCGACATCAGGCTCGGCGGCCGCTACGAGCACTTCTTCTGGTCGGCGTCGGTGCTCAACGTGCTCGACCGGCACTATTTCGACTATGCGATCGCGAGCGGCGGCATCGCCGCCGGGCCTTTCTTCCCGGCCGGTGCACCGCCGACAATCGGCCTCTACAACGCCTTCCCGCTGGCCGGCCGCACAGTCCTGCTTCAGGCCGGCGCGACCTTCTAGGCGGGAACGGGCGAGCGGCCTTTGTGAATATCTGCGTGATCCCGGTCACAGCCCCCGTTATTGTGGGCGGGCATAGATGGGATTGGCCAGGGGTTCGCACGTCGGGGGCCCTCGCCGTTTTGGCAGGAGATTCATGATGATCCTCAAGAACACAATCGCTGCAATGGCTGGCCTTGCGCTCATTGCTCTGGCGGCCTTGCCGGCCGAGGCGCGCGTGCGCGCGGGCATGCTCACCTGCACCGTCGCGCCGGGCATGGGCTTCGTCATCGGCTCGCAGAAGTCGGTCAATTGCAACTTCCGCTCGGTACGCGGCTGGGAGGAATCCTATTCCGGCCACATCTCGCGCCTTGGAGTCGATGTCGGGTTCACCGAAGGCGGGACCATCGCCTGGGCGGTCTACGCGCCGGCCGAAGGCGGCCGCGGCGCGCTCGCCGGCAGTTACGGTGGCGCGACCGGCGAGGCGACGATCGGCGCGGGCCTCGGCGCCAACGTGCTCGTCGGCGGCTTCCAGCGCTCGATCGCATTGCAGCCGGTCTCGGTCGGCGCGCAACGAGGGCTCAATGTCGGCGTGGGAATCGGCGGGCTCGAGCTCTACGCGCGCTGACGGGGCTTCCGGTTTCCGACTGCCGCTCTTTGCGCGCTCCGCGGGAAGGCGAAGGGCTCACAGCGGCTTCCATTCGGCCGGCACGAATTCGTAGCCGCTGCCCCGCTTCGCCATGTGGCCGTGCGCGGGGAAGGGGAAGTGATAGGCCTCGACCAGCATGCGGTCGGCGGCAACGCGATCGAGCATCCTGCGCCGCGTCTCCGCCGCCAGCGCTCCGTCCATGTCGAAGATCGGCTGCCAGTCGGGATAACGCGCAAACAGGTAAGGATTGCGCACGGTGTCGCTCATCGCCAGCATCGACTGGCTGCCGGAATGGATCGCAAAGGCGGTGTGGCCGGGCGTATGGCCGAAGGCCGCGACCGAGACGATGCCGGGCGCGACCTCGCTGCCCGGCGCAAAGCGCCGCACCTCGCCGGCAATATCGGCGAAGATGCGCCGCGCGTTGAGGAAATAGCGCTTCACGGCGCCTTCCGCCTTCGCCAGGTTTGCATCATTCATCCAGAAGTCCCATTCCGGCGCCGGCACCATGATCTCGGCGTTGGGAAAGATCCTGGCGCCGTCTTTCGTCTTGATGCCGTCGATATGGTCGGGATGGAAATGCGAGATCAGGATGGTGTCGATCGCCTTCGGGTCGATGCCGGCAGTCGTGAAATTGTCGAGCAGGCTTCCGGCGGTGTCGGCGATCTGCCCGGCGGTGCCGGTGTCGATCAGCACGAGCCTGGTGCCGGTGTTCACCACGAGCGCGGTGAAGGAGACCGGGAGGATGCGCGGCGGCAGGAAGGCTTCGGCCAGCGCCGCGTCGACCTCTGCACCGCTTGCGTTGCGCACGAACCTGTCGTCGATCGGCACATACCAGACGCCGTCATAGACCGCGGTCAACTGGTAGCTGCCGAGGTTGTACCGGTAGACGCCGGGCCCTTGCGTCGCCGCGGCGGGCACGCGCGCGTCCGTTGACCGCGGCAGCAGGCTCGCGCCGGCGACGAGCGCGGGACCGGTGAGGAATGTGCGGCGGCTGAGGGCGGTCATTTTGCGGTCGGTGGTCTCGCGATCCCGGGGCTTGCGAGTTTAACACCGCGGACGCGTGCGTGCGTCCCTGACCTCGCCGGCGCAAGCGGCTATGATGGCCGCGGCGGGCGCGCGACAGGGGCTGAGTTCGGGATGCAGACAGAAACGGCGGTGCTGCGGGTGGCGTGGCGGACGGCGCGGCTTGCGGCAGGGCTTGCCGCGGCGGCGCTGGCCGGCTGCTCGACCGACGTCGGGCCGACCGCGGCCGAGCTCAAGGCGCGCTGGGAAGCGGAGAACGTCTATCCGCAGGGCTACCGGCAGGATCTGCTGGCATTCATGCGCACTTATCTCAATGATCCGACGCATGTGCGCAGCGCGGCAGTGTCGCAACCGCAGCTGCGCTACATCGGTCCGGGCGACCGCTACGTCGCCTGCGTGCGCTACAATGCGCGCAACAGCGACGGCAAGTATCAGGGGTCGAAGGACGGCGCGGCGACGTTCGTGTCAGGTAAGCTCGAGCGCTTCTTCGACGTGCCGCGCGAAGTGCGCGAGTTGTGCAGGGACGCCGCGTTCGCGCCGTTCCCCGAGCTGGAACGGCTGACGCGTTAGGCACGTGCAACAACCGCCGGGCTGATTAAGCTCGGCGGTGCAGTGCAGACAAACAGGCTTTGATCAGCTCAGAGCTGAGGTCACTTGACCTTGAGGTTCTCCGCGGACGTCTTTCCGCGGTTCTCGACGAGCTCGTACTGAACGGTCTGTCCTTCATTCAGCGTGCTAAGTCCGGCGCGTTCGACAGCCGAGATGTGTACAAACACATCCTTCCCGCCTTCCTGGGGCTGGATGAAGCCATAGCCCTTCGTCGGATTGAACCACTTTACGGTGCCCTGAGGCATGCTAGATCTCCGAGGTATTGCAAACACTGCAGTGTGCCACACTCCTTAAGGCGTGAACAAGGTCCCGTGGGGCGGGACTTTCCGGATATTTTGCCGGTCCGGGCTGGCCTTTTTGTGTGTCCGGTCGATGACAATCAGCGCCCCGACCGGACATCATCCGGATGGTCGAGCGGCTGTGGGTGGCGCGGGGCATGCTGTGGTGAAAAATGCAAAAAGCGTGTCCGGCGGAAAAGCTTGCGCGAATGCGCCGGTGCCGGGTGAGAGATTTGAACTCCCGACCAACGGTTTACAAAACCGCTGCTCTACCACTGAGCTAACCCGGCTGGCCGCGGGAAGAGGGACCGCTTACCACCACCGCGGGGGTCAGTGGAATACAGATTTGCTATCGGAGCGTTACCGGATCCAGCACAGACGCGCCCCGAGGCGCCGCGCGATCTGCTCCGCGCGCGCCATCAGGGACAACCGCCGCGCCCCGTTGACGGGGGTGCCGGCGATGAGGGGTCCGAGCGTGAGCTCCATCGCTTCGCCCGGAGGCGCCCGTGCATGGCCATCCTCATCCAACGGACCATCATCCGGAATGGCAATCACGGCGAGGGCGGGGCGCCTCGCCCGGTGATACCCCGCAAGATGGGGTCTCACTTAAGCCTTCGAGGCTGACGTGAGGAGGCAGGCATACTGTACCGCCGTGAACAGCAGCATCAGCACCGCATAGCCGATCAATTCAAAACCCAGCATGGTCTGTCTCCCCGTCGTCCCGGTAAGTCCTGGAACCGGAAGATAGTCGGGCTGGGTATAGAAACTGTGTTGGCCATCACAAAAATGCTGTTTCCTGCCCCCGGCGCGGTTTCGCCGGGTTTTGCAACAGGTTGCACCGGGAGAGGGATGGCGGCTTTGGTCTTACCGCAAAATCGCCTGCGCCCGGTCGGGGCTACATCGTGCCGACGAGCTTTTCCAGGATGTCGATCAGCCAGGCGGCCGACTGCAGCACCGTCAGCCGCCGCGCCAGCTTTTCCCGGCGGTAGACATTGTTGAGCAGCTTCAGCGCGCCCTTGTAGGCGGGATGTGCTTCGGCCCTGTGCCCGAGCGTGCGCAGGCGCGCGCACAATTCGGCGCGGCGCGCTTCCAGCTCGTCATATTGCCGGCGGAAGCTGCGCCGTTTTGGTGGCGCAGACCCTGGGGGCGTCGTCGGTTTTGTACGGCGGCCGGGCATGGCGATAGTTTCAGGAAGATGTTTGCGGCGCAAGCAAGGCCGTGAGCGATAAGCGCAAAGCAACAACGCCGCAAGCGAAAGATCACGCTCGGTTAAGATTACCGGATAATTGCCGGCGACGGCTTAAGACATTCGTATATGCTCAAGTTCCATTTTGACGTGCTGGAGATCCACTGGTGCGCAGACGCACGATTATTACGGCTGCTCTCGTCGTCGCCATTTCCGCTGCGGCGCAGGCCGCCGATCGGCCCGATGGGGGCGCCTATGCGCCGCCTTCCGCACCCTATGGCGCGCGCATCGAGCCGATCATCGTCTACGACTACCAGCCCGGTGTCATTCTGCGCTCGTACTGGTGGGCGCCCTGGCAGAACCGCCATTATTTCCCCAAGACGGGCAAGCGGCCGAAAGTCGGCCGTCTCGAGCATGCGAGCGCGCACGAAACGCGCGGCGCGGAAGATTATTTCCGCTACTGGTCGGTTTCCTCGGTGTTTGCGCCGGAGCTTCCGCCGCCGCCGCCGGTTCTGCCCTACGCGATCGAGCCCCCGGCATCGCTCGGCCAGCCGAAATAGCTGCTGTCACGGGTGAGTTGAAATAGCCGCTGTCACGGGTGAGTTATAGTGCGCCGCGCAGCTGCCGGCTGGCGATATAAAGCGCAAGCGCAGCTGCGTTCGAGACATTGAGGCTCTTGATCTCGCCCGGAACGTCGATGCGGGCGAGGCGGTCGCATGTCTGTTTGGTGAGCTGGCGCAGGCCCTTGCCTTCCGCGCCGAGGACGAGCGCGAGGGGGGCGCGCAGAGCGAGCAGATCGAGATCGGCCGCACCGCCGCTGTCGAGGCCGACCAGCAGGAACCCGCGCGCGCGCAGGTCGGCGAGACCGCGCGCGAGGTTCTGCACCGTCACGAGCGGCACGCGCTCGAGCGCGCCCGAGGCCGACTTCGCCAGCACGCCGGTCGCTTCCGGGCTGTGGCGCGCGGTCGTGACGATCGCGCGCGCCGCGAAGGCCGCCGCCGAGCGCATGATGGCGCCGACATTGTGCGGGTCGGTGATCTGGTCGAGCACGAGAACGATGCCGGCCGGCGCGATCTCGCCGATCGCCGGCACGGCAAGCGGATCGGCCTCCGCCAGCAGCCCCTGGTGCACGGCGTCGGGACCGAGCCTTGCGTCGATCGCGTCGGGGCGCACCAGCTCCGGCTCCAGCGGCAGCGTGACCCCGTCGTCGGCAAGCCGTCGCAATGCGTTTTCGGTGGCGAGCAGGCGGCGGAAGCGGCGCGCCGGATTTTCCAGCGCGGCCTTGACCGTGTGCCAGCCGTAGAGGAGGGCGGGCCCGTCGCTTCCCGGCGTGCCGCGGAGCCGCCCGCGCGGCGGCCGCTTGCCGCGGTGGCGGGCGCGATCCTTCGGCGGCCAGGCTTTGCGGGTCATCTTGCGGGTCATCGTGCGGCTCTTGCGCGGGTTATTCCCACGCGTCCGGGCGCTTTGCAAACGCCCGCGCGGCGCTCCATTGACTTCGCGGGGACGGCTCCCCATAAGACGCCGCACCACCCGGCCGGTCCGCGGACGACAGCGGATAACCTTTCGAGATCAACGTGGTGCGACGGCTTTCGGGGGAGTGTCCCGAGCGGCAAAGGGGGCGGACTGTAAATCCGCTGGCTATGCCTTCGTAGGTTCGAGTCCTACCTCCCCCACCAATCCTTGTCCGAAACCCGGCCCTTGCCCGGAACCCGGCGCGCCGGCAGGTCCGCCGCTGCAAGCCGTTGAAAAGCAGGCAGCCTGTCGCCGCCGGCAACGCTGGCCGGGCGCGGGTGGAACCATTCATGGGCCGGAACGAAATCGCCCGGCCGCCGTTGAGACAACGCCGCCACAGATCATCATCCCCTTACCCCCGAAGTGGCGGTCCCCATGGAGGCCGTCTCGTGTTCTCCACCGAGACGGCCTCTTTTTTTCGTGTTCCGCCCGCG
>Ga0070741_10008075_pt1 | contig 21339 bp, 13 predicted proteins | sample Coa_R1_4_FD_66440 | JGI IMG/M metagenome (GOLD analysis project Ga0070741, IMG submission 66440) | Surface soil microbial communities from Centralia Pennsylvania, which are recovering from an underground coalmine fire - Coalmine... | ecosystem: Environmental > Terrestrial > Soil > Unclassified ... | reverse complement strand
ACGATATTGATAACTACGAATGGTCTGAAGAGGCGGTGGCGCTGGAAAACATTGTTCGCGACCAGCCCGCGCGCTGGCTGCCGCCGGGGTATGACAACTTTAACGACTTTCTTACCGCAGCCGTGGAGCGTGCGCTCAAAGATGCTCCGGCTGACCTGAACTCGTGGAAATATGGCGACGCGTATCCCGTGGTAATCGCGCATCCGATCTTCAGCGGCTTTCCCATATTGCATGGCCACGCCAGCATTGCCGGCCCAGGGCGGCATCCGCAATCCGGTGGTGGCTATACGGTCAAGCAGGTGGGCCGAGGCTTTGGCCCTTCCGAGCGCATGACCGTGGACTTCTCCAACCTTGACGCTTCAACTTTCAACATTGTGATGGGCGAATCCGGCCAGCCCTTCAGCCCGTACTATATGGACCATTGGGACGCCTGGTACAACAACAAGACATTCACGCTGTCGTTCTCTGATGCAGCAGTAGAGAGCACGAAGACGCATGAGTTGAGGCTGGAGCCGGGGAAATAACATCAGGCTACTACATAGCTAGGTTTGCCCAGCTTTTTCTGCGCGACCAAGCGGTTCGCGATCTCAACGCCTTCTGAGACGTCCGCGGCAACGCCGTCCGCCTGCAGATATTTTCCAATTTCAGGATTGGAATTTAACGCTGCTCCGCCAACCAGGATTGCAGGAGCAGGCTTGAGTGAAGATGATCTGATTCCAGCAATCAACTCCCTGGTCTTAGCCAAATTAAGAGGAGTAGCTACGGAAATAGCTACCAGATCAGTGTCATGATTTTTGATATGGCGGAGAACATCCGCCAGCGGGCATTTCGACCCCATATAAGCCACTTTCCAGCCGTCCGATTCAAGCAGCTCGGAAAACATTTTTATGCCGAGCGAATGCTCTTCGCCATCAGGACAGACGGCCAGCGCACGGACGCTTCGCGGCACAGCGTGAAAATTGTGTTTCAGCCGCGTGATCAGCAAATCGGTTGCCGCCGTACAATAGTGTTCCTGCAAAACGTTGATCCGGTTTTCCTGCCACAAACGGCCTACCTCGCGCTGCACCGGATAGATCACATGATGAAAGAGGTCCCTGATGCTCAAACCTGCGTCCAACTCTGTTGTAACCAGAGCAATGGCATCTTCACGGTTCAGCAGCAACAATCTCTGCAAATAAGCATTTGCCAGACCAGCAAAGGGATTGCCGGGACCAATAAAGCCAGGCAGAGCTTCAGGCATTTCCGGCAAATGGGTTAATGCCGCATCAATCAACTGCGCGAAGAGGCGCTTGTACTTTGCCGGAGACTTGAGCTGAAGCACCTGGGCCATCACTTTCAGGTTGTCGCCCAGGTCCGCAGAATCAACGCCGCGAGAAAGCAGCATGATCTTGGCCCATCCAGCGTAGTCGACAAACATTTTTTCTGAATTGCCGGCTATTGCCTCAGCCAGATAATGCAAGTGATAGACGGAGTCCTGCTCGCACTTCGTGCGGCCGCGCTCCCCATATTTCTCTTCCAGTTCCGGATGCAGCGCAAAAATCCTGGCAGTAATTGCTTCAGCAATAGACTGGATGTTTACGCTCAGCCATTCATACGCACTTGAATGCACCGGCTTCTTCTCTGCATTTTTCTTACGAGGCGACATGTTCAAAAAAAGTGAGACTGGTGGTTTTTGGAACTAGCTTAAGGCCTTTGGGGATGCCACTGTGAGATTCGCGATAAAGATGGCTTTTATGCCACTCTTCAAAGTGTTTGCGCGTTGACCAATACGTGATGAGCCAGATTTCCTTGGGGTTTTCCTCCGGACTGAGAACATCAAGGCGCATGAAACCTGGCGCGGCTTCCACCGAGTGCGGGCGATTGCGGAAAGCCTCTTTCACTGCCCCGTCAGTCTCATTGGCAATTGTGAACTTACTCAGTGCGACAAACATATCAAAACTCTTGCTTTTCATTATAAATGTGATGAGAAAAGCGGCCAGCAGGTGAAATGCAGGATGTAAGAGGTTTTCCATTACCGCATCCTCTTGAAAACTTTGCTCGTTCAATCAGTTCCAGCGGACAATCCGGCCAGTTGCCCAGCATTATACGGACAAACCGGGACGCCTGATACAACAACAGGGCGTTTATGCAGGTGTTCTCAGACGCGGCAGTAGAGGGCACAAAGACGCATGAGTTAAGGCTGAGCCGGGGAAGTAATGGCGTGGTTAATTTGTTAAGTGGTGTGTTGTTATACTCGAAGCCTGCTTATTTCATTGTGAGTGACCTTGCCTTTTGTGGTTGTACCCAAGGAAAGCCTTAATCTTTTTTAAAACAGAGACTGATCGCTTAATTGACATTCCCAGAGAATGAGGATCTGCCAACCTTGAGATCTAAGTTTTTTTCATTCCGATGATTTGCCGCCGTATGGTGCCGGATCGATTTGACCTAAAAGGGTTTTTATTTCTGTTTCAGCAAAGGCTTGGCAATCAGAGTAAAGCTTGCTCAACAACGCGGTGTGGGTAGCCGTAAGCGAAGGAAGTATTTGTTGAAATTCTGAAAACAGACCGCGAAAAGAATGCACTCTCTCTAAATTTTCCCTTAATCGTACTCTTCTTTCTTCTGGATCAGTCCAGATACCGGCCCAGTAACGGCATGTAGCGCAGCTTGCGCCACAATGCGTACCATCGTGAGATAAGAAAGATTCCCAGCCGTATTCTGCGAGTGTCAGAGCTTTCAATGCATCGTCCCGACGCTTCTCGCTGTTACACCTTTTACAGGCCACTAGAACATTCCCGGGTACATGGAGACCTGCTCGGTAGCGATTCATACCATCAAGATGTTCGATGACAGAATCTGTGAGCGTCATCTCGCAGGAGCAATAGGGGCACTGATTCCCAAAGTGTTCGCGGACGATGTTTGCATATTCCTCACTATCGACTTTAATTGTCCAGCCCTGGCTGAGCTTGCGGCTTAATTCGTGCAGGAACATGCTAATTAATTTATTGGCAACATCAGACTTGGCTCGGCGCGTAGCGAAGCGCAATTTTAAAATAGGCTCTTTCATCGCTTCTTGCTCCCGAGAAGCCAGTTGACGTCGACGCCTAAAATATTCGCGAGTGCTTTGAGTTCGTAGTCGAGAACGTAGCGTTGGTTATTTTCGATTTTGGCGATTGCGGCTCTGTCGAGTTGAATACCAAGCTGCGCCAATCTGCCTGAAAGCGCATCCTGCGTTAGCGCTGGGCGAGATTCATATCTGGCCTCAGCGACACGCCGTCCTACAATGTTTTTGCGCACAGCTTTTCTGTTCACAGGGAGAGAGTAACTGCTGTGCAAACACAAAATGTTCTAGATTAGAACATCGCTAACTTTGCGCAATTGGCGAAAAAAATAGATGGACAACCAGCGAAGCTGGGGCGCTAAGGATGGCCGTCCGATTCGCGTCTAATGACATCAAAGGTTCTTACAATCGTGCTGCATGACTACTATTCGCGTGCGTCTTGGAACAATAACGAGGAGCTCCTCACCATGTTTCTTGGGAATGTCGAATTTTTCCTGTCTTTTCGACAGTCTGCGTTTTTTTCGAAACCAAGCTTTCAATTCAGCGTGCTTATCTGTTGGGGAATTCGTCAATAGCCAAAGAAACTCTTGCTTCATCATTTCTTAAGTATACAGCTTGCAGTAACTACTAATAAGAGCCATCACGCATACCGAGATACGGTAGCACAAGCATTTAGGAGAGAATTCCCTGAATCAGCATGCCGCGGGAAACATTCTCGGGATGCTTCGGCTCTGCGCTCGTTCAGCATGACAAAAAAACTGCATTTACAAACTTGGTTAATACGCCTGATGAGCATTATGACCTATAGGCATTTTTCAATCCACGTTCATGTGAAAACAAGGCACTAGGATTTATCTCTACCAAAGGCAGAATAGACACTTGTAAATTCTTGCAATCGAAAATCGATCCAATGAGGCCTAACCGCTTCCTATACAAAGAAGATCTATCGGCTGGACGTGGATTTGCCGTATTCAATTTTCATGGCTGTTTCGTTTTTTCATTGACAGCGAAGGGATTTTCGCCTATATTGGAAAAGTACGAGTTTGACCGGGAGCGGCGCCGGGGAACACAGCTTTTTGCTTTTAGGCTAAAGGTTGAACGAATCCGAAAGGCCTGCAACTTGAAGAGCATCCGCCAGGGCGACTTTAACTCCAACAGACCAAAATCAGAGTTGGTTGGGGATCCCGAAGTTAGCCGGTTGGCCTGTGCCTTAGAGACCAGCAGTAAGCCTGAGTAACCGGCTTGTTTCACTGACTGCCACCTTGCGCGCTTGAAGTGTGTCGGAAAAAGGCAGTTCTTAGTATTAGTTTTTAGCAAAAGTGCAGTTCTTAGTATTTAGTTCTTAGCAAAACAAAGCAGACCCAAAAAACCATCGAGCGCCACCCAGCCGGGTGGCTTTTTTGTTTTGAGGCATTAGCCAGTAGCCATCGGCCTTCAGCCAAGGCAAAACCACAGAAGAATCAAATTCGGAAGCTCCCTACAAGGCGCCCTTACCGCAGACCTATAGATCTGCTCCACGCCGTGTGAGACGCAGCCAAGCCTAAAAGAATTTAGCCAAGGCAAACCATAAGAAGAACCAAAATCGGAAGCTCCCTACAAATGAGCGCTTTTTTAAACACAGAAACGACCAAGAGGAACAAATCATAGAAAAAGGAGAAAAGCGGTGACAAAAGAAGAAGTAATGACAGCCATGAAGGAATGCGCGGAGAAGCTGGGCCATGCGCCGAGCCTGACGGAGTTGCAGAGCATGACCACGGTGAGCAAACGGAGCGTCAGGAAGCACTTTTGCACTTATGTATTGGCGCTACAGGCGTGCGGGTTGGAGAAGACCGGCTGCGGCTACTACGTAAGCATGGAGACGATCTTTAAGGAATGGGCCAGCGCGGTGCGGAGGCTGGGAAAGATCCCGACGATTGCAGAGTTTGAACTACGCGGGAAGTTCAGCTCGCGGCCTTACATGTCGCGGTTCAAGACGTGGAACAACGTACCACAATGCCTGCTGGAGTATGCCAGAAAAGAAGGGCTGCAAGAGGAGTGGAGCGACGTACTGGAGATCATTGCCGGGCACACGGAGCGGCGAAGGAGGTCGGGAATCCCTTTGGAAACGCCTTCAGGAACGCCCATGAGATCGAGAATATTGCCCAACGTACCGATCTTTGGAACGCCTTTGCTTTCGGCCGCATTATTGAATGCTCCGACCAACGAGGCAGAAACGATGTTCCTATTTGCGTCGATGGCGCGCGACCTGGGCTATGCAGCGCTGAAAGTGCAGACGGAGTTTCCAGACTGCATTGCGCTGCGCAAGGTGGACCATGAACGCTCACAACTGGTACGGATTGAATGCGAATATGAGAGCAGGAATTTTCTGGTGCATCTGCACGACATAAAGGGCTGCGACATGATTGTGTGCTGGAGGCACAACTGGGAGGATTGTCCGCTGGAGGTGTTGGAGCTGTGTAATCTGGTAAAGGGTAATTTGGTAATTTGAAAACAAAACCTTTACGCAGCGGATCGGGGACCGCCCGTGAGCGCGCGACACCAGCTTCAGATACTCGAACTCCATGCTTTAATCAATAAAGGCGGCGCCTGAGCAGAGTGCTTGGTCGCGACCAGGTTGCGCCAATCCGAAAAACGAGCCACCAAAACCATTAGACCGGCAAAGCTTTTTTTACCGCTTCCAAAAGAGCCTCAGGGCCATCATTCGCTTCCACTGCGTAAGTTGCGTCAGGTATAGGCGAATCGCCATGACGCAAAATGGACAGCAGCGGTGCTTTGCAATTTTGCTTTATTGCCTCAAAAAGAGCCATTTTGTCTTTTTGCGGCATCGAGTGGCCCATCAATACCAAATTAAAATCATGGCGGGTTTGGCATGCTTCCAACGCTTCAGCAAAGCCCAAAGCAGATAAAACCTCATAGCCTGCCTGCTCCAGAATCCAATGGCGAGTCGTAAGCAACGAAGAGTCGTAAGAGATTGAGAGGATACGGTTTTTCATTACGCGAGTGCATTATAAGCCTGGGCAAAACGAAACATGCTACTATCATCGTACGTATTGTGATGCCCAAGAGCTTATCTACGATAGAGCTTGAGCGCATCCGGGCCAAATTCCGGGTAGACCTGGGACGCGATTTGACGGCCCTAGAACGCAAGTATCTGGGCCTATCCAGTGTTGTGTTGCCTGACGATAGAACCACACCCAAGCACAAATCTGCTTCCATCAGCAACCGCCGAAAATCCTGAGATTCCAAACGAAATTCATTTCTTCCAGCGTTCACACAATTCTGGGCTACAATCTCCCCACTTTTCCAAAAGCTATGCCAGCCAAATCGCACAAACCGCGATTCGAGCACCGTCCGGTTCGGGGGATGAAGGAGCGAGTTGAGTCTTATTGCACTCTCTGCAAGAAATTCATTGCCGCGAATGATAAGTCCAAAGCTTTGCGGATTGCCGAGAAAGTCCACATCTGCCCTGAGCGCAAGAAATAAAGCCGGGCTTTCAGGCACTATTTTGGCGCGGATGGTAATAGCGAGATTGGAACGTAATGAGAATAGCTCGTTACCTTTATTCATTCGCAGCGAGAGATATTGCATTATATTTTCGCAGACGAATAAAATTAAATAGCCATTTCAACGCTGATCATCATCCTGGAAACTCTTGGAGAAAGGCGGTTTCCTAACAGAATGGAACAAAATCCAGAGGTCTTGAATTCATGGAAGGAAGTGGCCACTTACCTGGGCCGAGGGGTTAGAACAGTGCAGCGATGGGAGCGGGAATTACAACTTCCAATAAGGCGACCACGGCACAAAGCGCGGAGTGCAATTATGGCTTTTCGCGGGGAACTGGATCAATGGCTTGCCAGCATGAGGGTGCAAAATACTGATTTGCCTGAGACGCTGGAGCAGCTTGAATTGCGTTTGCAGCAATTACAAATTGAAACGCGGATTGTCCGGGATAAAATCTGCAACATTAGAAGATATGTTCCTCGAAAGATTCACAAAGCTGCGGCGTGAAGAATGAGATTAGAAAAGAAATGGCATTTGAGATCTTCTGCCATCTACAGGATCTTTAGACAGCGGATTGCTGCTTTAATTCCGGGAACATACGTGCAGCAGATTCGAAGTGACCGGCGCATAGAGCAGCGCGCCGTTCCAATCCCGCTGCCGAGGTCACAATGATCACCCGATAAGTGGGCCGTAAACAATGATTGCAGTTCGCTACCTCCTGAAGCATTCTGTCACAACCGCTTGTCCAAAGTGGAAAGCAATCACTGATTCGTTCTCCGGGTTTCAAGCTGAATAGAGAATCGGGGTCATGCTGCGAATGGTGCATTGGCCGGATACCTCGTTGCCCGATACCATATCGTTCGAGGACCATCTTTTCAGCATCTTTCGTCGGTGAAGAGTGACTTCAGTAACTGAAACGCAAAGAAGCCGATTTTCACCATTTCCCTGCATCAGCTTGCCCGTTTTAACGGCCGGGGATAACGAAAATACATCCGGAGATCGCCGACATCGCACGAGATCGGAAAGCACAACCGATAGACCTTGTTATAGGACTACTCGCCATCCGGCGCGAATCAGCACAAAAAAACGGCGCACCTCTTTTGGAGATGCGCCAATCACCACATCAGGATGAATACTTAATTGCCGTTCTGGTTTGTGTGTTCAGAGGCGTGCATCACACGGAATGTGCTTCCGCCGTTTGACCACACAAGCACCATTGCATCTTTGCCAGCCGGAATGTTACCCAGATCGCTCTTGACTTCTGCAGCGTTCTGCACGGGTTTGCGATTGACTGACAAGATCACGTCACCGCGCGAGATTCCAGCATTATCCGCCGGGCTGCCCGGCACAACGCTATCCACCACAACGCCCTTTACGTCAGAGGGCAGTTGCAGTTGATCGCGAAGATCAGGCGTGAGGTTCTCAAGGCCTACGCCCCAACGCGCTTTGCCTTGGGATTGACCTGAGTTGGCATTCGCTTGCTCAGTGTTGTTGTCGATTGCCTCCAGCGTGATGGGAATGCTGGTGGTCTTGTCATCACGGAAAATGCCGAGCGTGACTTTATCACCAGGGCGGCGGCCGCTGATGGCAGCTTGAAGCTGGCCGGAGTTCTCGACCTTCTTGCCATCGAGTTCAGTGATGACATCGCCCACCTTGACGCCGGCTTTGGCTGCAGGTGAATCAGGCTCAACCTGGCTGACCAGCGCGCCAGTCGCGTTGTTGAGGTGGAAGAAGGTAGCGTTTTCAGGCGTCACGTCATTGATGGCGATGCCCATGCGCGCATGCTCAATCTTGCCGTCTTTCAGCAGCGTGTCAATTACAGGCCGAGCAATCTGAGTAGGAATTGCAAATCCCATGCCGGAAAAAGTGCCCGTACCCGAAATAAGAAACGTGTTGATGCCGACGATTTCTCCGTGCGCGTTGACCAGAGGTCCGCCGGAGTTGCCGGGATTGATAGCTGCGTCGGTTTGAATGAACTCGCCGGGCTTGCGACGGTCTTGACTGTCAGGGTTAGGACGGTTCAGCGCGCTCACAATGCCGCGCGTCACGGTGAATCGGAAGTTAAAGGGATTGCCGAAGGCCAGAACGGTTTGTCCAGGCTTGAGGGTGGTGGAATCGCCCCACGGGAGGCTTGGGAAATTGCTGCCGGTGATTTTGATGACCGCGAGGTCGGTCATTGGATCGGCGCCAATTAACTTTGCCGGAAGCACACGGCGATCATTTAATGTGACCCTTATGTCCGTCGCTCCCTTAATTACATGGTTGTTCGTGACGATGTATCCGTCAGGCGAGATGATGATTCCGCTTCCCAGCCCATGTTCCACGCTCGGCCCCTGGCGCATCTGCGGCCCAAAGTTGAAACCAAATGGCCCAAAGAAGCGCTGCATTTCTTGCTGTTGATCATCCGATTGATCTTGCTTTACCCGTGACGTTACCGTCACGTTTACAACTGCAGGTGTTACCCGCGCGGCCAGCGTTTCCATCGCATGGTCAAGCGCGCTGATTGCGCTTACGCTGCTGTCATCCAACGGCGCTGCCGCCGGCGACATACTGGCCGCATTTGCGGCTGCAGGCTTAAAGATTTCATAGCTCCCAAAGCATCCGGCCAGCACCAGTGCTAACACCGTTGCCAGAGTTTTGCGCTTCAGGAAAGGTTTCCATTGATCCAGTTTTTTCATCGCTTGCTCATCTCCTATAAAGTCAGATTTTGCTTATAAATTTGGTTCACAATCTCGCTGGTCTTGCTGCAACTAGTTATTTAGTTCTTACGATCACAAAATTTGCAGACCATAGAATTGGCCTGGCTGCTCTTTTAGATTTTTCTGGGAATTGTTTTTTGCTGAGCCTTAGCTGTTACCACGCTGATTTCTACAACGCGCAGCTGCCAGCTCTGCACTGCGGCCTGCGGCCCTTGTCCAACTACCATCACAAACTCTTCTCGTACGGTTACCAACTCAGGCGCGGGCAGCACCGGCTGCTGCGTTTTCGCCATCAGCCTTGTCGGCTCTTCTCTCAGTGAATTTAATGCTAGTTTTTCCGGGTCGTGCCGCTGGGGCTTTACTGCTCGCCTGCCGATCGCTACATCTGACCTGCCGATCGCTGCTTTCTGTTGGTCCGCGCCTGACTTCAATGCTGCATTCCAGGCGTGGACCTTAGGCTCACCCGAAGAGGAAGCACCGTTGAAATTTGAAGCCACAAATTTTGCTTTTGTTACCACAGGCTGCATTGGCTTAGTTGCCGCAGCGATTTGCTGCGTGTTGTTTTGCACCGCATGAGCATTGCTGGCTGAGGCCGTCAGAACTTTGGCCGTAGGAGCGCCGTCGCTAAAGCTGATCACCATCGGCGCCTGCGATGCAGAGAACACGCACAAGCCCGCAACCACTACCACGGTTGGAATTGCCGGCTTCCACAACTGGCGCGGCTGCGGACGGCTCGGGTCCAGGATCTTTGTTACTCGCGCAGTTAGCTGCCGTAAACGTGTAACAGCAGCCTGTGCCATTGCCAACTGCCTTCTCAAAAAACTTCTCTCCGCAACGTGCGCCAGGCACTCAGCGTATTCGTGCGGCGTGCCGGAATGGGCCAGCACTGCGTCGTCGCACGCCATCTCGCGATCAAGGGAAAGCTTCTGCTCAATCCACCACACGCTGGGTAAAAAGAAAAGAAATGCTTTCACAATTTGCTGCGCCAGGTTGGTCCAATCATCACGGCGGCGTAAATGCGCAAGCTCATGCAGAAGGATGAACTTTAATTTCTCCGCCGGCGTCCCCTGTAATAGCCACTCCGGCAACACAACTGCCGGTTTAAAGAACCCGATCGCAGTCGGTACTTCCAGTTCCTTTGACGCCAGCAACTCTACTGGGCGTGAATTCCTAAATTCGGTGATCAGGGCGGCAACGTCCGAACTGAGTGTCTGTAAATCAACCACAGTTGATCTGGACCGCAACCGATGCACCTGCACCAGCGCCAGGGCCACTCGCGCAAGCCCAATCACGGTCACACTCGCCCACACTAAAAAGATGCCCACCGCCCATGACGATGACACCGTAATCGTCGCATGTGCTGATGTAGCAGAGGCATGTCCGTGAACCAAATACAACCCGGGCAGCGGCAACAACGCTGTAACCAGCAATGTTGAAAACCATACGGCAAAATTTGTTCTGGAATCTCGTTTCGGTAGCAGATAAAGCAGAAGCCAGACCATCACAGCCAGCAATGTGCCTATGCCCAGGCTAAACAGAAGCCGTTCAGCCGCAATCGGAGCAATCGAGTGGATGCTGGCAGGAAAGTTCATGATCTTTCTTTCCCTTCCTGTACCATTTGTTTCAGGCGGGTAAGTTCGTCCGCGCTGATGCTCTTGTCTTCAAGGATATTCAGCAGCAACAGCTCGTGCGAGTTCTTAAAAAATCTGCCCACCAGGTTCTTAATCTCAAACCGTGTCGCTTCTTCTCTGCCTACCAATGGCATATAAATATGGGCTCGCCCTTCTTTAGCGTGCTGAACGTATCCTTTTTTTTCCAGAATTCTTATGGTCGTAAGCACAGAGTTGTACGCCAAGGCTGGTTTGATAGGAAGCTCTTCCAGAATGGCGTGCACAGTTGCCGGCCCTTTCTGCCACAACACCTCCATCAACCTCAATTCAGCTTCCGTTAATGTGGGCGATTTCTTTGGCGGCAAGTTTCTGTGCTCCTCGCTTCCTCTGAGAGATTTTTCCTTTGTTTTATTAGACGCGGGAAACCGCGAAATAGTAACTAATTATTTAGTTATTTTTGCTCGCAAAATTAGCCGAATACAAACCTTTTACTTTCAATTATTTGGATTGGTTCACTTTTCAGGCTAACTCTGTCCGCTAACAAATACTTCGCTGAATAAATGATTGCAGAGCACAGAATAAATGATGGCTGCAGCCGTCCCTTGGAAATGGGTGAAACATACCCTTTGCGTAGTTCGCATGTGAGTTCGCAAAAAAACGCCGCCCGTTTCCGGGCGGCGCATTGTTGAGGCCCATTCAAGGGCTAATTGATGATCAGGTTGACGGTAATTGTATGCACCAGACTCCCGCTGGTGGCGTTAATCGTGATCGGATAGGTCCCTTGCTTTGCCGATCCGCTTACGGCGAACGACTCGGTTGCACTGCCCGAGCCGCCGATGACTGTATTCGGCGAGATCCCGAGGTCAGTGACACCGGCGGGGAGACCGCTCACGCTCAGGGCCACGTTCCCGTTGAAGCCGTTGCTAGGCGTAACCGTGATCGTAAGCGAGGCACGGGTGCCGGTGATGTTGCCAGTCTTGTTGTTGCTGCGCTTTACGGTGATATCGCCGTTAAGAGCATTCGTTGAAAGCGCGAAGTCTCCTGGCGTTGTTGGATTCACGATGAGCTGGATGCCAACGGTATGAACAATCGCGCCACTAGTGCCGGTGACGATCATGTTGTAAACACCAGCAGGCGTCGCAACAGAAGTGGTAATGGCAAGGCTGGCTGTTCCAGCGCCCGTAATAGAACCGGGGTTGAAAATGCCAGTAGCTCCAGACGGCAATCCGCTCAAGCTCAGATTTACCGTGCCAGAGAAACCATTAATGCTGCTGATGGTGATTCCGAAGCCGGTGTTCTGGCCCGGGTTAACCGTCTGCGATGCAATCGATGCGATCATTTGGAAATCGCCCGCCGGAGTCACGACGAGCGTGACCGCAGTGGTATGGGTAAGAGTTCCATCGCTGGCATTGATGATAAGCGGATAAGTGCCTGGGACCGTGCTTGTTGCAGTCGTAATGTTAAGGACTGTGGAGCCGGAGCCGGTCAGCGTTGGAGGAGCAAAGTTAAAAGAAACTCCTGCAGGCTGTCCGCTTAGGCCAAACGTTACCGTTCCCGAATATCCGCTTATTGGATTCAAGGTAATGGTGTAGCTGGTTGGATTGCCCTGATTGACGGTCTGCGACGTGGGGCTGGCCGTCAGCGAGAAATCAGGAGTCGATACAACGAGCGTCACTGAAGTGGTATGGGTGAGAGTTCCATCCGTTCCATTGATGGTCAACGTGTAAGTGCCAACCGGCGTTGTGGCCGAAGTTGTAACCGTGAGGGTTGTAGTTCCTGAACCAGTGGTGCTGACAGGAGCAAACGTGGGAGAGGCACCCGCCGGCAATCCCGCAGTCACGCTATAAGTAACGGTGCCCACATAGCCATTAATACCCGTTTCCGTCACTGTATAGCTGGTGGAGTTGCCCTGATTGACGGACTGGGATGCCGGTGAAGCCGACAGCGAGAAGTCAATCGCAGTAACTACCAGGGTGACAGAAGTTGTGTGTGTAAGCGTTCCATCGGTTCCGCTGATCGTGAGCGTGTAGCTCCCGGCGGGAGTGGTCGTGGATGTTGAGATGCCCAGCGTCGTTGTCCCTGAAGCGGTCACGCTGGCAGGGGTGAACGTGGGAGTTGCGCCGGCAGGCAGCCCGCTTACGCTGTAATTAACTGTGGCTGCGTAATTGTTAACCGCACTCTGCGTGATCGTGTAGCTGGTGGAGTTCCCCTGGATCACCGTCTGCGACGTTGGAGAAGCAGCTACGGTGAAGTCAGGATTCCCCACTACCAGGGTCACGTGCGCTGTGTGTCCGACTGTTCCGTCATTTCCGATAATGCTCAGCGGATAGCTGCCCTGAGCAGTGGTTGCGGCGGTGGTGACGGTGAGAACGCTGGTCCCCGCATTCACCACACTCGTCGGAGCAAAGCTGGCAGTGGCGCCAGCCGGCAAGCCGGTCACACTAAAGCTGACCGTTCCTGTGTAGTTGTTTACCGCCACAACCGAAACGTTGAATGTGGTGGAGGCGTTCTGGGCCACAATCTGCGACGCAGGCCCGGCGCTGATGGTGAAATCAGGTTGTCCTGAATTGTTGTTCCAGAATTTCACCATCTGATTGAGGTCAGGCGAGCCCCAGCCGCTGGCTTGGTCATAACCCGGGACCGCAAGGAAGCCGGGGATGCCAGGTACGCCGTTGTCGCCGGCGGTAACGTCATGGAAGATGCCAATGCCGGTGCCGTTGAACTGGTTTTGCGCCATCGAGTAGAACACAGGATTGGCATTGCCCTGCGGCCCGTTCTTCTGCACCACCAGCGCCATCATGCTGGCAAAAGTGGGTGAAGATGCCGACGTTCCGCGCACTGCGACCAATCCGCTGTTTGAAGCGGTGTGGCCTTGAATGATCAGATATGCATCATGGCCCGCCGCACTGAGTGATACGTCAGGAATGTCGCGGAACCCGTCATTGGGAACTCCAGGACCAACCTGCCAGGTGGGCTTGGTATAAAGGAGGCTTACGCCGCCGCCGGTGGACCACAACTCTGCACCGCCAGCCACGTTCCCACTCTCATTCCACACATTTTCAGGAATATAGCCGAGCGCTGAGGATTGATCGGTTGGCGAGTTTGAGGCGTTCCAGAAAGTGCCTGAGCCTTCATTGAACTCTGTGCCGCCCACCGCTACGTTATTCACCGTGGATGCGACTCCGCTGATGCCGGCTTTTGTGCCCACAGCCGAGCTAGGATCATCGCACGCTGCGCCGCTGTCTCCAGTTGATACGAATGACGTGATGCCCTCAGAGGCAGCCTGGGCCCACAGCGCTGCCCAGAAGGTTTGCTCCGTGGTCAGCATATCGGCTTCGCATCTGCCAAAACTGGTGCTCATGACGGGCGCCAGGTTGTTATTAACAATGTACTGCGCGGAAAGATCCACACCGTCAGTGGTGGCGGTAGTCTGCGAAATTACAAAAATAACGTTCGCATTTTTGGCGATAGCGCCGGCCCACTCCACGTCCAGATCGGCTTCTGTTTGTTCATCTGGGGGATTGGTCACAATGCCGGGATCAGGGCCGTTGTTGATGAAAGTGGGATCGTTTGCCGGAAGCCCGAAAGAGCTGCGGAAAAATTGTACGTCGGCAAGGTTGATGTCGGTGCGGCCGACAATCGCAATTTTCTGGCCGGTGCCATCAATTGCCGGAACCTGATTATAGAGCGGGAATGCGTCATAGATAATGGATACGTCGCCCGGTGCAAGGAAATGCTGCCCGGTGCCACCATTATTGAAGTCAGGCGGAAGCTGCGAGGCTGTGCTGAAGTGGCGCTTCTCAAAATTGTGCAAGGTGACCACGCCCTGAACCAGCCCGGTCAAAGCTCGCGGAATGCTGGGATCCGTGGCATTGGCAAAATGCATTTTGCCGTTTACTTCATATTGGCGGATGTTGGTCTGGAACGCCCGCTCCACCTTTTCCACGTTGCCGCTGAAGTTAATTGCCGTGCGGCTGGTGGCAACCTGCTCGATCTTAAAGCCGAAGCTGCGCAACCAATTCGTTGCGTCGGCAATGTCCTGGTCGGTCGGGCCAAAGCGCAGGCCAAATTCCGTTGGGGTGAGCCACTGGTGAAAATTGGGTGACTTGGGGTCCTGCTGCTCGGCCAACAGTTGGTTAAGCTGGGCCTGAGCATCCGGTCGGATGCCGAGCTGCAAGATCATATTGTTCATCGGCTGGCTGGCTGGGGCGGAGCCGCGGTCAAATTCTGCGCGGGCCAATCGATGAACGTTGCCGTGTAGGGTGACGCGGTCTGCGTCATTGATGGCGCGCTGAGCTTGCGCATTCAATGACAAAATCCCAGTCATCGCCAGTAACAACAGCGCGCTGAGACACAATTGTTGCAGGGGAAGTGTTCGGCTGTGCATTAAAGCCCTCTTTGTGCCTAAATCATCAGAAAATCAGAAAAAGAGAGGCAGGCAGCCATTGGGTAGGACGCTGGAAATCACGCCGCCTTTTTATAGTCCGGAAGCAACACGTCGAGCGCAGCCACTGTGACTGAGGAGCATTAGGGCGCGATTAAGAGAGGATTAGAATTTCTTACTATTGCCAGTAGAAACACATGGAATGCGGCGTATAGCGGAACGGCTGATTTGATTGCATTCTTAGTAAATCTAATGTTGTCCTAATTCATTTCTAATTACCAAAGGCCATCCTCTTTCATCGACGATTTGATGTTCTTCCGGGCATTTCACGCGCTGGTCAGATACCACAGACTGGTTTCCCGCTAAAAACATCAATACTGAAAAACAGTGCTTTTTCAGGCTCCTGGGTGGATCGTCGGTGCAACGGCCCTGGCATAAGTTGAAGGACCATTTGGCAAGCTCACCCGATAGCGTGAAGCCCACGGATTAAGCAATCCCAGCTGCCTTATAGGTCAAAGCCACTTCTAAGTGGCAATTCATCAGCCCCAAGCGCCTGCGCACTTCTCCACAACCAGGAATAAAAGATTTTGGCATAGCGGAACTGACCCGCTCTGTTTCGGTTGTATCAGCGCAGCGCCGCACAAGTTTTGAGCGCGAAGGGATGATGAAAAAATGGTTTCTCTCATTGGTTTTGAGAATAGAGCTTCTGCAAAATCACACAAGCCATGGCTCCACGTGCGTACAGCACTGCTGGCAAACTTAAAAATAGTTTTGTCTGTCTTCTCCCCCGTCTCCATTCATTTCGAATGGCAGCCACTCAATCATGAGCTGCGCGATCGCGGCTTTGATCTTCCCCATGCCAATTGGCATTTCGTGCAGGAATGCAGGCCTGAGCTGAGGATGCAGTCGTAAGCAAGCTTCAGGCAATGGCAACGTACACATTTGCATTTTGAGCAAATACACGACACCGGGCACAAGCAATGTGCCCAGCAGCAGTGCACCTGGGGCAGGACTAGATCAGCACCCGCGGCACGCAAACGATTTAGGAGCAATAGACTGATGAAACGATCTTCCGGGCGTTTGGCTTTCCTGCGAATTTTCGTGTGGGTAGTTGCAGTGGTAGCTGCCGTTGGATACTTCGAGCACGTCCAGGCGCAGAATTCCGGCTCGGGCTCTACTCAAACCGTCGTTATTCCTCTCCGTCCGCTTGCTCCACTCTCTACCGTTCCGGTGCCGCCGGTTTTTGGTATTGAAGGAATTCTGGCCAACAAGACCGCTGCCATTGAACTGGGCAAAGCTTTGTTTTGGGACATGCAGGCAGGCAGCGATGACACACAAGCTTGCGCAAGCTGCCACTTCAACGCCGGCGCAGACAGCCGCGCCATTAATGAAGTCAATCCCGGGCAGAATGCAGGCGATAGCACTTTCCAGGTTGGCAATGCGCCAAACTATCATCTGAATCCCGGCACTGCCACCACCGGCTTTGGCGGATATCACGACGGCGATTATCCATTTCACAAAGTTTCAGACGTGGATCAGGGCTTATCCATTGTTTCTGACGTTAACGATGTAACCGGCTCGCAGGGCGTACCCGGTCTTACCAACGCACAGATCATCGTCACCGGCAGTCAGGCAGTCCCTTCCGGTGGAGTCAGTTCGAATTGCCAACAAACATCCAATAACATCAGCAACACTGAGCCAGCCGGAGAGCTGAAGGCCAGCGTCCGTGGCGGCAATACAATAGCAAGACTTGCGCCGGCCACAACTACATCTTTTACATCTTTAAGCAACAGCCCCACCTCAAGCAACACCGCCATCTGCATTGCGCAAACGCGAAACCTTCAAGTCACCGTGCGCAATAGCACAGAGAACGACACAATAGCTCCTGATCCGGTCTTCTCTTTCGCTGATCCCAGCAGTCCCTCCAAGCGAATCAATACCCGCCGGGTAACGGGGCGCAACACGCCCAGCGTGGTGGATGCCGTTTTCAACTATCGCAATTTCTGGGATGGACGCGCGCAGAACGAGTGCAATGGCGCAAATCCCTTCGGCTCACGTGATGGCCAGTCACACCTGATGGTCACAGATCAAACCGGGGCTTCAATTGGACCGGCGCTGATCAACATGAAAAACTCGGCGCTCTGTTCGCAATCGCTGGGGCCGATTCTCAGTTCCACAGAGATGTCCGCCGATGATCGCATCTTTCCTCAAGTCGGGAAAAAACTGCTGGCGCGCAAACCGCTGGCCAAGCAGCTTGTTGATCCCACGGACAGCGTCCTGGGCGGATTTTCCAACGCGCCAAGCAATGGCCTAACGACCAGTTATTCCGCTCTTGTCCAGCAGGCCTTTCAGCCCGAGTGGTGGAATTTCCCCAACCATCTCTGCGTGGCGGCAAACGGCAGTGTCCAGGCGCAGGTGGATCCAGCGAAATTTGAGGTTTGTCCCTCCAGCACAACTGATTACTCGCAAATGGAATACAACTTCTCATTGTTCTGGGCCGTTGCCATCCAGATGTATGAGAGCACGCTCATCGCAGACCAGACGCCGCTGGATAAATATCTGGAACAGCAAACCACTTACACGTTGATCGGTGACAATCAGAGCAACTCTTACACCATTCAATTGTCGCCGGGACTTGATCCTTACACTGTTTCGGTCATCTCATTGAATCCTGATTTTGATTTCAGCGACCAGGACGTTTACGCCTTTGACGATGGCTTTGGCCGCTTCACCGGCACAGGAGTGGACGGCACTGTCGACTACGCCACCGGCAAAATCGTGGTGAACTTTGAAGACCCGCCGGTTTCCACCGTGCCCGTCAGGATCAACTACTCAGTGGGCCCAACGCCGCTAACGCAGGCGCAACTCCACGGCCTGTTGATGTTCCAGACCAAAGGCCAATGCGTTGTGTGCCACGGCGGGCCTGAGCTTTCTAACGCTGCCGTGGATACCGTTGCTCCGGAACCATTGGAGCGCATGATTATGGGTGACCTCAACGTTCGGGTCTATGACACGGGCTTCTACCACATCGGCGTGCGTCCCGGCGCAGAAGATGCGGGTTTGGCGGGAGCTGATCCGATTGCCGGTCTGCCATTATCGAATGGAGAATTTCAGCGCGAGCGCGTCTGCAATGATTCTTCAGTCAGCATGATGATTCCCGGTCGCCCCGGAGATGGCATCTCTCAAAGCCCTTTGAACTGCGGAGATGACATTGCGCGCACCGGATATTTCAAAGTTCCGCAACTACGCAACGTTGCACTCACCGCTCCGTACTTCCATAACGGCGGACAGTTGACGCTGGAGCAGGTGGTGGAGTTTTACAACCGCGGCGGCGATTTCAATACCTCCAGCGAAAACAAAATCATGGACCCGGATATTGAGCCGATCGGATTTACGCTGCAGGAGAAACAAGACCTGGTGGATTTTCTCCGCAACGGACTGACTGATCCGCGCACGGTGGTGCAGTCGGCTCCGTTTGATCATCCGCAATTGTTCGCTCCCAACGGACACCAGGTGGGTGAAAGCGGTATTCCACAGGAAGATCCGGCGCATCCAGGACAGGCAACAACACAGCTAATGGAAATTCCAGCAGTAGGTAAAAACGGCGGTACGCCGCTGCCTACATTCCTGGAAAATCTGCTGAAAAACCAGCACAACTAGATTTTTCTGGTCCAACTACATTGCAGCAGTTGGATCAGCAAGCGCGACTGTGAGTGCGACGAAAGAAGAGATCAGGAAAAAGGCCAGGGGAAGCAAGCAGTTTGACAGAGGAGTTTTATGATGAGGATGAACGAGCAAACAATAAAAATATTCAACGTAGCAGCCGTCAGCCTGCTGCTGATGTTCGCAATGACGGTTGCGCAGGCCCAATGGCCTAAGCCGGCGACTCCCCCGACGCCGGCGACAATTCCTTCCATCCAGACCGTGCCCGCTGGCTTTGACACGCTCGGCTTCATTGAATACGCCTCTGTCGATTCTCTTTGCACTCCGGCTCCCAGCGTCACTCTGAATACCACAGCAGGAATCAGTTCTCCGGTGGCAACGCCTACACCAACGCCGGCGGCGCCCGCACCCGCAGCCTGCAAAACTTCGGGCGGTTGGATACAGGTAAACAATGACACCATCAGGATTCCCCAAAACACGGTAGTGATCTTCCCCAATGTGATGATGACGTGGGAAGAGGCTTTTGAGAACAATCCTACGGGTGTGGCCGGTGAAAGCGGCATGGCGCTTTCTGATAGCGTGCGTCTTCCCGGAACGTATGAAGTGCATGTTCAGGGCAATATTGTGCATGGCACGTATATCGCTGGGCTAGTTTTTATTGCGCAGAGGGCAGGGAGCGCCTACCAAGGCTATATTGAGTCTATCAATTACGCGGACGGCAGCTTTATCGTGAATGGTAAACGCATTCAGATCAACGATCCTGCAATGCAGATCACTGATTTAAGTGGCAGGCTCTGGAATAAAGGGCGCTATAGCATCGGCCAGTCGCCCGACACACGTTTCGCCGTGGATCAGGGCAATCCTACAGTACGAGCAGATACAGGCTACCCTATGTGCATTCCTCGCGTTGCGCCGGGAACATGGACTGCAACTTTGGCCGATGGCATAACCAGCACAGGAACTGTTGATCCATATCTGGGCGGCTTTGATGATCCGCAGTGCCCGGAAGTGAACCGACCGCGCAATCAAACCGGCGCGATCCGCACCATTTACACCATGAATGCGCCGGGCGGCGGGCCTGAAGTTGACAATCCGTTTCCGCAAGATTCCTATACTGAAGCTCCGTTTGAAGTAGGCGATTTTATTTCCATCGTGGGCACGCTTGAACTCGACTCGCAAGGCGTGCCGTACATGTCCGCGACGCAGGTGGTCGCAGACCTGGGCATCTTCACCCACCCAAACACTGATCCGGCTTACCTGGATATTGACACCTTGCTGGAAGGCGCGGGGGGAACGCCTGATCCGTCATTCCCGCAGGAAACGGCGCGGCGCAACGTAGTGGAAGGCATGATGACTGATCCACTGCGCAACGTGGATATTTCCGCCGTTGACATTGATTGCAATGGAAACCTGGTCTTCCGTCTTCCCGCCTGGGTCTCTGGCTTCCCGGTGGAGCAAGGCTTGCCGCTCATCGGCAAAAAAGGCCGGTGGCGTTTCCGTCCTAACGGCGGCACTTTCCTACCGCCGACGCAAAACGTTGCGGTGCAGATTAGCGGCAGCGTACCCGGCTTGAACAACAACGGTCTGGTGTTCAGCTATTATCAGCTTCCGAACACGCAGTTCATTTTCCCTGAAGCCCTGGTTTCAGGCGACTTGCCGCCGCGTTCAAACTTTGGCGATCTGCCCTTCCTCGTCAACGGCACTGGGCCGTGGCCTCTTCCCACCAGCGTTCTTGATAGCGAGCTGATTCGGCTGAACGCGCGCCGCGCAGAAGTTCCTGTTGCCCAGCAAACACAAACCATCGGGCAGCTCAATCCTTTCCCGGATGATGTGGTCCCGGCGGTTGTTTGCTCGCTCAACAACACTCCCGGCGGCATATCTCAGGCAGTCGCCAGCTTCAGCGGCTCAACCACACCGATCACCGCCGGCACGCTTGTGACTCTCAGTTCCACGGGCAGCACACCGTCGAATGGGCCGTTCCAATGGACGCAGATCGTAAATCCCGGCGATCCTTTTGTGACCATCAATAATCCAACCAGCGCGACAGCAACATTTATCGCGCCGGTGGTTTCTTCTCCCCTGAGCCTCGGCTTCTCATTAACAGTGGGTGGCGGCAACACTACTCAGCCCAGCACAACAACCTTTACCGTACCTGTCACAGTTCCACCGCCAGGCACATCGCCGTCTGTTTTTGCTACCTCAAGCCCGGCCAGCCCAATCGTAAGCGCGGCCAACGTCACCTTGACCGCAACCGGAGTTGATCCAAGCGGCGGTACGCTAACCTATAGCTGGCAGCAGACTGCAGGTCCAGTTGTTGCAATGACGCCTGCAGCCGTTGATGGCTCAGTGCAGAAATTCGTAGCTCCCACGGTGCCGGCTCTGGTTGCGCCGCAGGCTCTTATCTTCACGGTAACCGCCACCAGTTCAACCACTGGATTACCACCT